>Ga0190344_1000121_pt1 | contig 50862 bp, 37 predicted proteins | sample 48721323_MG_FD_161662 | JGI IMG/M metagenome (GOLD analysis project Ga0190344, IMG submission 161662) | Hydrothermal vent microbial mat bacterial communities from Southern Trench, Guaymas Basin, Mexico - 4872-13-2-3_MG | ecosystem: Environmental > Aquatic > Marine > Hydrothermal vents >... | reverse complement strand
ATCGATGCCCACCAGCAGAAAGCTGCGCGCCTCGTCCCCCGCCGGCCGCACGTAGGTGGTCATCACCGGGGCGGCGGCCCGCACCGCCGGATGGTGCAGCAGGGGAGCCACCAGGGTTTCGGGGACAGCCCCTGCCACGCCCACCACCACCCGGTCGGCCCGTCCGGCGAGCAGGTCCACCGAGCGGCCGAAGGCCGACAGGGAGGCGTCCACGCTGAGGCGCACGCTGGTGAACACCGCCGCCCCCAGGCCGATGCCCAGCAGCACGGTGACGGCCCGGCTGCGATGGCGCACGAGGTGCCGCAGGCTGAATTGATAAAACAGGTACAGGAAAGCGGTCAGTCGGCCCATGAGCCGTCAGCGATGGCCCCGTCCTTGAGCAGAATGCGAACGGTGGCGTAGGGGTCGGCGATGGTGCTGTGGGTGGCGATGATCACGGTGCGCTGCCAGCGGCGGTTCAAATCGGCCAGCAGCTGGACCACCACCGCACCGTTGCCGCTGTCCAGGTTGCCGGTGGGCTCGTCGGCCAGGATGATGGGCGGGTCGTTGATCAGTGCCCGGGCGATGGCGGTACGCTGCATCTCGCCCCCGGAAAGCTGGGCGGGAAAATGGTGCCGCCGGGCCGTCATGCCCAACCAGGCGAGCAGTTCATCGGCCCTCCGCAGGGTTTCGGCCCGCGGCCGCCCAGCCAGCAGGCCGGGAAGGGAAACATTTTCCAGGACGCTCAAGGTGGGCAGCAGGTTGAAGTTCTGAAACACCATCCCCACCACCTCGCGACGGAAGACGGTCAAATCGGCCTCGGAGGCGCCGGCCAGGTCCCGGCCGGCCACCACGAGCCGGCCGGCGCTGGGGCGATCCAGGCCGGCGATGAGGGCCAGGAGGGTGCTTTTGCCCGAGCCGGAGACGCCCTTGAGCACCACCAGGGCCCCGGCGTCAATGGCAAGATCAACTCCCGCCAACCCAACCACCTGGCTTTCGCCGAGGGTGTAGACCCGCCTCAAGCGGCTGGCATGGATCACCGGGTCGGACTTCAATGGTTGAGAAATTCCTCTTCAGCTACAGCTTCAAAGGTCTTTGCCCGATCCTCGCCGCCCGGCTCGAGGTAGCCCCGGGCCACGCTCTGGTCGATGAGCGACTCGGCGAACTGCCACAACCGCGGCGCCCCTTCGCGCACCGGTCGTATCCGGGCGCGCACCTGGTGGCTGCGCACCCCGTGGATGCGCCACTGGCGCCCCTCGGTCATGAAATTGTGCACCAAGGGCTGGATGCGGTCCAGGGCCGCGGCAAAGCGCGCCTCCGGCGTCCGGCGCGCCTCGAACTCCTGCCATAGCGCCATGAAGTGGCACCCCTGGTCTTCGGGCAGGAGGCCGAAGAGGCGTTCCGCGGCGGCCGTCTCCCGCTCGGCCTTGTCCAGGCCCGCCTCCGGGTCGTAGCAGTAGGTATCACCGGCATCAATTTCCACGATATCGTGAATCAACGCCATCTGCATCACCCGGGCCAGGTCGACGGCCGGACCGGGCGCATACTCCGCCAGCAACGGGGCCAAAACGGCGATGTGCCAGGAGTGCTCGGCGGAGTTCTCCCGGCGCTGGCCGTCGATGAGCAAGGTCTGGCGCGCCACCTGCTTGAGCTTGTCGATTTCCACCAGGAACTGCATTTGGCGGTCCAGTCGGGTCATGGGCGTTTTAACCTCCGTGCCGGGTTATTTATGGGTTGCGTGCCAGTGCATACCATAAAGACAGCCCGAGGTTCCAGTAAAGGGTTTCCGACTTCTTCGAGCCGACGAATCCCCCTCCCCGTTTCCCGATCTTCAAGTTTCCAGTATCCAATTTCAAGCCTTGCTCCCCCACACGGTAAACACCGGATCGCCCACGCGCCGGGTATGGTACTTGTCGTTCTCCGGACGGGGCCGGCCCATGAGGGAGAAGGTGTGCAGGCTCCCGCCTTCATTCCGGGACGCGCACCGATGGAAACAGGGCACGGTTGGTGTGCGGCAGGAATTTGGCCGCCGAGAAGCGGTTCATGAAAGCCTGGTTGACGTTCAGCTCCAGGTAGGTGATCCCGTCACGGATGCGGTCGATTTCCGCGAGGCTGCCGGGCACCGTCAACAACCGGGTGGCCCCTTCCAGCGAGCTGTTGCCCAGGGGAATGAAGCGCTCCGGCGGCAGATCCGGCAGCATACCGATGGTCACCGCCGAGACCGGGTCGATGAACACACCGAAGGTGCCGGCCACGAAGAAGGCGGGCAGTTCGTTCAAGTTCATGCCCATGGTCATGGTGATGGTCTCCAGGATGGTGTACATGGCCGCCTTGGAGCGGATCAGGCTGTCGATGTCCGCCTGGGCGATCATCAGGTCCTCGCCGCTGGCCGTCTCCTCGGCCCAGGCCACCACCAGGTGGGCCACGTCGTCGATCATTTTCAGGCGCGCACCGCAGCGCGAGGGCACCAGCTTGCCGCGGATATCCATCATCCCGGCGCGAAACAGCACCGCCGCCAAATCGATCAACCCCGATCCGCAGATGCCCCGCGGCGGCTGGTCGCCGATGGTGTGCCAGGCGAAATCCCCTTTCTCTTCATCCCAGCGCACCCGGTCGATGACCCCCTCGGCCGCCGCCATCCCGAAGCGCGTCACCCCGCCCTCCAGCGCCGGCCCGGCCGCGCCGGCACAGGCCATGAGCCAGTCCCGGTTGCCAAGGACCACCTCGGCATTGGTGCCCACGTCCACCAGGATGGCGGTTTCCTCCCGGCGGTGCAGGCCGCTGTGAAAGATGCCGGCGATCAGGTCGCCGCCGAAGTAGCTGCCCACGTTTGGAAAAACAAAGATCCGAGCCGCGGGGTGAGCCTCGATCCCCAGCTCGGCCGCGCGCATCACCGGCGGCCGGTTGACGACGGGAATGTAAGGCTCCCGGATCATCCAGCGGCAATCGAGCCCCAGCAGCAGGTGGGTCATGGCGGTGTTGCCCGCCAGGCTGACGGCATGGACGTCGGCGGCATTGTGCCCGGCGACGGCGGTCAGCGTCTTGATTTCCCTGTTGAGCGCTTCGACGATGAGGGTTTGCAGCTCCCCGCCGCCGTCCCGCTCGGCGTGGTGGATCCGGGTCAGGATATCCGGCCCCACCCTGACCTGGGGGTTGTCGATGGTCCGCTCGGCGACGGTGCCACAGGCGCAAAGATCCACGAGACGCAGGCTGACCCGGGTGGTGCCCAGGTCCACGGCCAGGCCCAAGGCCGAGGATGGCTGGCGCGGGTCGCCGACATCCAGCAGGATCCAACGGTCGCGGTCCTCGAACAGAGTACACCGAACCCGGTATCCGGTTTCGCGCAACAGGGACGGCAGCCGGGAAACCACCTCCAATTCGGCGCGCACCGGTCGCCCGCCCAGGCGTCCACCGATGGCCTCCATGAGCCGCTCGCCGTCGGCGGTGTTGTTGCGCAGCGATGGCAGTGGCAAGTCGAGGTCAAGTATCCAGCTTTTCAACGAGGCAACGTCGTTCATGGCAGTCCTTCCGAGGCTCAAAAAAACGGCAGCGTCGCCAGCGACGCTGCCTCACCCGATCCTGGGGCCCGGTTGTCTAGCGGATGTCCTCGGCGTGTGGGCCGGCTTCGGATTCGGCCGCCAGTTCGGCCAGGATGGCGTTGAAGGTCTCACCGGCCTTGCCCAGGAGGCTGTAGTGGGCCACCTGGCCGGTCAGCGGGGTCGGCTCGAAGTTGATCTCGATCACCGTGGCGCCGGCCTGCCTGGCAATGGCTGGCATGAGCGCCGCCGGCTGGACCATGGCTGAGGTGCCCACCACCAGCATCAGGTCACACTGGGCCGCGGCGTTCTGGGAACGCGAAAGGTTCACCGGGGCGATCATCTCACCGAAAAAGACACATTCCGGCCTGAAAATCCCGCCGCAGGCGCACCGCGGGGGCATCTCGGCCATGTCTAATTCCGCGGTCGCTACCCGTTGACCGCAAGCCAGACAGCGCTGCCAGGCGAAGTTGCCGTGGAACTCGATGACATCGCTGCTGCCGGCGGCCTGATGCAACCCGTCCACGTTCTGGGTGATGATCGTCTTGAGCTTGCCCATCTGTTCCAGCCGTACCAGCCCCTTGTGAGCATCGTTGGGCCGGGCCCGGTCCAGGACGGCTTTCATGTCGGCGATCAGCGCCCGCCAGACCCGGGCCGGATCACGCATGAAGGCGTCGATATGGGCGTATTCCATGGGATCGAGTTTTTCCCAGATCCCGCCGGGGCCGCGAAATGGGGGAATTCCGCTTTCCACCGAAATTCCCGCTCCGGTAAGCGCCACGATGTGGCGCGCCCCGGCGATGTCCCGGGCGGCACGGCGATAAAGATCCTGCATCTTCGTCATACCTCCAAGACCATGCCCGCCGCCACGCCGAAGCAGTCGATATCGGCGCCTGCCTCGGCGATCAATTTCCTGCTTGCCGCCACGATGGCATCCATGTCGTCATCGGTTCGGTCCTGGTTGAGATGGAACAACCCCAACCTGCGGACCCTGGCCTTCGTGGCCAAAGCCACCACGTCGGTGAACACCGAATGGCCCCATTGCCGGGCGCTGCGATACTCTTCGGGCGTGTATTCGGCGTCATGGATCAACAGGTCGGCGCCGCTGCAAAAGTCGCGGTAACCCTCGAAATCCAGCCCCTTGGGATGAACGAAGCCCAGCTCGTTGTCCGTCAGGAAGACGAAGGACCGGCCGTTTTCGGTGAACTTGTAGCCGGTGCCTGAGTTGGGATGGCTCAACGGTACCGGGTGAATGGTGATGTCACCGATGGTAAAGTTGGTTGGGCAGTCGCGCCGGTAGTCGATCCTGGCCTTCAATTCCGCGTATCGCACTGGAAACGTCGGGGGTGACATGACTTCGCTCAAGATGGTTTCAACGAAGCAGTTTTCGAGGGGACAATTATACAAGACCAGTTTTGCGCTGGGAATAAAGATGGGCTTGAAAAAGGGAAACCCCATCACGTGGTCCCAGTGGGCATGGGTAAACAGCAGGTGGCAATGCAAGCGATTCTCCTCCACCATGCGGTTGCCAAGGCGACGAATCCCCGTGCCGGCATCCACGATGATGGTTTCACCGTCGCTGCTGCGGATTTCCAGGCAGGTGGTATCCCCGCCGTAACGCAGATACTCGGCGCCAGAGACCGGTATCGCCCCCCTCGAGCCCCAGCATCGAATCAACATACCGCCTTCTTTCCCGCCCGTCTTTTCCCCTGCTCCGTCGCCCCCCGCGGCTTCACCGGCGCTCCACGTAAAAAGTGTGCCAGATACCGTCGCCGACCCACTGGCGGCGGATCACCACGGGAAGCGCGGCCAGTTGTTCGCGCATCGCCTTGGCCTCACTGCGCAGCAGCCCCGAAAACACCATGCTCCGCTTGCCGGCCAGCGCCGTCGCCGACACCAGGCGGCGCAGGACATCGTAGTGGATGTTGGCCACCATCAGGTCCATCGCACCGTTGCTCCACTCCTCGGCTCTGCCCTGAAGGGCCATGACGCGATCCTCCAGGCCGTTGCGCCGGATGTTGTCGGCTGCGGTGCGAACGCTGAGCCAGTTCAGATCCACTGCCAGCACCTGCCGCGCCCCGCCCCGGGCCATGGCCAGCGCCAGCACCCCGGTCCCGGTGCCCAGGTCCACGGCGGTGCCCACCGGCCATCGGCTGCAGGCCATGGCAACGGCCTCCAGGCAATCGCGGGTGGTGGGATGCAGTCCATTGCCGAAGACCACGCCGGGATCGAGAAATATCGTCTCCGGCGGCTCCGATGGCCCTGCGCACCACGGTGCAACGATGCGGAAACCGGCGACCTCCAGCGGCGTCATCCGTCCGCCCTGCCACTGGTCGTAGTGCATGACCGTCTCGTCGAGCAGGGTCAGCTCGGAGGAAGCGGCCACCAGGGCCTCCACCGCTGCGCCCGCCGGTTGTCTGAAAAACAAAAAGCTGTACCCGTCCTCCTGCCAGCTGCCCAAAAAAGCGCGCCCGTCCAACTGGCAACCCCGGTCAACACGCCCCTTGAGACAGTAGATGTAGAGCCGGCCATAGGGACAGCCCTCCCCCACGGCCCTATCCATCCCGTTCATGACGGGGTAGCTGGTCGATGTACCATTCCATCGGGTCGAGCAGCTCGAACCCCAGGGCCTTGAGTTTCTGCTTGACACGAACCACGTTGTTGGTCAGCAGGTAGGGGAAGACGGCCCGCTTGTTCTCGTCCCAGTAGCGGGCCACCAGGACGCTGCCGAAGGAGATCCCCTCCTCGGTGATGGCGTCCACGATCTTCTTGAGCTGCCCCACCTTTTCTTCCACCAGGATGCACAGCAGCGTCCCCGGCTGACCGATGCCCAACACGTTGGTAAAGGCCCGCAGGATGTCGCGCACCGAGATGATGCCCTTCAGCCGCCCTTCTGCGTCGATCACCGGGAAGGCCCCCACCTTCTTTTGCTCGAACATCAGCAGGGCGTCCTCGATGGTATCATGCGGACCGATGGTGATGGGGTCGGGTGTCATGACATCCCCGACCTTCAGCTGGGAAGCCACCTCCATCTTCTTGCAAAAGTCCGGCAGCCTGACATTCTCCAGGGGCATGGCCCCGCGGATGTCGCGGTCGGTGATGATGCCGATGAGTTTTTGCTGCTCGTCGACCACCGGCAGGTGGCGGATATTTTTGTTCCGCATCAAATCTTTGGCTTCCAGCAGGCTGGCCTCTTTGCCGATGGTGATCACCCTGGGCGTCATGGATCGATGAACGAACATGGGTCCCTCCGCTTCTTTGGGATCCCGGCCTCAAGCCGGAATGTCTTTACCGAGCAGAATCTGAACATGGTTGCGGGCCAGCTCCGGCAGTCGCGCCAGGCAGTATCCGCCTTCCAGGACCGACACGATGCGTCCGCCGGCGTATTTTTCGGCAATGGCCACGATCTGCTCCATGACATAGCTGTAGCCGGCCGTGGTCAGCCGGATGTCGGACATGTCGTCCTCTTCGTGGGCATCAAAACCGCATGACACCAGCACCACCTCGGGTTTGAAGGCGTCAAAGGCGGGCCACAGGTCGGTTTCGATGAGCTTGCGATACTCGTCATCCCCTTGTCCCGGCAAAACGGGCCAGTTGCGGGTGGTCCCCAACCCCGGTCCCACGCCCTTTTCAAAGGATCGACCCGTGCCGGGAAAAGCGAAGGTGGGATGCTCGTGGCAAGAGTAATAAAAAACGGTGGGATCCTGCTCGAAAACGTGCTGGGTACCGTTACCGTGGTGCACGTCGAAGTCGAAAATCCCGATACGCGCCACCCCCCATTCTTCCTGGAGATAGCGTGCCGCGATGGCGATGTTGTTGAAATAGCAAAACCCCATCGCCTGGTTGACCTCGGCATGGTGGCCGGGCGGCCGTACGACGCAGAAGGCGTTGTCGATCTCCCCGGCCATCACCCGGCGCACCGCCTCGATGACGCCGCCGGCTGCCAGGAAGGCGATTTCGTAAGTCTCCGGGCACATCTGGTTGTCGGGAAAATCAAAAGTGCGATGGCCGCTGAGGCAAAGTTCCTCGAAGCGCCGGATGTAGCCCGGTTCGTGGACCGCCTCGATCCAGCGCATGTCCGCCTTGACCGCGCTGATCTCCTTGACCAGCGGCAGCAGTCCGCCGGTTTCGATGCCGCGGTGAATGGCCTGGAGCCGTTCGGCGCACTCGGGGTGATACGGTCCCGTATCGTGGAGCAGGTAACGCAGATCGTACAGATAGCCGGTTCGCTTCATATCCGTCCCGTGTCACCGCGATTTTCCAGGACGACGAAAAGAGCGCGCGAGAAGCTGTCCTTTCCCGTCAGGGAATAATCCGGTCGAAAATGGCCCAGGCGGCATTGAGTGCGGGATTGTCGTCGGGCAGAGCCACCGTGGGCTGTCCGTTTAAATCAAACTCGTACACTTGCCGGTCTTCGGGAATCGTGCCCGCCAACTTCAGCCCGTCGCTGCAAATCGAATCCAACAGCTCCTGGGGAAGCGGGTCGCGCACCTGGTTGACGATCAGGTAGCTCTGTTCCACGCCGATGTTCAAGTTTTTGGCCAGGGCATGGATCCGCTCGGCCGCCTGCAAACCGCGCCGCGAGGAGTCGGAAACGATGAGCAGCAGATCCACGTTGCGGGTGGTCAGCCGGCTGATGTGCTCCATGCCGGCCTCGTTGTCGGTGACGATGTAGGGGTAGTTGCCGGTGAGTTTTTCCAGAAAATTGGTCAACAGGCTGTTGGCGGCGCAGTAGCATCCGGCCCCTTCTGGCTGTCCCATGACCACCAGGTCGTAGCCGTCGGCCTCGGCCACGGCCTCTTCCATGCGCATGGACAAAAAGACGTCCTTGGTCATCCCGTTGGGCACTTTGCCCTTTTTCATGTCCTCGCGGGCATCGCCGATGGTGTCTTCCACCTTGAGTCCCAGGACCTCGTTCAAGTTGGCATTGGCGTCGGCGTCAACGGCCAGAATGGGCGATTTTCCCTTGCTTACCAAATATTTGATCAACAGGCCGGCCACGGTGGTCTTTCCGGTGCCCCCCTTGCCGGCCAAAGCGATGGAATACGTCATGATCGGTTGGATTCCTTTCTACGAATGAATGGACCATTTTCAGACAAAGCTTCTCAGGGATGAATTAGGCCAGCTTCCCCTTGGCGTCAAGCCCCTTTTCCCGCATCCTCGCCGGCCGGCGTAATCGGGCAGGACAACAGAACCGCCGGCGCGACGGACCGGTAAAACGCCTTGCATTCGAAGCGCTTATATGATAACTGGCCATAAATATTCGAAATAGGCCGCCGTCCCCCACCGGTGGCCCAGCGGTCAGAGCGGGTGGTCGCACCGCCAACAGATTTTATACATAAATCAGGCGGTGGGGCCACGGGCGGCCGCTAACCGGCTTGGCGCCGGAGGCGGACCAGCCTGGCAAATTACCATCGGAAAGTGAGGAAAAAGGGCATGGACTTCGAATTAACCAAGGAGCAGAGGGAAATTCAGAAGGCGGTACGGGACTTTGTCAAGGGCGAGTTCAAGAAGGATGTCATCGAGGACCTGGTGGAAAAGCATGAATACCCGGTGGCCATCTGGAAAAAGGCGGCGGACCTCGGTTTCATCGGCATCCATTTTCCGGAAGAATATTCCGGTCAGGGACTCCACGTGATGGAGAATATCCTGGTAGCCGAAGAGCTGTGCCGCGGCGACTCGTCGGTGGGGGCCTGCCTGATGCTGGCGGATTTTGCCTCGGAGATCGTGCTCCACTTCGGCTCCGAAGAGCAGAAGAAGAAATGGCTGCCCAAGGTCGCCGAGGGCGAGGTGCTTTCCTGCGGGGCCTTCACCGAACCGGACCACGGCAGCGACATCACCCGCATGGATACGGTGGCGGTCAAGGACGGCAACGAGTGGGTGATCAACGGTACCAAGATCTTCATCACCAACGGCGGCCCGCTGGCCGGCTTCTACAGCGTGCTGTGCCAGACGGATCCTGACGCCAGCCCGCCCCACCGCGGCCAAAGCCTCATCCTGGTGGAAGCCGACCGCCCCGGCGTAGGCACCATGGATGTCGGCCGCAAGATGGGCATCCAGTTGATGCATACCGCCGAGGTGACATTCAAGGACGTGCGCGTGCCGCTGGACAACCTCATCGGCAAGGAGAACCGGGGCTTCTACCAGGTGCTGGAATTTTTCGACGAGAGCCGCATCCTCATTGCCGCCCAGGGCCTCGGCACGGCTCAGGGGGCCTTCGATCGGGCCCTGGCCTACGTGAAGGAGCGCGAGCAGTTCGGCAAGAAGATCGCCCAGTTTCAGGTCACCCAACACAAGCTGGCCGAAATGGCCACGAAAATCGAACTGGCCCGCCTGATGACCTACAAGGCGGCCTGGAACTTCGACCAGGGGCGCATCGATCCCAAGCTGACCTCCATGGCCAAGATGTTCGCAGCCCGCACCGCGGTGGAAGTCTGCGACGAAGCGATTCAGCTCCTCGGCGGCTACGGCTACATCGCCGACTACGAGGTGGAGCGCTTCTACCGCGACGCCAAGATCACAGAACTGTACGAAGGCACCAAGGAAATCCAGAAAAACACCATCGCCAGCGCCGTGATCGGCAAGCTAAAGTAGATGTTTTTCGCCGGCCGGGTTCCGGCCGGCGAAAAACCCAGTAAAGTTATCAGGCGATTGCGTCTAACCACAGGCGAGAACCCCTCAATTGGGAAGAGGTGCCATCATGGCCGAATCGAACGACAGCTTCAACCCCGCCGAGAGTTTGAAAAAACTGGTCATCATGGGCCTTGGGGCGGGCCTGATGGCCAAGGATGAAATGGAAAAATTCGGTCGCGAGTTTTCCAAGAAGTTTGAAATGGGCGAAAAAGACGCCAAGAAATTCATGGATGACCTGGAAAAGCGCTACGAGAAAACCCAGAAGAAGCTCGAAACCCGGGTTGAGGAGATGGTGCGCGATTTTCTCAAGAAGGCCGACATCGTCACCAGCGATGAACTGAAGGCCTTGAAAAAGGAGATCCGGGAGCTGAAGAAGGCCGTCAGCGAAGGGACCGACGCCAGGGACGAATAGACGCCCGCCGGGGCCGCCCCCATGCTCAGCATCCGTAAAATCGGCGTCATAGGGCGGACTTACCGCCACATGAACCGCTACCGCCAGATTCTGGCCGCCCTTTTCAAGTACGGCTACGAGGATCTGGTGATCCGTCTGAACATCGACCAGTACCTCGAGTTCGGTCGCAAGATGATCCGCTCCCGGCCGCAAGAAGCCGGGGTACGCATCGAGCGGATGACGCGGGCCGAACGGGTGCGCTTGATTCTGGAGGAACTGGGACCGACCTTCGTCAAGTTCGGCCAGATCCTCGCCACCCGACCCGACCTGATCCCGGTGGATCTCGTCAACGAGTTTGCACGCCTGCAAGACGAAGTCCCCCCTTTCGGTAAAAGCGAGGTGCGGCGGGTGATAACCCAGGAACTGGGCAAACCGCCCGAGGAACTCTTTGCCAGCTTCGACCCGGTACCCGTGGCGGCGGCCTCCATCGGCCAGGTTCACCGCGCCACGCTTCACGATGGCGAACCGGTGGCCGTCAAGGTACAGCGCCCTGGCATCGCCCGCACCATCGAAATCGACCTGGAAATCATGCTCCACATGGCCACTTTGGCCGAGCGGCACGTGGCCGAGCTGGCCCCGCACCGGCCGGTGCGCATCGTGGAGGAATTCGCCCGGACCATCGAGCGCGAGATCGACTTCAGCATCGAGGCCGGCAACATGCGGCGCATGGCCCGCCTGTTTCTGGATGACGACACCGTCTTCATCCCCTCCGTCTACCACGACTACAGCTCCGGCCGGGTGTTGACCTGCGAATACGTCTCGGGCATCAAGATCTCCAAGATCGACGAACTGGACGCCGCCGGCCTCGACCGCCGTCTCATCACCCGCCGCGGCGCCGACCTGGTGCTCAAGCAGGTCTTCGTCCACGGCTTTTTTCACGCCGACCCCCACCCGGGCAACCTCTTCGTGCTGCCGGGAAACGTGATCTGCCTGCTGGACTTCGGCATGACCGGCACCATCGACCGCCAGACCCGGGAAGATTTCGTCGACCTGGTGGATGCCGTGGTCCATCGCCACGAAGCCCGCGCCACCCGGGTGCTGCTGCGTATCACTGATTGGGACCAGGAGCCGGACAGGCGCCACCTGGAACGCGACGTGGCCGATTTCATCGGGCTGCACCTGTACAAGCCGTTGAAGGAAATCGAGCTGGGCCCCCTGCTCAACCGCCTGCTGGAACTCGCCTCGCAGCACCGGCTGCGAATCCCCCCACCCATCTTCATGATGATGAAGGCCCTGAGCGCGGTGGAAAACGTGGCCCGGCGCCTGAACCCGGACTTCGACATCTTCGAGCAGGCCCGCCCCTTTATCGTGCATGTCAAGGCGGCACGCTACAAGCCCTCGCGCATCACCGGCGACCTGCTCAACATCGGCTCGGTCCTGATGGAATTTTCACACCAGTTTCCCCGGGACCTGCTCGAACTGGCCCGCCTGGCCCGCCAGGAGCGGCTGGTGCTGCGCGTCGAGCCCCTGGGCCTGGACCGCATTCTCGCCACCCACGACCAGACGAGCAACCGCATCGCCTTCGCCGTGATCATCGCCGCCCTGCTCATCGGCTCGGCCCTCATCGTCATCTCCAACACCCCTCCCCTGATCTGGGGCATTTCGGCCATCGGCTTGGCCGGCTTCCTCATCGCCCTGGTGCTGGGCCTCTGGCTGCTGGTGGCCATCTTGCGCAAGGGCAGCCTCTAACCGCGCCGCGTCAACCGCGCAAATCCGCCATCTGCACCCTTCGGGCGCCTTGCTCAAACCGGTCGCTCCAGTTGCCGGATGCAGTGTCAGCTTTCACAGAACGACCGAAGCAAATCGAGATTCACCCGGTCCATATCCCGCCCGGCGGCGTCCTTTTTCGGTGTTTCAAGAATCTTGGGGATCGACGCCAGTCGATCCTCCCGCATGATTGCGGCAAACCCCCCGACCCCGATGCAGCCGGCGCCGATGGCCGCGTGCCGGTCCACCCGCGATCCCAGCGGCTTGAGCGAATCGTTGAGGTGGATCAACACGAGGTGCTCCAGACCGCAGATCCGATCGAAGTCGGACAGGGTCTGTTCCAGGGCCGCCGCGTCCCGCAGATCGTATCCCGCGGCGAAAACATGGGCCGTGTCGAGGCAAAAACCGACCCGCTGCGGCGTCCCAAGCCCCTCGCGGATGGCGGCCAACTGCTCGAAACGGTGCCCGATCCCCGTCCCCTGCCCCGCCGTGGTTTCCAGCAGCAGGCGGCAGCCGGCTTCCGGTACGGCCGCCATCACCGCGTCAATCCCTTCCTGAATGCGGGCAATCCCTGTTTTGTCGCCGTCGCCGCCATGACTGCCCGGATGGAGCACCACCGCGTCCAGGCCGAGCAGTGCCGAACGCGCCATCTCGCAGCGCAGCGCCTCCCGGCTGCGTCGGCGCAATTCCTGTTGTCCGGCCGCCAGGTTGATCAGGTAGGCGGTGTGGGAGGCGACAAACCGGATGCCCAGCGCCCGGCGCCGGCGGCGAAACGTTTCGGCCTCCGCCTCGCTCACCTCCCTCTCTTTCCAAGTACTGGCGTTTTTGGTAAACATCTGCAGCACCGGACAGCCATAGGCGGCCGCCTCGTCCAGAGCCCGCGTCAAGCGGCCGGCGATGGAGAAGTGGGCTCCGAGCAGAACCATCTTTTTTTCTGCGCCGCCGCGGCTGGCTTTCCTGGCAGCGCGACGGCGCCGGGTGGCATTTTTCATGGCTTCTGACCTGCGGTTCAACAATATCACTCTCATCGGCATGCCCGGCGCCGGCAAGAGCACCGTCGGCGTCCTGCTGGCCAAGCTTTGCGCCCTGGCCTTCACCGACACCGACCTGCTGATCCAGACCGGCGAAGGCCTCCGCCTGGCCGAGATCATCCAGCGCCTCGGCATCGAGGGCTTCTGCGACCTGGAGGCCCGCTACCTGGCCGGCCTGCCCGATGGCGCCGGCGTCATTGCCACCGGCGGCTCGGTGGTCTACCGCCCGGAGGGCATGGCCCGGCTCAAGGATCTCGGGCCGGTGGTCTATTTGAACGTCCCCCCGGCCGTGCTCAGCCAACGGCTGGGCGACCTGGACCAGCGGGGCGTGATCCACGCCCCGGGCCAGAGCATAGCGGCTCTTCACCAGGAACGCGACCCGCTCTACCGCCGCTACGCGGACCATGTCATCGACTGCGGCGACCTGCCCCCGGAGCCGGTGGCGCTGCGGATCATGGAGCAAGTGGCCGCCGGTTCCAATTTCTGAAAAATCCCGGAGGCCCGCTTGACAGCGACGCCCCGCCAATTTAAACTAAGTTTACTGAACCAAGTCATATCCAGGTGGACACAAGATGAAAACCATCAATATTCATGAAGCCAAAACCCATCTTTCGCGTCTGGTCGAGGAGGCCGCCGCGGGAAATGTCTTCATCATCGCCAAGGCGGGAAAACCGATGGTCAAGGTGATCCCCTTGTCGGCAACCGCCATCGGCGGAAGCGAAAAACTCGGTTTCATGGCAGGCGAAATTTCGGTGCCGGACGATTTCGATACCCTGGGCGCCGATGACATCCGTGAGTTGTTCGAACGGGGCTCTTGATGAAGCTCCTGCTGGACACCCATATCCTCCTGTGGGCGGCCGGGTGCCCGGAGAAGCTTTCTCCATCAGCCCGATCCCTCTTGACCGCATCTGAAAACGCGCTCTTTTTCAGCGCGGCGAGTATCTGGGAAATCATCATCAAGAAGGGCCTGGGCCGCCATGATTTCAGAGTGGATCCGTTTCGTCTGCGAAAAATGCTTGTCCTGCATGGATACACCGAGCTCCCCATAACGGCCGAGCACGCCTTGGCGGTGGATCGCCTGCCCAGGCTGCACAAGGATCCCTTCGATCGATTGCTGCTGGCCCAGGCCAGCGCCGAGGGGATGGCCCTGGTCACCGCCGACGCAACCGTTATCCGTTATCAGGAAGCGATACTCGCGGTCTAGGCCTCATGGGCAAAGAGATGTTGACACGTTTTATCGCATCCAGAGGAACCTTTTCCCATGGCAGTTTACGAGTATGAACACCTCGGCCCGGCCTGTTCCCGGGGGCGGGTCTTCGAAGTGGTCCAATCCATCCACGACCAGCCGCTGACGGTCTGCCCGGACTGCGGCGGTCCGGTGCGCCGGCTGATCTCCCTGGTGGGGATCCGCACGCCCAAGACCAACAGCGAATTGCGCGACCTCGGCTTTACCAAGCTGGTCAAGCGGGACGACGGGGTGTACGAGAATGTCACCGCCCGCGACGGGGAAAGCCGCTACATGCGCCGCGGCCAGCCGGAGACCCTGCCCCATCTCGATAAAACTATTTCAGACTGAGATCCCAATGACCCGATCAGGCCGACGGCCGGCGCATTTCCGCAAACCGGCGAGGCGCTTTTGACCAAACCGTTGCGTATCCTTCTCCTTGAACCGTTTTTCGCCGGCTCCCACGCCGCCTGGGCCAAGGGCTACCAGCGGCACAGCCGCCACCGCATCGACATCCTGCAACTGGGCGGGCACCACTGGAAGTGGCGCATGCACGGCGGGGCCGTCACCCTGGCCCGAAGGTTCCTGGACAGCGGCGCCCGGCCGGACCTGCTGCTGGCCACGGACATGCTCGATGTCACCACCTTCCTGGCGCTGACCCGCCACCGGACGGCGCACATCCCCCTGGCCCTTTACTTTCACGAAAACCAGATCGGCTACCCCTGGTCTCCCCGGGATCGGGACATCGCCCATCGGCGCGACCACCACTACGGGTTCATCAATTTCAGTTCCGCCCTGGCCGCCGACGCGGTGCTGTTCAACTCGGACTACCACCGCGCCAGCTTCCTGGGCGCCCTGCCCCGTTTCCTCAAACAGTTCCCGGACCATCAAGAGCCGGTGGCCGTGGCTGCCATCGCCGCCAAGAGCCGCGTCTTGCCCCTGGGGATCGACCTGAGGCGCCTGGACGCCCCCGTGGCGCCCCCCCCGGCCGGTCCGCCCCTGATCCTCTGGAACCACCGCTGGGAGCACGACAAGAACCCCGAAGCCTTCTTCAACGCCTTGTACCAACTGCAAAAAAGGAGACTGGCGTTCCAGGTGGCGATGCTGGGCCGCAGCTACCAGGCTCAAAACACCGCCTTCGAAGCCGCCCGCGTCAAGCTGGCCGACCGCATCGTCCATTGGGGCTACGTCGACAACCGCACCCAGTACACGGAATGGCTGCACCGGGCCGACTTGCTGCCGGTAACCTCCAACCAGGACTTTTTCGGCATCAGCCTGGTGGAAGCCCTTTATTGCAACTGCTATCCGCTGCTGCCCAAGCGCCTCACCTACCCGGAACTGGTGCCCCTGGAAAAGTATCCGGAGGTTTTCTACGAGGACGACGCGGAACTGGTGGAAAAGCTTGCGGCGGCCGTGCAAAACATCGACTCGATCCGCCGCCGAAGTTTTCGCCACTGCATCGAAGCCTACGGCTGGCAGCACATGGCGCCGGTGTACGATGCGCTCCTGGAGGCCGTCGGGCACCGCGAAGCCTGAAGCCGCCTTTCACCGCGGCTTGGCCTCGTCGTCCTGTCCCGCCCTCCGCACGGCGCGGGGGCCGAACCTGGCCTCGATGGCGTCCAGAACACGCTCGACCTTCTCCCAATCGGCATCCTTCTTGCGACAGCCCGCGGCGAACAGCGCTTTTTGCACCGGCCGGTTTGCCGCCACCAGGTTGGCCGCGCCCACTCCCACCAGGCGCACCGGCCGCTGGATGCGATAGGCATCCAGCAGGGCCGCGACCGTGCCAAAAAGCGTGTGGGCGCTCTGGGTGGGCGCCTCCAGGGTGCGGCTGCGGGTGGACTGGCGAAAATTGTCGTGCTTGAGCTTGAGCACCACCGTGCGGGCCCGGAATCCCTGGCGGCGTAGTTGACGCGCCACGTCTTCAGCCTGGTCCAGGAGAATTCTTTTGATCTCGGACGGATCGGCCGTGTTCCGGGCCAAGGTAACCTCGGCGCTGATGGATTTGGTCTCACTGTGGGGCCTCACCGGTGACGGATCTTCCCCCCGGGCCAGGTCCGCCAGGCGCCGGCCGAATTTTCCCAGGCGCCGCTCCAGGACCGCCGCCCCCATCCGACCGGCATCAGCCAGCGTTTTCACCCCCCAGGGCGCCAGGCACGCCAGGGCCGCCGGCCCCACCCCCGGCACCCGCTCGATGGGAAGCTTTTCGATCACCGCGGCTACCTCCGGCTCCTCGATGATCGTCAGCCCATCGGGCTTTTGCATCTCCGAGGCGATCTTGGCCAGAAATTTCACCGGCGCGCCGCCCACCGAGCACGTCAACGCCGTTTCTTCAAGGATCGACGCCTTGATGCGCCGGGCAATCTGTGCCGGCGGGCCGCAGATTTTTTCACAGCCGGTGACATCCAGGTAGGCCTCGTCGATGGAAACCGGCTCCACCAGCGGCGTGAAGCGCTGCAGGATGGCCATGATCCGCCGGCTCACCGCCTGGTAGCGCTCCCGGCGCGGCTTGATGAACACCGCCTGGGGGCAGCGCCGGCGGGCCTCGAACATCGGCATGGCCGAGCGCACCCCGAAGCGGCGCGCCTCGTAGCTGGCCGTGGCCACCACGCCGCGGCCGGAAGTGCCGCCCACGATGACGCAGCGGCCCCGCAGCGCCGGATCGTCCAACTGCTCCACGGCGGCGTAAAAGGCGTCCATGTCGATGTGCAGAATCATAAAGGCTTGCCAAAGATTACAAATTTGTATAGAAGACGACACTAAATGCCAATTTCGTCACGCTACTTGTGAAAGGTTTTCCATGACCCCACGGCTTGCCCCCACGGCCAAGAGCATCGAAGACGTCACCCTGCTGTACACCATCAGCCAGGCCCTCAGCGAAACCCTGGACCTGAAGAAATCCCTCTACAAGGTGCTGGAGATCCTGGCCAGCTTCAAGCACATGGTCCGCGGCACCATCACCATCCTGGACCCGGTACGCAACGAGATCAACATCGAAGTGGCCCACGGCCTGCCCCGGATGACGGTCCAGAGCGTCAAGTACAAGCTCGGCGAGGGAATCATCGGCGAGGTGATCCAGAGCGGCCACGCCCTGGCCATCCCCCGCATCAGCCGGGAGCCGCGCTTTCTCGACCGCACCCGGCGCTCCAAGGAGGACCGGGAGCTGTCGTTCATCTGCGTGCCCATCAAGAAGGGCAAGCAGGTGGTCGGCGCCCTGAGCGCGGACCTGGCCTTCGAGGGGCCGGCCGAGCTCAAGGAGGCCGAAAAGCTGCTGTCGGTGGTGGCCGCCATGGTGGCCCAGCACGTGATCAACCTGGAGACGATCCGCCTGGAAAAGGAAACCTTGCGCCAAGAGAACATCAACCTGCGCAAGGAGCTGGGAAACAAGTACCGCATCACCAACATCGTAGGCAACAGCAACAAGATGCGCGAGGTCTACCAGATGATCACCCAGGTCTCGCGCAGCAACGCCACGGTGCTGATTCGCGGCGAAAGCGGCACCGGCAAGGAGCTGGTGGCCAACTCGATCCACTACAACAGCCCGCGGGCCAAGGGGCCGTTCATCAAGGTCAACTGCGCCGCCATCCCGGCCAATCTCATCGAAAGCGAGCTTTTCGGTCACGAAAAAGGCGCCTTCACCGGGGCCATCAAGCAGAAGCTGGGCCGCTTCGAACTGGCCCACCGCGGCACGATCTTTCTCGACGAGATCGGCTCCATCGGCCTGGATGTGCAGGCCAACCTGTTGCGGGTGCTCCAGGAACGCGAATTCGAGCGCGTCGGTGGCCACCGTACCATCAAGGTGGACGTGCGCGTGGTGGCCGCCACCAACAAGAACCTCGAGCAGGCGGTGGAGGACGGCAGCTTCCGCGACGATCTCTACTACCGGCTCAACGTTTTTCCCATCTACATGCCGCCGCTGCGCGAGCGCAAGACCGACGTGCTGCTACTGGCCGACTTTTTCCTGGAAAAGTACGCCCGGGAAAACAACAAGGCGATCCGCCGCTTCTCCACCCCGGCCATCGACATGCTCATGGCCTACCACTGGCCCGGCAACGTGCGCGAGCTGGAAAACTGCATCGAGCGCGCCGTGCTGCTCTGTGAAGAAGGGGTGATCCACAGCTACCACCTGCCGCCCACCCTCCAGACCGGCAGCGAGTCCGACACCCTGCCGGCCTGGAGCCTGGAGGAGGCAGTGGCCAACCTGGAGCGCGAGATGCTCATCGATGCTCTCAAGAACACCCGCGGCAACATCACCCGCGCCGCCGAGCTGCTCCGGACCACGGTGCGCAAGTTCAACTACAAAGCGCAAAAATACGGCATCTCCTTCCGCCATTACCGTTAGAAACCAAAACGTGGAGCGTTTCGAACTGTCATCCCGAGCGAAGCGAAGGACCGGTGTGCCGACCGGTATACGACATCATGCATCTCCGGTTGAGAATCAAACAATCTCAGCCGGACAGCAATGATTGGAGACTGGAAACGTGGAACCACAAAACACGTCCCAGGCACCGTTGGCAACCGATAACGGCCAACCGCCACCTATCGCGACCGGTACAGCCGCAGGCTGTTGGCCACCACCGTGACGCTGCTCAGGCTCATGGCCAGGGCGGCCAGGATGGGATGGAGCTGCCGCAGGAAGGCGGGAGCGGCCTCCAGGGGCGCCAGGATGCCGGCGGCCACGGGGATCAGGATCACGTTGTAGGCGAAGGCCCAGAACAGGTTCTGGCGAATGGTCTTCAGGGTGGCGCGGCTCAGGGCCACGGCCCGGGGAATGCCGGCCAGGCTGCCGGAAGACAGGATCACGTCGGCGGTCTCGATGGCCACGTCGGCCCCGGTGCCGATGGCCATGCCCACGTCGGCCCGGGCCAGGGCCGGAGCGTCGTTGATGCCGTCGCCCACCATGGCGATGGCGCGCCCCTGGGCCTGGAGGCGGGCCACGGTGGCAGCCTTGTCCTCGGGCCGCACCTCCGCCTCGACTTCCTCGATGCCCACCTTGGCGGCGATGGCCTCGGCCGTGGCCCGGTTGTCGCCGGTGAGCATCACCACTTGCAGATCCTGCCGGAGAAGGGTTTTCACGGCCTCGGCCGACTCCGGCTTGAGGGTGTCGGCCACGGCGATGACGCCCAGCGCCCTCTCTTCGTCGGCCGCCACCATCACCGTCTTGCCCTCGCGGGCCAAGGCCTCTAGGTCGGCCGAAACGGCACCCAGATCAATATTGGTTTCGCGAAACCAGACCGGCTTGCCCACCCGGATGGTGCGGCCGTCAACCCGTCCTTCCACCCCGGCGCCGCCGTGAGCCTTGAACGCCGTCACCGCCGGCAGATCGAGCCCCCGCTCCCGGGCCTCGGCCACGACGGCCTTGCCCAGCGGGTGCTCGGAGCCCTGCTCCACGCCGGCAACCAGGGCAAAGAGCCGGTCTTCGTCCAGATCGGTGGCAAAAACTTTCAGATCAGTGACCCGGGGCCGCCCCTCGGTTATGGTGCCGGTCTTGTCCAGCACCACCGTGTCCAGCCGCGCCAGGGTCTCCAGGGCGGCGCTGGTTTTGAAGAGGATCCCCTGCTCGGCCCCCTTGCCGGTGCCGGCCATGATGGCCGTAGGCGTGGCCAGGCCCAGGGCACAGGGGCAGGCGATGACCAGCACCGCCACCATGCGCACCATGGCCGGCACGAACTCGCCCCCCACGACCCACCAGAGGCCGAACACCACGAAAGCCGTCACGATCACCGCCGGCACGAACACCGCCGCCGCCCGGTCGGCCAACGACTGGATCGGCGCCTTGCTCCCCTGGGCTTCCTGCACCAGGCGGATGATCTGGGCCAGGGCCGTATCCTTGCCCACCCGCCGGGCCGTAAAACGGATCAGGCCCTGCTGGTTCATGGTGCCGCCCACCACCCGATCGCCCACGGTCTTGTCCACCGGGATCGACTCGCCGCTGATCATCGACTCGTCGATGCTCGTCTGCCCCGCGGTCACCTCCCCGTCCACCGGCACGGTCTGGCCGGGCCGCACCACCACCGTGTCGCCCACCTGGACCCGGGATAGGGGGATTTCTTGCTCCGCGCCGTCGCGCACCACGGTGGCCATCTTGGGCCGCAGGTCCATCAACTTGCGGATGGCAGCGCCGGTGCGCCCCTTGGTGCGCGCTTCGAGCATCTTGCCCAGCTTGATCAGGGTGATGATCACCGCCGAGGTCTCGAAGTACACGTGGTGGCCGAGTCCGGGCGCCAGCATCAGTGCCAGGCTGTAGACGTAGGCCACCGAAGAGCCCATGGCCACCAACAGGTCCATGTTGGCCGTGCGGTTGCGCAGGCTCTGGAAGGCGCCCCGGTAGAAGTCCCAGCCGGTATAGAACTGCACCGGGGTGGCCAGGGCGAAAAAGGCCCAGTTCACCCAGGCCGCGCGGCTCCAGGCGCCGACGAGGCCGAAATCCCGCCCCATGGACCAGACGAACAGCGGCAGGGCGAATGCCACGCCGACCCAGAACTTGCGGGTCTGATTACGAATCTCCCGGTCCCGGGCCGCCTGCTCGGCATCGGGACGCTCGGCCAGGTCCGCCGGCACGATGGCGTCGTAGCCGGCCCTGCGGATGGCGGCCACCATGTCGTCGACGCTCACCAGGGACGGCACGTAGGCCACCTGGGCCTGCTCGCTGGCGAAATTCACCGATGCTTCCACCACGCCGGGCAGCTTGCGGTTCAGGGTGCGTTCAAGGTTGGCCGCGCAGTTGGCGCAAGTCATCCCCAGCAGCGGCAACGTGACGCGCTCCAGCGGCACCCGGTAGCCCCCCTTTTCGATCTGGGCCACGATCCGGGCCAGGTCCACCTCGGCCGGGTCAAAGGTTACGGCCGCCTGCTCGCTGGCGAAGTTGACGTTGACCGCCGCCACCCCGTCGAGACGGCCGACGGTGCGCTCGATGTTGGCGGCGCAGTTGGCGCAGGTCATCCCGGATACGGGCAGAATGTGCTGGGTTTCGGTCATTGGGGACACCTCTGGCTGGACTTTCCCCTCTAAAAAGGACCCAAGGGGCCAAAAAACCAAATTTCCAATTTCGTGTTTCCAGTCTCAAAGTGTCATCCCGAGCAGCGCCCCCCTTCTGTGACCCCGGGAAGCGCAGCGACGAGGGATCCCTTTGAGACGGCAACACACGTCGTCACCCATCGGCCGGGTAGCCGATCTCCTTTAGCGTGTCCATGATTTTTTCCAGGCTGGCCGGTGCATCCCAGGAGACAGTCACTTTCTTGGTCTCCACGTCGGCTTGAACTTTCGAAACCCCGGCCAGCTCGCCAAGCTCGTTTTCGATCGTGTTGGCGCAGTGATGACAGCTGATGTTGGCAATCGTGAAAGTCTTGGTTTCCATGGCGGATAATCCTTTCAACAGGGGTTCTTGTTGCGTTTTGCGCCGTGATTTGAGAATCTAACCACGGCTTGCGGGATGTCGAGGCTGGCCCGGTGCGCACCGGAACCGGGCTGGCAGAACCTGGCACTGATCGAGAAGCTTTCGGATGTCAGGGGGTTTTCTTCGTCTTTTTTATCCTTTCAAGCCTTGAACCTTGAAGCTGGAGATCAATCGTGAATCCAACCCTGCAGCGCCGCATCGAACGGCTGCGAGAATCCCTGGCGTCCCGCGGTCTGGACGCCCTTTTGGTCCTGACCGCCGAAAACCGGCGCTACCTGAGCGGATTTACCGGAGAAGACAACAGTTTCGACGAATCGGCGGGGGCCTTGATCGTCGGCGCCCATCACCTCATCCTGGCCACCGACTCGCGCTTCCAACTCCAGGCGTGCCGGGAAGCGCCGGATTTTGACGTGGTGGTTTACACCCGTGGGCTCACCCGCGAGCTGCCGGCTTTGATTGAACCCCTGGGGACAAGGCGCTTGGGCGTCGAAAGCCGCCGGATCTCGCTGGCGTGGCATGCCGAGATCCTGGAAGCACTGGCCAGCGCCGGCCTGAGCGTGGAGGTGGTGCCGGTAAAAGAGATGGTGGAACCGCAACGGGCCGTCAAGAGCCCGGAGGAAATCGAAGCCACCCGGACGGCCCTGTCCGTCGCCGAAGCGGTTTTCACCGAAATCACCGCCAAGCTTCAACCTGGCATGACCGAAAAGCAGATCGCCCAGGCCCTGGAGGGCGCCGCCCGCCAGGCCGGGGCCGATGCCATGTCTTTCCCCACCATCGTGGCCGCCGGCCCCAACAGCGCCCTGCCTCACGCCATTCCGGGGGATCGGCCGGTGGCCGCCGGCGAGCCGCTGCTCATCGACTGGGGTGTGCGCCTCAACGGTTACTGCTCCGACACCACCCGCACTTTCGTGCTTGGCACGCCGGACGAAAAATTCCGCCGTATCTACAAGGTGGTGCGCCAGGCCCAACAAATGGCCACCGCCGCTATCCGCCCAGGGGTCACGGGCCGAAAGGTAGACGCCGTGGCCCGCAACCATATTGCCCAAAACGGTTTCGGGGACAAATTCGGCCATGGCCTCGGCCACGGCACCGGGCTGGCAATCCATGAAACCCCGCGCCTGTCGCCGCTGAGTGATGCCGTTCTGGAAAAAGGGATGATCGTTACCGTGGAACCGGGCATCTACATCGAAGGCTGGGGCGGCATCCGCCTGGAAAACCAGGTGGTGGTCACCGATTCGGGCGCCGAGGTGCTCAATTCGCTGCCCTTTCTTTTTGAATAATGGCAAGGAGAGCTGCTTCGAACGGCTGAAGGTTTCCGGAAAATAGACGCGCCGCCACAGGCCAGATTCCGATAATTCAGAGGGTTAGCGTCATGAGCCCCGCTAAATCGGCCAAGGCTTCACCCCTAGATCTGCTGGTGGACCGCTACCTGAACTACCTGCTGGTGGAAAAAGGACTGGCCCAAAAAACGCTGGCGGCCTACGGCGCCGACCTGGCCCGTCACCTGGACCATCTGAAGGCCCAGGGCATCGAGGCGCCCGAGGGCGTGGACACCGCCGTCCTGCTGCGCTACCTCATCGCCCTGCGCGACCAGGGGCTGGGGCCCCGCAGCCGGGCGCGGCACATGGTGGCCCTGCGCGGCTTTTACCGTTTCCTGGTGCGCGAGAAGGTCCTCGCCGCCGATCCGAGCCGCTCCATCGACCTGCCCAAGACCGGGTTGAAGCTGCCCGACGTGCTTTCGCGCGACGAGGTCCGGCGCCTGCTGGACTTGGAGGAAAAGCCCTCTCCGGTCGCCCTGCGCAACGCCGCCATGGTGGAGCTGCTCTACGCCGCCGGGCTGCGGGTGTCGGAGCTGGTATCTCTAAAGGTGCAGGACGTGAACCTGGAAGCCGGGTTCGTGCGCGTTTTGGGCAAGGGTGACAAGCAGCGCGTGGTGCCCATCGGGAACCACGCGCGCCGGCGCATCGACGAATACCTCAAAACCGGCCGCCCGGCGCTGTTGAAAACCGTCGCCAGCGCCTACCTTTTCGTGGCCCGGGCCGGCCGGCCCCTCACCCGCCAGGGGTTCTGGAAGATCCTGCGCCAGCGCGCCGCCGCGGCCGGGGTGCTCACTCCCCTGAGCCCCCACAGCCTGCGCCATTCCTTTGCCAGTCACCTGCTGGAAGGCGGGGCCGACCTGCGGGCGGTCCAGGTGATGCTCGGCCACGTGGACATCGCCACCACCCAAATCTACACCCACGTGGCCCGGGATCGACTAAAGAAGATCCACCGCAAGTACCACCCCCGGGGCTGACCGCCGGCCGCCTTGACAGGCTGTCGTCTTCCTGGCTAACTGTGCGCGTTTTTGGTGTCCCGCGCCGGGGATCAGCAAAGCTTTTGCAAAATTTCCCGTGGAATCTGGAACCTGGAACCCGACAACCTCTTCTTCCAACGAAAGGCCGCCCAAATGGCGTCGCAAAAACCGCTTCAACCCCATCTCGGCTGGTGGATTTCCGCCGGCCAGCCGCCCCGGGCGGGCGCCGGGGCAATCCGCCGGGCCCTGCGGCGGGTCAATCGACCGCTTTACCTGGTCCAGGGGCCCGACGGCCCGGCGGCGGCCGACTCGGGGCAAATCCGCATCGGCGACAACCTCGAACAGCCCGCCGGCGGCCTGCCGCTATTGGCCTACGTGCCGGCCCTGGATCCAGCCGACCTGGGCGACCTGTGCTTCAAGGCGCGCCACGGGCTGCGCTACGCCTACGTCTGCGGCGCCATGGCCAACGGCATCACCTCCACGGCCATGGTAGAAGCGGCGGCCCGGGCCGGGATGATCGGCTATTTCGGCGCCGCCGGCCTGTCGCCCAAGCAGGTCGAGGCGGCGGTGGACACCCTGCAAAACGCCTTGGGCGAATTGCCTTACGGCTTCAACCTGATCCACAGCCCCAACGACCCGGCCCTGGAAACGGCCATCGTGGACCTCTACCTGCGCCGGGAAGTGCGGCGCATCAGCGCCTCGGCCTATCTTCGTCTCACCCCTCAACTGGTGCGCTACCGGGTGACGGGGATCCACCGCGGTCCGGATGGCGCCATCGTCTGCCCCAACCGGATCAAGGCCAAGGTGTCCAGGGTGGAGGTGGCCAGCCGCTTCTTTTCCCCACCACCGGACAAAATCCTCTCGGCCCTGGTGGCCCAGGGACAGATCAGCGCTGAGGAAGCCGAGCTGGCGGCCCAGGTTCCCATGGCCGACGATCTCACCGCCGAGGCCGACTCCGGGGGGCACACCGACAACCGGCCGGCCCTGGCCCTGCTGCCCACCATGATGAACCTGCGCGACCGCATGGCGGCGGCCCACGGATACCGCGAGCCCATCTGCGTCGGTTTGGGCGGCGGCATCGCCACCCCCCAGGCCACCGCTGCGGCCTTTGCCATGGGCGCGGCCTACGTTCTGGCCGGCAGCGTCCACCAGGCCTGCATCGAGTCCGGTACCACCGACCTGGTGCGCCGCATGCTGGCGGAAGCCGGGCAGGCCGACGTGGTGATGGCCCCGGCGGCGGACATGTTCGAGATGGGGGTAAAGGTACAGGTGCTCAAGCGCGGCACCTTGTTTGCCGTGCGCGCCGCCAAGCTCTACGACTACTACCGGCGTTACGCTGCTTGGGAGGCGATTCCAGCCAAGGAGCGAATGGCCCTGGAAAAGGACCTTTTCCGGGCCAGCTTCGAAGAAACCTGGCAGCAGACCGCCGCCTTCTTCACCGAGCGCGACCCCCGCCAGCTCGAACGGGCCCGGAAGGATCCCCGCCACAAGATGGCCCTGGTCTTTCGCTCCTACCTGGGGCTCAGCTCCAAGTGGCCGGTGCAAGGGGTGGCCGACCGCCAGCTCGATTTCCAGGTCTGGTGCGGCCCGTCCATGGGCGCCTTCAACGAGTGGACCGCCGGCACGTTCCTGGAGAAGCCGGAGAACCGCGACACCGCCACCGTGGCCATGAACCTGCTCTACGGGGCCGCGGTGGTTTTGCGCTATGCAGACCTGGCGCGTTCCGGGTTCGCGGCAGGTCCGGAAATTTCCCGCATCGAGCCGATGCCATTGAACGAAATAAGGCAGACGCTTGGAGAGGCTGAACAGGGTGGTTGATCGAGCGGGTTAACAACCACGACAAGCGCCTGCAACCTGTTCCGGTTTTCCGGTTTCAGGGTTCCGGCCTCGAGTTTCCAGCCGCCCTTGAATTCTTCACAAGCGTTTGAAATTCATTCAAAAGGAAGGAAATTCGGATCGTCCGGCGCCAGGCGCCGTCGTCGGCAGGCGGCCTTGCCCCGGATGCTGTTTCAATGACGTCCTCTCTCCATCGCTCATCCCAGATTGGCGGAGGCCCCGGGTCGCTCAAGCGACGTTCGAGGCACTTTCGCACCCTGTAGGCGAATCCCCCGGGGACATGCTGAAGGAGGATCTCACAAGCCGACGCCCCCTGCCCGTTTTTCAACTGCCCCCGCAGGTCGAAGCCCAGGCCCTCGGCTTTCATCCAGGGCGTCAGGTCGGTCAGCACCTGGCGTGCGTCGGGAACGCCCAGGTGCAGGTGGGAAACCAGGTATCCGCCCAAGTAGACCCGGAAGGCATCGTCGAGGTAGTACTGGCGGGCATAGCCCGACCGGATTCCTGCCAGCGGATCGGGAGGCAAAAACTCGCGCGACCAGCGTTTCCAGCGCGCCAGGTTGATGTTCAGGCGCCGGGCCAGCTCGCGGCTCTGGAAGATGGGAATGGCCATGGGGGACGATCCTTCTGGTCAAAGGCGATTTTCAACCATATACGACCTTGTCGAATCTTACCGTCAAGAAAACGATTCAGTTGTCTTCTTGTTCTAGCTATATCACAAACAAAATGGGGTTGTCACACCATTTAAAACCCGGTATAGTCACGTAAATCGATAAACTGTTCCAGATTCCGATCACTTTTTCCGATACCGGCGACCGATCCTTTTCCGGCCGCCGCCTTCATTTGGCACCAATGACCATTTCCGACCAGACGACTTCAACCGCTTCGCCGCCGGTGGCCATCATCGGCATGGGCTGCCTCTTTCCCAAGGCGCCCGGGCTGAAAGAATACTGGCGGCTGCTATGGCGGGGCCGGGACGCCATCGGCCCCGTGCCGCCCAGCCACTGGTCGGCCCAGGACTACTACGACCCGGACCCAAAGCGGCCGGACCATGTTTACTGCACCCGGGGCGGGTACCTGGAACCGGTAGATTTCGACCCCACCGAGTTCGGCATTCCTCCGTCCAGCCTCGAAGCCACCGACACCAGCCAACTGCTCAGCCTCGTGGCGGCGCGCATGGCCCTCTCCGACGCCGGGTACGGGCCGGGGCAGCGGTCCTTCGACCGGCGGCGCACCAGCGTGATTCTCGGGGTTACCGGCACCCAGGAGCTGGTCATTCCCCTGGCCAGTCGCCTGGGCCACCCCCGCTGGCGCCGGGCCATGCTGGACGCCGGGATCGCCCCCGAAACAGCCGAAAAGGCCGTGGACGCCATCGGCGATCAGTACGTCTCCTGGCAGGAAAGCTCGTTTCCCGGCCTGCTGGGCAACGTGGTGGCCGGACGCATCTGCAACCGCTTCGACCTCGGCGGCACCAACTGCGCCGTGGACGCCGCCTGCGCCAGTTCCCTGTCGGCCCTCAACCTCGCCCTGCTGGAACTGTGGGCCGGTCGCAGTCACATGGCCATCACCGGCGGCGCCGACATGCTCAACGACATCTTCATGCACATGTGCTTCGCCAAGAGCCAGATCCTCTCGACCACCGGCGACGCCCGCCCCTTTTCCAAGGACGCCGACGGCACGGTGCTCGGAGAGGGCGTGGGATTGGTGGTGCTCAAGCCTCTGGCGGCGGCCGAAAAAGACGGCGACCGGATCTACGCCGTGATCCGCGGCATCGGCGCGGCCAGCGACGCCCGCTCCAGCAGCATCTATGCCCCGCGTCGGGAAGGCCAGGTGGAAGCCCTCAAGCGGGCCTATGCCAGTGCCGGGATCCCACCGGAAACGGTGGAAATGGTCGAAGCCCACGGCACCGGTACCCGCGTCGGTGACCAGGTGGAGTTCAAGGCCCTGAAATCGGTGTTCAATTTCGACAAAAATACCGGCAAGGCCTGCGCCCTGGGATCGGTGAAATCGATGATCGGCCACACCAAGGCCGCCGCCGGCGCCGCCGGCCTGATCAAGGCGGCCCTGGCATTGCATCACAAGGTGCTGCCGCCAACACTGAAAGTGGATGCCCCGGATCCGGGCCTCGAGATCGCCGCCGGCCCTTTCTACCTCAATACCGCCCCGCGTCCGTGGACCCGGCGTCCGGATCATCCCCGCCGCTGCGCGGTGAGCGCCTTCGGCTTCGGTGGCAGCAACTTTCACGTGGTACTGGAAGAGTACCCTGGGCAAGCAGAGGCGCCGGCCTGGGACCACTCGGTATTCATCCTGGCCCTCGGCGCAGACCACCGCCAGGGACTGCAAGCGGCGCTGGACACCCTGAGCGCCGAACTGGGTCAGGCCCCGACCCCGGCATCGCTGGCCACGGCGGCCCACCGCACCTGCACCGCCTTCGACCCGGCCGCCCCCTGGCGTCTGACCATGGTGTTCACCGAAGACACCGACGCTGCCGAAACCCTGGCTGCCAGCGCCAGGGCCCTGGAAACGCCGCAGCCCGATCCGGCCGCCTTTCCCCCCGGGGTTTTCTTCGGCGCCGGCCCGGCGCCGGGGAAGCTCGCCGTGCTGTTTCCCGGCCAGGGCAGCCAGTACCCAAACATGGGCCGCGACCTGGTGTGCCTGTTTCCCGAAGCCCGCCAAGTGCTTGAAACCGTCCAGGAAGCCGTCGCTCACCCCCCGCGCCTGGCCGACCTGGTCTACCCGCCGGCCGATTTCACCCCGGATGCGGCCAAGCGCCATGCCGCCGCCCTCCAGCCCACCGACCGGGCCCAGCCGGCCATCGGCGCCCTGAGCGCCGGATGGTATCGGGTACTGGCGCGCTTCGGCCTGGCCCCCGACGCCCTGGCCGGCCACAGCTTCGGCGAACTCACGGCGCTGTGGGCCGCCGGCCGCATCGACCTGAAGACCTTCGCCCGTCTCTCGGCCCTTCGCGGCAGGGTGATGGCCGACGCTGGACGCAGCGGAACCGATCCCGGCGCCATGCTGGCGGTCAAGGCGCCCCTGGCCCAGCTGGAAGCCTTGGCCCTGCCCGAGGGCGTGATCCTGGCCAACCGCAACAGCCCGCGCCAGGGGGTGTTTTCCGGTCCCACGAAGGCCATCGCCGCCCTGGAAAAGCAGTTGCGGGCGCAGAAGCTGCGCGCCGTGCGCCTGCCGGTGGCCGCCGCCTTTCACAGTTCACTGATCGCCGAAGCCCGCCATCCTTTCGCCGAAGCGGTCCAGGAAGCACCCATGGCCTCGGGTGCTATCCCGGTTTACGGCAACACCCAAGCGGCCCCCTATCCCACGGACACCGACGCGACGCGCGCCACCCTGGCGGACCAGATGGTGCGGCCGGTGGATTTCGTCGGACTGGTGAATCGGCTCTACGAGGACGGCTGCCGCACGTTCCTGGAGGTCGGTCCCAAGGCGGTGCTCACCGGGCTGGTGGGCGAAACCCTCGCCGAACAACCCCATAACGCCATGACCGTGGACCGTTCCGCCGGGCGCGGTTGCGGGATCGCCGACCTGGCCGTCACCCTCGCCCGCCTGGCCGCCATGGGGCACCGCATCGATCTGTCCGGCTGGGAGTCGCCGCCCGCCGCTAGCCCGGCACCGCGCATGAGCATTCCCTTGACCGGCGCCAACTACCGAAGTCAGCCGAAAAAAACCGCGCCAAGCTCCCTGGCGCCCGCCCCGGCCCACCAAGCTCCCAAGCCGGAGCCGGCACCGGCCGCCAAAACCCATGAAATACCGGGTCAGCCGACCCCATCGAGCACGACCATGAAAACAGCCGATCCCCGCCTTTCCGGATCCCCGGACCTGGTGGCCGAGGCCCTCAAGTCGGTTCAAGCCGGCCTCAGGGCCATCGAATCGATGCAGGCCCAGACCACCGAGGCCCACCGCAAGTTTCTCGACGTCCAACAGGAGGCCAGCCGCACCCTGCAACAGATGATGGCCAGCGCCGAGCGCCTCAGCCAGACCCTGGCAGGCGGCCGGCCCGCCGACGCCGCCCCGCTTTCCGAGGCGCCGGCGCCGGTTCAAGCTGCGGTCCAGGCCGCCGCGCCGGTGGTCGCGCAGCCCCCGCCGGAAACGCCTTCGCCCCGGCCGCCGGCAGTCGATGCAACGCCAAAAACCGGCGACGGCGCCGACGGGGACGTCCTGGCATCCCTGGTGGCCGTGGTCTCCGAGCTCACCGGCTACCCGGAAAACATGCTCGGCGCCGAAATGGACCTGGAGGCCGACCTGGGCATCGACTCCATCAAGCGGGTGGAAATCTTCTCGGCCCTGGAGGAACGACTTCCCGGCCGCGGGTCGGTTTCCGCCGAACAGATGGCCGAGCTTAAAACCCTGGGCGACATCGCCGCCCTGCTCGGCGGCAAGGCCCGGAGCACGCCGGGGCCTGCGCCAGATATCCCGGCACAAGCGGCCGCCCCCCCGCCGGAGCCCTCTGCTGCGCCGGCGCCGGCCGGTGAGGTATTGTCCACCCTGGTAACCGTGGTCTCCGAGCTCACCGGCTACCCGGAAAACATGCTCGGCGCCGAAATGGACCTGGAGGCCGACCTGGGCATCGACTCCATCAAGCGGGTGGAAATCTTCTCGGCCCTGGAGGAACGACTTCCCGGCCGCGGGTCGGTTTCCGCCGAACAGATGGCCGAGCTTAAAACCCTGGGCGACATCGCCGCAGCCCTGGACGGATCGCAGGCCGATGTTCAGCCCTCGCTCCAGGGCACGCCCGCCCCGGCGCCCTGCCCTGGCCCGGCGGTTCCCCCGACGAGCGAGGGCCCTGGTTTGCCGCAGCTCGATACGCTGGCCCCGCGGCGATTTGTGGCGGCCGCGCCTTATACCCCGCCGAAGGATACCGCTTCATTGAAACTGGCGCCCGACGGCCAAGTGCTGGTGGCCGGCGGCGATGCCGACCTGGGGCCGATTTTGGCGCAATGCTTGAAGGAAACAGGCTTGAATGCCGTGCACCGGTCCACCCGGCAGCTCGACACCGTCCTGGCCGGCGACGGTGACCTGACCCGGATCTCCGGGCTGGTGATGGTTGCCGAACCCGGCGATGCGGATCATGGCTATTTGAAGCGGGCCTTCGCCCTCACCCGGCGCCTGGCGGGCGACCTGACCCGGGCCGCCGGCCACGGCGGGGCCCTGCTGGCCGCCGTCACCCGGCTGGACGGGGCCTTCGGTTTTCTCAAGGGGCCGCTGGCGGCACCTTCCAGCGGCGCCCTGGCGGGATTGGTGAAAACCGCGGCCCTGGAGCTGGAGGGGGTGGTGTGCCGGGTGCTGGACGTGGGAGATGACTGGACCGATGCCGGGGCAGCCGCTGAAACTGCGGCAAAAGTCCTGTTGAGCGCCGGCCCGGCAGACCCGGTGGAAATCGGCGTGACCCCCAACGGCTGGTATCGCCTGGAAATGACCCCTGCGCCCTACGCGGAAGGCCAGCTCCGCCTGTCGCCGGGGGCGGTGGTGGTGGCCACCGGCGGGGCCCGCGGCATCACCGCCGAGGCGCTCCTCGCCCTGGCCAGGGAGGTGAAACCGGTCTACCTGATCCTGGGCCGTTCTCCCTTGCCCGGTCCGGCGCCGGAGTGGATGAACGGCCTGGACACGCCGGCCGAGATCCGCCAAGCCCTGCTGGAAACCGAGTTTGCCGGCCGCAAGGTCGGCCCGCGCCAACTGGCCGAGCGGGCTGCGCAGTTGAGCGCCGAGGCCGAGGTGCGCCGTAACCTGGAGCGCTTGCAGGCGGCCGGCGCCACCGTGATCTACCGCTCCGTGGACGTGCGCCAGCGGGAAGAAGTGGCCCGGGCCATTGATGAAGTGCGCACCGCCCACGGACCGATCCAGGCCGTGATCCACGGGGCCGGCACCCTGGCCGACCGGCGCATCGAGGACAAGACCGATGCGCAGTTTGACGCGGTCTTCGATACCAAGGTACGGGGCTGGGAGAACCTGTTGGCCCTGACCGCCGACGATCCACTGCGCTACGTGGTCGTGTTTTCCTCGGTGGCTGCCCGCTTCGGCAACATCGGCCAGGCCGACTACGCCATGGCCAACGAGTGGCTCAACAAGGCCGCGGTGGACCTGGCCCGCCGGCGCCCCGAAACCCGGGTGCTGGCCATCAACTGGGGGCCGTGGGACGGGGGCATGGTGGACGAGAGCCTCAAGCGGCACTTTGCCGCCCGCGGGGTGTCTCTGCTGGATCCGGCAGCCGGCGCCGCGGCCATGGTACGTGCCATGGCTGATCGCGAAGCCGCCGAGGTGGAAATGGTGGTGGGCGGAAGCCTTGAAACAAAAGCAACGGCTTGCGACACCGCCGCGCTATCGGTTCCAGACAACCTTGAGCTGGCCCTGGCCCAGGAAGTAGACCTGGAACGGTTTCCCGTGCTGGCGGACCACGTGCTGGGCGGCCGTCCGGTGGTGCCCCTGGCGTTAATGATTGAATGGCTCGGGCACACGGCCCTGCATGCCAACCCGGGGCTGACCCTGGTGGGCCTGGACGACCTGCGGGTGCTCAGCGGCATCAAGCTCGACGGCAAGCCGCATCCGGTCAAGCTGATGAACGGCCCCTCGGTGCGCCGCGACGGGCTCTTCGAAGTGCCCGTGGCCCTGTTCAACGGCAACGGCCACAACGGCAGCGGACCGGTGCACAGCCGGGCCCGGGCCCTGCTGGCCGACACCCCCCCGGCCGCCCCGGCGCCACCGCCGCCGCCGGCCGGCCTCAAACCGTTCCCCATCAGCCCCAGCGAAGCTTACGGCCGTGTGCTATTTCACGGCAAGCGCCTCCATGGCATCCGGCACATCGAGGGATGCAGCGATCAGGGCATGGTGGCCCGGCTGGCCCCGGCGCCCGACCCGGAGCGATGGATCCGCCAGCCGCTGCGCCGCCACTGGATCACCGATCCGTTGGTCCTCGACGCCGCCTTCCAGATGGCGATCCTCTGGAGCCACGTGCAGCTCGGCATGGTGGCGCTGCCTACCCGCGCCAAAAGCTACCGGCAGTACTGCCGGCGGTTTCCTGCCGACGGGGTTACCGCCGAAATGCGGGTAGTGGCGGCCACGTCGCGCCGGCTCAAGGCCGACATCACGTTCCTCGACGCCCAGCGCCAGGTGGTGGCCCTGCTCTCCGGCTTCGAGACCACCATGGACCCGGGCCTGGAGGCGGCCTTCAGGGCCCGGGCGGCCTGAGGGCGGTCAAGATATTCGTAAGAAGATGTCATTCAGGCCCGGTGGTTCCGCTCAACTCGCCTCCCGGCGGGAGCAGGAGGCCCCGGAACGGTTCGAAGCGCCGGGGCCGTCAGCCATCATCGGGAAGGGGCGACTGGGCCGACCAGCCACGGGCGACGGTGCGTGACGCCGCCCCCCGGTCGTAAACGCGCTGACGGGCCCGGGCCGCGGCCACCAGGACATCCACCTGGCTGTCCAGGTAGTCGAACACCCGGGCCTTCTGCTTGCCCGGCGCCGGGCGCAGCACCCTTCCGAGATACTGGATCACCCGCCCGCTGAAGCGGATCGGGGTGGCAAGAAAGAGGCTGGAAAGATCGCGGCAGTCAAAGCCTTCACCCACCAGCTGGCCCGTCGCCACCACCACGCGCACCTCGCCGCGGTTGATCCGTTCCAGCAAGGCCTGGCGTTCGGCGGCCGGCATGTCCCCGGTGAGCTTCTCGGCGGCAATCCCGTGGCCCAGGCGCAGCAACCCCTGGAGCGTCTCGCAGTGGCGGCGGCGGTCGGAGAGCACCAGGATGGTACCGGAAGCCTCGGCCGCTTCCCGGGCCACGTCGGCGGCGATGAGGCGGTTGCGGGAATCGTCCGCGGTAAGCTCCGAGAGCATGCGGCTGTACTCGGTGACCGGGTCGAAATACGGCTTGAAGTCCGTCTCGCGCATGATCACCTCGGCGTCGAGCACGTCCCCGCTGGCCACCAGGCGCCGGTGCTCGATCTCGTGGGCCGTGTTGCCCAAATGCCAGAAGATCAGCCTGGAGAGTTTGTCGCGCCGCCAGGGGGTGGCCGACAGGCCCAGCATGTAGCGGCAGTCGAAGGCGGTCACCGCCTCGGTGAAGGTGCGGCTCGGGCAGCGGTGGCATTCGTCCACCACGAGAAAGCCCACGGTGGGTACCACGGCGTCCAGGTGCTTGTAGAGGGTCTGGACCATGGCAACGGTGATCTCGCCCGCCGGCGCCACCCGCCCGCCGCCGATGCGGCCCACGCGCTCGGGCGGCAGGCCGAGAAAGCGGCCGATACGCTCGATCCACTGGTCCTGCAGCTCTCGGGTGTGTACCACGATGAGGGCCGGCTGGCGCCTGGCCGCGATCACGGCCAGGGCCATGACGGTCTTGCCCGATCCCGTTGGCGCGCTGAGCACGCCGAAATCCTTGGCCAGGCAGTCGGTCACCGCCTTTTGCTGAAACGGCTTGAGTTCACCCTGGAAGGCGAAATCCACCGGGGGAAGGTTCCGGCGGCGATCCTCGATGCGAAAACCGAGGCCGTGCTGTCGGCACATGTCCACCACCTGGCGAATGAACCCCCGGGGGACGATCAACCCATCAGCGCCCAGGCGTTGATGATAGCGCAGCACCTTGGGCATACCCCGGGTCCACCGGCCCAGGCGGGTCGCTTCGACGTACTGGGGGTTTTCCATCTCCAGGCGGGCGATCAGGCTGTCGCGCAGGACCGGCGGCAGGCCGCGCAGCTTCAAACGGTTGGACAAGGTGATGGAAACGGGCGCGGCCGTTTTCACGGCGCCTGTCTCCCTACAGCGGCCGCGGCGGCTCGGCGCTTGACGTTGAGCAGCGCCGGGCTGGTGTTGATGTACATGAGGGGGGAGCGGCAGCCGGCCGCCATGAAACGCTGCTCCAGCTCGTCGAAGAGCACCGGCCTGTCCGGCCACCGGAAGCGCCGGGCCTCATCACGCAGCGACTGCCACCTTCGCTGCAACTCCGGCTTGGGCGCCAGCACTTCCCGCTCGGCCCGGTCACAGAGAAACAGGGCGCAGACGATGGGCCGCACCCGCCACAGGCAGCCGGCAGATCCCAGGTAAACGCACCTGGAGCCCTCGTGCGGCTGCGACAGTCGCGCCATCATGCGGTCCAATTCCGTTGGCGAGGATGCCAACACGTTGATCACCACCTCGGCAAAGAAGGTGATGATCGCCTCCCGGGCGCAACAGGCGCTCAAGGCGCTCTGGTAGCAGGTAACATTGCACAGATGGTGGAAATGGTCCGCCAGGAATTGGTCCAGCCGATGTCGGTAGTCGAGATAGTCGGCAATACACGCGCAAAGAGCGTCGCGTTCGGCCGCGCCGTTCTTTTCCAGGTGGCGTCGCACCATCTGCAGGGCGTCGTGTTGCTGGATCTGGAAAGAGGTTAAATTCATTTAAAGTTTTCTAAATTTCTGCGAAAAACTTATCAGCAACTGTATCGCCCTGTGCAATCACTGTGGATGACAGAATGCATCCCGGCTCATTCCGATTGACCTCGCCCTCGCCTGCCGTTATAAACAAGTCGCTTGATCCTTTCAACCCGGATAAAACGGCTTTGCCAATGATCGCCACCTGTATCGACAACCTGATCGCCGCCCTGGCCGACATGCCAACGCCCCCCGGTCTGGCAATCCCCTGCCGGGACATCCTCCAGGACCGCCTCGAAACGATGCAGCGGGTTACTATCTGTCTGCGCCCGGGAGACACTTACCGGTACCGGGTCTTGGCCCTGCTCTTTCGCCTGCCGGATCTGCGCCCGGGGCCACGGGCCGTATTGTTGAATCAACTGCTTTCAAATTTGGATTTATTCCAAGCAGAAACAGAGTGTTGCATTTCTCCAGAATTCGAGGAACCGCTATCCGCCGAACCACCGTCCAACACGGATTCCCCTCACCCGCCACAGCAGGTAGAGCCAGTGCCAGAGACGCCTGCCCCCGCTTCTTCGCCTCCACCCGATACCGGGTCTTTTTCCGCCACCGCGCGCCGCGAAGACCTTTTCGACCGCTTCCTGGGTTGGATCTCTTCCCTGGTGTCCTGAAATGAATGCACCGCTGGACATCGCCGTGGTTGCCGTGGGCGGCGTCTTCCCCGGCGCCCCTGATACCGGGGTGTTCTGGCAGAACATCGCCGCCGGCCGCAGCGCCATCGCCGAAGTGGCGCCCGACCGCTGGATCGCTCCGCCGCAGGCCATGGTGGCGCCGGGCCCGGTTCCAGACAAGGCATTGAGCCCTTACTGCGGCCTGGTGCGCGACTTCACCTTCGATCCCCATGGGTTCAGGCTCCCCGCCGAGGCCCTTGCCGATCTGGATCCTCTCTACCACCTCGTCCTGCACGCCGGCCGCGAGGCGGTGAGCGGCGGAAGCCTGGACAAGGTGACCCCGGAGCGAGTCGGCACGATCCTGGCGGCCATCGCCCTGCCCACCGACGGCGCCTCGACCCTGGCCAGGCGCCTGTTCATCGAGGCCGTTGGAGCCGAATGCTTCCATTCTTCTGTTTCACCCCTCGCAGACGACCGCCTGGGACGTGCGGCCCGGGTGACCGCCCTGCCGGCGGCCCTGTTGGCGGCCGCCCTGGGGCTTGGCGGCGGCAGCTTCACCCTGGATGCCGCCTGCGCCAGCTCCCTGTACGCCGTGCGACTGGCCTGCGACGCCCTGACCGCCGGCCGCCTGGACGCCGTCCTGGCCGGCGGGGTCTCCCGGCCGGACTGCCTCTACACCCAGGTGGGCTTCAGCCAGTTGCGGGCCCTGTCCCCCTCGGGCCGCTGTGCGCCCTTCGACGCCGATGCCGACGGCTTGGTGGTAGGCGAAGGCGCCGGCATCGTGGTACTCAAGCGACTGGCCGACGCCGTGGCCCACGGCGACCGGGTGCTGGCCGTGATTCGGGCCGTGGGCCTTTCCAACGACACCCGCGGCAACCTGCTGGCCCCGGACAGCACCGGGCAGCTCCGTGCCATGCGGCACGCCTATCGGCAGGCCGGATGGGCCCCGGCGGAGGTGGACCTCATCGAGTGCCACGGCGCCGGCACGCCGGTGGGCGACCGGGTGGAAATGGACAGCCTCTTCCTCCTGGCCCCCCCGGATTCGGCCGGCCGTCGGCCCTGCGCCATCGGCTCGGTCAAGTCCAACATCGGCCACCTGCTCACTGCCGCCGGGGCCGCCGGTCTGATCAAGACCCTCCTGGCCCTCGGGCACCGGACCCTGCCGCCTTCGTTGAATTTCAATCACCCGGCCGACCCGCGCCTCGGTCGAAACGCGCCATTCCGGGTTCAGACCAAGGCAGCCCCCTGGGAAGCGGAAAGTGGACGGAAACGCCGCGGCGCGGTGAGCGCCTTCGGTTTCGGGGGCATCAACGCCCACCTGCTGCTGGAAGAGTGGACCGGCGACCCGCTGCCGGAGAGTCGTCGCGCCGCTTCCCGGCCCCGGGATGCCTCGCCGGCGCCGGTGGCCATCGTAGGCATGGGGGCCCGCATCGGCCATTTGCCCCACCTGGCCGCCTTTGCCGAGGCGGTCCGCAGCGAAAGGCCGGCCATCCGACCGATTTTACCCCGACGCTGGCGGGGTCTGCGACACATGGGTGACCTGCTGGGACGGGGCCCGATCAAGGCGGCCTGGATGGAAGAAATCGCCTTTCCCACCGACCGCTTCCGCATTCCCCCCGCCGAGATCCCGGACCTGCTGGCCCAGCAGGGGCTGATGCTGCTGGCCGCCGCCGAGGCCTTGCAGGACGCCGGCCTGCCGCTGCGAGGGCTGCGCGAGCGCATGGGGGCGATCATCGGCATCGAGTTCGATCCCGAGGCCACCGATTTTCACGTCCGCTGGTGGCTGCGCCATGGGGATCCCGCCAAAACCCTGCCGCCGGCCATGCAGGCGGCCGCCGCGGCCCACCCGGATCTGATGGATGCCTGGCTCGGGCGGCTCGGGGAAAATTTCACGCCGCCCCTGAACGCCAGCCGCACCGTGGGCGCCCTGGGGGGCATCGTGGCCAGCCGCGTGGCCCGGGAGTTCGGCTGCGGCGGCCCGAGTTTCGGGGTTTCGGCCGAGGCCGTCAGCGGCTTGCAGGCGGTGGAAATCGCCGCGCGCTTTCTCCAGCAGAAAGAAACCGACCTGATGATCGCCGGGGCGGTGGACCTGACCTGCGACGCGCGCAACCTGGCCATCGATGCCGCCAAGGCCGCTGCCGGCGACCTGCCGCCCGGCGAAGGCGCCGTGGCCTTGGTGCTCAAACGCCTGGACGACGCCCGACGCGACGGGGACCGCATCTACGCCGTCATCGAGGGGTTCGGGGCCGCCGGCGGGGCTTTTGGGAAAACCGGCAACAACGTTCGCCGGAAGATCTGGAATCGGTCCCTCGCCGCGGCCCAAACCGAGGCGGGTTGTGAAGAATTGCCGGCAGACGTCGCTGAAAACGCCGCCTTGTGCCATCGCATCGGCCGCACCGGCGCCGTTGCGGGACTGGCGGAGATGACTCGCGCAGCCCTGGACCTCGACCGCGGCACCGCCCCGGAACGCCGCGGCGTCGGCGCCTGGAGCGCTGACGGCCATTGCCTGCACGTGGCCCTGGCAGCGGCCGAAAAAGTATCGCCGACACCCCGGCCGGCCCCCGATCCACCGCTGACGGTTGGCGCAACGGTGGCCATTGCCGTGGGGCGGCCCCTGGAAATCCCCCCCCTCGATCCGCGCCTGACGGGGCCGGCCGAATTCGCCCCCGAAACCGGGACGGTTGAAACAGGCGCCCATCTGGACCAAGGCACGGGCACCCCTACGCCGACCACCGCCCGCATCGATCAGCTGGCCGCCAATGCCGCGGACACCGCCGAAGCGCACCGGGCATATCTCGACCTGAGCGCCTCGCTGACCCGGCAGTACGCCCAGGCCGTGGCCCTCCAAGCCCAAATCCTGTCGGCACGAGAATCGGCGGTTGAACGTTCGGCCGCGCCTGCGGCACCCGCGGCCGAATCGCAGGGACAAACGGAAAAGCCGGCCTTCGACCGGGTCCAGTGCCTCGAGTTCGCCCGGGGCCTGGCAGCCAACGTGCTGGGACCGGCCTTTGTCGAGGTGGACGGGTTTGCCGCCCGGGTCCGCCTGCCCGACGAACCGTTGATGCTGGTGGACCGCATCGTCTCCATCGAGGGGGAGATGCTGTCTCTTCAATCGGGAAAAATCGTCACTGAGCACGACGTCCTGCCGGACGCCTGGTACCTGGACGGCGGACACGCCCCGGTGTGCATCGCAGTGGAAGCCGGCCAGGCCGACCTGTTCCTTTGCAGCTACCTCGGCATCGACCACCAGGTACGCGGCACCCGGCACTACCGCCTGCTGGACGCCCGGGTACGCTTTCACCGTCACCTGCCCGAGCCGGGAGAAACCATCCGCTACACCATCCACATCGACCGCTTCGTGCGCCGGCAGGACACCTGGCTCTTTTTCTTCCGCTTCGAGGGAACCATCGCCGGCGCCCCGTTGATCTCCATGCGCGACGGGTGCGCCGGGTTTTTCACCCCCGAGGAGGTGCGCCGCAGCGGCGGGATCGTGCTCACCGAGGCCGAGCAGCGGCCGGCGCCGGGAGTGCTGCCCGACAACTGGCGCCCGCCGGTGCCGATGGCGCCCACCGCCCTTTCCGATATCCAGGTGGAAGCCCTGCGCCGCGGCGACCTGCACGCCGCCTTCGGCGCTCCTTTCCGGGGCATTACGCTTTCGCCAAACCTGCGCCTGCCCGGCGGCCGCATGCACCTCATCGACCGGGTACGCCGCCTCGACCCCCGCGGCGGACGCTACGGCATCGGCACCATCGAAGCAGAGGCGGACATCACCGGCGACGAGTGGTTTCTCACCTGCCACTTCGTGGACGACAAGGTGATGCCCGGCACCCTGATGTATCAATGCTGCGAGCAGACCCTTCGGGTCTTCTTGCAGCGCCTCGGGTGGGTCGCCGAAAACGGCGACGCCGCCTACCAGCCGGTGTGCGGCGTGGAGGCGGTGCTCAAGTGCCGCGGCCCGGTAACCCCGGACACCGAACGGGTCACCTACCGGGTGGACCTGCGGGAGATCGGCTACGATCCCTTCCCCTACGCCGTAGCCGATGCCCTCATGTTCGCCGACGGCGAGCCCATCGTCATGTTCAGCGGCCTTTCCCTGCGCATGGACGGCTTGTCCCGGGAGTCCATCGAGGCCTTCTGGGAAAACCGCCGCCGGCCGTCATTGCCCCTTTACACCGGCGCGCAGATCCTGGCTTTCTCGGTGGGCCGTCCTTCGGAAGCCTTCGGCGCGCCCTACCGCCCCTTCGACGAGGGGCGCTTCATCGCCCGGCTGCCCGGTCCGCCCTACCTGTTCCTGGACCGGGTGGTGGATGCCGGCCCGGGGCCCTGGCGCCTGGAGGCCGGGGCCTGGGCCACGGCCGAGTACGACATCCCTCCCGATGCCTGGTACTTTCGGGCCGACCGCGGCGGCGGGGTCCTGCCCTTTTGCGTCCTGCTGGAAATCGCCCTCCAGGCCTGCGGATTTCTTGCCGCCTACGGCGGATCGGCCCTCCGCAGCGACCAGCCCCTCAAGTTCCGCAACCTGGACGGCCGGGGCACCCTGCACCGGGTAGCGGATCGCCACACGGGCCGCCTGACGGCCACCGCCCGGCTCACCCGGGTTAGCAGGGCCGGGGACATGATCATCGAGTGCTTTCAGATGGAGATCGGCGACCGCCACGGCCCGGTCTACACCGGCGAGTCGACCTTCGGCTTCTTCACCGAGCACGCCCTTTCCAACCAGGTGGGCTTGCGTGACAGTGACAGTTTGATACCATCGCCCACTAAAGCGGACCTCGCCGGCGCCCAATCACAACAACTGCCCGACCTGGCGCCCCTGGCGCCGGACGGCCCGGGGGCAACTCCCGGGTCCGGCCTGCCGGCCCGGGCCCTGCGCATGATCGACCGCATCGAAGCGTATCTGCCCAACGGCGGCCCGGACGGCCTGGGGTGGATCCAGGGCGCCAAGCGCGTGAATCCGCACGAGTGGTTCTTTGCGGCCCATTTTTTCCAGGACCCGGTCTGTCCGGGATCCCTGGGGATCGAGGCGCTGCTGCAGCTGCTGCGCTTTGCGGCCCTGGCGCGCTGGCCGGGCGCCGACTGGCGCGTGGAGCCGCTGTGCGGGGTTCCCCATCGCTGGACCTACCGGGGGCAGGTGACCCCCGCTGACGAAACGATGCAGGTGGCGGCGGCGATTCGCCAGCGCGGCGATGCGGACCATCCGTTTTTGCGCGCTGACGGCGTGCTGAGCGTTGACGGCCGCCGGATCTATTCATTGGAAAACTTCGGCCTCTGCTTGACGGCGCCGACCAAACAGCCATGACGCAATATCTCGCCTACAACCGGGTGCGCATCGCCGGCTTCGGCTACGAGCTGCCCCCCCACGTCATCGCCTCAGAGGACCTGGAAGCGGCCTTGGCGCCCCTTTACCGGGTCTTGCACCTCAAGCCCGGCCAACTGGAAGCCCTCACCGGCATCACCGAACGCCGTTGGTGGGATCCGGGCTACCCCATGCACGCCGGCGCCGCCAAGGCCGGGCGCAAGGCCCTGGCCGCCACGGGCATCGATCCGGGCGAGGTGGGCATGCTGGTCTACGCCGGGGTGTGCCGGGACCACATCGAGCCGGCCACGGCCTGCGCCGTGGCCGACGACCTGGGCCTCGGGCCGGAGGCCCAGGTTTACGACGTGTCCAACGCCTGCCTGGGCGTACTCAACGGCATGGTGCAAATCGCCGACGCCATCGAGCTGGGCCGCATCCGCGCCGGCATGGTGGTCTCCTGCGAAACGGCCCGATCCATCGTCGAGTTGACCGTCCAGCGGCTCAACCAGTCGCCGACCATGGAAAACTTCAAGCACTGCGTGGCCACCTTGACCGGCGGCAGCGGTGCGGTGGCCGTAGTGCTCACCGACGGCAGCACGGGACCGGCTGGCCACCGGCTGGCCGGCGGGGTGGTGCGCAACGCGGTGGCCCACCACCGCCTGTGCCGCTGGGGCACCGACACGGACAACCCGGCCCACGGCACCATGCGCATGGACACCGACGCGCCGGGGGTCCTGGAGCACGGCGTCGCCCTGGGAAGGGACACCTACCGGGAGTTTGTCGCCGCCATCGATTGGCCGGGAGGACGTCCGGACAAGATCGTCTGCCACCAGGTAGGCGCCGCCCACCGGGCCGCGGTCCTCCAGGCCATCGGCATTCCGCCGGAAGACGATTTTTCCACCTTCGCCTTCCTGGGCAACATCGGCACCGTCAGCCTGCCCATCACCGCCGCCATCGCCGCCGAGCGCGGGTTCTTCGTCCCGGGCCACCGGGTGGGTTTTTTCGGCATCGGCAGCGGCCTCAACTGCATCCTGATGGGTCTGGAGTGGTCTGGCTCATGAATGACTGGCGCCCTCTCTACCCCTTCCGGTCGAATTTTCTCGACCGCGACGGGCTGGCCTACCACTACCTGGACGAGGGCCGGGGCGAACCGCTGCTCATGGTCCACGGCAACCCCACCTGGTCTTTCTACTTCCGCCGCCTGGTAACGGCCTTTTCCCGTCGATGGCGCTGCGTGGTGCCGGATCACATCGGCTGCGGGCTTTCGGCCAAGCCCTCGGCCGGCCGCTACGGGTTTCGACTGCGGCACCGGGTTGACGATCTTGCCCATCTTTGCGACCATCTCGGGCTAAACCGCCGGGTGACGCTCATCGTTCACGACTGGGGGGGCATGATCGGCCTGGCCTGGGCCTTGGAAAATCCGGAGCGCATCGGCCGCCTGGTCGTGCTCAACACCTCGGGGTTCCTGCCACCGCACGGCAAGCCGATCCCCTGGCGCCTGCGCCTGGTGCGGAACCTGCCGGCCTTGGCCGAACCGGCGGTGCTGGGGTTGAACCTCTTCGCCCGGGGCGCCGCCTGGATGGCGCCGGCCCGGCGACTGGCGCCGGCGGTGCGCCGGGGCCTGCTGGCGCCCTACGACCGGCCGCACCATCGCTTGGCCACGCTGCGCTTCGTCCAGGACATTCCCCTGGCGCCGGCAGACCCGAGCTATGCCCAGGTGAAACGCGTGGACGACAACCTGCACCGGCTGCAAGGCCTTCCCGTGGCGATCATTTGGGGAGCCAGGGATTTCGTCTTCGACCTGGACTACCTGGCCGAGTGGCGGCGGCGCTTCCCCCGGGCGGAAACCCACGTGCTGCCCGGCGCCGGTCATTACCTGCTGGAAGACGCGCCCCAAACCGTGCAGCGGCTGATCGCCGATTTTCTCGACCGTCATGAACCGGTGACGGTGGATGCGCCGGAAAACCGGCAATGACGAGGAGAGGATGCTGCCGCCGGCCAATGGCGCGGCCGGATTGATCGCGTGGGTGACGGGATGGGCTGAGGGTTTATCGATACGAAATCAAAAAAGCGGAAAACAACGGGACTCGCCTTGCAAGACGACCGATTTTTCAATATCGCCAGTCGCCTGCGCCAGATGGCCGAAGAGCGCCCCTTCCAGCGGGCCGTGGTGGCCCCGGCGGGACGCGACCGGGCCGGCCGGGTGGCCTACGCCCACCTGACGTTTCGCCAGCTCGACCAGGAGTCCGACCGCATCGCCTTCGGCCTGGAGCGCAGCGGCATCGGCCACGGCACCCGCACCATCGTCATGGTCCGCCCCAGCCTGGAGCTGTTCGCCCTGGCTTTCGCCCTGTTCAAGGCGGGAGCGGTCCCGGTGATGGTGGACCCGGGCATGGGCCTCCGGCGCATGATGGCCTGCTTTGCCGAAACCGGCCCCGAGGCCTTCATCGGCATTCCTCCGGCCCATGTGCTGCGCACCCTCAACCCCAAATTTTTTTCCACGGTCCAAACCGCCGTCACCGTGGGGCGACGCTGGTTCTGGGGAGGGCCCACCCTGCAGCAACTGCGCAGTCGCCCCTGGGCCCCATTTCCCCTGGCGCCGACCACGCCGGACGAGACGGCCGCCATCCTCTTTACCACCGGCAGCACCGGCCCGGCCAAGGGAGTGGTGTACACCCACGGCATCTTTGATGCCCAGGTGCGCCGCATTCGCGACCATTTTCAAATCGCGCCCGGCGAAATCGACCTGCCCACCTTTCCGCTCTTCGCCCTCTTCGACCCGGCCCTGGGCATGACCGCCGTCATTCCGGACATGGACCCCACCCGCCCGGCCAAGGTCGATCCCACCAAGATCATCGAGGCGATCCTGGACCATGGGGTCACCAACATGTTCGCCTCCCCGGCCCTGCTCAAGCGGGTGGGCGGTTTTGCCGCCGCCCACGAGGTGCGCTTTCCCTCGCTCAAGCGGGTGGTCTCGGCCGGCGCGCCGGTCCCCCCGGCCGACATCGAACAGTTCAGCGGCATCCTCACGGACTCGGCCCGCATCCATACCCCCTACGGCGCCACCGAGGCCATGCCTGTGCTGAACATCGACAGCGGGGAAATCCTCACCGAGACCCGGCACCTGACCGAACAGGGCTTCGGGATCTGCGTGGGCCGACCGCTGGAGGGCATCACGGTGGAAATCATCCGCATCGAAGACGAGCCCATCAACCGCTGGAGCGAACGCCTGGTGGTCGGCGACGGGGAGATCGGCGAAATCGCCGTCCGGGGCGACATAGTCACCGCCGCCTACTACGAGCGTCACGTGGAAACGGCCCTGGCCAAGATCGCCGACGACGACGGGTTCTGGCACCGCATGGGAGACCTGGGCTGGCGGGACAAGAAAGGGCGGATCTGGTTTTGCGGCCGCAAGAGCCACCGGGTGGTCACCGCCGAGGAGACCCTGTTCACCATCCCTTGCGAGGCGATCTTCAACGCCCACCCGGGGGTTTACCGCAGCGCCCTGGTGGGCGTCGGCCCCGCGGGCCAACAGCAGCCGGTGATCTGCATCGAGCTGAGCCCGGAGGGCCGCCGCATGCCGCGCAAGGCCCTGCGGGCCGAACTGCTCGACCTGGCGGCCACCCACGCCCACACCCAACTGATCCAGACGGTGCTCTTTCACAAGGCGTTTCCGGTGGACATCCGGCACAATTCGAAAATATTCCGGGAAAAACTCGCTGTTTGGGCCGCCGGACGGCTCGGCCGGCACAAGCAACAGCACATTGGGGATACAGCGCCCCCCACAGAGGACGGGGTATCGCCCCCGCAAGAGGCGGTGAACACCCCCCAGGACCTGGTGACGCAAGCGGAAGACACGGAGACTGTTTCCGAAGGCCGGGCGGCGCTCCCGAAAAATGAGGAAATCGCTCCAGACGAGATTTTAATTACCAAAAAATACAGAATGACCCTCAACGAGGACACGGACGAAAGCGCCAAATGAATCGATTGCGGCAAAGATCCCCCGCCTCGCGAGGGATGACTGTGGGATTGCGGCTGGGATTGATCACCATGAACGCTGGACTGGCGAGAACCGATGGGAATGGCGCCACCTGACAAGCGCCGCCGGGTGCTGGTCACCGGCGGCAGCGGGTTTCTCGGCCGGGCCATTGCCGCCCGGCTCATCGCCCGGGGCGACCGGGTGCGGACCCTGGCCCGGCGATTTTCCCCGGACCTGCCGCCCCTCGGCGTCGAACAGCAGCAGGGGGATATCGCCGATGCGGCAGTCGTGGAGAAGGCCTGCGCCGGGATGGACGCGGTGATCCACACCGCGGCCAAGGCCGGCGTCTGGGGCCCCTACGAAACCTATTACGGCCCCAACGTCCGGGGAACACAAAACGTCATCGCCGCCTGCCGCCGGCACCGGGTGGGCCTGCTGGTGCATACCAGCTCGCCGTCGGTGGTCTTCACCGGCAGCGACATGGAGGGGGTGGATGAATCGACTCCGTACCCGGATCAATTCCACGCCCCCTATCCGGAGACCAAGGCGCTGGCCGAGCAGGCAGTGCGGGCCGCCGCCGACGGGTCCCTGCGCACCGTCTGCCTGCGGCCCCACCTGATCTGGGGCCCCGGCGACCCGCACCTGGTGCCGCGGATCCTGGCTCGTGCCGGCCGCTTGCGGCGTGTCGGCGACGGCGCCAACCGGGTCGATACCATCTACATCGACAACGCCGCCGAAGCCCACATCCTGGCCCTGGACCGGCTCGCCGAACGGCCGGAGCTCTCCGGGCGGGTCTATTTCATCAGCCAGGACGAACCGGTTCCACTGTGGGAGATGATCGACCGCATCCTGGCCGCCGGCGGCAAGCCGCCGGTAAAACGGTCCATCTCGCCCGGAGCGGCAAGCCGGGTCGGGGCATGGTGCGAGCGGCTCTACCGGGCTCTGCGCCTGGCGGGAGAGCCGCCCATGACCCGTTTCGTGGCCGCCGAGCTGGCCACCAGCCACTGGTTCGACATTTCCGCCGCCCGCAGGGACCTGGGCTATGCGCCGAAAGTTTCCATCGATGAGGGACTCGAACGGCTGGCCGAGTGGTTGAAACGTGATTTTGCCTCGAAGCGATCCGACGAATCGGACAGGTGGGTTTCATCCGCCGGACAAAATTAACTCCAACCAACCATTATAAAAGAGGAAAAACAATGTTATTTCACCCAGAGCAAGAATTTTTTCCCGGTCTCGATGCCCCCTCCCGCCAACTGATGCAGGCCACCATCGACTTTTTCGAGAACAAGGGGTTGGCCCGCATCAAGGAAGACGACCACGAGCGCCGCTGGTACGCCGACTTTATCGAATTCGTGCGCCAGCAGAAACTCTTTGCCACCCTGCTGACCCCGCCGGATTACGCCCCGGGCAACCCCGACGCCGCCTGGGACACCTACCGCAACTGCGCGCTCAACGAGATTCTCGGTTTTTACGGCCTCGCCTACTGGTACGCCTGGCAGGTGACCATCCTTGGGTTGGGCCCCATCTGGATGAGCCCCAACGAGAAAATCAAACAGCTCACCGGCAAGCTGCTGGATCAGGGCGGGATCTTCGGCTTCGGGCTCTCGGAAAAGGCCCACGGCGCCGACCTGTACAGCTCCGAGATGATGCTCACCCCCATGGGCGACGGCGCCTACCGCGCCGACGGGGGCAAGTACTACATCGGCAACGGCAATGCCGCGGCGCTGCTGTCCACCTTCGGCAAGAACTCCGAGACCGACGAGTACGTCTTTTTCGCCGTGCGCACCGACCACCCCAACTACACCTGCGTGCAGAACCTGGTCAGTTCGCAGATGTATGTCTCCGAGTACGCCCTGAACGGTTACCCGGTCACCGAAGACGAGATCCTGTCCACCGGCCGCGACGCCTGGGACGCCGCCCTGAACACGGTGAACGTCGGCAAGTTCAACCTCGGCTGGGCCTCCATCGGCATCTGCACCCACGCCTTCTACGAAGCCATCGACCATGCGGCCCGGCGCAACCTGTACGGACGTTTCGTCACCGAGTTTCCCCATATCCAGCGCCTGTTCACCGACGCCTGGACCCGCCTGGTGGCCATGCGCCTCTTTTCCCTGCGGGCCATCGACTACATGCGCGCCGCCTCGGCGGCCGACCGCCGCTACCTGCTCTACAATCCCCTGGTAAAGATGAAGGTCACCTGCGAGGGGGAAACGGTGATCAACCTGCTCTGGGACGTCATCGCGGCCCGCGGCTTCGAAAAGGATACCTACTTCGAGATGGCCGCCCGGGACATCCGGGCCCTGCCCAAGCTGGAAGGCACGGTGCACGTCAACATGGCCCTGGTGGTCAAGTTCATGGCCAACTACTTCTTCAACCCCGGCCAGTTCGACGACATCGCTCCCCAGACGGCACCGGGCCATGACGCCTTTCTCTTCAACCAGGGGCCCACCCGGGGTCTGGGGAAAATCCAGTTCCACGACTACCACCTCGCCTACGACCGTGTCACGGTGCCCAATGCCGAGGTGTTCAAGGAGCAGATCAAGGTTTTCAAGAAAATGCTGGCCACGGCGCCCCCGGACGACCACCAGGCGCGCGACATCGATTTTCTCCTCAGCCTAGGTGAACTGTTCACCCTGGTGGTTTACGGGCAGCTCATCATCGAGCAGGCCCTCGCCGACCAGGTGGAAGACCCGGTGCTGGACCAGATCTTCGATTTCATGGTGCGCGATTTTTCAGCCCACGCCCTGACCCTGCACAACCACCCGTCCAGCACCGAGGCCCAGATGGCCCTTTGCCAGCAGATGCTGCGCCGGCCCAGGGTGGACGCGGAGCGCTTCCAGAACGTCTGGCGCAACCACGTGCTGGCCTGCCACGGGCGTTATGCCATGCGACCGTAAACTCAGGATGAGCCGCATCGAGCCAAGGGAAATTTTAGATGGCTGAAAAGAAAAATGGCAGAAAACCGTTCGGGATCTTTGTCGCCGGCGTCTTGCTCCCGCCGGAAGGCGAGTTGGGGTGAACACCGGGTCGCGATCCCATCTTCTGCCCCCTTCAGCCGGTTGAAACCATGAGAAAGGGTGGCCGCTGGGGGGTTGTGTTTTGACGGCGGCAAGCTGTTTGAGACGCTTAGGGCGCGTTGGCCGCAACCGGACTCGGTTTTGGCCAACGACCAGGCATTTCGATCTTGCACCGGCCGATTGGCCAGCATTGCGGCGCGGTTGCGGCCTACGGGCCCTAAGCGCCGAGTTCTTGCCGGTGGCAAAACACAACCCCCCGGCCACCCCGGACAGTTTCAGATGGCTGAAAAACGGCAGAACAACATTCGGAAGCTTTGTCGCCGGCGTCCGCAAAACGCCCCGGATCCGGCGCCCCGGAAAACTCGGCGCCAAGCGACCGTAAGCCCGGACAGGGCCGCAACGTTGGCCATACGGCAAATCCTCGGTGAGAGAAATCACCTTTTTGGCGAAGGCAGAGTACTGCCCGGGCCAACGGGCGCTAGGCGCCTCAGACAGTTCCGGGGCGACGGTCCAGAGCGTCTTGCTCCCGCCGGAAGGCGAGTTGGGGTGAACACCGGGTCGCGATCCCATCTTCTGCCCCCTTCAGCCGGTTGAAACCATGAGAAAGGGTAGCCAGGACTGGAACCTTGCAAAGCATGGGAGACGACGATGAAACTGCCGCAAAAGGGACTGCCAAAGGAAGACATCTTCGAACGCTTGGCCGATTTCCGCCGGGACGATCTCAAGTGGCAGGAAGGCCGGGCCTTCGGCTATATTTTTGACCCGGGACAGGAGATCACGGCGGTGGGCAAAAAGGCCTACACCATGTACCTGTCGGAGAACGGCCTCGACTTCACCGTCTTCAAGAGCCTGATGCGCCTGGAAAAGGATCTGACGGCCCTCATGGCCACCCACCTGGGTGGCGACAGGGAGGTGGTGGGCAACTTCACCTCCGGCGGTACCGAGAGCATCATCCTGGCCGTCAAGGCGGCGCGGGACTACTTCCGTTGCCGCCGTCCGGAGGTCAAGTCACCCGAGATGATCCTGCCCACCACCGGCCACGCCGCCTTTCACAAGGCGGCCCATTACCTGGACGTACGGGTGGTGCCCGTGAGGGTGGACCCGCAGACCTTCCGGGCCGACCCGGAGGCAGTGCGCCGGGCCGTGGGCCCCAACACCATCATGATCGTCGGCTCGGCGCCCAGCTACGCCCACGGGGTGGTGGATCCCATCGCCGAGATGGCGGCCATCGCCCGGGAGAACGATCTCTGGTTTCACACCGACGCCTGCATGGGCGGTTTCCTGCTGCCCTACTTCAAGCGCCTGGGGGCCACGGTACCGGATTTCGACTTTTCCGTCCCCGGGGTTTCCTCCATCTCGGTGGACCTGCACAAGTACGCCTACTGCCCCAAGGGCGCCTCCGTCGTCCTGTACCGCAACAAGACGCTGAGAAAGCCGCAGATCTTCGCCTGTTCCCACTGGGTCGGCTACACCATCGTCAACAACGCGGTGCAAAGCAGCAAGTCCGGCGGCCCCATGGCCGCCGCCTGGGCCGTGCTGCATTTTGTCGGCGATGAGGGCTACCTGGAAATCGCCCGGCGCAAGCGGGAGGCCGTTGCCAAGATCGCGGCGGGCATCCGCGCCACCGAGGGCCTGCGGCTGATGACCGAACCGGACATGACCCTGGTATCGTTCACCGCCGACGAGACGGACGTCTTTGCCATCGTGGACGAGATGCACCAGCGTGGCTGGTACGTTCAACCCTCTTTGGCCTTCGACAATTCCCCCGCCCACATCCACCTGTCCATCAGCGCCTCCAACGTGGGGCGCGAAGAGCAGTTTCTGGCCGACCTGGCCGCCAGCGTGAAAGCGGCGCGCAATGCCGAACCCGGCCCCCTGCAGCAAATGCTGGAACCGGTTCTCGACGGCCTTGACGCGGAAAATCTCTCCGACGCCGACATCGACGGCATGCTGGCCATGGCCGGCATCGGCGGTGGCAGCGCCCTGCCCGAGCGCACCGCCGAGGTCAACGCCGTGCTGAACCTGCTGCCGCCGGTGGTGCGAGAGAAACTGCTTACCGCCTACGTGAACAACCTTTTCGTCCAGGATTGACCGGGCGCAGCGCCGTTTAGATCCGCTATTCCGTCCACAGATTTCACCGGCTAAAACTTTTTCCTAAAAATCTTATCAAGACTTTTGGGAATCTGTGTATTCTGTGGACGGAAAACGGGTTCTTCCGGTTTTTGCGTACCTGATTGTATCTAACACGTTGAAAGAAAAGGACTTTGAATAAAATCCCGTATTACCCTTAACCCCCCGAATCGGGGTTTCGAGTGCTATTTTTAGTCCAGGGTTCTTTTCTTTCAACCTGTTGCCATGATTGTGGTTTTCCTCCCAGCCCTCGTCAAGGACACTACGCCTGACGGCGTTCCTCCTTGACAGGTTCTGGGAGGAAATATCTTAAAATAACAGACCCTTGGCC
>Ga0190344_1000119_pt1 | contig 51254 bp, 40 predicted proteins | sample 48721323_MG_FD_161662 | JGI IMG/M metagenome (GOLD analysis project Ga0190344, IMG submission 161662) | Hydrothermal vent microbial mat bacterial communities from Southern Trench, Guaymas Basin, Mexico - 4872-13-2-3_MG | ecosystem: Environmental > Aquatic > Marine > Hydrothermal vents >... | reverse complement strand
ACTCTTTTTAATTCGTGCATCTTAAAAAGAGAGGGTGAATCTACCAAAGACCCTCGAAAAGATTTCGAGGATCGCTTTGTACAACCCAATATGACTTGGTTCTCGCCAATATTGCCAGTCTCAGGTTTTACCAGTCTAACTATTACAGACTGAACCAAATACCTGCCACAGTAGCTCAAGTCCTTTGACTCTAGCTGCTAAATATCATACTAAAAATATTTATAATTTGTCAAGAAAATATTTAACTCTATATTTACAGTTGAGATTTATTTTTGTTAGAGTTTGTTAATATTTGTTAGCAAAATATCTACTATGCATAAACCTTTCTCCCAATGAAAACTGATAACTGAAAGAGCGGGATTACGCTGCGCGCTCACCACCCGACATTGACGAATGGGACGCTTTAAAAAAAATGGCACACATATTGCTTAAAGAATAGTGACCATAATTCAAATAACTCCTACCTAATTTGGATTATGGCGGGTAGCTTGGGCGCTGGTCATGCTCAAGCACGCCCTTCAACCTTCCCACCTTGCTGCTTTACCAATCGAGTCATTGGTAATTGTCATTTGGGCTTTTTCCTTTCTTCTTTCCTTTCTCCCAATTTAAACTTCTAACATAACTGAAATATACTGCACACAGTCATAAACTGAGCCTTTTTGTCATGTCTCATTTCGTTCTAACTTCTCCTGTGTCGCCCAAGATTTCTCGCGTAATAGAAATGACAAAAGCGCAGTTTGTAACGGTGCAAAGTATATAATCGTCCTTTGGGCTTTTTCCTTTCTCCTTTCGTGGAAAAAATTTTTCTTCAAAAAACTCTTCATTTTTCATTAGTATATTGCGCGCCGCATTAACGCGACGGCCATTGCCAAAAACAATATCGGGGGCAGGAAGGCACTGATAGCCGGGTTTATGCCATACACTAAGCCAATATTGCCGGTGGTTTGGTTGAGCATGTGAAAACCAACACCAAGCAATGCGCCCACAAAAATACGTTGCCCTACCGACACACTGCGTAATGATCCAAAAACAAAGGGAATTGCTAAAAAAATCATGGTTGCGCCGACTAAGGGATAACTCAAGCGCGTCCAAAAAGCGAGTTCATATTGTGTTGTGCGCTGTCCATTTTGCCGTAAATATTGAATATATTTATGTAGTCCCAAGCTGGAGAGTTTGTGTGGACGAACCACGACAATTTTGACTAATTCTGGATTTAAAACCGCATTCCATGTCGTACTTTCTAAAAATTGACGTGTCACTTTAGTCGCTTCAATAAGGGTTTTTTCCACATCTTTTAGCAACCATTGTCCGTCCTGATAATAGGCAGTTCTTGCATAAGTGAGAGCGCGTAAATGCTGTGCGGCATCAAATTCATACAAAGCAATCGAGCCAAAGCTGCCATCGGGAAAAATAGTGCGAATATTGATAAAATCATTACCGTCGCGTGCCCAAAAACCGTAGCGGCTACTAAAAACCATTTGCCGATTTTCATGTTCAGATTGCGCGAGAGATCGCATACTGTTAGCATATTGTTCGCTTCTAGGGGCTATGGTTTCACCAATCAACATGGCTACGAGAGTTAATACTAAACCTCCTAAAAGCACCGACAGAGCAATACGCACAATGGACACCCCTGCCGCACGCATCACTGTCAATTCACTGTTGTTAGCCAACATGCCTAATCCCAATAAACTGCCCAGCAAAGCGGCACTGGGAAATAAGTCATAAATATGTCGCGGGACTTCTAAGGCGACATATTGAATCGCTTCCCACAACCCGTAGCGTTGTTTGCCTATATCATCAATTTCATCAATAAAACCAAAAAAGGTAAACAAGCCCACTAGCACCAATAAAACTATCAGTATGCCAGCAATGACGGTTTTACCAATATATATATCAATTTTATTCATAATTGGGTAATGGGTAATGGGTAATGGGTTCTCGGATTCCGTTTTTCATGAAAAACGGATTCCGAGAAGGGTAATGGGTTTGTGGTAATGAGATACGGAACGTAACGAAAAATCCGTGAAAATGACGAAGGCCCAACTGGTTGTTAATGTTAAATTATACTAAGCGCCGCCATAAATTGTTGAGCTTCAAAAAAGCGCAAATTGTGATCAAAGTAAAAGTTTTTGTTCCACAAAACCTTATTATAGAAATCCTAACCGTTTACAGTAGAAATAATCTATAGAACTTACGCACTCAGTCAATTAACTCATTGATTTTATGTAAAAAAAATTACAAGTGGCCTTTTAAAGGTAACTGATTGAATGGTCAGTCAATTTGTCAATGCGTAAGTCCTAATCTATTCATTTTTCATGAGTTATGCACCGTGCGTGAGTTGCTCACTTGTGGGTCATTTTTCTGATATTCCTTTGCGCCACAACAAGTGCAGGATCCCTAAAAACAACTTGGTGAGGAATGAATAAAAAAGTCTAAACAACCAGCGAAACCCACTTTTTAAAAGCGGTAGATTAAACAAAGCCACCACAACAAGTAGTAAACCCGCATGTACCCACCATACGCCTATCCAAGGTGAGACATCGCCACGCTCCACCCATTTTTTTGCCACACTGAGCAAATTGTTATAAATTAGGTAAATTAAAATGCCAGACAAAATTTTGGCATACTGTCCTTGGCGCGGAGTCGTATGAGACAGTGGCACTGCCAGTGCGGCCAGTAAAATCACTGATAAGGGTAAAGACAAACGCCATTGTAATTCCGCTTGCAGCGGGGCTTCTTGTGCAAACCAGAGCGAGCTAGTAGATATAGCCTCACGTTGGTCACCTTTGGGAGCATCAAGGCGTTTTGGTATTCTGATACGATGTTCGGCAAATTCAGTAACGACATAGCTCAAACTCCCCGGCTTGGACTCATAACGATGACCATCAACAAGTACCATAAACAATTCTCCTAGCAGCACCGTTTGATAACCTTGTTTCGCCACCATGACTATCCGCTTGTGAGGAAGATTGGCTTGCACAAATAGGGTGTTCATAGTATTGCTGTCTGTGTCAATTGTTTCTACATAAAAAATGCCATTACCGTGATTAAACTCTTTAAAACGCCCGGCGGCAATGCCACCTACTTCGGCCGCTGTGTTCAATTTGACCTGTAATTGAGTCCATTGACTTTCCGCCCAAGGTGCCAGTAATAGAGATAATGTGCCGATTATTGAGGCAAAAATAACACCGAAGCCAATAATACTGATCACCGGCACTGGAATGCCACAAGCTGCCATCGCTGTAACTTCATTATCTTTATATAACCGTCCCAAGGCTAACAAGAGTGCTAAAAAGAATCCCAACGGCAAAATAAGCATTAAGTCGCTTAATAATTTGAGCGCTAACAATTGAAAAATAAAATCAGCCGGCAAATCGCCTACCGAGGCCTGTACTAAATACTTCATAAACCGATGACTGATATAAATCAGTATCAATAATGCAGTCAAGGCGAGTAAGGTGTATAGTATTTCACGAAATAGGTAACGGCTAATAATCAAACCAAAAAAACTCCTTCATATTTGCGTTATTGGTGATAAATGAATACAATTTAACATATTTATGAGCAACATGTCGCATTAAACTGTACTATTTGGAACTCAAAAGCCACAACGTGGGCTAAAATAACTAGAGTTTGAAGTAAAATAAGTACTCTGACATAATTATAAAGGCTATTTGAGTTTTTTTAATCCTGATTGTAACGTATTTTTGGGAAAGGGCGAACACTTAGGTTTGATATGATAAAAAACCTCCATCAATATTGGTCTCCCCGGACAGAAGTTACAACGAGTTTTAATCCTCCCCAATTCATTTTTCAATTTTCATTAATCTGAACACTGATCACTGTATAATCGACTATAAGCACACAAGTATTGATAATTAGCTTATGTAATAATTAATGATTAATTATTAAAATTGTCCTAAAATAAGGGTGTTGTGAATTTAACGACTTGTTTTTATGTTATTGAAGGACAAATCTATTATACTGAGCATCGCCATAAACATAGCTCTTTCTGTCATAAATTTTACGGAGAAATCTGTAGCCCATCAAGTATCGATTTCTCCAATATTTCTCACGCTCATCGAAACGAAATGACAAAAGCGCAAATTGTGTGAAGCATAAATAACTCAAAGAATAAATGAGTCATTCACTAACGAGGCCTACTGAAAACTGATCACTGATAACTGATAACTGATCACTGAGATAATAACGCACTTTTTTACCTTTAAATAGGTATAACTTTAACCTAAAGGACTTCGCATGGAATTTAATACCAAAAGTGGTCATCCAGAAAAGCAACGTACTGCCTGTGTGGTTGTGGGCGTTTATGAACCACGTCGTTTATCTGAGGTTGCTAGACGAATTGATGAAGTCAGTCAAGGGCATCTCTCTTCTATTTTGCGCCGCGGGGATTTGGAGGGCAAGCCCGGCCAAACCTTATTATTGCACAATGTGCCTGGCACGTTAGCTGACCGTGTTTTGCTTGTGGGTTGTGGACGTGAACGCGAATTAGGTGATAACCAATATCGTAAAGTGATGGCACAGGCCATACGGACGTTGCATGAAACGGGTTCCATGGAAGCCGTGTGTTATTTGACAGAATTGAATGTGCGTGGTCGTGACACGGCATGGCGTGTCCGTCAAGCCATTGAAACGGCACACTCTACCTTATACGTTTTTGATCAACTGAAAAGCAAAAAAGAAAACACGCGGCGGCCCTTGCGTAAAATCGTTTTTAGTGTGGCATCGCGCCGTGAATTAGGCCTCGCTGAACAAGCCAGTCGTGAAGCCCAAAAAATTGCCGAGGGAGCCAGGCTGGCTAAAGATTTAGGCAATATGCCCGGCAATATATGTACACCTTCTTATTTAGCCGATCAGGCCAAAACTCTGTGCGGTTTACATGAGAAGCTCACTTGTAAAGTACTTACAGAAACCCAGTTGGAAAAACAGGGCTTTGGTGCTTTGTTGGCCGTTTCTAAGGGGAGTGAACAACCCCCTCGTCTAATTATTTTAGAATATCGGAATGGTAAAAAGAACGATGCACCAATTGTCTTTGTTGGCAAGGGTGTCACATTTGATTCTGGCGGCATTTCGATAAAACCCTCGAAGAACATGGACGAGATGAAGTTTGACATGTGTGGTGGTGCCGCTGTGCTAGGTACGATGTCGGCTGCCGCTGAGTTACAATTGCCCTTAAACGTGGTCGGCCTTATCCCGGCCGTCGAAAATTTGCCCAGCGGGGGGGCCACGAAACCGGGCGATATTGTTACCAGCTTGTCGGGACAAACAATTGAAATACTTAATACCGATGCCGAAGGTCGGCTGATTTTATGCGATGCACTCACTTACGCCGAGAATTACAAGCCCGAAGTCGTTATTGACATTGCCACGCTGACAGGCGGGTGTGTGGTGGCTTTAGGTAAACATGCTCATGGCTTGCTGAGTAACCATAACCCCCTTACCAATGATTTGCTCAATGCCGGCAAAGACAGCGGTGATCGTGCTTGGGAATTGCCGTTGTGGGATGATTACCAAGAGCAAATCAAAAGTAGCTTTGCTGACGTCGCCAACGTCGGTGGACGTGAGGGGAGTGCTATCACTGCCGCGTGCTTCTTGTCACGCTTCACCAAAAAATACCATTGGGCACATTTAGATATTGCCGGCACCGCGTATTTGTTCGATAAAAAAGAAAAAGGTGCCACCGGACGGCCAGTGCCGCTATTGACGCAATATCTTATTGATCGCAGCAATGAAGTGACCGTTGCGCCCCCCCCTCCCCCAGTTGTTGTTGTCGATGAAGAGTAAATAGGGGGAAACGCGAATAGCAGCGAGAGCGACAGATGAACCGCGAATTTATTTAAATCGACTCAGCACCGCTAAGTAGACTAGACACCGTCATCCTTGAGTTTTTTGTCATGTCTCACGCTGCTATAGATGTTCAGATAAATATTTGGGGAGGAGTCATCGATTTATCGATGACATCTGTGATAAGTACCTGTGCAAGTATTTTATGGTATTTAGGTTCTTGTAATACCAGCGTTTTTTCAAAAAACGCCGGTGTATACTTTACACCGAACTAGGAATCAGTTTTTCAATGAAAAACTTGAACTTGATAAATATTTCGCTCGTCATATTTATTTCTTAGAGCCGAGAAAGATTTCTCAGAGCCGAGAAATGACAGAAAGTTTCTCAGAGCCGAGAAAGATTTCTCTAATATTTCTCTTATTTCTCTTACCACTGAAACATAAACGAAATGAGAGAAAAAGCTATATTTATGATGGTGCTCAGTATAAAATACTTGATTAATCATGCTCAGGTATACTTTGCACAAATTGCGCTCTTGTCATTTCGACAGATACGAAATCTGGTTTTCATGGCTCCATTGTTTTATAAGTACCCGTGCAAGAGTTTGAAAGGTTTATGGTTTTTGTTAGGTTTATTTTTTGAAAATACCTGCACAGGTACTTAGTATTTCAGAAAAATAGGAATCCAAGATTTCTCACAGATGTCATCGATAAATCGATGACTCCTCCTAGGGTGGTGAAAAGGAAGTTCCAAGGGTTCGATAACTTGATCCCACTTTTGTTCCTCTTCAGTCAATAAATAATAAAAACTAAATATCATTAAACTCATTAATCATTAATCATTAATCATTAATCATTAATCATTAATCATTAATCATTAATTGTTAATTATTTTCACCACCCCAGACTCCTCCCCAAAATTTATGATGGTGCTCAGTATAAAATACCTGATTAATCATGCTCAGGTATACTTTGCACAAATTGCGCTTTTGTCATTTCTTTTTTCGCCAGAATCTGGTTTTCATGGCTCCATTGTATAATCTTTCCTAAAAATAGGAGTCCAAGATTTAAGCACCTGTGCAAATATTTTCTGGTATTTGATTTGAGGATCACACCCAAGTTTCTTAATCGTAGTCGGTGGATAAATACCAGATTAATTATACTCAGGTACTTAGACGTAACTGACTTTATCAGCAAAAGTTCCGAAGAAACGTTTGCCTCAATAAATTTATTTTGTCAATGCGTCAGTCCTAATAGCGTTTTTCAGATAAAACGGCTGATGGGCCAATTAATTTCGCAAGCGATATTGTAAATCAAGGATGTTTATTTTAAGCATCGAAAAACGGGTGCTATAACTTGCTATTTAGAGAGAAGTTATTGAATTGGATATTAGGCGTATAAATCTTTTCATGGAAAAAATACCAAGTATCGATTCGAGCCTTTTCAAACTTTTCTGAAAGTCTATAGCCCATTCGCCACTAGCCACTCGCCATTCGCCATTACCAATTAATAACCAATTATCATGCACCCAGTTTATTTTTACATATTGCACACACGTAATAGGCAAGAAAAGGCTCGTCTTGCCTGCCAAATAACTAACAAAGCTTGGCATCAAGGCTACCGTATTTACATCCATACCGACTCGCTGGCACGGGCACAGCGATTCGATGTGATGCTGTGGACATTTAAAGAAGAAAGTTTTTTGCCGCACGATATTTACCCAAATGTGCCACACTCGTTAGCCCCGATACGGATCGGCTACACGCCGCAAGTTTGCGATGGTATGGACGTATTAATCAATCTGACTGAAACGGTGCCACCGTTTTTTGAACAGTTTAAGCGAATTGTCGAAATCGTTGATGATACGCCTTTTGCGCGTGAGACTGGCCGAGGACGTTATCGCTTTTATAGAGAAAGAGGTCTTGAATTGAGAGTACATAATATTAACCGTTAAGCGGTATAGGCGCATGCCCAGATGAAACAAGCAGAAAAAATTGACCTTCCAGTATTAAAAGATGTCGTTGTCCCGGGCAAGGATGTACCGGTGACAGACGAACTGCCGCCCGTACTTAACGAAATTCAAGCCAAAGCGCTCCAACAACAAATAGAAAAAATTGTTCAAGCGCGACTAGAAACAGCCTTGAAGAAAGCCACTCAGCAAGCCGTCAAAGACATCAAAACGCATCTATCGAAAGTGCTACCACAACTCATCAAAGCAGCCAATAACCAGAATTAAAAGAGGGCCCCAACCCCAAAGTGGTTGAAATAATTCACAATTAATAATTCACAATTAATTATTAATTAGGCCCCAACTCCGAAGGGATTGAATGTGAAGCGCCACGATATTTACCTACCTGGGGAAAATCAACCAACCATCTGTATAAACAGGGGAGAAATGATGACAACATTAAAAAAACTGAACCTTGTCATGCTAGTTGCTATCTTGCTTATCTTTTCAAGTGCCACAATGGCATGGAGTTGGACGGAAACTTGGGAAGGACTGAAGCAAGACGTCAAGGAAGGCAGCGAAAAATTAGAAGATGGCGTGAAGAAAGGCTGTGACAAATTAGAGAAAGGAATCAAGAAAGGAATCGAAAAACTCGAAAAAGGCCTCAAGAAAGGCGGTGACAAATTAGAGAAAGGAATCAAGAAAGGAATCGAAGAACTCGATAACGGAATTGAAGAATTGCAGACAATAATCCCAGAATGGATGCAGGATTTGGAAGAATTGGAGACAAAAATCCCAGAATGGATGCATGAATTGGAAGACGGTTTAGAAAAAGGGAGCGACAAAATAAGAGAACTGCTACGGAAAATCGACCCAAATATTGATACGTCGGGGCAAGGCTGTGGCACAGGCTTAACCACGCAAATCGTCATAGATAACTGGAGCCTATTTGACTTCAGTTCAGCTTGTCAAGCACACGATAACTGTTACAGTACGTGCAATGCCACCCGCAATGCTTGTGACAATGAGTTTTTGACCCTTCTCCAAAAAACGTGTCCATCTAAGAAAGCGGCTCGGGTTAAATATCAAATGTGCCGGGCTATTGCCAAAATGTACTGGTACACGGTTTCTGAAACGGGGCAATCCGCATGGGAACAAGCACAGACGAATTGCCACTGATAGAATATAGTTTTTCAAAATAACCTACTACGAACAGACATACCCCGTTTGTAGTAGGCGATTTATCGCCTCACGCAAACAACCAGTCATCCAAACTCCGTTTTTAAGACATTTATTTTATAAGGTTATTGGGCACCATCTGGGGGCCATAAAAGAATTTGAATGTTTTCAAATGAAAGTATGGCCCTCTACCGCGCCTTATATTGATACTTAATTGCGCGGATAAACGAATTGGCCGTTGTGTCGTACAACGAATTACGCGGATAAACGAATTATTGGCTGTTGTCTAGTTAGTACAACGAATTACGCGGATAAACGAATTATTGGCTGTTGTCTCGTTAGTACAACTTAGTACAACGAATTACGCGGATAAACGAATTAGCTGTTGTCTAATACAACGAATTAATTGCGCGGATAAACGAATTAGCTGTTGTCTAATACAACGAATTAATTGCGCGGATAAACGAATTGGCTGTTGTTTCGTACAACGAATTACGCGGATAAACGAATTATTGGCTGTTGTCTCGTTAGTACAACTTAGTACAACGAATTACGCGGATAAACGAATTAGCTGTTGTCTAATACAACGAATTAATTGCGCGGATAAACGAATTGGCTGTTGTGTCGTTAGTATTAGTACAACGAAACTTCGTATTGGCCCGCCAATGACGCGGATAAACGAATTGGCCGTTGTGTCGTTAGTATTAGTACAACGAAACTTCGTATTGGCCCGCCAATGACGCGGATAAACGAATTATTCGAATTATTGGCTGTTGTAGTACAACTTAGTACAACGAATTACGCGGATAAACGAATTATTGGCTGTTGTCTCGTTAGTACAACTTAGTACAACGAATTACGCGGATAAACGAATTAGCTGTTGTCTAATACAACGAATTAATTGCGCGGATAAACGAATTGGCCGTTGTGTAGTACAACTCATTGCGCGGATAAACTGGTAGGCAGGACTCCAAACTTTAGTTTGGCATGCCCAAGTTAAAACTGGCCGACTCCTATCTATCGTGCATGCCATTACCGTTTGTACGCAAGGTTTATTTCCATTTATTTTATAAGGTTATTGGGCACCATCTGGGGGCCATAAAATAATTTGAATGTTTTCAAATGAAAGTATGGCCCTCTATCGCGCCAAACTAAAGTTTGGACAGGAGTCCAAGATTTATCTTGGACGTTTCGGACATCCAAACTAAAGTTTGGACGGATTTTCTTGATGATAAATCCCTAACGATTAAATCCTTTTTTATATACAATCCTTGTAGTTATTGAAAGTATGGCCCTCAGTCGCGCCTTATATTACTTTAGCCTCGACAACAGCGCGTCAGTCAGTCGTCAATGGCAATCCGACAAGGGGCAGTGTGCAAAAAAAAACGAGTTTCTGCGAACAGAGCAAGTCCATCTTTGGATAAACTTTGATGTCAATGACGGCACGTAAGTCGTCAGGGTTTGGCAATACTAACATTTGGGCGTTCTTTCAATGAGCAATAAATCATTTTTCAGCGGACTGAACAAACCAAGCCTCGGATAAACTTGTTCCATGTCGGCCGACAATTGCGTGAAAACCTTTTTTCAGCGGACTGCCTGAATAAACCATCGGCTAAACTTTAGCCTTAATGATGGCACGTAAGTCATATGTGTTTTTTCACCCAAGCCTTTGGGCGTTCTTTAACAAATTAAAAAACAGGTTCAGAAAAATGGGCTTGCCGGAGTGTTTGGCAGGACTCCAAACTTTAGTTTGGCAAGCCCAAGTTAAAACTGGCCGACTCCTATCTATCGTGCGCGCCATTACCGTTTGTACGGAAGGTTTATTACCATTAACTTCGTAAGGTTATTGGGCACCATCTGGGGGCCATAAAATAATTTGAATGTTCTCAAATGAAAGTATGGCCCTCTATCGCGCCTTATATTGAGACTTTTTGTAGGGGTGTTATTGGGCGTGGGACTCAATTCGGGGAGGATTAAATCCTTTTTTATATACAATCCTTGTAGTTATTGAAAGTTTGGGCGTTATTTCAATAAGCGATAAATCATTTTTCTGCGGACTGAACAAACCAAGCCTCGGATAAACTTGTTCCATATCGGCTGACATTCAATAAAAACATTTTTCAGCGGACTGCCAGAATAAACCCTCGGCTAAACTTTCGTCCTAATGATGGCATGTTGTCATCAGTGTTTTTTCACCCAAGCCTTTGGGCGTTCTTTAACAAATTAAAAAACAGGTTCAGAAAATTGCCGGAGTCCAAACTTTAGTTTGGCATGCCCAAGTTAAAACTGGCCGACTCCTATCTATCGTGCGCGCCATTACCGTTTGTACGGAAGGTTTATTACCATTAACTTCGTAAGGTTATTGGGCACCATCTGGGGGCCATAAAAGAATTTGAATGTTTTCAAATGAAAGTATGGCCCTCTATCGCGCCAAACTAAAGTTTGGACAGGAGTCCAAGATTTATCTTGGACGTTTCGGTTTGGACTCCTTTTCTTGATGATAAATCCCTAACGACAATAGTTACAAACTTTTGTCCGGTACTGAGAAATGAACAAATCCATTAAACACAAGAGGTGATTATGTTTCGCCATAGTCTGATGGCAGTAGTAATTTTCGCTACCGCTTTTGCCATATCGCCCGCTCAAGCCGGCCGTGTCGATCTCACCCAAGCACTTTTGGCACAGCCCGAGGTCGTGCAGGGTATTAAATCCATCTGTAAAAATATATGTGCCGGCAATGAACGTAAAAGTTGGTTAACTCGAGCGACGTTAGATATAAATCCTGGCACTTATTCTATTCTCGAAATACACGTCCGTCTAAGAAACCGACAGAAGGCGAAAGTTTTTGGTAAACGCTTTACCGTCTATTCTAGTCACAGTACGTTGAAGGCTAAAATACGAATCCACAATGATACGTGTGAAGCCTCAATCGGTAATTACAAGAAGGATATCTATTTTAGCAACGATTTGTATAAAATCAGTTGGTGGTTAGCTGTTCATTTGGATAAACTTTTTGATTTTCTACCGTCTTCTATTAAGGCACACTTGCCCAATTGTGCTTAAGCTCATTCTGGAAGGCGAACCTTTAGCTTCAAAGAAATCCGATTTTTTGAAAAAATCGGATTTCTAACCGACTCTAGATTTGTACGCAACGCACCGGAGGAATTATGCGCTTATTTATTTTAGCGGTGTTCACCGCAATGCTTTTGACTTCTAACGCCTCGTTGGCAGGAATTGACAAAGAAGCCTGCGAGCAAGTCTTCCGTTCAATGGCAAATCAGGTTGATTGCCAATTAAGTTTTTCAACAGATGCACGAGAGCGCGATGATCTGATGAAGAAAACTTATGGTATTATCCGCAATATTACCTGCACCACCCACCTGAATATTCCTAAAAATAAGGTATTCAATGCGCTATTCGGTGCTGATAAAACCACTTTATCGCCCCACACAATTGACTGTGATATTCAAACCAATGGTGACAAGTTCAAAATTGGTTTAACGCTCGCGCCGTGGATACAGTTTGGTGATGAAGGTGCTTCGGATGTTCGCTTGAATATTGGAAAGGTGACGGGGGTTCCAAAATTTATAGGGAGATTGATAGTCAAATATGGGAATGGCCCCAAGCTGCAAAAAGAAGCGAAAAAGGCATTGAACCAATTTCTCGCCCAGATGGAAAAAAAAATGCGACAGTGAAAACCAAGGCGGATATTTGCGCTTTGACCACCAATCAACGCACTGTAAGAGTGAGTTAGTTATGCGTTTATTTATTTTGACTGTGTTAACGGCAATGCTCTTGACTTCCAAAGCATCAATCGCCGAATTTGACGCGAAAGCCTGTAAGCCAATCCTGCGTTCAACCGAAAATATGCTGAATTGCAAATTGGGGTTTTCAACAGATGCACGAGAGCGCGATAAACTGAGAAGGAAAACGTATGGTTTTATACAGAATATTACCTGCACCACCCACCTGAAGATTCCTAAAAATCATGTGGCAAATGCGCTATTAAGTGCCAGCGAAATCACTTTACCGTCCCACAAAATTGACTGTGAGATTAAAACTAATGGTGCCCAATTCAAAATTGGTCTAACGGTTGCGCCGTGGCTACAGTTTGCTGACGACGGTGTTTCGGATGTTCGCTTGAATATTGGCAACGTGACAGGTATTGCCGCTTTTGCGGGAAGATTGATAGTCAAATACGGGAATGGCCCAACATTACAAAAAGAAGTCAAAAACGAATTGAACCAATTTATCGCCAATTTATGTCAATTGTAGTGGTATAAACCTGACAGGTTTTTGTTGCCAAAGAAATCCGATTTTTTTTAAATCGGATTTCTCTTTAAAGAATTTGACACGGGAAGAAATAATGCGCCGATTTGTGTTCGCCATGTTGATAGCAACGCTTGTTATGCCCAAAATGTCGGTAGCTGATTTTGACACAAACGCTTGTGAAAAGGCTCTGTTATCTGAAGCCGATAAGATGGTTTGCCCACTCAGCTTTTCAGCAAACGCACAGGAGCGTGAAGATGTAATCAAAGCAACTCATGGCTTTGTGCGCCCACGCCATCTGAGCTGCACGAGTCAAGTCAATCTGATTAAAAGTGACATTATCTACCAAGGATATAAGGCCATAAAAGGCGATTCGCCCTCTGAAATCCATTTTCCGTCCCACAAAATTGACTGTAAACTAAAAACCGAGGGTGCTGATGTTCAAGTAAGTATAACGCTGACTTTTTGGATAGGGTTTAATAAAAACAAGCCACTTGAGGCGGCTTGGAATATTACCGAGGTAACGGGGCTGCCTAGTTTTTTAGGCAACTTGTTAATCAAATGTGGGAATAAACTAAAGTTGTTAATCAAATATAGGAATAATCGCCTTAAGTTACAATGGAAAGTCAAAAAATAGGCCTTTAAATTTTCACGGACAGTTAAGTACAACGGATACGCGAAATAAACGGATAGTGTTCAACTTCAAAACGGCAATTAAAAAGTTAAGCACAACGGATACGCGAAATAAACGGATAGTGTTCAACTTCAAAACGGCAATTAAAAAGTTAAGCACAACGGATACGCGAAATAAACGGATAGTGTTCAACTTCAAAACGGCAATTAAAAAGTTAAGTACAACGGATACGCGAAATAAACGGATAGTGTTCAACTTCAAAACGGCAATTAAAATGGTAATGAATCAATTTAAATATTTTCGCTCGTTACCAAGCTCGGCTTGGTAACGCCTGTCCGCCAAGCTCGGCTTGGCGATATTTTTTGAGCCGAGCTTCGTGTGCAGACACTACCAAGCAGAGCTTGGTAGCGAGCAATTTTTATCCGTTTATTTCGCGTATCCGTTGTACTTTTCAGTGGTACTCAAGATTGATACTATAGAATATTTTGAACGCCATGAGAAATCCGCTTTTTTGAACTTGACTAGGATTTATTGCACTACGCAGCGCCCGGGCAGATGAGTACCAGCGTCATCTGCCCTACCGTTTCACAAATCGGCTCCGAGGTAGGTGACGAAATGGACGAAGAAGAAATTGCACAATACCAAGAACTATATCTCCAACAGGAAGAAGCCAATATATGCGAAGCTATTCGTTACACACTGAACAAATTTGGATTTGTTAAGAACAATGCAAATGAAGAGGCGGTTTGGGAAGCGCATAAACAGGTTCTGATAAATTATGTCAAGCCATTGTATGAGTCTCTTCAACGCACCCCTTTTCCTCATTTTTTAAAAAAAGTGGGCTTGACTGATGCACTCCCACCAAAAATATTATCAAAAAGGCTATTTCATGTCGTGCGGCGGATGACAATTGATCGGAAGGCTCAACAAAAAAATGGCAGGATTCCCTGTTATAAATTCCCCATTCATGATGATGCTGACGGAAAGCAAGCCTTTATAATTTTGAATACGGCTTTAGTAAATTGGGTAAGCGAGGTATTGGGCAGTCAAACCTTTCCGCCCGATTTGCCCACTTGGACTGATCGCAGATTTCAAATCTATCTCGGCTATGAGGCATTATATTTCTATTTACGCTCAATTAACTACGATCTAGCGGCTACTAAAATTGAGCCATTCGATTTTTATGATGGTGTCCGCAGTTGGTTAAAACATCCACCTGGGACTTCCAATGAACCCAAACGAGAGAAAAATACACGAAAACGAGAGAAACCCAATGCCATTGAACTCACTGATTGTCAATGGACTCAGGTATTAGGCAAGGCCGTGAAGAATCCAATCACCTATCTAGCCCTGTTTTCTAAGGCCGTTCATTTGTCAGTGTTCGTAGGAAACGCAAATAAGGCTGAGGAAGCTGAGACTCAAAATCCAAGTAAGAGACAACGGTTTTTTAATAATACCCTTGACAATGAGAGAAAACACCTTGAACCAGAAGATGATGAAGAAGTATTGGAAAATGTTTCAGAGGGCATTAAAGCGTTTGAACAGTCTGCCAAAGCAAAGCCAGAAGAACTGGGTAAGGCTAGAAGGGGCATCATTCAACAAAAATGGTGCAATAGTTCTTTGTGTCGTTTTTTAGGGCTTGCATATTGTCAAGACATTTACGGTATAGCACAAGAAGTTTTTCCGCACGATAAAGAACTACAAAAAACGGTAAGAGATATTCTTGTCAAACCGTTGAGCAGTGATACTAAAGAACACAATAAAATATTAGCTCTGTTGGAAGGCGGGCGGAACGCCAAAGTGGTAGATGACATAATGACTTTAGTTGATAAAGCAACGTTTCCAGACTTTCGAGAAATTTGGGAAAGACTGGATAAACAGGAGATAACAGATGATGATTGAAACTTGGAAGTGGGTTCATTATATGAGAACCCTATTATTTGGCCAAGGCCAAACCGAACCTTCGGTGACTCTACTTTCCATTGCCACAGAAAGCCAACCCAAACTTCAAGGCACAAAAAATGGGTGGTTCCAGTGGTGGCTCTCTGATAATAGGCTCAATCGAATTGAATACATCGATACGATAGAGTCGTTATCAGAACGACATCAAATGGCCCAACAAATGGGTATTGAACATATTCTGGTGCTTGAATCTGGCAAAAGCCATTTGTTACAACAATTAATTCAGGCAGGTAAAGAAAATATTAAGATCATTTTCCGTAATCATTCTCCCGCTGAGGTTGTTAACTTACTTTGTGGGCCAGATGCTGATATTTTAGAAGCTTGGGAAAAACTCTGTCAGGGTAAAAATAACAAACCGGCTGACCAACTGGTCAAAAATAGGCCATTAGCCAAAGCTTACGGAAACTCTTTTAACCAGTGGCTCAACACTCTGCCTGCCGATGATTTAAGAGATTACTTACCAAAACGTTTTTTTTTACCCAGTGAATTGACTTATGTGGGCCGTGAAAAGAAGGCACTTGTTTTTGCATTAAAAACTTTTCCGGAGGCTTGGTTAACTCTAAGTAAGCAACGTGACTCCCCAAGCGTTGACGCAAAATATGCCGGTGCCTTTATCAAAGCACCAACACTCAAACTGAATAGGTGGGGCCATCAACGCGACTGGAACACACTGGATGATCCATTTTGGATGAAATGGTTAAAAAAATGCCGAGTGCCTAACAAAGAACTTGAAGCAGTGGGCCTCGACCAACTTCCTACTGAAAAACAACCAGAACCTGTGGTGGGTAATATTATGAACAATGGGCTAGGGATGTTACAAAGGCCGAGAGTATGGGGCCCCGTCTTGGCAGGAATAGTGGTGTTCGCAGTCTTGTTTTTCTGGCCCCAAAGTCTGATTCCTGAAATGGAACCGGGTTACCAAGTCGCCCTACAGAAAGAACTGAGTCCAAACCGTGAGCAGGCTTTTCTTACCAATAGTCTTGGCTTTTCAGGAACCGGTTTGCCATCTGTTAGCTTTACAGAAGGCTACAAGGGCGGTATTGCGCGTTTATCGAAAAACGACTACAAGCCCTATTCTCAGGCAGAAAAAGAATTGCCATTGTTTTGGCGACTGGGTGAATGGGTAGCCTTACTAGATGCGGGATGTAGTCATAAAGAAAAGCTTGATAATAGCGCGTTTTGGCAGCCGCAACAAACCATTGCCAAAGCCCTGATTGACGCATTCAATGCACACAATCCACCTAAGGCTAAAACAGTGGTTGGGGTATTAGATAAGATGGATACAGCGATAACTGAAAAGTTATCCGGCAATAAAAAAACAAACACCGCTTTATGTCATGACTTGAAAGGGTTTAGCGTACAAATGGCCGTAGAATTGCAATAAATCGTCCAAAGTCCGGAGTCCAAGATTTATCTTGGACGTCTATTTGGGCCAGCTCGTCATAGGCGAATAATCTTCTGGAGTCCAAGATTTATCTTGGACGTCTATTTGGGCCAGCACTTATGGGAATTTATCCCCAAGCTTATCCTAAAACTTACTCACCACAACAAACAGAGGTTTATAACAAACAATGATAAAACACATTGCATTGTCACTCACTTTACTTGTCCTTTCTATGGCAAGTGGCGCGTCATCGGCAAGTGGCGCGTCGTCAGACTGCCCGAATCTCACCAACAGTCGGGCTTCCGAAATTCTTGCCAACTCTCGTGTTGTCACGGCTAAGCACAGTAAACTCGTGGGCCGAGCAGAACGCATTTTTGACCAAGTGCGTGCTATTGCTATGGTGCATGGCGGTATTAAACGTCCACAACTTAAGATCATTGAAAAGGATAGTTTTTTTGCTAGGGCCTTTCCTGACGGCGTTATTCTGAGTAAAGGGCTCCTCAACATCGTCGATAACAGTGGTTATGAAACTGATAAAAATGATGCCATATTGGCCTTTATTTTAGGGCATGAACTGACGCATATTGTTAAGGAACATTTTACAAATCAACAGATTATCTGTTCCGTTTTGGAAAAGTCTCTTTCAACTCGCCACAATTGGCGTTTGTTCTTTTGGCAAACCGATCAAGAAAGCACAGTGGTTGATGACGGTCGCAAAGAACATGAACGTTTAGCGGATCAATATGGCTTGCTTTATGCGGCTGTCGCTGGTTTTCAGATCAATGCCCTAAATGACCGAGAGAATTTTTTTAAGTATTGGGCTAAGGCAACCCGCGTTTATCCTACCTGGGAAAAACGACTAGCGGATATCCAAAAGGTGATTGCTAAAGTGCGTCAACAACTGACTTATTGGCAAGTCGCCACCTATTTGCAACACTTTAAGTATCCTGAAACGGCGATTTCTTTTTATGAAGAGTTTCATCACCAGACAAGGCTTTACACGCCAGAAACGTTCAATAACTTGGGACTAAGTTATTTGGAAATGGCGATTAAAAAGCTTGACGGCTCTTCTTGTGAACACCATCGCTATAAACTGCCGGGCTTATTGTCGAGCCAAAGTGCTTTAACGGAAAGCTTAGGTCCAAAAGGCGAAGAAGCGTGCATTATCCCAGAGGCGTTGCAAGAGGCGAAATTCTACCTAAATGAAGCCGTCCAAATGGATAAGGATTATTTAGAAGCTCGCCTGAATTTTGCCACCGCCTACTTTCTTGAAGGGAAATTTTATTCCGCTTTAGGGCAGCTTGAGCATATACAAAAGGATACCGTTGATGATCCTTCCATTCGGGCCATGATCGTCAATCTCAAAGTACTGGCCCGTTATCATCAAGATAGCGACAGTGTTTTTCGCCCCGGTTTTGATGTTTTGCCGATCCTCACAAGACGATTAAATGCGGCCTTGAAAACGCCAAATCTAAATGACGATATCAAAGCCGCCTTACACCATAACTTGGCTTGGTTATCAGAGGATCGTGGACACAATCAAGCGGCCGCGATTCATCGTACCAAAGCCCAACAGTCTGAAAAAGTGGCCCCTAAAACGGTACCGAATCCGCCGTGGACACCGCCTATCCCGCTGGGGTGTTATATAGAAAAAGAATTAATCACCCCAGATTGTCAAAGTGGATTCGCCAAACTGAGCGAATTGGATTCTATCAATTACGATTTTGGCGGAATGGATTACGGTAAAATATTTTACAATAAGGAGTTGCTGTTTTTAGCGATGGCGAATGACAACGGTGATCGACTTATCGAGCTTGCCGTCTCAAAGAAGCAGCGTCAAGATTTGCGTAAAGCTGAACAACTCAGGGCCCGTTATGGCCCCCCAACCAGACAGCAAACGCTCTCAAACGGCGTGATATGGAATTACGGCAACCGATGGGCGGTGGTGGTTGATCATGATCATAAGATCAGAGAGATTTGGATAAACAAATAAATCCTAAAGAAATCCAAAGAAATCCCAAAGAAATCCGATTTTTTTGAAAAATCGGATTTCTAAATTTCTAAAACGACGTGGCTTTTCTAGTTTCGGAAATGTTTTCGTAATACTTAATTAAACATCAACTCAAGAGGAGAAAAATAACGTTATGCACTGGCTATTTCTACTCATTCTCTGTGTAGTGGGATGGCCTACCATTTTGGCAGCGGATACTGGTTCTGATCCAAAAGGAGAATTTCCAAAAGCAGGAAGTTACAATCCTTTTCAAAAAAAATCACCGGCCAATAATAAATTACCAGCCAAATTTACAGGCTACAAAAACCGCTATGCCTTTATTGTAGGGATTACCCGCTATAAAAACTTCACCCCGTTAGATGGCCCAGCCTATGATGCTGTGGCTGTGGCTAATATTTTAGCTGAACGCTATGGATTTACTGTGCGCTTACTCGTTGATGATGACAAGCTTCATGTCACAGAAAAGGTAGATAAAAAGTTTGTTAAATCCATCAGCAAGAAAACCCTTATTGAGGAATTGGACGATTTTCAGACAAAAATCAAGAATCCTTCCGACTCGCTCTTGGTATTTTATTACTCAGGGCATGGTATCCGCAAGGTAATGGATGATGAACGTCGAGGTTTTCTGGTGCCCGCCAATGGTGATGAGAAACAGCCTAAAAAGACGCTATTAGCTTTCAAGGAACTGGCAACGAAAATTGCTAATTATCAGGCTCACCACACTTTGCTGGTGCTGGATGCATGCTTCAGCGGGATTATTTTTGACTCAGCCAGTCAAGTCCAAGGTATCTTTCAAACCAAGCTCAGTCAAGAGGCGAAGCCTAGCAGTGGTAATAGTGCGTTAGAGCGTGCCCTAGCACGGCCAGTGGTACAAGCCATTACCGCAGGTGGTGGTAAAGAACTCGTAGCCGATCAGGCCAGCATGTCGGAGGAGTATATGAAAATACGCGGCAAAGAGGCAAAGAGTTTAAGTAAGCACTCACCATTTACGGCCCTGTTAATACAATCACTGTCAGGACGCATTGGCATTGGTCAACAACAAGGCGAACATATTCCAATGGGCACGATTCCCGGTTCAATGTTGGGCTACGAGATACGTCAAGCCTTGATGGATAACTCGCCATTAAAGAATATTAACCAAACACCACAGTATCAAACGCTGGCTGGTGACGGAGACATATTGTTGATGCCCGCTCGTGATGTACTGAACCCTAGATTGGTTGGCGCACTTTACTTGCAAGGGGAGGGCTATGACTCATTACGTGCCAGTGGTATCGGCGCCTTACTGACAGAGGCTAAACTGAAAAAGGCTGAACCGAAAACACCCAAAGGAGCCGAACAAACAACACAAGAAGCCGAACAGAAAAAACAAAACTTAGTGTTTGATGCGTTACCACATTTCAGCTACGCCCTGTCGGATGATCCGTCTACCCAAGTGAAAGAGGCGGCACTGGATGCCCTGATTCAATTGGTAGAAAAATATCAAGGCTCTGTGACGGACTTTGACGGAATCATCAGTTCATTGGTAAAGATTCTCAACGAAACTTCTGGTACCGATGTGCCTTTAAGACATAAGGCTGCACAGTTATTGGGTAAGTTGCCTGATTTGGCTAATGAGGCGGCTATTGATGTTATGAAACAGTATCTAGTTCAACGACTAGATGAGTGGAAACAACTGCTGAAAAATTCTCAACTGACAGACAAAAAACGTCACCCTGACGTGAATAAACGAGAACAGAATCTGCAAACGTTTCTAATTAAGGCTGCAAATCCTCTGCCATTCGCAGATTTAGAGAAATATCGGCAAAATGTTCAGTGGTTAATGTCGAATGGTGAACAAAGTATCTTAGCTTACAATCCGATTGACAGTATCAAACAATTCAATTCTGTCATCAACGATTTACAAGGTACCCTCGGTAAACTGGAAAAGCAGGTCAAAGATACGTCGTCTCAATTAAAGCAAGCTAAATTGAACGACTTATTTGCTGAATTGACAACGCAACTAGAAGAACTTTTTGGTACCTATCAAAAATATTATGAACGGTATCCTGAATATCAACGTTTCTACAGACGTTATAAAAGCCTAGATGAGGTTGTGAATGAGATTACTGAATTACTACCAGACTGGGGACTCAGGTTTAATTCTTTCAACGAAGAAGTCCACAAACGGGCAGCGGCTATCGAAAAGTATTTTAAACAGCGAATCCAAAAAGAACAGGTAGGTGATTTCTCTGCAAAGGATTGGCAAAAAGAGTTTCAAGAGGCTATTCAATTTGCGGAACAGAAAACCCTACATATATGCCAGCAGCTTATGTTGGAGAATAAGACTGACAGCGAAGGTTTAAGTAACGACTTGTTAAAGTTACTTAGCGAAATTCTCGATAACTGGTTTAAATTGCCGTTAAAAGAGGGGACTTGGTATTATCAATCCGCCCACAAGATTCTGGAAGAAGAACTTCGAGAAGGAAACCGACTGAGGAAAAAATTGATGCAGAAATGCAACCTTTGGACCGGGCAAGGCGCTTTAGATTTAGATTGGCAGATGCTCTATGATAATGTAGTTGTGGGTATAAAATTGGTGGGTAAATACCGGCAACTGGTTAAGGATATGTCGCCTCTGATTGAATGGCTCAAACCTAAAGTAGAAAAGTCAAGTAAGAAGGCTCTTAATAAAATCAAAAGAGAGCGGGAAGAGTCTAAAAGAAATATACAGGCTGCTGAAGTTGAAGCTGCTCGCTTGAAACAGGCCGTTGAAAACACTCAAAGCACCCTTAAAAAGGTTGAAGAACAAAGCACGTCTTTGTCAAAAAGTTTGGATGCTATCCGAACGCGACAGCAGGATGAGAAGCAGTTGCTGGACGCACTTAAAACAAGTGTTGTACAGATTCAAGAGTATTTTTGCCGTCAAAGAGGCGAAGCTTGCCCACAATCTGCCTCCCAACCTGCACAATAATGTCATGTTGAGAGAAATCCGATTTTTTCAAAAAATCGGATTTCTTTAACATTTCACTTGGGTTTTCAGAGTTCTGAAAGTCCATATCACATAACACTTATTATTTTAATATAGTCCACAAAACTATTGATAACTATTGATATTGGCTGGACATTATCTACAAAAAATTTACATTTTGTTATTTTTAAAGTAAAATAAGAATGTTTTAGGAGGTGGTTAGCCTTCCACGTCAAAAAAAATGGACTCTCAAGCATTCAAGTAACCTTAAGCTCTCATTAGGCGAGGGGATAATGGGCTGATACTCCCTTATTCATAATTGTTGAAAGACATACTCCATTTAGTATGCATGTCAATAGTTATCAATAGAATTGCTATCTGAGAATTGTTTCTCGAAAAACACTGAGAACTTTTTGGGAACAGCATCCCGACGCACAGAAATCGCTAGAAGCTTGGCAGGAAGATACCAAAAAAGCGGTTTGGAAAACGCCAAACGATATATAAAAAGGGTTTATCGGAACGCCAGTGTGGTGGCTAATAATAGAGTCGTCTTTAACATCAAAGGGAATGACTACCGTTTGGTGGTGGCTATCAATTACGAGTGTGATATCGTTTACTTCCGTTTTATTGGTACCCATAAAGCATAAGACCAAATAGAGGTCACTCCAATTTGATTGGAGTCTGATGATGGAAATTAAACCAATTAGAACTGAAGCGGATTACGAAGCGGCGCTTAAAGAGATAGAAGCACTTTTTGATGCCAAAGCCAATACACCTGAAGGTGATCGTTTGGAAGTTTTGAGTCTCTTGGTGGAAGCCTATGAAAATCAACATTATAGCATTCCACATCCTGATCCGATTGAAGCGATTAAATATCACATGGAAAGTCGTGGTTTAACTCGTGCTGATTTAGAACCCTATATTGGCAATAGTGTTCAGGTTGCTCAAGTCTTAAACAAAAAGTACCCGCTATCAATAGAAATGATACGTTCATTACATGTCGGACTTGGTATTTTGGCAGAAACACTGATACAACAGTATGCGTTAACGCAGTAGCCCGTGTAATCCAGGTATAAACCTGACCGGTTTTTGAAACAGGTCAGGTTTTTTCGCTATCGATTCTTTTCAACATTATTAAGAGGTATTTTATGACTCGCAATACACTGATACTCATACTGGTAGGCGGGTGGATGACTTTGTTGTCACCAAGCCTTGCCTACGCGACGGCTTATGCCCTGCTCATTGGAATACAGGATTATTCTGAAGTTCAAGACACCAATTCCCCAAAGGGTTCTCGTCAAGTTCAAGTGACAACCACCGACTACTCGTTAAACGGGCCGCGTCATGACATTGCGTTAATCAGCAAGACGCTTCAAGAAGTCCTGCTGATTCCGAAGGATAACATCGCCGAACTCTTGGACAAAGAGGCTACCCATACGGGTATTGAAAACGCGTTTAAAGCGTTATCTAAGAAGGTTCAGAAGAACGACTTTGTCTACATTCATTATTCGGGGCATGGTTCACTCACCCTCGATGGCAATGGAGACGAAAAATCGGGAAAAGACCAAACTTGGGTATCGTATGGCGCACGGACGGGTTTGCGTACCGGCTTGAATGGCATAGATGATTATGACATTCTTGATGATGAAATTGATGATTGGCTACAACCGATTTTTAATAAAACTGAGCGGGTTGTTGTTGTCTTAGATTCTTGCCACTCTGGCACCGCGACTAAAGGGGCTACCATCAGAAAAATACCCCAAGATACACGAACACACCCATTGGCAAACAAATCCTACCGTTCCGCCTGGGCAAACATCCAAGGCATTCGGATTGGGGCCACGAAAGACGATATAAATGCTTATGAAAAGTCGTTTCATGGCAAACATTATGGTATTTTCACTTGGTTTTGGGCCGATGCGTTAGAAAAACATCGGCAATCCGACTGGATTACCATTTTTTCCATAGTCTATCAACGCACACGCGATAAAGCCTATCAGCAACAGCCTCATTTGGACCACCCGCGCTCGGATGACTCATTACTTTATGAAGGAATCTTGTATTATATAGACTTACCACGCGGCTTATTCCCAATCTTGGTTACGTCTGATCCTTTTCGCAAACAAGGTAAACGGGTTGTGAATCTAGCAGCGGGTGCCTCCAGTGGCCTCACGAAAGGCTCACGTTATTGGTTGTTTGGAAATCAGAACAGAAAGCCTCGGCCGATCCTTGAACTGACTAAAGTATGGGCCTATAAAAGCGAGGGCCGTATTATTCAAGGGCCTTTCCAGAAAGGTGATTTAGTCATTGAAAAACAACGCGCTTATGATACATCACTCCCTGTGATGATTGGGCTTCAAGACGCTGGGGCTTATAAAGCCGTTGCCGAGACGGTGAGCCAATTGTCTGGTTATACGTTAACTTCTAACCCCAACCAAGCGGTTCTGAAAATCCATATCAGCGCCACTCATCTGCAAGTGACTGATAACAATGACCAATTGATTCACCCGTTTCTACGCATTCCATTAGCCAATCAGAAGAAGGCACTTGATCTGTTGCGCTACAATTTGGCTATCTATGCGCGTGCTCATTTTGTTAAGACGTTACGATCTCCAGAAATTCTGGAAGAGAATGCACCACAGTTGCGTTTTCGTCTGCTGAAGTTAGATCGAAAAAACCACTGTGAAACAATTAAAGAGCCTAGTACCTATGAACAACTTGAAAAAATCCTTCTACAAGAAGGAAATAACAGTCCATGTGTTAAATTCCCCGATGAGTTGACGTTTCAACTGTGGCCGTATTTTACCGACCAAGTGACTACTGCACAACCAGGCGATAAAGTCGCATTACTCCTTGATAATAATCAGGGTGTGAGACATTATTACTATTACTTGGTGATGGTGGAGCCGAATGGACGTGTGAATACGGTTGAGTTGGGCAAAGTGAAACAGAAGTCACGAGTGATTGCCGATCAACTAATGCTCTCTTTATCCAGCAATGAAGTATGGAAATTCATAACAACCACCGAAGAAATTAATATTGCCAATTATCGGCAAAATGGTTTCCAAGAAACAGTGCCAGAGTCTCAATCTTCAGAGCCACCATCAAAAACAAAAGGGGGCAGATGGTACGTGCGTACTTATGATGTCCATGTTTCAGATCGCTAAGGCACGGTGAAAACAAGTCCGGAGTCCAAGATTTATCTTGGACGTCTCCAGGGGAGTCCAAGATTTATCTTGGACGTCCAAACTAAAGTTTGGACGGATTTACTCGATGATAAATCCCTAACGATTAAATCCTTTATTATATACAATCCTTGTAGTGCTTTATAAGGATGAGAGCGACTACAAAGCTCGTACTTCCTTCCGTTTGTACTCCGGCTTATTACCATTAACATCGTAAGGTTATTGGGCACCATCTGGGGCCATAAAAGAATTTGAATGTTTTCAAATGAAAGTATGGCCCTCAATTTGGGAAGGAGTCCAAGATTTATCTTGGACGTCTTCTCCGGAGTCCAAGATTTATCTTGGACGTCTTGGACGCCCAAACTAAAGTTTGGACGGATTTTGGACTCCAATCACTAATTACTGATTACAAATGACCAATTACCAAATAAAAACATGTGGGTAGAAGAATTAACATTAGAAAATATTCGTTGCTTTAAAAAAGCAACGCTGAAATTCTCCGAAAAAGGACAACCTTACCGTTGGATCACTTTTTTAGGTGAAAATGGCGGTGGAAAAACGACCGCCTTGCAAGCATTAGGGCTACTGTTAGCTGGGCCTGAAGGTGCCAGGCAGTTAACACGGCCGCTCGGTTGGCTTCGTGATGAACTCAAAGCCGGTCAAATCGCCACTCGCATTCATCAAGGTGAGCATGATCCGGGCTTATTTGGTGGCGAAAATAATGTGGAACATGCATTTAACTATAGTTATTTTATAACCGGCAGTCAACCCATGACTATTCGCAATGAAACATTCACCGAACCCACTCTCGTAGAAAACAAGGACAGCCATTTAACCTGGTTACGTCAAAATGCGTTGACTTCAACCGGTCAAGGTTGGTTTGCGGTTGGTTATGGAGCCTTTCGCCGTTTAACGCGCACTCATCAAATCATTCTACCGTCGTTAGGACAACCAGCACGCCTCAACAATTTCACCACGCAATTTGATGAAGATCAACCATTAGCCGCTTTTGAACAGTGGATGCTTTACCTTGATTATCGTATTCTTAAAAGCAATGATAAACAAGCAAAACGTCAACAGGAATTGGGGGTAGCCGCCATTAATCAAGTGTTGCCTAAAGGAGTCACTTTTGACTCGGTGACAGCTGAAGGCCGTATTTTATTTAATCTGGGTGGCCGAAAAGTACCGACGATTGCGTTGAGTGATGGTTATCGTAGTATGTTGGCTTTGACAGGTGACTTAGTCTGGAGACTCTTACTGGCTTTTCCTGACAGTGAGGCACCATTAGAAGAAGAAGGCGTTGTTTTAATTGATGAATTAGATATCCATTTACATCCAATCTGGCAACATGAGATTGCGGTTAGATTACAAACGCAGTTTCCTAAGTTACAGTTTTTTGTGACCACACACAGTCCGTTAATTGCGGCCGGTGCTGGTATTGAGGCCTTAACCTATCGTTTTGTGTTTCACGATGGAAAAACCGTCGTCGAAAAAATCGAAGACATTGCTTCACTGAATGTCGATAGGGTTTTACAAAGTAAGGCGTTTGGACTAGGCTCACGTTTTTCTCAACAAACACAGGCAACCATTGATAGATATGATGCGCTGATGCGAAAAAAGCAACGTACTGAGGCAGAAGATCAGGCGTTAAAGGAAGAAATTATTCCTATCATACAAAAGGCTTTTCCTTTTGGGTACGAGCATGCTCCTGATTCACTTGAAGCTAAAATAAAGAACTTTCTCAGTAAGACTTTGAAATGATTAAACTCAAACGTTCCGATAAACCGCCTATCCTTGTACAAAAAGCACAACAATGGACAAAAGCATTATTGGCAGCTAAAAACAAACCAGAACGTCAAAAAGCGGAGGCCAAATATCGACATGCTGAGATAAAAGAAGCTTTACTGAAAATGTGTCATCAGAAATGTGCTTACTGTGAAAGTAAACTCAGGCATATCGACTATGGAGATATCGAACACTATCGTCCCAAATCTAAATTTCCCGAATTAACTTTTAAGTGGTCTAATTTGCTTCTGGCATGCGGTGAATGCAACAATCATAAAGGTGACCAATTTCCAGAACCAAAAGAAGGTGGACCATTCATCAATCCCTGTGATGATGATCCACCGGCTCATTTTAACTTTGTTTATGATCCAAAGACGGGTATTGCAAGTGTCTATGGCACGACGCAACGTGGTAAAATTACTGAAAAACAACTGGGACTCAATCGTGATGATTTGCGTCAGTACCGTTCTGAGTATGTACGTCAACTTCAGGCATTAGTTGTGCTTGCCGAAAATTACCCAGAAGCCAACGCGTTAGTTGAACAAGCCAAGCAAGAGAATGCACAATATGCGGCGTTTATTCGGCAATTGAAAAATAGGTAGTCGCGTAGGCTGGGTAGCGCTTTGCTACTGGCCGACTCCTATCTATCGTGCGCGCCGTTACCGTTTGTACGGAAGGCTTATTAGATTAATTTTAGAAGGTTATTGAGCACCATCTGGGGGCCATAAAAGAATTTGAATGTTTTCAAATGAAAGTATGGCCCTCAATTTGGGAAGGAGTCCAAGATTTATCTTGGACGTCTTGGACGCCCAAACTAAAGTTGGCCGACTCCTTTTGGACTCCAATCACTGTTTGACAATATCGTCAAAAAACGGTAGTTTTTAAAATTTAAAATTTAAAAAATTATACCGCATTGAAGCATGAATAATGACAACAATCACAGAAACAGTCACTCACAAAAGTTTTTCGAAATTTTTCAATCCTTTACCTTATCTGACAAAACTTGGCTTATCAACCAATTAAAAAGGCTAATTGAAGCAGAACCGTTACCAGACAACGCCACCTTGGATGAAGCCATTGAACTGTATCTAGCCGATCAGTGTAGCCTTGGGCGAGCGGCCGAGTTAGCAGGCGTGACACGTTGGGATATCCAAGACACCTTATCTGAACGTGGCATACCTATTGAAATTGACTGTAGCCAATCGGTTGAAGAGATGGATGCGCTTACCAAACGGTTGGAACGCAAGGGGTTATTATGCTCGTCGTAAGTGATACCAATATTCCAAGTTCGTTGGCAGCGTGTGAGGCTTTGTCACTTCTTTTTCGTTTATTGGAAGTACCAATCATTTACATCCCGCCATCTTATCCTGAGTCATCGATAAATCTTGGACGTCTTATCCTCAGTCCAAGATTTACGGTAAGTTTATAATCGCCTCACGCAAACAACCAGTCGTCCAAACTAACGTTGGTAAGACATTTCTTTTAAGTTTGTAGTAGGCGATTTATCGCCTCAATAACAACGAATCGCCCAAACTCCGTTGGAAAGACATATAATTTAAGTTAAGTTTGTAGTAGGCGATTTATCGCCTCAATAGCAACGAGTCGACCAAACTCCGTTGGTAATACATTAATTTAATAAGGTTATTATGCACCATCTGGGGGCCATAAAAGAATTTGAATGGTTTCAAATGAAAGTATGGCCCCCAAGTCGCGCTTTATATCTATACTTTTTGTAGGTGTTTTTTTGAACGGCGGACTGACAGTGGGGCCGGTTGACCACTTTGACTGACACAGATATAAAGTATTACATATAAAATGATTATATCAGTCATCACTGAACACAAGCGATCAAAAAATCTCTTGTGCTAAGTACAACGAATTACGCGGATAAACGAATTGAATAACGCGGATAAACGAATTGATTCTTCAGTTTATTTATGTTTCAAGGTAAATCAGTTCATTCAAGGGTGTATAGCCCGTTTTTAATCTAGCAGATTGACTCAACGACACCAAAATTCGTTTATCCGCGCAATTGGTTGTACTCAGTTCAAAAGTGGCTCTGCATATATATAAAGCGATTGCTACAGCGTAAATCATTCATTTTTAAGCGGAATTGAACGCTGAGTTATTTTATAGACTGTTGGCGCGATTTGAATAGTTGCTAATCAGCTACCGCGTAAATCATTTTTAAGCGGAATTGAACGCCGAGTTATTTTATATACTGTTGGCGCTGAATCTAAGAAAGCCTTATCCGTTTATGAAAGCGTATCCGTTGTACTATCAGTATTAGCGCGATTTGAATAGGGCTAATCAGCGACAGCGAAAATCAGTTTTAAGCGGATTTTAACGCTGAGTTCTTTTATATACTATTGGCGCGATTTGAATAGTTGCTAATCAGCTACCGCGTAAATCATTTTTAAGCGGATTTTAACGCTGAGTTCTTTTATATACTGTTGGCGCGATTTGAACGTTGCTGTGTAAAAACTGATTAAATCAGGTTGCAGCGGATAAAGACACATGAAACTGTCATAAACTGTTCGCATGGTTTTAAGGGTGGATGACGTATGGCGAATTCAGAATTGACCAAAGTACGTTGCGCTCAGTCCAATCTGATTTGGGGGCCATAAAATAATTTGGAAGTTTTCAAATGAAAGTATGGCCCCCAAGTCGCGCTTTATATCTATACTTTTTGTAGGTGTTTTTTTGAACGGCGGACTGACAGTGGGGCCGGTTGACCACTTTGACTGACACAGATATAAAGTATTACATATAAAATGATTATATCAGTCATCACTGAACACAAGCGATCAAAAAATCTCTTGTGCTAAGTACAACGAATTACGCGGATAAACGAATTGAATAACGCGGATAAACGAATTGATTCTTCAGTTTATTTATGTTTCAAGGTAAATCAGTTCATTCAAGGGTGTATAGCCCGTTTTTAATCTAGCAGATTGACTCAACGACACCAAAATTCGTTTATCCGCGCAATTGGTTGTACTCAGTTCAAAAGTGGCTCTGCATATATATATAAAGCGGTTAAGTCAGTCATCAGTCAACACAAGCGAGCAAAAAAATCCTGTGGCTTGGCAAAAAATGAGAGTGGCACGGCATATATAGATAAAGCGGTTAAGTCAGTCATCACTCAACACAAAAATTCGTTTATCCGCGCAATTCGTTGTACTCAGTTCAAAAGTGGCGCGGCATATATAGATAAAGCGGTTAAGTCAGTCATCACTCAACACAAGCAATTCATCACTCAACACAAAAATTGGAGGAAATAACGAAAATGAATCTCAACAACACACACAACCAGAATGGCACCTCACTACAGGTGCCACCTAAATCAAAGAACAACACATGCAAACCAATCAAATTGAGGACTCGTGTTGTCACTGATCGCCGATACAGCGCAAGTGCGGTAGTCGCCCCTGGAGGCTGGTGTTGTCACTGTCACTGTACTATATAATCAATGACTTACCTCTTAAAACGCCTAGATAGATAATTCATTGATTTTATTGGGCTGCCTTGTTGCCCAGCAACACTCATTCATCGAACTTTTTGGTAGCCCTCCATAAGTTGCTTCAACTGATACTATTCCTTAAAGGAGTAGTATCAGTTGAATCACTACATGTATAGGACTATTGGTTTTATGAAATACTAGGATAAATTGCAATGAAGAAATTCCATTTGTATATTTTTATGACTTTACTATTTTCATGCGCCGTTAATGCCGCTGATTTCAGTCAACTGGAGGCTGCAAAGGCCCAACTACAAGAAGGTGTTGACACACAAAAAGAGAGAGTATTGCTCTCCAGTTTGAGAGCGTTTAAACGGTTGCGTCGGGAGTATCCTTCTCACCTAAAGTGGCTACTCAACCATTATATTGGACTCAATTACTATCGGCTTGGTACCTACTACCACCATGTAGCCAATAATGAAGAATGGGCCGAAGAGTCTTACCAAAAAGGCCTTAAGGCTTTGAAAAGGAGTGCTAATCAGCATCCGTTTGCCGAAACTGATGCGTTGATTTCGGCCATCAACGGCAACTTGATTCCGCTATCCTGGTGGTGGAGCAAAATCTCTCTCGGCATGAAGAGTGGCGACTACATTGAGAAAGCACGTAAAGCTGGCCCTCAGAACCCAAGAGTCTGGCTGCTGAGTGGAATAGGCCGCATTTTCACGCCTAAAACTTATGGAGGCGGGGCCGAACCCGCTCTCAGGGACTTGAATAAAAGCATCAGGTTGTTTGAGAATCAAGGTGCTAACCTTGGAGAAATACCGCTGCCTTCGTGGGGGATAGACGAAGCCTATTACTGGCAGGGAATCGTCTTCCAAAAATTAGGGCGTGATAGAGAGGCCCTAGCAGCCTTTAGAAAGGCCCGCAGAATCAATCCCAGAAATGCGCGCGCTGCTTCTAAGCTAAAGTAGCCGGGCACTTTGGTAAAACCCTCCAAGGTTGCTTTGCTCGTTACTTCGTTTGCCAAACCTTGGAGGTTTTTGCCCGTAGAAACGACTCAACATCAATAACTCGATCACAAGTCGATCACTCTTATCTTAATTCTCTTAATTCGTTTATCCGCGTAATTGGCGGGCCAAAACTGCGTTTCGTTGTACTCGATATAAAGCGAAAACCTCAATAGCGGAGGAATTTATAATATGATGCCAACAGTATCGGTTAACAACCTCTCTAAAACTTATGACGGCAAAAAAGAGGCTGTTAAGAGCGTCTCGTTCGACATCGAAGCCGGACAGAAATTTGGGTTGCTAGGGCCTAATGGTTCTGGCAAAACTACCGTACTTCACTGTCTAAGTGGCTTAGTTAAGCCTGACAAGGGCAGCAGCGTGAAGGTTTTAAATCAAGATCCTTGGCAGAACCCTTCTCTTTTAAATGACATCGGGATCCATCTCCAGACGGCCCAATTACCCTCCAGAATAAAAGTCAAAGAGGCACTGGATTTGTTTCTATCTCTATATCCAAAAACAAACCCGATAAGCCCACTTGTCGAGGCGCTTGGCTTAGACAAGCATTTCAACACCTACTTTGGCCGGCTTTCTGGTGGTTATCAGCAAAAGCTACTGTTTGTGTTGGCCCTGACGGGACAACATAAGGTATTGTTTTTAGATGAATTTACGAACGCCTTAGACCCATTAGCGCGACGCACGGCACTTGAAGTGCTTGAAAAGTATGAAGGCACCATTATTCTGACGACTCATCTGGTAGAGGAAATACAAAGCCTCTGTGATACGGTTGTATTCCTCGATGAAGGCCAACTGATAACACTCGGTTCTCCTACCCAGCTTATAGCGACTCATGCGCCGACTCAAACCATACAGGTTCGCTATATTCAATCTAATAAAACAAGGGATATTTTCCAGACCACCCTAACGGAGATACCTGGCGTTGAGAAGTGCTTGTTAGAAGAAGAAAACATCACGATTTACGCTCATGCACAGGCCTTAGGTGCCATTATCAATGTGATTCAACAAAACGATAGCCACCATGAAATCGTGATACGCCAGCCCAGTCTCGCTGATGTTTGGTTTGCGGTAACTGGGAAACAGTTCGCGGGAAAAGCAAAACCAATTGATTAAGGAGATACACTAGATGAACTTCAAAGCCCTCAGAAAATTGCTTGAATTGAAAATGCGGTTTTTTTTCAGAGACCCCGCGGCCACATTCTTTACGCTGGCACTGCCACTCTTGCTACTGGTTGTCTTTGGAGCCATTATGGGAAATAAACCAGGCCCCAATGGCTTCGGCTATCTTGATCATGAGCTTCCCAGCCTAGTAGCGATTGTTATTGCGACGATCGCTTGGATGGGCATCCCAATCGAAATTAGCCAAGAAATCGAAAAAAACATTCTGCGGCTCTTTAAAACCACCCCTTTAGGGCCATACTATTTTCTCACCGACATCGTGGCCAATAGCCTGATTGCGGTAGGTGGCTTTGTCATATTGCTTCTGATTGGCGGACTGTTTTATGGCTTAAAAATGGGTAATCTGTTGGCAATGGCTTTCACTTTTATGTTGGTTGTGGTGGCATTATTTAGCACGGGCTATCTGATTGCTGTCGCTCCCACTTCACGCGCAGCCCAAGCAATTGGACAGACGACCTTTTTCGTCAATCTCTTTTTATCAGGGGCCACCTTTCCGAGAGAAATCATGCCCAATGGCCTACAATTATTCTCGGATTTACTGCCGCTGACTCACGCAGTCAATCTATTAAAAGGCGCTTGGTTGAAGGAAGGACTGGCCTTTCCAAGTTTAATCTATTTAATATGCCTCACCGCGTTGGTTGTTGGTTTTGGATTACGAGGGAGAAAAATAAATGCACTTACACACCCTGCATATTAATCATCATAGCCTATTATTTCCGTACCTGACTGAACGGCAAGAATCCCAGAGCATTGAGGAGATTTTCTCACTGTATCAGCCGTATGCTGGCGTGATTACCAAACAGATCACCTATTTTCCACCGGGAGGCACGCTTCCCGCTTACGTGGGCCATGCCGAATACGCTGACATTGATGTTTTGGTCAGTGCTATGAATGATGGCGCTATTGTCCAAACACCGTTTCAAAAGAATATGTTTGCTGGCGGTAAAGGGTTAACGCTTAGTGACATGACGATATCCTCTCTAGCTGAAGGTGTCGAACGAATAGCTGGTGCCTTGAATGCTTGTGCGTGGCAGCCGATGAGAGGGAGCTACGAGCAATTAACAAACGAGGGTTATCCCTGCTTGTCTCCTGATAAAATCCCACTGTTAGCGACTGAACAGTATGCAACTGAGAATCAACCCTATCTGCCATTCACCAAACAATCCTCCTTAGGCTGGGTTAAGGGAATTCGCTTGTTTAGTGGACAAGAGATTTGGGTGCCTGCTCAGCTAGTGCTTCCATTTTACCTACCCGATGAGGATGAAGATCGAATTGGCTACGCCACCACCGGGGGATTGGCTTGTCATATCAACAAGGAGCAGGCACTTCGCCATGGCATTCTGGAACTGATAGAACGAGATGCGGTGAATCTCCACTGGGTGTGCCGAAAAGCGCCTCGCCGAATCCTGATTGATCGCATTCCTCGGCACCCACGCTTGGCACGCATGATCGAAATCATCAAAAAACTGCCACTGGAACTCCACTTTCTGCTTCATGAAACAAAATTTAACGTACCAGTGGTAACAGTGATTCATCTGAACCCGGCCTTTCGCAAAAATGGCTATGCGCCGGGCGGCGGCGTTGGCGAAACACTGGAAGAGGCCATCTTATATGCCTTAGGCGAGTATGCCCAAGCTGAAGGTACGATGCGCTTAGCTCAGTTAGCACCTGAATGGCAGTTGTCTAAGGCAACTCATCGGTTATTTGAGTTGCCAGAGGATGCCAAGCCCAAAGACATCACCACCTTTTTCAAGGCGATTCCGTACTATGGTTATCCATCGAATGCTCGCAAATTAGAGTGGTATCTACAAGGTGAAGAGATATCTTTGTCTGACTATGAAGATCACTTCCAAGCGCCTGAGAGTAATTCCTTTGCTCAAGTATTAGAAACACTCAAGGCACACGATCTTGATCCGATCACCTTCGATCTCACACCGCCTCAATTCAAACAAGGCCGTTTAATAAAAAGCTGGATTCCAGAACTGACATCGCCTTATGTGGCAGCGAGGCCACTCTGGGGCAACCCACGCTATTATGAAACCCCCTCCCAATTAGGATGGACAGAACAAAAACTCAGCTTTGCCGAACTGAATAAAGACCCTCAACCTTATCCATAAGGAGAACACGATGACGACTTCTACGCGAGTGACACTGAATCCCCATCTTCGAGTGATACACACCGGAGAAAACGAAATCCTAGTCAAAGAAAGTCCCAGATCGCTGTCAAGCAAAGTTATCAGCGACGAAACCCGAAGCGGCTTGCTGGGTAAATTATTGCGTCACTTAGTTTCTTCGGCGGCCTCGTTAGAAGAACTCAAGCAGCGTGGGGTGCTGACTGACAAAGAAATGGAAGATGCCATAGAATTAACGGATTATCTCCAGCGCGAAGGGGTGATTATCGACGCGGAAGCGGATCCAGTTCTGATCTACTTGGACACCCTACTTAAAGGCAATTCAAACAAATTGGCGGCCTCCACAATTGGCATTCTTGGTGCTGGTTCCTTAGGCAGTCGGATTGCAATAGAAGTGGCCTCGCTGAGGCCAAACCAGATTATCATTCAGGACGATAACAAATTGAAGGAACCGTCTATTGATAAACGCTACTTTCCTTTATCGCCAACCGTGATCGCAGCCGAAAAACCTTGTGTGAACGCCGTGAAGGAACACCTAGAGCAAGCGGATTATCAAGCGGTTGTTCCAATCAACGCCTCTGTCTGGGACAAAGCCAAAGTACAAACACTCTTTGAACAGGCCGATTTTGTCATCGTCGCCCTAGACCATTTTTCGTCCAAGACATTACATACGGCCAACCAAGCGGCCCTTGTCAGCCAAAAACCGTGGCTTTCTCTCTGGAACGATGGCGCTGAAGGTCATATTGGCCCTATCTATGTGCCCGGCCAAACGGGCTGTTATGCAGATATGGAGGCCCAACAGGAAGCAGCAGCCCGCTCAATTCGCAACGAATACCTGATCTATAAGGAAGCACTCGATGATGAGCAATTTCAGCAGTGGCATATCACTTTACCGCCCTACGCACAAATAGCGGCAGGATTTGCCATCATGGCTTTTGTTCATTTTATGGCCACTGGGCGGTCTTTTTTAGTCGAACATTGTTTAAGAATGGATTTCGCCAATCCGGGGTGGGATTTTCAAAAAGCCCTCAAACTGCCTAGATGCCCAGCCTGTGATGCTGATCGCCCATTCCGCCATTTGTTTTTGTGAAGGAGAACATAATGAGCCTTTCTACTATCGAACAACTTCAGCTTGAAGAAACCATTCTGCCCTCGCCACACAGTGGCGAATTGAGCGAATTGGCCGAGAGCGCCTTCAGTTATCGTTTTGGGGCGAAAAATGAACCGCACATTGCTGAGCTTTACCACTCGAATTCTAAACTCAATCCTCACTCTACCCTGAACCCAGCGGGTAAACTATCCGAAGTACGGCAGTGGTTTTTTGAAAAGGCTTGGCGTTTACAACCTGATGATCTCACAGCAGAAGCTGAAGGTACTATTCTGATAAAATGGGAAAACTTGCCCGAAGGACTACGCACATTGCTTGATCCGTTTACCCAAGAAGACTCACCGCCCAGTCAATTACTGTATGCGGTTGACTTGATGGTATTGAGTGAACACTATCTCCTACGCGCTATACCGTGGCGGGGGTTTTTATGGATTGAACGGAAATTTGAGGACGAAGACTGGGACAAGCTGCGTGAGGCGGTACTGGATATTTCATTACCACACTCCCCGGTACTCTTTCTGGTAGCCTGCCCTTGGAGACATATGTTGCTCGTCGGCCCAAGAGGTTATCGGGACACACTCATAGACGCGGGTAAATTGATGAACGGGCTAGAAAATATCGCCTATGAACAGGGTATGAAATTGGAAATGACCACCCTGTTTTACGACGAAAGCGTTGACAAATTGCTACTGCTAGATGGGATTGAACGCGCCACGGTGGCAATCGCGGTGTTAAAGGAGAACTAAATGGCTACCTCAGAAATAAATGATTCTCAAACCTGTCCAACAATGGAGCAACTCATCAAATTCCATGAGTGGCTTAACCAAGATCAGCAGGACGAATACCAAGAAATCAAAACAACCTCCGTTCCTCATTGGAAGAAACGGTACGCTGAGCAGCCACGAACCAAACTGCCCGAAGGGTACTCCATTCCGCTTTCCATTGAAGAAACCCTGACGAGACGGCGATCTAATCGTGCCTTTGATCAGCGGGCCGTCATGCCGTTAGCAGAACTGAGTACGTTGTTGAAATTATCTTATGGCGTGCGTAGCTTTCGTTTTGCTTATGAAGATCAACATTTTCCACTCAGGATGGCCCCCTCAGCGGGCGGCCTACAAAGTACGGAACTTTATTTAGTAGTCAACCAAGTTGAGGGCTTAAACAAGGGTTTATATTACTTTGATGCTAACAATGATGAACTGGCTTTGCTTGAACAAGGTTACTTTCGCCGCAAAGTCGTAGAAGCCTGTTCATATCAAGAATGGATAACGAATGCGGCTGTCGTATTGTTTCTCACCTGTGATCTTGAAAAACTCTTTTGGAAATATGGTCATAGAGCGTATAGAATGGTACATGTCGATGCTGGCATTGTTGCAGAAAACCTGCATTTAGTCTCCACGGCGCTCGGTACTGCTTCCTGTATGATATCGGGATTCATTGACAAAAAAATCAACCTGATGCTGAATATTGATGCTCAGAAAGAGTTTACCGTTCTGCTGATAGCCGTTGGCAAACCCGTAAACACTTGACAACAGAAATGCTATAGCATTGAGGCCTCAACGACAGATAGACTAATTAGGGGCAAACCGGTGTGTTTGCCCTGTATTTAATCCGAATGAAGAATGATTAGGGGCAAACCTGTGTGTTTGCCCTGTATTTAACTCGAATGAAGAATGCTATATCATGTTAATTTTCATTGCCTGCTTTCCTCTCGTGACTCTGGGAATCTTCACCTTGGTTTATGTCTACCACTATGGCATAAAAAAACGAGCACCTTCAGAGAAAGTGATATTTCTAGTTTATCCAACAATCATGTTGATAGCTTTTATCATAGTTCTCTTAGATATAATTCATCAAGGTTGGGACTTTCAACAGTTGGGCCTACGATATCCAACGCTTTTTTTTGAACCTTTTTGGACAACAATAATAGCGATCATTATCGGGATAGCAATAGGTAAGGGCCTTTTCGAGCAAGAAAAGTGGAGCTATCGGGTTGTTTCCTTTCTAACGACAAAGTGGTATGGAAACTCTTGGGCATGGAATCAACTACTGCAAGGTCAGACATCGCGTTTTCCCAGTACCATTGGCTTAACTCCAAAGAACAAGCTCCCACCTCTGCTACTCTTTTCGCTTATTGTGGCGACTTGTGAGGAATTCATTTGGCGAGGTTATCTGATCCACCGGCTCGATAACATGACGACAGATATCATAATAGTTGTAGTTCTATCGGCTCTTATGTTCGGTTCTAATCATTTATACTTTGGCATCGTAGGCTTTTTGAATAAAACGCTACACGGTTTTATTTGGGGAATAACAGTCGTATTGACGGAAAGCCTATTAATTTCGGTGGTTTCCCATATCACCTTTGAATATCTGGTTTGGGAGCATCTACGTCAGCCAGGGAACTATCAGGAACACCATAAGCCAGCGTAGCCTAAAGCACAGCGAGAACGACCATTTCTCCGTTTATCCGTCGTTAAGTTGCACTCAACCCAGTCCAATCTGATTTAGGGGCCATAATAATGAAAAATGAAAAATGAAAAATGACTCAATTAATGCGTTTGCTAAACGCAAGTTTGGCGTTCGCTAAACGCAAGTTTCGTTGCACTCAACCCAGTTCAATCTGATTTGGGGGCCATAAAAGACTTTGAACTCAAAGATCAAGTACGTATCAGGGCACTACGAAAAACCACGCTGTGGGGTAGTCTGCTTTAGCAGACTTTAGCTTTTAGCCTGGGGATTGATCCCCAGGCGATATTTGGGACTAACCATCAAAAACTTGATCATCGAGTTGAATGTTTTCAAATCAAAGCCTGGCCCTCTGTTGGGCCTCTTAGGTACACTTTTTGTAGGTGTTTTGTTGAGTACCAGACTGGGGTGTTAAATCTTAATTCGTTTATCCGCGCAATTCGTTGTACTCAGTTCAAAGCCTGGCCCTCTGTTGGGCCTATTAGGTACACTTTTTATAGGTGTTTTGTTGAGTACCAGACTGGGATGTTAAATCTTAATTCGTTTATCCGCGTAATTCGTTGTACTCACTCAGTTCAAAGCCTGGCCCTCTGTTGGGCCTATTAGGTACACTTTTTCTAGGTGTTTTGTTGAGTACCAGACTGGGATGTTAAATCTTAATTCGTTTATCCGCGTAATTAGTTGTACTCTGTTCAAGTTCATCGATATTCGTTTATCCGTCGTTAAGTTGCACTCAACCCAGTTCAATCTTATTTGGGGGCCATAAAAGACTTTGAATGTTTTCAAATCAAAGCCTGGCCCTCTGTTGGGCCTATTAGGTACACTTTTTATAGGTGTTTTGTTGAGTACCAGACAGGGATGTTAAATCTTAATTCGTTTATCCGCGCAATTCGTTGTACTCAGTTCAAACGTTTATCCGCGTAATTAGTTGAACTCAGTTCAAATTCAGTTGAATTCGTTTATCCGCGCAATTCGCTGTACTCAGTTCAAACGTTTATCCGCGTAATTAGTTGAACTCAGTTCAAATTCATATTAATTTAATTCGTTTATCCGCGCAATTCGCTGTACTCAGTTCAAGATGAGAGGTGGAACCTAGGGAAAGTCGCACCGGCGTCGCGTGACTCACACAAACTGGACGCTGGCGCGTTCCGAATGGGTGGAAACAAAGGCGCGTGGGAACCATTAATACTTTCTGTGTCTCCACATTGATTCCATCAGAAACGTTGCCTAACGACCAAGTTGAGCGGCGCCGTCTGTTCGCGGCCGCGAGGGCACCAACTTAGGCCATTTGTACATTTAATGGGTTGATATTCAACGGCAATTCTTGGCCAATGTGTTCTAAATCGTATAACCTAATCACGGTTCCAGACTTGGCTTGCAAAATACCATTGAAAAGTGTTTCTAAACTCACCTTGTGGTGAAAACGAACTAAGCTATAACGTTGGGTAATCAGTTTTTCCCGCTCTTTTTCTTGTTTTTCATCGTAATAGCGGTGGCAATAACCGTTGCATTCCAAAACCAACATTAATTTGCCAACAAAGAAATCAACCTTGTATGGGCCAATGGGATAGTTAAAATGCAAATCAAAGCCTTCAAAAACTTTGGACAGCACTTCTCGCCATTGCACTTCGGCTGACGTTTCTGGTTTGGCAAAACTGCCAATTTCACCAAATACCTTCTTTTTGAGTTCTATTCCAATAATCGTATCCATTCCCAAAGCAATTTTGGTGACATCATCAAGGTGATAGCCATTCATACGTGACGCTTTGCCACCAAAAGAACGAATAGTTGCAGAGTCCAGTTGAATGGGTTGGATATCGTTTTTGTGTTTTCTAAGAAAACTGTTAAGGGTGCTTTCTGGCACATCAAGGAATTGGGTAATATCCTTTTTGATGGCGATGTCATTGGGGGCGGAACAAGTAAACCCAAACTCTTTGATGAGTTTGACGGCATCTATGTAATTCTTTTGTGCGGTTTGTTGGATATTGGGGGAGAGTCCGCATGCTTCTTTTATTGCAACATCTAGGGCAGTTTTGGCTAGAGAACAAAATAAAAGTACACACCTTCGTCCAATATGCATCTGATTCTTCTGGAGTGCATTCTGTCCCACTGCCATTACATAAGCCCGAAGTATTGCCTCTATACTGTTGCTATCATAAACAACAATTTTTCTACCCTTATAATGACTATTCTTTGCAGTCACTTTTATCAAAGTAGTTGTCATGCTAAAACCTTTGTCAATAAACGGTTTCAGCGATTTTGGGACACCAGTAGTTGCCATGTTCTGCAAAGCAGTGTTTGCCATTCCTAACAAATTAGCAGTTCCACGCTCGCTCATAACGGCGGTATCATCATCCAGCACATAGCCATCACCAACAATGCCGGGTATCAATTCGACTTGTCCATAATAGACGGCTTTTCGTTCGGTCATATATATACCTCGTCTGTAGATAGAATTGGGTAAACTCTTTTCTAGGAAAAAGATTTAGGGCAGTGTTTTGGTACTCAAAAAAAGCGCAACTTATGAATTACATTGTACACTATAACAGAGCGACTGCTCTTTTTCCTACGTGAATTTTATTTTTACGAAGACTCTCATTCAGGAAAGTGGACGCATAAGTCCGAATCAGAATTTCTATCGTTACACTGGAATAAACAACTATCTCTACCATAGACTACTTTTAGCAATGACTTCTACAAAGTTTCCCCTCATGGTAAAACGATTGTCAGTAAAGGGTTTAAGCGTTTTTGGAGGCCAGTTTCCCCTCATGGCATTCAAGGTTTTCTGGTCCATTCCTAACAGTTTATGAGGACTATTTTTAGCGACTACTTTGACTGAGTTAACTACCACGCTCAAACCTTTATCAATAAAAGGTTCTAGCGTTTTTTGAGGCCAGTTAGCTACCACGCTTTTCAAAGAGACATGTTCTATACCTATAGATTTTCATAAAATTAATTTATTTGGCAGCCAACTTGTCTGAAAGCGAAAGTCCCCTAAAGGGGACTAAACTAAATAATTATCTGAAAATCTATCTCATAAAAAACGATTTTTCGGCCTTGATAAGGACTGTTTTTAGCAACGACTTCTACCAAGTTTGTCTCCATGCTCCAACCCTTGTCAATAAACGGTTTAAGCGTTTTTGGAGGCCAGTTTGTCTCCATGCTCTGTAAAGATTTATGATGCTTGCCTAACCTCGAATGAGATTTTCAATAATCTTGCTATCATAAACGACTATTTTTCGGCCTTGATAAGGACTGTTTTTAGCAACGACTTCTACCAAGTTAACCGCCATGCTCAAACCCTTATCAATAAACGGTTTAAGTACTTTTTGAGGCCAGTTAACCGCCATGCTCTGTCAAGATTTATGAGGCATAACCTCGAATGAGATTTTCAATATGCTATAGACGTTCAGAATAATTTCAAAAAAGCCAATAGTGAATAAATGGACGTCCAAGATAAATCTTGGATTCCGGACAATTAGACGTCCAAGATAAATATTGGACTCCGGAGGAATTAGATGTCCAAGATAAATCTTGGACTCCGGACGACTTCTACCAAGTTAACCGCCATGCTCAAACCCTTATCAATAAACGGTTTAAGTCGTTTTTGAGGCCAGTTAACCGCCAGGCTCTGTCAAGAGTTTTTAGGCATAAGCTTGAATGAGATTTTTTGATTGTAACTGTTGAAATGTATAACGGCTTGAATTTTATTGGTTATATCAATACCAGACTTTTCAACCCCTTCGGGGTTGGCGCGTCGGGGGCACATTTTCCACAGGTTGCACCTGTGGCTATTTACATTCAACCCCTATCGGGGTTGACGCTATTTTACCCCTTCGGGGTAAATAAAGTGAGCGGGAGAATACAAATGTGCTTCATGGTTACTTATAATAAGAATTTTTCTGGGCCTTTCTAATGGCAATTAATTCTTGGTAGTCTTCCGTAAAAACACCCTTGGGCCAATAATCGACTTCTCCTTCGTTATCAATAGAAATGGGTTTGAGTGTCGTGCATGCATCCTCGTCATTATTAACCCAATAAATGATGACATTTTGACAATCAAGTTGACTTTCTGCTATCAATCTTCTTATTCTGAGAATGAAATTTTCAGAATGTGTCTCAATGATAAAGCGGCCATTTTCATGTTTGGCAGTATTCACTATTAATTCCGCTAAGTTGCCATGCGCGGCCGGGTGGAGGTGCAATTCGGGTTGCTCTATGATGTCGATGCCATTGGTATTTTTAGAGCCTAAAAATCCTCTCACCACCAAGGGCAACACCTGATTGATTCCCAGCCCGACATCCATTAAGTTGATTTTGACATTGGAATCTGTTGGGCTTATTAAGACAATGGCAAACCCTTCCTGATGTGTTGAAATCTCTAATTTCCACCCACCTAAATTCTCTGCAAACCCGTTTCCAACGACAAGGGCCTTTTTAGCATCAACCAAACTCTTCATGCATAAAATATGAGGCGCAGCCTCACCTTGATGCCCAATGTTGGTCAATTGGCTGCTTTTATGGACGTAGGTTCTTTTCGGTGGTGCTCGAAAAGGCCCAAGATAGTTTATAGATTCAGTGGCCGTCCAAATCTCATAGATAAGAGATTTTAATTGGGCATCGTTGATAAGACTTTCATCTGTAGGCCTCATAATACGAACCGGTAATATTCCTTTAAACTGTACAATCACTTCTCCGTCAATGGCCCCATTAGCATGATAAGTTTGAAACGGATTGGAGGGTTCGGCCATATTCCAATTCAACTCCAGTAAAAAACCCTCATTAGATTTGATTAAAAAATGGGCGATGATTTGAAGTGGAGAATCGGCCACATTTTGAATGACAACTTCTAAATCGAGTGTTTTTTGAGCGTCTTCAAATACCAGTTGAAAACGAAGGTTTCCATGAGCGAATCGGTTAGGGATTAAATCCCTAAATGAGCCACCAAAATCCAAATCTTCAAATTGAACCTCAACAGGATCAGTCGCCAATGGGGATAGCGCTCTTGCTAATAATACCGGTAATCTTGAGATGACACTTTTTCCAGCACTATTTTTGCCAATGATGACCGTAATCGGTTTGATATTGAACGCCTGTGGGGATTGAAAAGCTTTATAGTTTTCAAATGTGATATGAGTCAGTTTCATGTTGTAATCTTATACTCAATTCGATGTACTTGGAGTCCAAAGCTTTAGCTTTGGCAGGGCATCCAAAAACTTTATCCCGAAGGGGTAAAATCGCGCCAACCCCGATAGGGGTTGAATGTGAAACGCAGTAACTCGCTACGCGAGATAATAGCCACAGGTGGAACCTGTGGCGTTCATTATCATTGCCCAAACACGGTTTTTCTTTACCCTTACCATCCTTATACATTCTACCAAGTTATTTTTCGTTATTATTGACCTCTTTCTTTACATTTTCAGTGGATTGAAGTCGTTTTCCTGTTAATTTTTGTTTGATAAGTTTTGTAAAGATTATCCCATTGAACGATCCCAGTGCCCTTATTCGGGGGTGGCGAAATGTTAAAGTTGTTTTCTCACCCATTTGCGAAAGTTTTTGGTCATTTTGAGTTCGCCATGCTGTTTGCTTTGTTGTAAAAAACGGGGGATTTCAGTGACGTTGATTGGTGCAAATGCCAGACTGTGTTGACAATGGGCATAGTTGCCTTCAACTAATTGATAAATGTAAAGATCATCACCATTATAACGCCAAAATTCCGGCACACCCATCGTGGCATACAGTTGTAATTTAGGCAAAGCCGATTGGGTATGTTCGATTTCTACTACTAAGTCTGGGGGCGGATCACGGTTTAAATCTATCGGTTCCTTGTCTCTGACTTGTGCCTCGTGTTGAATATAATAACAGGAATCTGGTTCGGCACCTCGTTCTAAATCATCGCGTCGGCATGTAAAAGAACCGGTTCGTTTAAATTCCAAGTCCAATTCTTCTAATAAGACGACAATTAATCCTTCGAGCATACGATTGGCATTTTCATGAGTTGAAGCGGGTGCCATGATTTCTAAGCTTCCTTGGTAATAGGTTAGTCTTGAGGAACGATGTTCACCTAATTCGTCTAGGAGATTTGAAAACGTTTGCCAACTGACGTTGGAGAGTAAAACACGCTGTTCTCCAACGCATCTATTGATGGGTGTATGAGTTGTCATTGTTTATTTATAGACTGAAAATACTAACTACAAGGATTGTATAACTAACTACAAGGATTGTATATAAAAAAGGATTGCATCGAGAAGGTTTGTATAACTAACTACAAGGATTGTTTATATAGAAGTTCAGAAAAATAATTTCAAAAAAGCCAATAGTGAATAGCCCCAACCCCGTAGGGTTTGAATGTGAATAGCTTAAGGAAAACCTCTCATCCTTATACATAAGTTTTTAACTAATTTATTTTTATTGTTTTTAACGATTAGGCTCCACGTTGGTGATCCATTATAAATATCCGTTTATTTAGCATGACGAACTAATGAGTTGAAAGCGGGTGAGCTAATTTCAGAGAGGATTGTGGAAATGCTGTGAAATTATTTATCTGAAAAACTAAAGAAGGACTCGCACATCAGGATGAAACGACTCATCAGATCACATTTATTGTGCAAAATAAATAAACGGAACTGACCTGTTTTTAAAACAGGTCAGGTTTTATTAGACAAAGGCTTAGAAATGATTTGACTCATTCTGTCATTGCACAACTACCGGTTGTACAATGATTCAGGTTATAAACAACTGATTTCATCAAGTTCCACTAAATATTTTTCGGCTTCAACAATAAGCTGTAGGTTGCCTTGTTAACTTAATGGCATTGCGCCTTCGCTATGGAACGAGAAAACGAACACCAGGGGGAAGAGTGCAAAAGCTATAAATTCTCCCATTCATCTTTACGAATTCGTGCTTGTCTAAGTATCCTAGTAAGCAATTCTTTGCCAATATCACCCTGATGGGGATTCGGGATTGGTAAACTGATGTCGCCTTTTGTCATAAATTGATGTTTACTACCAGGAAAAGGCCCATCAAATCCCCTTTTTTTAAAATAGTAGATGAGTTCTTTACGACTAATTGGGCCAAAAAAAGGCATCAGGCAGCCTCCTTTAGATTTAAATCAATCCCATCAATCACGGGCAATAGAAAATTGTTTTTCAGCCGAAATAAAATCCATTCTTCAAGTATTTCTTCCAATTGTTCCCGACAGACTTCTAGCGTTTCAGCGTTAGCATATACCCCTTGACATTCAGGAATTTCCGCATAAAAGGTTCCATCATCGGGCAAGATTTCGTATTTGGCATGATGTAGTGCCGCTTTCATGTAATTAATCAGCATATCGTTACCTCATTGTCTGTCGATCTGAATGGCATTGAGATAAAACCTAGGGATGGCAACCCTTATGTGTTAAGCTAAAAAAAAATAACTTAAAATCAATACGTTATAATTACCACTCGTCATAAAGGGAATGATTTTATCTTATCTCGAATAATTCATCCCGATAGGATGGAAATGAATTATCTTTTGTGAGTTTTGGAACTATTTTATTTTAGAGACATTTTTATTAGTTTAGCACGTATGGGTCTCAACCCCCAACGGGCTTTTTGTCAATATAGATATTCAGATAATTATTTTCAAGTGCGGGATCGATCTTCTAAAACCAATCTCACACTTTTCGCTGTGGCGCTCTTCGTAGAGACGCGATGCTAGGTAAAGCCTTTCGAGTGTGCCTTACCAATACACGAGCCGATTAGATTGCGATCTGAGAAAAGGGGATAGTCGATGCCCCGGTACCTTGAAAGGATCATCCCAAGTGTGTATTAATTTTAATTTTAATATTATTCAAGACAATGTGCCGTTTAAATCGGGCACTGTTTTTTTTGCGGTTTTTTTACTAGCCCCAAAGGGCGTATTATTAAAGCTAGGGGCAACGCCCCTGGAAGTTTTTCTTGAGTATATTCAAGCTCTTCTGGATTGGGGGAGTGGACACGGTATTCCGTATGTTAGTTCTAGTAAAGTCTGCGTATGTCCCTGTCCATGCCGTTTTGGTAAAAAATATCGACATTTCACCTATGATTCACCCTTCTCGAAAATTGATACAGTTTTATATCAACAATCACGAGTCTAAGATGGTATGGTGTCGTTACATCAAGGTGTATATCGATTATAATAAGGATAACAAAAATCAGGAGATAGGACGATGTAGAGTGACCATTAACAATGTCATTTTAGGCCAGAACACTTTAAAACGTAAGGTAGAAGCGGGGAAATAGATTATAAAAAACTTAGAAGTGCAATACGACACTCCCCGTATTCATTCTATCTATGGTGAGCCTGAGTATGACTGTTGTTATTAAAATATTACGTTACTGAGTTCCTATTTTCTGTCTGCCTGAGCAAGTTTGTAACCGGTGCCGTCAGTTTTTTTTAACCTTTTGCCTGATAAAACCTTTCGGACAAAGTTGCAAACCCCGTTAGGCACACTCTATTCGTTTTTTTCTGAGATCAAAGCACTCATTCGTTGTACTTATCCGTCGTACTCGTCCGTCGTACTCATCTAAAAGTGATCTCGAAAAACCCGAAGTATTTCCGTTCGCGGCTGGCGCATAAGCACACTTAACTCGCCAGCTTCTTTGACTTTGCCCAGATCGAGGACAACGGCTGAACGGCACAGTGCCGTCACTTCTGTCGGATCGTGGCTCACTAGCACAATAGTCAATTGCCGCTGTTCGGCAAGTAGCGATATCTCATTCAACAGCATCGTCTTTGTGACCAAGTCAAGCCCAGAAAACGGCTCATCAAGGAATAAAAAGGTGGGCTGCGTTGCCAGTGAGCGTGCCAGCGCAACGCGCTGTTGTTGGCCGCCGGACAGTTCGCCCGGCTGACGTTTCGCGAGCGGCTCTATTCCGCATAAAGCCAAGGCTTCGCCAGCGCGTACTTGCGCTTCTCGTCGCGTCAGCCCGGTGCCAGATTGTCCAAGCAGAACGTTGTCGAGTACCGAAAGGTTAGGCCACAAGGCTAAATCTTGAAAAACCATCGCCACACCTCGGCGATGAGGTGGAACAAGGACTCGGTTGGCTTGAGAAATAACCGCCCCGTTTAACAGCACTTCTCCCCCTGACGGTGCATCAAGGCCACTCAATATCCGTAGCACGGTTGATTTGCCGCATCCAGAAGTACCAAGAATCGCGGTGTGTTGCCCTACGGGAACGGTGAGCGAGACTTCTGAAAGGACAACGTGTTCGTGATAGTTTTTGGAGACGGCGCGTAGTTCAAAGCCTTGATTCATAAGCGATTTCCTCCGGCCCAGACGAGGGCGACGAGTCCTGCTGACACGATCACATAGAGTAGGCACAGGGCCGCGACGAGTGATTCTGGGGCATTGGCCATCACTGTGAATATAGCCAGTGGGAAGGAGCCGGCGCCTGGCGGATGTAAAAGTAATACTGTGCCAATGTCGGCGGTGGCGAGAAGGGCTATCAGGAGCATGGCTACCGCGCCAGTTGGGAGTACCAACGGTAGTGCGACTCGGCGAAGATACGTTATCAGCGGCACACCATGAATTCCAGCCGCCAGTGCCCACGACGTAGAGGCGGAATTCCAGGCTCGCATACTGAGTATTGCCGCAACTGGAAAAAAGCGGAGGCCCAACGCGAGGCAAACTGTCAGACGGCTCCTGAAAAGAGGATCAGCCCAAGCGGGCGCATCGGTGCCAAGGTAGATAAGTCCCAGCGATGTCAGTGCTGGAGGCAGGGAAAATAAGGCAAAGGCCGCGCCAAGGGTGACGGTTTTAAGACGAACCTGTCTACCAACAAAGAAGGTCAACAGGAAACCCAGCAACACCGCAATTGCTCCGGCCCCGGTTGCATATAGCACGGTGTCGCCGGCGGTACGACCCAATTCTGAGAGTGCTCGGCGAAACATCTCACCGTCCACTCGCACTGGCAATGTCAACCCCAACATGGGTGTGATTACGCCCACCAGCACAAAGGCTGTCAAAACCACGATTGTCGCAGTCGCCATCGTCTTATGCCGCACGCGCCGCAGACGGCGTGTTTGCCGTGCCAGCATGCCGCTGGCTATCCGTGAACCGGCGAAATACGCCAGCGGCGCGGCGAATATCAGTACCAGCGCGGTTAACGCGACACACTGCTGGGCGGCGAGGCTAAAATCGTAAAGTGCCGAAAAGCTTATCAGAATTTCAGAGGCGGCCGTCCGCAATCCAAGGATTTGGCCGGGGCCGGGGTCGGAAAGCGTCAAGACACCACCAAGCAACGCGGCCAACAGGGCCGGTATCGCCGCGTGTCTGGCGGCGTACCAAAAAACGCGCCGTTCTCCGCCGGCAAGACGTGCGCTGTCTACCTGAGAAGCAGACAAGCCCATAGTGGCCGCATACGAGGTCAGCAGGACGAGTGGAATTGTCGTCATGGAAAAGACGAAGGCGCATCCAGTGATACCCGATACGAAGTCTGTTGCTGTGGGCGCCAACCGAGCAACGAGTGCAGACCAACCAATGGCCCAGAGAACGGATGGGACTAGAAGAGGCAGCGTTGCCAGCGCGAGGAGTATTTTGCGTCCCGGAAACTCATAAAAAGTAACCAGCACACCGACCGGTAACCCAAATAATAGTGACACAGCGGCGACAGTCAGCGCGACGAGTACGCTATTGCCTAAGACACTCCCGAAGGTGCCGCTAAAGGGCCAAGTCATCGCGTCGGTGGTTGTAATGGTATGCCACAGGAGAGGAAGTGCCGGCAGTGTCACTACCAGTAGTACCAGCACAACGCCGACAATTCGCCAATTGCCGGGTTGCTCCAGTGAAGCGCAGGAAATTGTTGTATTCATTTTTTAAAAAAATCCGATGTCTTAAAGACATCGGATTTTTAGCGAAGAACTCCAGAAATTAGGTATGCGAATTAAGGGTTGAATTGAATATTATGAAATCAATGACTTATAAAAACGTATTGATTGAAAGTGATTTTATAAGTTTTTTTTAGGCGAAATTTTCCAAAAAACTTTAGCCTAAAATGTTCATTCTTCATTTTTCATTTTTCATTCTCAATTTTCCTCAACCCACGCTTTCAGATATCCTTTCGAGAGTGTTTCGAGGAGGCCTGACAGTTTTTCGTAATCAACCAACATGGCCCTCAATTGCTCGACAGATATCACATTGTCAGGCGTAGGTACACCGGGCCGGAGTGGCATTTGGGCAGCTTCACTTTCCGCAAGTGCCTTCTCGGTTTCGGCCAAAAGCAGGTAATCAATGAAACGACGACCGGCCTCGGGATTGGGCCCGTCTTTGATGAGTACCGCACAATTTGGGATGATCAGAGTGCCCATTCCGTCGGCATCAGGAAAAACAACCCCAATGGGTTTTCCTTCCAGCCGGGCGACGTTGGCATCATCGGTGTCGGTGATCCCGACGGCAAATTCGCCGGCCGCAACTCGGCGCCGCACTTCCCCGTTGGAGGAGAGGATTTTGCCACCATTAGCCACGAACCCTTCAAAGAATGCCTTAGCTTTCGCTTCGCCAAGGCCCCCGAAGAGTGCCGCTGCATGCATGGAGGTGGTGCCGAAAAGCGGATTAGCGATACAGGCCTTACCCTTGAAACGTTCATCAAGTAAGTCCATGATTGAATTGGGTTTATTGTCATCAGGCACGAGGTTACGATTATAAATCAGCACACGGGCGCGGGCGGAGAAACCGATCCAGTGTCCGTCTGGATCGGAAAATCGCTTCGGTAGTCCCTCGGCTTGTGGTGAACGATAGATCGTTGACACGCCTTTGGCCTTGAGAATGGCCGCACGAACGGGATCGCCGCTCCAGAAAACATCGGCCAGTGGTCTATTTTTCTCCGCGATCAGCCGGTTCAGTAGGCCGGTACTTTTGGTTTCCTCGGTGTCAGGCACAAGGCGCACTTTGATGTTTGTTTGCTGTTCAAATCGCTCGGCAATGGGGCGGGCAAACACGTCATCCACCGAGGTGTAAACCACAACTTCTGCCGAAGGCATATGGGGTGTTGTCATCCACCAGATAGCGCTTCCAATAATCACTGCAAGGCTGGCTATTATCCAGTACACATTTTTCATCATATTGATCTCCAGATGGCTTCATTTAACAGGTACATGTTCACATGGAAGCGGTGATTGGGCAAGGATGCACACCAAATTGGCCGACTCATGCAAGTTGTGTATCGCGTGGGGAACGTCTTTCGGTACCCAAACCAGATCTCCGCTGTTCACCGGGTAAGTTTCTTCGCCAACCACACACTCGCCGGTGCCTTCGACAAAGTAAAGGATTTCATCGGAGTTTGGATGGCGGTGAAGTGGGTTTTCTTGCCCCGGCGCTATGCAGTAAACATTAAAGTGCATGTCCGACGTTTCAAAGAGGCGTTTGCGTACAAAAAAATTTTCCCTAAATTCTTCGGCCTCCTTTAGGTTAAAATGCCGTTTCGTGTCACTGCCGAATGGTTTCATGGTTATTTCTCCTTTTTGTAGCGGTAAAAATCCGTAAAATCCAGAAAGAAGTTGTACTGGTTATCAGTTATCAGGGGTAATAATTCTACTGCTACTTGATATGTGAGCAAATGTGATCGCTCACGGTTCAATTCACGATTCATCCAAGCTGGTTGCTTTTGGAAGTACTTCCAAAAACGTCCCCGTGCGTTAATTCCCGGTTAGCCCCCGGTACTCAAAACGTTAAGCTAAAAGGCGTATGCCTTCACGTTCAATGTTGATTGCCGCATTTAAATCACGGTCTATTTTCATTCCACAAGCTT
>Ga0190344_1000116_pt1 | contig 52750 bp, 30 predicted proteins | sample 48721323_MG_FD_161662 | JGI IMG/M metagenome (GOLD analysis project Ga0190344, IMG submission 161662) | Hydrothermal vent microbial mat bacterial communities from Southern Trench, Guaymas Basin, Mexico - 4872-13-2-3_MG | ecosystem: Environmental > Aquatic > Marine > Hydrothermal vents >... | reverse complement strand
GCTTTATCATTTTCGTCATCCAGTGTGTGTTTTTCCATAAATTGATTTTACCTACTGTTTGAAAGGCAATAACTATAACACATTTTCCTTAACTTAATGGCATTGAGGTTTCACCTGGGGCTATTCAAATTCAACCCCTATCGGGGTTGAGGAGTCGCTTATGTTGAACGTTATTGATTTGTATTTCATTCAATCGGGAAACGCTATACTAACTTAGGCGCAGCAAGCGCATGCTACAAACTTTAAGTCGCTTTTGATCCTACGGGAGAAGCATGGAAATAATATACCCATAGATTACCTGCGTTTTTTCAAAAAACGACTCCGTTTGGTATTGAGCCTATCATAGCGATAGACTGCATAAGTTTTTTAACAGTTGGTTTCGCCCGATAGGGTTTTCGGATAGGTTTTAAGCAAGATTATTGACGAGCGCCTTGAGTTGTTCCAACGTCTTTTCATACTGGCCGTTAGTTTCTCGCATAATGTCGTTTAATAAGTCTTTTTTGTCATCATTAGGCACCGGAATCTTATTAAACTTTAAGAAAAGTTCTACTTCTTCTGGGAGCACATCGCCCAATTCGTCTAATAATCTGAACACGGTATTGGATAAAGTTAACGTGTCAAGTGCTTGCGAGAATTGAGTTTTGAATTGGGCTGTGTCATCCACTATAAAAGAAATACCAAGTAAGCCATAGATATTAGCCTGCTTTAAAATGGGAATGATCTTAGTGTCCCACCAGGTTAGGTATCTTTTCAGACGCGTTTCATTAATGTCTGAAGGTGAAATAGGTTGCTGATGACAAACATATAGGATCGTACCAGCATTTGGATGCTTTTGAATACAATAAGGAATGTCTTCCAAAGCATTCACTTTAAAGCATTCACGATACATATCGTTAAAGGAGCGGTGAACATGTGCAAAATCGTCAGGCCACGAGGGTTTGATGGTTTCTACGAAGTTTTTATGCCATGAGGGTTTGATGGTTTTTACCTTGTAAGCCAACTTTTTGCTGAGTTCCAACTCCAAACGTTCATGGAAAATTTCTACACCTTGTCCCGTTTTACCATACCAAATATAGGCCAGTGAAGGTAGATTTACTTCAATCATTTCACTGATTTGGTAAAATATTTCACTGACTTGTTTGATACGGTCTAGTTTTAGCCGCCATAACGGCTCGCGTTCAAGCCAATTAGTCGGGCTAGGAAGATTGGTTTTCCAGTTGTGATAATGGCAGTGCAACACAGGTGTCATCCAACGTGCATCACCAAAGCTCGTATTGTCATCAACCAAGCGACGACGCATCCCAGAAACGGATTCATGGGGTGTCAATCCTTCTTTCAAGAGTCCACGCCAGAACGCGCTTGCTTGAGCGCGTGCGGCATCAATCCATGCCACCGTGCTATTGGTGAGAACAGCGGGGATAAATTTCCCTAATTGTCGCCCAACGCCTAACCAACCCCCAGTATCACCTTGACAACAATTGATGTAAGCCAGTGAGGGCCTTTTCGGTAGGTTGCGTAATACCTGAGCAAAATCAGCAACTGGTATTTTGCAACATTGCTGCGTTTGGTCTGCGAACAGCAAGTGAGTGGTATTAATGTCACCTTCACCATGGCCATAGTAATATACGATGTCCGGTTCTAAGGATTTCACTTTGGTTTTGAATTCTTCCCATGTGGACGCAACTTGGAGACAGGTTTCTACGCTTTCAGGCCATGATAATAAGTCACGCAACTCTGTGACATGGACATCTGCTTCGGTGTCTGCCACGTCTTCAGGTTGGGGAGCGATTATCAACATTTTAGGATGTGGTGGCAATTCTACCTCTGCTTCCGTTGTTGCCTCTGTTTGAAGCGCTATAGACCAACCCGCAGCCGATAAGAATTCTCCACGATCTGAGAGTAACACCCAAGGCAAACGAGCAATATGTTCATCGGTGCATAAAATGCGAACCTCTTTTTGTTCATACCTTAAAATTTCGTTATAAATAGATGATTTCAGTTTGCCAAAGGTTTCATCAAAGAGATGTTGCCCAATGTCTGATTGTTCGCGTTCATCAAATTTCAATTTCAGCCTAGCCTGCTCTTCGTCGTTGTAATCAAAAGTAATGAGTTCTTCAACTAACCTTTTGAGGGTTATTTTTTTACCTTTAATCTCGACGCGACTGTTTGGTTTTAGTCGCAAATTTTTTAAATCGCCAAAAGCATTATGCTGCTCGCCTTGATGAATCCAACACCGATAAGCACCCTTGTTATCTTTTTTAATTTCCAGAAAATACCGAACGGTGTTTGCCATATTTTTTCCTCATCACAAAAAGAATTTAATTTTATATCACAAGTGATGGTCATTTTTCAATAAGGCCGGCTATTTTTTTTAAAAGGCCGGCTAATTGCATTAGTGTTTAATTTGAAAACATCCAACGTCGGCAAAAGTTTCGCTCCGCGAAACTTTTGCCGACGTAACTATTTGACTCGATGATCAAGTTTTTAGTCTGACAATGCACAAGGATTGTATATAATAAGGGATTATCGAAACGAGCATCAAATCACCTCAGTCAACTTTTTTAAAATACAGCAATGATAAGGGAATAGCTAATTAATGGAGATTTGATTTCATTCGATGATCAAGTTTTTTCGTGCGCCCAAACAATATACTTCACACCGGCACAAATTGCGCTGTTGTCCGGCACGAGATTTGCCGGCGATTGTAGCCCGTCCAATCTCGATTTCTCGGATTTCTCCGTTGGTCGAAATGACAAAAAAGCGAAAGAATGGCGATATTTAGTATCGCCTAACAAGAAGATTAGCCAAAAGCCACCTTTAAACGCAAAAGGCAACGTTGCCATCACCAAGAAGGCCTCATTCAAGTTGCCAAAGGTTAAATACCTGAGCCGCAAGAACTTACTAAACGGTGGTAATCAATCTCTCGGTTTGCTGTAACAATCAACGCGAAAGCGAAGAACTTCGGATCGATGGCTTTGCCAATTTCGGCCAAGCGTTGGTCGTCTGCATGTCTAATAAACGGCCTTTGAATTGAGGGCCATCAACAAAACCAAGGCTTATCATTTCAAAACCTGGCCCACAGTTGTATTTTAACCATCAAGCGTTAGACTGAGCGAAGAACTTCGGATCGATGCTTTTGCCAATTTATGCCCATCTAATAAATGGCTTTGCCAATTGAGGGCCATTAACAAAACCAAGGCTTATCATTTCAAAACCTGGCCCACAGTTGTAGTTAAAAGGCCCCTCACCTTCGTGGGGATAGGGGATGGGAAAAATGAGGGTTTTGGGTCTAATGGCACTTAGACTGAAAGTACTTAGGATGAAAGGGAATAAACGGATTTTTAGGGTTTAGTATTTGAGTTTCCTATCTGCTAGTTTCTAAAATCCCTTATTATATACAATCCTTGTGCATTGTCAGACTAAAAACTTGATCATCGAGTGAAAACCTCCAAACTTTCGACATTCATTTTTTAGAGTCTAAATTTAGACTTAGGTGAGATAATTGATATCTCTCATATCGATTCGATTTCTTACTTAAAAATTTCTCAGAAATTTGTTATAAGAAATCCCTTCTTATATACAATCCTTGTAGTTATGGTTGGAAGACTAAAAACTTGATCATCGATTGATAAGTTTTATATAAGGTATATTACTGATATAATCAATAAAAAAAAGTAATTACAATGACGCGTAAATTTTTTTTCTGTACTTAGGTTCAGTATACGTCTAGTTTTCAGTCTTCTCCGTATATACCCTAACAATCCGAAAGCCTAAATTTTGGAAGACCTTATACGGCTCGGTTTTGCCACGGTACGTCAAACGAGAATCTATTTTTCTCCACTGTCGTTCATTCTTATGGAAGCTACCGCCCCGAAAGACGAGCTTAGTCTTTTTATTATTTTTTGCATTATTTTTGCTTATGCATTCGGTTTCCTTACCACGATATTTTTCCTCATATTCTGAACACGTCCATTCCCAAACGTTGCCCACTGTGTCATATAACCCAAAGGGATTAGGTTTAAAAGAACCCACGGGAGCCGTTTTTTTACCACTGAATCGACTACCACTGCCCGAACAATTAGCCCGATTAGTGCCGATATCATCGCCCCACCAATACTTAGTCTCCGTTCTTGCTCGTGCCGCATATTCCCACTCAGCTTCAGTGGGTAAGCGATAGTGTTTGCCAGTTTGTTGAGTCAACCATTCAGTATAAGCGATTGCATCATACCAAGAGACAATAATCACTGGGCGATTGTCCCGCCCCCAACCTTCATCATCGGGTATTTCTCTACCCGTGGCTTTGGCAAAACGGTCATACTCCGCAAAAGTCACCGGATAGCGTCCCATCGCAAAGCTACCTACATAGATATCATGCACGGGTTGCTCATTATCACGGCCACCGCCCTGAATATCACCCATACGAAACCGCCCGGCCGGTATCCACACCATTTCTGGACCCTTACCGCCGTCTTTCAGTTTGTCGCGGAAGGTTTTCCACCTCCTCTTGGGAAGAATGATTACTGGTAGTGGTTGTTCTGATTCTTCGAGAAGATTACGTCCGGTAAGATGTTGTAGCTGCTGCAACGCGATTTCAGTTTTAGGCCTAAGCCGTAATGGAATCTGCTCAGGATTAGGTGTAATTAGGCCATTTTTAGGTGGTAGGGAAATGTTTTGTAATTCGGCCCGAATGGCATCCCCTAATGGCGTTTCGGCTAGTTCTTCAAGCTGTTGTAAAGCGTCATCGGGATTAAGTTCAAGTTTAATTTGTTGCCAACGCCATTCCCATGCCAAATGTGCCAGACTTTCTTCATCTGTTGGTTCAACTTCTTTGAGTTTTTCTAATATAAACCTTAGAACTTGTTCTTGTTCGCTTTCACTAAAGCGTCTTTGAAAGGCAGCCCGTAAAACGGCTAAGACGGGTTTGGAAAAGTATAACCCATTAACAGTCTCAGTGGTATTGGGCAATATAAATAACCGTTCAATACGCGCCGCTGGTAATTTTGAGCAAAACTTCCGGCGCAACGCATCCGCCAATCCCAGACTCACCGGTTGCAGCAGCGCACAACATTGCGCCCAACGGAACGCATCGCCTAATAATTCTTCTACATAGGTATTGAGATTACGGCCTAATCGTGGTGGTATTCCGCGGGCATTAATAGCCCGATGTTTAAAATCCTCTGGCCGCGTTTCGTCTTCATTCAAAAACCCGCCTATGACTTGTAATAAACCCTCGCTAGTCGCAGGGTAAATAGGCAAACCAAAGTGGCTAGGTAGGGCCGCACTTTCATCCCATGAGCGAGGCTCGCGTAGTTCCATCCAAGCGACTTTGGGCCAATTTGATAATGCTTTTAAAGTTGAACTGTCCCTATGGTAATTTAATATTTTGCCATCACTGAATATCAAAAGAAAATAAGAGTGCGCTTCCCATTCTAAATCTTTCAAGTGGTAAAGTTGATTTTGCGGTGTACTAAATTGGTTGAGTGAACCGTAAAATTTGCCATACAACACAGAGATGCCGCGTTGCTTGAGTCCTTTGGCTAATTCGCTGGCAATGGGATTCCAGCGTAAGGGTTTAGCAAACGCATCTTCTAAAACCAGCACGGTGCGTAGTTGTTTATCAGGATAATAAATCAATTCAGGTATGCCCTTTTGCACACTGGCTTTGATAGTATTGTTTATATCAAGCCGCTTACGGCCTTGGCTATCGTCAAAATAACCCATTGAATGAGCTAAGGAATCCAAAACCTGCGGCGACAAACGCGGACTTGGCTTACCCCCCACTTTGCCTAATGAAAATAAACGAGGCTTAGAACTATTCCACTTAGGGCCGATTGTTTGATCAGGTGGGGGTGGGGGCGGATCCACATTTTCCTGTTCAGGTGTGCATAGTCGTAGCTTCACACATGCCCATTTGATAAAAACTAACAAGCGAATTCTAGCAATAGAGATAACAATAGCGATAGCAATAGCAATAGCAATATATAAAAAGTTTTCCATGTTGTCTCTCGTTAGAGGCTCAAGATAATTTTGTAAAGAGTTGATAGGGGCGCATTTCCGTTTTCACGGTTAAGTAAGTACAACAAAACTTCGTTATGGAACGCCAAACTTCGTTATGGAACGCCTATATTGCTCCTAAACGAATTAAGTACAACGAATTACGCGGATAAACGAATTGAGTACAACGAATTACGTGGATTAACGAATTTAGTACAACGAATTACGCGGATTAACGAATTTAGTACAACTAATTACGCAGATTAACGAATTAAGTACAACGAATTACGTGGATTAACGAATTTAGTACAACGAATTACGCGGATTAACGAATTTAGTACAACGAATTACGCGGATTAACGAATTTAGTACAACGAAACTTCGTTCTGGAACGCCAAACTTCGTTCTGGAACGCCTATATTGCTTTATCAGAATTAAATAAAATCCACCGATTAATCCTCTTCTCAAAAAGCGAACAAAACCGAAGCATTTATTGAACCATTCATGTCTAATAGCTCGTTTTAATTATTCGTTTATCGGCCCGCTTGTGTCGTTGTACTCAAGTACTCAACAGAAAAATTGACTTTTATCAATCCTTATCGATAATATAATCGCCATCGTTATTAACAAAGTACCCGGAAAATGGGAATGCGCTCGTTGATAGAACTAATGTATTCATGTCAATACCCACACGATTAACCAAATAATAAACCCAAAAGTAATGCCTATTAGCCCTAAAAGGGCATACTTTCTTTTAAACCATTTGACTCTTGGACTCGTTAAGTCTCCGACATCAGTTCCTGATGAATTTTTATTCTCATTGACAGGGTTTGGTTCGGATATTTGTTGATCATTATTTTGTTGTCCAAGGGGCACTTTCGTTTGTTCAAACGGTGAGCCTAAATCCTGCGCACGTTGCACATCCACTTTACTCAATTCCGCTGGAACATGCAGATAAAAAAATTCTTTAAAACGCCGCTGAAAAATCATGTCTTGCTCTGGCGTTTTGACTAACAGGGCTGCTAACATATCCCGCAATTGGGTGATTTTCCATTCGCCCCCGGCTTGTAATGCGAGATTAATACGGTGATAGTCGTGCAGCGTGGGCACAAACCAGTCTTCTTTTTGACGGAGATCGTCTATAAAAACGCTGAGTGGGTGCATGTCAGTTATCAGTTATCAAATATTTGTGATAAATTATTAGTTATACCCAAGAAGGGAACAAATTTTCATAAAGTTTTTCGGAGAAAAACTTTAGCCTGAAAAGGACTTTTTGAGAAACAAAAATACGAAAAGCCCCAACGGGGCGATATTAATATAGCCTGTGTATCTACCAGGAAATCCAAGTTATGCCTATGTTGAGTATATTAGTTATCAGTTATCAATAGTACATTGGTTTGTAAGTAAAGTGCAAGGCTGAAGCCTTGCACTGAGAGAGCGAAACTCCACGAGTTATATTACATAAGGAACGTACTTTAAAATCGTGAAACGGCCAACATGCGAAATAAGTGATTGAATTATTTCTAAAATGAGTTATTTATGCGAATTAAGGGTTAAATTGAATCTTATAAATTCAACTGAAGTGGAAAACGCGCTTTGACGTGCTTTGACGCAAGAGATATTTTAGGGTTATTTAGACTACCTGATTTATTGGCATAAAATGGGTTTCAAATTAAGTTATGGCCCCCAATTGCGCCTCATTAGCCAGACTTTTTGTAGGTGTTTTATTACAACGAGAGCATCTCGATTGAATGGGCTATAAAATAAACGCGCTTTGACGCGCTTTGACGCAAGAGATATCTAAATTATGCGCGGCGCATGCAAGCGTCATTTGCGTGCGTTAGATTTTTTCTATAACTTCTCAATCAGAAGTTTTTATAAATCCTTGATTTCATAATAATTAATTCAACCCTTAATTCGCATTATTTACAATTTGTCATTTTTCATTTCTCATAACGTACTTTAAATTCGTGAAACAGCCAACATGCGAAATAAGTCATTGAATTATTGTTCAATTTAGTCATTTACAAATTTTCATATTTCATATTTCATATTTCATTCGGGCAAACTCCGAGGTTTATCAAACGAAGTAACTTCCGCAAGCGAGATCAACCTTGGAGGTTTTATACTGAGCATCGCCATCCTTAAGCTTTTTTGTCAGTGGGGACGATCCAGACGATCCCGACTCAGTGAGGGAACTTGAACTTGAACTTGAGAAATCTGTATACCGCCCAATAAGATGACAAAAGCGCAAATTGTGAACTCGGAATCCGTTTTTTAAGCGAAAAAGTTTTGCCTCGTTCGGTGTCAAGTCTAATTGAGGGATAACGAATTGACGGCTTGATGCGCTATTTATCTGAATCGGTGGCAAAGGTAAGGGTAATGCCGCGAGTAGTGCCGGCTTTTGCCGTACCGATAAGCGCAACACCGCCTTCCGCATTCACTTCAACTTGTAATTGTACTTCTTTGAGCTTGAAGCCGCCAAATTCTTTTTGAATATCCTGTAACATCTCAGCAACCTGCGTAGAAAGTGTCTCAAGTGAAGCACGTAACACATCAGTATCAATGTGTTTAAGTCGCCCCCCTTTTTTAGGGCTAAGTCTGCCACCGCCCAGTGTGCCTGATTTTGGTTTGGCTTCTGCTTCTTCGTCAACAATAACAGGAATTGTACTCATTAAAATGGCTCCAATGTGATAAAGTAGCGAGTGGAAAAGATGTTAAACTGTAGTACAACGAATGGAGAAAGTCGAGTACTTTGATGGAGAAATAAACGAATTGAGCGACACAATCCACCTGTTTATTCGTTTATCCGCGTAATTAGTTGTACTTCACTCGTTAATTCGTTTATCCGCGTAATTAGTTGTACTTACTTCATTAGTTAATTCGTTTATCCGCGTAATTAGTTGTACTTACTTCACTCGTTAATTCGTTTATCCGCGTAATTAGTTGTACTCTACAAGGATTGAATATAAGCAAGGATGAAAACGGTCTAAAGTCTATTATTTGGAGGCTATATGTCTTTATTCAAATTTATGGTGTATTGTTTATTTGTGTACGTAAGCATAGTTGGCTTACCGGCACATGCAGAACAATCGGTGGCTAATCCTGAAACCACCGATGCCGCCAGCACTGTGACACCGCAATGGATTAAAGAGCGGAAAGCGCAGATAACAAAAGCACAAGCTGCGCTAAAAAAGGCTCGCAAAGCGTTGCAAGCTGAAGAGCAAACGCTCCAGAAGAGAATCGACAGTTTGGCAAAAACTGAAAAGATCACCCAACAAATGTTGGAAAAAGCGGCCAAGGAACGGCAGACTGCTAACCAGAAAGTCGAAGAACTGCGTGTGGAACGCAAAAATGTTCAAGACAGTCTGGATAAACATTCCGCACGTCTCACGGAATTACAAACGACGTTACAAAAACTCAGCCAATTTCCGCGTGCTGAACTAACCGTGGCTCAAAATAAGGAAAGAACTGCGGTTGAGAAGGACGTAGCCTTGTACAAACCGGCCGTTGAACTTGGACAACAATATCTCGAACTGCTTAAGACGCAGACTGAACAGGCCATCAAGCAAACGCTTGTCGCTATAGAGTGGCATAGTCAATTGCAAACGCTGCATCAAACGCATATGCTTAAAGAACGGGAACAGGCAATAACCGATAACCAAGCGGCACTGGTTCGCCATAAAGAAACTTTGCAGGCCGCGCAGAGCGATCTGCCCAATAAAATCGCCGCTCTGGAAACCGCAGAATCGACGGTTGATATGTTAAAAGAACGGTTTGAAAAAGCGGCCTTGGATAAGCAAAAGGTGGAGGTTGATGTCAAAAATCTGGATTTAGAACGCCAAAGTGCCAAAACCAATTTGGACAATCAAACCAAGCACCTCAAGGAACAAGAGGAAAAACTGGAAAATATCCGCAAAACGCCACCGGTTGAACCAGAACAATTGCCTTTGCACGAGAAAAGAATTGCCGTGTTTGAGAATGACATTAAACTGCAAAAAAAGGCACTGGAATTGGAACAACAACAGCTTGATGTTGTTACACAGCGCATTGAACAAGCCAAGAAACGGTTAGCGCTTGCGACACAGTGGTACGATAAATTGCAAGCGGTGTATCATCTCCGCCAAAAGCAAGAGTTAGAAAAGCAGATCCAACAGGAGCAACAGCGTTATCTGGATCTGGCCGCTGAATTACGCCATAAATTGGACTTGATACCCGCTTTGGAGAAAAACTCTGCTCAACGTTATCTGCTGGGAGTCGAGATTCAAGGGGCCAATGAATTTGCTCAAAGGGCTGTGCGTCAATTAAATATTCGGCATATCCGAGATCAATTCCGTCAGTGGGAAAAAATGGCCGAGGAGCGACAAGAAACGACGGACATCTCTCAAAGTAAACTTGACAATACCAAAGCCGTTATCACCGAGCTCAACACCTTCATATTAGATCTCCAAGCATTGCAAACCCTGCTGGAAAATAAAATGGCGGCCTTGGAAAAACAACAGGAGGTGGTTAAAGAGCAGGGCGGAATATTGAGCGGTCAAGCGTTGAGCAAGAATACCCAAGCTCAAAAACTCTTGACACAACTCAAGAACGTCTTGCGGCAAGAATTAGACCAAGTGCGGCCTTTGCTGAAGAAAGGAGACGAGTTGCTCAAGCGGCTTGAAAAGGTCTATAGAGAAAACATGCACCGGGCCCTGTTGAGACAGCGAGATTTGCCCAACAGTGCCGTGGAATGGTGGAGTTTACTCAAAGAAATCGGCACGATACCGAGTATTGTCATACAGCATTCACAACACACTGGGCGCGGTTTTTGGCAAGCCTTTCAACAAGCCAGCAAGCAACGCTGGCTTATCATCGGCCTTGTTATGCTGGTTTGGTTAAGTTTAGTGATTGGGCTAAGTGCTTGGGCTAAGCGAATATTCAAAACCTCGGATTCTGTAGAGAAACGCGGTAGTTTGCTCAAACACTTGGGGAAAGGTTCCTCCCCCTCTGTTTTTAACACACCAAAACTCCCCTCCCTCGGCGGCGGGGGCATGGAGGGATTTCCCTCTCTCTTGCTGGTAGGATTACGTCTGTGGCAGAAGAATACTGTAACCATTACTGTCACGGGTGTGTTTTTACTGCTCATCTGGCTGACACAACCGAATCACTTAAGCACCCTTGTCGCCCTGATTCTGTTATTGACTTGGTTAGGTGGCAAACTGCTTATTGACTTGTCTGGGTTGTTATTATCGGCTTCTGAGTTCAAATCCCAAGACATGAGCAAGCTCTCTCGGCAAGTGCGTTGGACTATTATTGTCTTAGGCCTATTGATCGTTATCACCGCATTGGTCCATCATGAGTCTGAAGGGCAAGTTGGGCTTTCTTTAACGGCCCGCGATCTGGTTGACACTTTGTTCATGGTGTTGTTGGTTTTGATCATACCCATCTTCATGCGTGTGCGTCTGCTTATACTCACCTTAATGCGAACAACTCATACCAAAGGCTATTGGCTATTGGCGATTAACCTTATCAGCTTATTATTGCCGAGCATTATTCTGGTGGTTTCGATATTAGGGATGACGGGCTACATTCCTCTGGGTTGGACAGTGGCACACTATTTCAGCCTGTTTCTGTTGGTGTTGTTCGCTTGGTTGATTGCGCGGGGAATTATAAATGATTTAGTGGGGCTGTGGAAAAACTGGGTGTCAAAAGACGACAGTCAGTCTGCTTCACTCTGGGCTGAAGACTTGATTCCTTTAGTGCATAAGTTGCTCGGACTGGCCCTGCTAGGGTTGGCCGTGATAGCAGTCTTGGGGCTGACAGGTGGGTATTCCGATGTGGCTATCAAGGAAGATATAGAAAAGGTACTTTTCTTTTCTTTTATGACCTTTGAAAACGGTAACAAAATCACGGTGCTTGGGGTGCTACTGTCGCTCCTGCTTGTTTGGCTTGTGTTTTGGTTGGGTGGTTGGTTTCGCCGAGTCAGTTATCGTTGGCTCTTTATACAGATCAGTGATACGGGAATGCGGCATAGTTTGTCGGTATTTATTCAGTATCTAGTGATATTGGTTGGGCTATTGATTGCCTTGAAAACCTTTGGGATAGATCCCACTGCCTTGGCGGTGTTTGCCGGTGCCGTCGGTGTTGGTATCGGTTTTGGTATGCAAAATATCGCGGATAATTTTGTGAGTGGCATTTTGTTGTTAGTAGAACGTCCCTTACAAGTTGGCGATTTTGTGGAGATTGAGAGTCCCCAAGGCGGAGGTATCGTGTACAGTGGAACAGTCATACAAATTGGGATTCGTTCTCTGACGCTTGAAACGGAGGACAGTAAAAAAGTCGTCGTCCCCAATTCAAAGCTTATTTCTGGCCTCTTTACTAATTGGGCTGGCTGTCGCACGACTGATGAAGGCGAAGACGATGGCGATGGCGAAGGCACCGTACTGCATACCGATTTGGACATTGGTATCAGTTATGACAGTGACCCGCATTTGGCTGAAAACCTTATCAAGGCGGTGTTAGAAGAAATGCCGGAAGTCCTTAATGATCAGGCTTTTGGGATCTATTTGTTGGGGTTTGCGGATTTCAAAGTCAATTTCCGTGTTGACTATTACATCGATAGCCAGTCGGCAAATTCTGCACAGGTAAAATCCAAGGTATTGTTTGGCATTTGGGATCGCTTTAAAGAGGCCGGTATTAAAATGCCTTATCCTGTGTACCAAATGGAGGCATAAGTCCTTACCATAAATACCAATCAACGGCCCCCAACCCCGAAGAATTAAAATAATTACTAATTTTTAATTATTTTTTGACCCCTTCGGGGTAAAGTGAGCGGGAAAATCGAAATGCGGCTATATGAATAAAGCAGGTAATTCACCTCGATAGAGGGGAAGCAAGGGTGTGTTATTTTTTGTTCCGATGACAAAATCCTTCATAAGCAACTAATCCTTCTAGTTATTGATATCGAGTACAACGGATTAATATTGAGTACAAGTAATTACGCTTGAGTACAACTAATTACGCTTGAGTACAACTAATTACGCGGATAAACGAATTAACTAACTACAAGGATTTCATATAAGCAAGGATGAAAAATCCCTTTTTATAACGAATCCTTGTAGTTATTGATATTGAGTATGGCGGATTAATCTTGAGTACAACTAATTGCGCTTGAGTACAACTAATTACGCTTGAGTACAACTAATTACGCGGATAAACGAATTAACTAACTACAAGGATTGAATATAAGCAAGGATGAAAAATACATTTTTATAACGAATCCTTGTAGTTATTGATATATACTACAACTAATTGCGCTTGAGTACAACTAATTACGCGGATAAACGAATGATGTATCAATGCACCGCACAAGCAAGACAAGGCGCAAAACTGTGAATGGTGCGTAAAACCTCCAGCGGTTGTTTGGGATCGTGCAGAACATGGCCTTTCAATGCGGCCTCATAAGCGCCAGCTTGTCCATTCGCATCACGCGGCCCGGCATGCCAGGTACTCGGCGCAACCGCTTGATAGTTGGCAATTTTACCGTCTTCTATCACAATCCAATGCGCTAACGCACCACGCGGTGCTTCCATATAACCAACTCCTTTCGCTTGTTTCGGCCAAGTAGAAGGTTCCCACCGTTCTTCGTTAAACGTCTTGGTGTCACCGGCCTTTATATTAGCAATCAGATTGTCATACCACATTGGCATGGCATCAGCGATGAGTTTTGTCTCCAAGGTACGGGCCGCGGTGCGGCCTAAAGTGGAAAACAACGCGTCTATCGGCAGCTCCAGTGTTTTCAATGTGTAATCTACCATATCCTGAGTTTGTTCATGGCCGTTGGCATACAACATCAACACGCGCGCCAACGGGCCAACTTCTACCGCATGAATGCTGCCATCGGGGCCTTTCCAACGGGGCGATTTTACCCAGGAGTATTCTTTGTCAGTGTCTAACTGTTTATAGGGCGGTGTTGGGCCGGTGTAAGAAAGTTCCGTTTCGCCGTCGTAGGGGTGGAGGCCTTTATCTTTGCCGCTGCTGTAGTTGTACCAAGAGCGAGAAACGTATTCTTGAATTTGGTCAGCGGCGTTCAGGTCTAAATCATAAATGTTGTTCAAATCACGATTTAAAATCACACCCGAAGGAACCAAAAAGCTCGACGGATCATCCCTACCCATTTCAGGAAAATCGCCATAAGTCATAAAGTTACCTAGGCCTTCGCCTTGTCTCGCCCAGTCTTTATAAAAGCCAGCAATGGCAAGAGTATCTGGCACATAGACTTGATCCACAAAATCGCGCATTAAGGTAATAATGTCTTGCACTTGCGCGAGTCTTTTGGCATTGAGGGCCGAATCGGAATTCAAATCAATGGCACAGGGTACACCGCCAACTAAGAAATTAGGATGAGGATTTTTACCCCCCAAAATAGTATGTAATTTAGCAACCTCGCGTTGCCATGCTAACGCTTCTAAATAGTGTGAGACGGCTATTAAATTAGCTTCAGGAGGTAATTTGTAGGCCGGATGTCCCCAATACCCTTGAGCAAAAATGCCCAGTTGTCCTTCTTGAGCAAAATGCTTCAACTTTCGCTGCATATCGGCAAAATAGCCGGGCGACGATTTGGGATAGTGACTAAGAGATTGGGCGAGTTCAGAAGTCTCCTTGGGATTAGCGTTTAAAGCCGAAACCACATCCACCCAATCTAAGGCATGTAAAAGATAAAAGTGCATCACATGATCATGCACATATTGGGCTGCTATCATTAAATTGCGTATCAGTTGGGCATTGGGCGGTGGCGTGTAGCTGAGTGCATCTTCTACCGCTCGCACTGAGGCGATACCATGCACTAGCGTACACACGCCACAAATCCGTTGAGCAAAAGCCCACGCATCACGCGGATCACGTCCTCGTAAAATCATTTCAATACCGCGCACCATTGTGCCTGATGAATAAGCTGATTGAATGGTTTTTCCCGCCTTATCCATTTGCGCTTCGATGCGTAAATGGCCTTCAATGCGGGTAATCGGATCTATAACAACACGGTGACTCATTAGTTCGTTTCTCCGACTTTGGTAAGGAACGATGAAAACCCAAACACACCCCAATGCCATTAAGTTAAGCTTTAGAATAAATTCTAAGGCTTAAAGCTAAAGTACCCTAAAGGGCACTATTAGTAGGCTTTAGCTAAACGATGCCTAAAGTTTGGACGACTGCCAAACTAAAGTTTGGACTCCTGTGCTGTTGGCTGCCAAAGAAATTAATTTTCTGAAAATCTATAGAGTCCTTTATCCTTTTCCATTTCACCTTCCTCCTTTAAATGTTCGGCAATCATTTCCGTTAAACCCATAACGGGCATTTCCATTTCGTAAGCTTCAAGCCCATCTTCCAAAACAAGACGACAATTCGCACAGGATGTCACTAGCTTGTCCACTTTAAGTGCATCAAGCTGCGTTTTCTTGCGATTAAAGGCTTTGGTACGAAGTTCATGGGCTTCTTCTATCGCACCGACACCACCGCCACCAGTACAACACCAATTCATTTTGCCATGATCTTCCATTTCTACAAAGTGACTCGCCACCATTTTCAAGAGGTTACGCGGTTGCTCAATGACACCGCCACGCCGTACTGATTGGCAAGGATCGTGGAAAGTCAGACGCGCCTTTTCAAAACCTTCCGTTTTCAGTTTGCCTTGCTCGCGCCATTCATCTAGCACTTCCAGAATATGTTGGACTCGAAAAGTAAAGGGGCGACCTATTAAATTAGGCCCTTCCCAGCGTATCGCGCCATAAGCGTGGCCACATTCAGGACTGATAACGGTTTTCACTTGGAGTTTTTCCGCCGCCTTGACAATACGCATGACCAATTCTTTAGCAATCTCAGAAACACCAATTTGGACACCGGCATTGGTGGCTTCAAAGCCTTCAGACGATAACGTCCACGTTTTGCCTGCGTATTTCATAATCTTGGCGAGGGCTTCCAGATATTCTGGAAAGCTCATAATTTCCATTGAGGAGAGCAGCGCCATATATTCAACGCCTTGCACATCCATTGGAATCTTCATACCCGTTTCGCGTTCGATGCGTCTGATTTGCGCTTGCAAAGTGGGCAAGCCTACCCCCGTCGCACTGCCGATGGTTATGGCGCGTTGAGTACCCACGATGATATCAGGCGGTGCATGCCCGGCAGCGGCCATTCCTTCACGCGCTTTGCGAATCATATACACCAAGTCATTGCCCACCGGACAAACCATTGTGCAACGCCCACACATAGTGCAACTGCCATAAATCAATTCTTGCCATTCGGCCAACTCGTCATCAGTCAGCTTTTTACTTATTCCTAACAACGCTTTCAGTCGGCCCCATAAGGTATATTCTTGTTCCCAGACTTTTCGTAAGGGTTCAAGTTTATAGATGGGCGTGTATTTCGGATCACCAGTTTCGGTGAAAAACAAACAGGCTTCGGCACACATACCGCAACTAACACAACTGCTAAAATAGGCCGCGATTGGCGCATCTATTTGTTCTTTAAAGGCTTTATAGCCGCGCTCAAAAGTAGCCGCACTCATACTTGAATTCCTCTGTGACCGGCGTTAGCCCCGGTATGCCAACGCGCCATGAATAAAGTGAAGGTATGCATTAATTGAGTAAAAGGAAACACAACCATCAGTATTTCCACACTGAGAATATGCAAACCCAGCATCAGCGGATAGGGGAACACGCTATGATGATAGGCCATATAGCCCGTCAGCAAGGGTAAAAAGGTTACAGTCCAAACGACATAATTTTCAAAGGTGGACAAAAATCGCCGGACAGGGTTTTTCAGTCGATGAATTAACAAGACTAACATAGCCAATAAGGTTATTACCGTTACCGCATCAATGAGGATTGTCGGTAATCCAAACCAGTCGAAACCAAACAGTTCTCGAAATAAAAGGATGTGTGGCACAGACAAGAACGTAACGATAAACAAGCCCAGATGAAAAATATAGCCGGCCACAATGGTAAATGCGGAACGTTGAAAGGTGCTTTTATCATACATAGAGCGGCTGAATAGGGTACGCATACCGCCAACCATACGACTGCCGCGTGGTGCTGAATAATCGGGTTTGCGGCGTAACGACACTATTTCGAGCAAACGCAAGCTGATACCAAAAACGAAAATGGCTGTCGCCATAATAAAAACTGGCCCTCGCACCCATGATAAAAAGTCTATAGAAGTCATCATGAATTCCTCTCTAAGTTGTCCAAAGCTGAAGCTTTGGACTCCAATGTCTTGGCTGGAGTCCAAACCTTTAGGTTTGGACAATTTATTGTGTTGTCCAAAGCTGAAGCTTTGGACTCCAATGGACAATTGATTGATTGTGTTGTCCAAAGCTTGGAGTCCAAACCTTTAGGTTTGGACAATTTATTGTTGTTTTCTATCTAAATCGTTAATTGTCACGGTTTCATGGTTTTTGGCGGCGTCGCCTTTTTTCTTCTTGTTTAGCAGTCCAGTCGCTACACCTACCGCCGCGCCGGCCGCTAAGGCATAGCCGGCCGTTTGGGCGAAATCGCCGGTTGGCACTGAGAGTGCTTTATAAAAACTGCCAGCATCCCAAAAGTTGGGTTCCGAGCAACCTAAGCAACCATGCCCAGATTCAATGGGGAAACTGACACCGGCATTCCATTTTTCGGTGGCACAAGTATTAGAAGTCACAGGGCCTTTACAACCTAATTTGTACAAACACCACCCTTTCTTGGCCCCTTCATCATCAAAACTTTCAGCGAATAATCCCTTGTCATAAAAGGGGCGGCGGTAACAACGATCATGGATGTTTTGTCCAAAAAACGTGACTGGACGCTTTAAGGAATCCAGTTCTGGCAATGTGCCAAAGGTGACAGTATGCGCGATGACACCGGCAATGGCAACCGGAATTGGTGGACAGCCGGGAATATTGACGATAGGCTTATTGGTGATAAGTTCTTCAACAGAGACTGCCCCCGTAGGATTGGGGTAGGCGTGTGGGATACCACCGTAAGCGGCACAAGTGCCGACAGCAATAATCGCTTTGGCGTCCTTGGCAACTTCCATCAGCATGTCTTTGTTGCTCATCCCAGCGATAGTTGAATAGCCGGGGTTGCCAATGGGAATTGAGCCTTCGACAATGAGTAAATAATTGCCTTGATTGTCTTTCATGGCTTGTTTGCGGATCTGTTCGGCGGCTTCGCCTGAGGCGGCTTGCAAGGTGTGGTGAATATCTAGGGAAATGTGGTCAAAAATCAGACGTTCTAGGGTGGGGGCATGGGCGCGAGTGAGGGATGCCGTGCAGCCGGTACATTCTTGAAATGATAGCCAAATGACTGATTGTCTTGGTGTTTTTTCCAAAGCATTGGCAATTTGAGGTATCACGGCGGGTGGTAAACCCATGACAGTGGCGGTAATGCCACAGAATTTGAGAAAGTCGCGCCGATTGAAGCCTTGGTTGCTTAATCTTTCGGCGATGCTTTGAGGTTTTGACATCTCTTTTCTCCGTGTGTTTGAGAATAGGACAGGTTTCCTCTTGGGAGGATATTATGAATAATCCTTGTAGTTATTGCTGTTGTTAAAAACGACAGGCCGATTCATTATAAGAAAGGATTGGGTAATTTCTTATTGTAACTATAGGCAGATTCGTTAATCGATGCGGATTGGGTATTTCGCAGCCAACATTGTCTGAAAGCTCAAGTCTCCTAAAGGAGACTAAATTAATTATCTGAATATCTATATTGTAACTACAGGCCGATTTGTTAATCGATGCGGATGGGAGAATTTCTTATTATAACTACAAGGATTCGTTATAAGAAAGGATGGAGAATTCTTGATTGAAAAATACCTTCAGAAGCAACGAATCCCTGTCGTTATTTTTATAAAAACGACAGGCCGATTCGTTAATCGATGCGGATTGGGGAATTTATTATTATAACTACAGGCCGATTCGTTAATCGATGCGGATTGGGTAGTTTATTATTGTAACTACAGGCCGATTCGTGATAAGAAAGGATTGGGTAATCCTTTAAATAATTACCGGATTTTGTATAAACAAGGATAATCCCTTATTATAACGAATCCTTGTAGTTATTTTTATAAAAACGACAGGCCGATTCGTTTTGAAAAGCGTAATCTTTTATTATAAACAATTTATGTAGTCCTTATACAACTAGGAAGGAAATCTGGCTATGTTAAAACGTATCTCAGCCGCCGAAGCATTTAATCGTCAAGCCAATACCCGTGTAAAGATGGAAGCGATGGAAAAAAGTGCTGACGAAGAACTCTCTTTTGAATTTGGTGACGAAGGAATTGGAGCAGAAGAAGAAGCTAACAACTCTTCCGTTTCTAACGCAAACCTCTCCCCAACGTCCACTTCATCAAACCAACCACCACAAGGCAACCTCGTTACCTCCGAAGAACTACAACTGGAAAAAGAACCGATAAAAATCCGTGAAACCGGCTTTTGGCGCTGGAAACGGATTCTTATTCCTCCCAATGCGTATGTCGTTCATACGCGCTTAGGGCGCGGTGCCCCGGTGACGATTGGCTTAGGAAAATCTTTTCGCTACAACCCCAACACCGATGCCTACTTAGTGGTACCTGCTGCCATGCAAACCATTGGTATCGTAGCAAGGTGCATTACTCAAGAAAAACAAGGCATCAATATGCTGGCCTACTTACAATGGCAAATATCAGACTTTTCAATTGCTTACCGCAAATTGGATTTCTCAGACAGCCGCGATCCCCTTGGCATAGTCAACGCCCAACTGGGTGAACAAGCCGAAGCCGCTATCAAAGATAAAATTGCCACCATGAGTGTGGAAGAGGTTTTAACCGACAAAGCCCCCATTATCGAAGAACTCACCAAACGCATTGAGGCCGTGACAGAAAGTCGTAATCACGAAGACAGTGTCACCCACGAAGGCTTGGGCATTAAAATTGTCACCGTCCAGATTAGAGAAGCATACGTCAGCTCGCAAAAGCTTTGGCAAGACTTACAGGCCCCTTTTCGTCATCAACAAGAACAAGCGGCCCGCATTAGTCGCTTAACCATGCTAAATGAAATTCACAACAAGGAACTCCAAAGTCGCCACCTAAAAGAAACCCGTGAAGCGGAAACCAACGCGGCCATTGAGCAGGTTAAGCAAAGCAAACAAACCGAAGCCTTCCAGTTAAAATTAGCCGAAGAAGCCGTCCGTTTTAACAAAGAACAGGAAACATTCCGCACGAAACTCCAACTGGAAGAACAAACCACCCTCGCCAAGCAAGCCTCACAGTTGCGAATTCAAGCACAAGAACAAGAAACAGCCCAGCATAAGATTCAACTGGAAGAACAAACTGCCCTCGCTAGGCAGACATCGGAACAACGACTCCAAGCCCAACAGGCGCGTCTGGCATACGAAAATCAGTTAGCGACATTGCAACAGGAACAGGCAAAGGAACTAGAACAAGCCAAACTGGACAATGAAACCAACAACAAGCAAAAAACCTTGCAAACGGAACAAACGTTACATGCCATAGCCGAAGAAAGCCGCATGAACGAGGCAAAAATGCAGGCAGAACAGTTGCAACTGGAACGGGAAACAACACTCAAAAAACAAGCCGCCGCGCTCAAATTACTGACTCAAGAGCAAGACGACTTGGTTGAGGCTAAAGCGTTAGAAGCCCGCCTATCGCGCCAACAACAAGAAAACAAGGCGCAACTGGAAATAGAAGAAGCCAACCATCGGGTGAAAATGGCCCAGCAAGAACAGGAAATAGAATTCTTGCGTCAAAAGCAAGAAGTTCGCAACTTGACTAACGAGTTTGATTTGCTCAGACGGCTTATCGACAAATCAGCCGAAATTGCGGCCGAAATGCCCGATATTCATGAACTGAAAGTGCTGCAAACGGGTGGTGGAAATTCCGATATAACTTTTGAGGGCTTGTCGGCGTTTGTGGCAAAATTGCAGGCGGTTGCAGAACACTTGGGGATACCATTGAAATTGGCATCCAAACAAACGCCACCGAAAAACAAAACTAAAAAATAGTAACTGCAAAACTTCGCGCAGCGGAGCTAGGAACGAAGGCCCTTGACTTAGATAATCAGTGATCAATAATCAGTGAAAAGTGTAAAGAAGTTTGGCAGGAGTTAGTTTGGCAGTCGTCCAAACTAACGTTTGGCAGTGCCAGAGAAAGTTTGGCAGTGCCAAGTTAAAACTGCTGTTACCCGTCAATAGGACATTGACAGACTACTATAGATATTCAGATAATTATTTAGTCCCCTTTAGGGGACTTTCGCTTTCAGTGTTGGCTGTTTTGAAATTATTTTTCTGAAAATCTATAGTGCAGGAACGCGGAAATCTCCAAACCACTTGTGAGAATTGAGAATTGAGAATTGAGAATTGAGAACGGTGAAAGGTGAACCTTCGGTCTGCCTTGCTAATTGTGAAACGAAGTAACTACGCTTTGCGTGCGTTGCTTGATGCTACCAGAATTTTTCCCCCCTTTGAAAACTTACTATTACCCATAAGTATGTATGTTATTGAAAATGAGTTATTTTTTGGGTGTTAGTCGAGGGGTTAATGAATGCCCACGAGGGTGACTGTTATCGCTAATAGAGTTTATACCGATTTAACATATGTGATTGATTTTATTGCAATCACTTAACGAGTGATTCTAAATAAATCAATGAGTTACATTAAATCGGTATAATGTCTAATAATTAATAATTAATTGTTAATAATTAATTATTAATTATCAAGACTTGTGGGTAAAAGTAAGCTTTTAAAAAGGGGGGTTAGGGGGGATTTGGGGGTTAGGGGGGATTTAGTACCGGCCCTCCTCCGGCCAACGCTTGTAACGCCAACATCGTTTGCTCCCCGACAATGCCATCGGGAGCCAGTCGTTGTTTGCGCTGAAACAGGATGACTCGTCGTCTCAACACACGATCAAAACGCGGTGATAACAAATGGGGCTCGCTGCGTAACCCCTCAATAATATCTAAGTGTTTTCTGATCCAAATAACGGCCTCATTGCTGATGCCAGCTCTCATCACCGGGACTGGCAACATCGGTGGTTGCCAAAGCAGTAAAAATTGTCCTAGCCAATATCTATTAATTTCGCTGCTGGAAAACTCAAACCTCTCTCCCCCAATCGCCAAGCTAGCTGTGTCGCCTTGCAAGCGTGCTACAACCAAATGATATTGTTTGCCCTCATTGGTCACTAATTCAATCACGGCCGGGCGATTGAAACGGCGAAGTTCGTCCCAAGTACCGGTTCTTAATAGACACGCTAACCCTTGCGTCGCGGCACGTTGACAGGCTTTATTCCCCGCCAAGCTGGTATAGTCCAAGTCCCAGAAACCAAACAACGTGACAAAGGCCAATTCCGTACTGGTCTTTTCCAACAGGCTCAACAAATCGGGTGTCGGCGGCGGTGTTTGCTGGGCTGCAGGGCTGGCTGGCTCAGTAGGAGGAGCGATGTCTTCGTGCGATGACAAAGATAACTCTGCCTGCGGCGGTGTGGCAGAATTTTCAAACAAAGATTCAAACAACGGCACTTCGCCGGGAGGAAACCACCACCACATCAACGCACCAACGAGCAAAACGGTTGCCAGCAAACCGGTTAGCCAGCCGAGTGGCGAATACCGCTTGATATTCTCGCCACGAACCTCTTGTACCCCTTTACGGACGGTATGGGTATCTATCTGTTCCTCATTCTTGACATATCCGCCCAACAAGGCGCGATCACAAATGATATTAATCAAACGAGGCACACCCTTGGAATAGCGATAGACGAGACGCATAGCAGCATCTGTAAACAAGGGGTTTTTAGCACCACTTATCGCTAAACGATGATTGATATAAGCTTGGGTATCTTTTGCAGACAAGGGCAACAGGTGATAACGCGCCGTAATGCGCTGTGCCAACTGGCGAAGATTATTGCGTTTCAGTGACCTACTTAACTCAGGTTGACCCACCAAAATGATTTGCAACAGTTTGTGGCTCGATGTTTCCAGATTGGTCAATAACCGTACTTGTTCTAGCACATCGGCGCTGAGATTTTGTGCCTCATCAATGATAAGTACCGTGCGACGACCTACGGCATGGGCCGTGAGTAAATAGCTATTGAGTGTGTCAAGAAAATCTTTGAGGGTATATTGTGAGTCGTAGCTAATTCTTAACTCATCAAACAAGGCCGCCAACAACTCCACAGGCGTCAGTCGCGGGTTGAGCAACAACGCGACATCGACCGTATCAGGAAGTTGTTCAATCAGACTACGACACAGCGTTGTTTTACCCGTGCCGACTTCGCCAGTGAGCAACACAAAACCGGGGCCTTCGTTGACACCATACAACAAATGCGCCAAGGCCTCGCGGTGGCGTACACTTAAATAGAGGTAATGTGGATCAGGCGTGATAGAAAATGGGGCTGCATTTAGCCCAAAATGTGCGGTGTACATTTAGAATAATCTATCAACTCTTGTTTGCCGTCCCCACATTTAATTAAGGAAGGAAAATAATTAAGAGGGAAAATGAATGGTACCCGGGACCGGACTCGAACCGGTACGGTGTCTCCACCAAGGGATTTTCTTACCAACTACAGCTTTCACTGCCACGTTATCAATTGACATTTATCAATTAATAGATGTGTTTGTGGTCTGGACCCTGTCTTTGCCTATAAAATTTCCTTCAGGGGAGAGAGGCATTTACTAAGGCAGGAGCCGTATGGTCTCTACACTTTCTCAACTCAGCAAAAGGCCATGGGAAAGGGGAAAGGGGAAAGGGAAAGGGAAAGGGGAACCCCTAGCCTGTTACTGAATTGAGCTTAGCTCGGCGTTGCCATTTGACAGGTTTCACCGAATTAGACTCCATTCACCTAAAGATTTCGCCTTAGGTGCTCAAATTAGTTTAAGTCCCTTGCGTCTACCAAATTTCGCCACCCGGGCATAAGGATTAAATTGGAGGCTGAGGCCGGAATTGAACCGACGTACACGGTTTTGCAAACCGCTGCATGACCACTCTGCCACTCAGCCAGTATCGGAAAATAAAATATTGGAGCGGGAAACGAGACTCGAACTCGCGACCTCTACCATGGCAAGGTAGCGCTCTACCAACTGAGCTAATCCCGCATAAAACAATTAACTATTAGTTTAGTTCAATTTGGAGCGGGAAACGAGACTCGAACTCGCGACCTCTACCATGGCAAGGTAGCGCTCTACCAACTGAGCTAATCCCGCATCAAGAACGGATGCTATTTTACCAACTAGAATGAGCGTGTCAAGGGGTATGTGATTTAAAAAAAAAATCCCCCTAGCCCCCTTTTTAATTAATAATTAATTGTTAATAATTACAAAAGCTAATTATTACATAAGCTAATTAATTCAATCACTTAATTTCCAATAGTCAGTTATTAACCACTGACACATCATTGAAAAAAAATATCATTTTCAATGACATACTGAGTTGTGGGTACAGATTAGCTTTTTTCAAAGGGGGAACGAAATCCCTAAATCTCCTTGCCTCCCCTAAAAGGGGGGAAAATGGGGGGATATCCAAAATATGTCCCTTCTCAGTGAAGGCGCGTGATGATAAACGATTCGTTCCGAATTGGCAAGTTTTTTTTTAACCTATAGGACTTACGCACTCAGCAAACTAACCACTTGATTTTATTGAAAATTTACAAATAACGGCCTGGGCCTTTTAGACGTAACTGATTGAATACTCACTAAATTTATTTTTTCAATGCGTAAGTCCTAACCTATTCGCTATTACCAATTAAATAGATCGGCGGGGTGTCTGAAACCCCGCACAAGGCAAAAGTTTTTGCTACCAATTGATTTTATTTAAATATACGGAACGTACTTGAAAAAGGTGAAAATGGGATAACTATTGAATTAGCAAGCTATAGATTTTCATAAAAATAAGTTCAAAACAGCCAACACTGAAAGCGAAAGTCCCCTAAAGGGGACTAAAAAATAATTATCTGAAAATCTATAGCAGATTTTCAACTCAAATTTCAAATCCTAAAAATCCGTTTATTCCTAAAAGAAGTTGTACTTTCAGTATAACTGAAGCAGTAAAGGCCTCGGCCTTTGAGACATAACTAACTGAAAACTAAATTAATTTATTTTGTCAATGCGTAAGTCATAGATATCGCTTCGCTCCACTGATTCACGCGTTACGAAGTAACTTCCGCTTCCGCAGATAAGTTTCAAATTGTAAACGTGCTTAGTCTATTCGCAATGACCAATTACCAATGACCAATTACCAATTATCAATTACCAATTCCTATTCCTCCGCGTCCGGCTCGCATTCTTCCATATTTGGACAATGCAACCATTCTGGCAAAGGCTTGGCATCTCCTTCCATTTTCCATCCTTTTTCGGCCGCGGCCTTGTTGAGGATGACGATCCGATCCTTGCTCAGGGGATGAGTTGAGAAATATTGAGACACTTTGAGCAAGCGCCCTTGTTCCTGTTCCTCCTCTTCAAGCCGCTTAAAGAAATCAAGGCTATGGCTTCCATGTCCATAGCGGTTAATGGCCCTAGACAAACCATAAAGATCAGCCGCCCTTTCTTGCTTTCTACTATAGCTCAGACTGGTCAGTTCTCCAGTCCGAAAAACAATATCCGGCACCCCCCCGGATTCCGATGTGCCAATGCCGAGTGCCATTGAAGCCACAAGAAAAACCAGTGAACGCCCTAAACTTTTGGTGGGATCATGGTTTTGAAAATGCCCCAATTCATGTGCCAGCACAAAAGCCAGTTCATTTTCCGATTCCACCGCCTCCAGCAGCGCCGTATGAATGAAAACATGTCCCCCCGCCATAATGGCGGCATTGACGACATCACTCTTAATTAAATGAATCGTCAAGGGCAGACGAGTCGTTTCTCCTGATTCAGGCAAGGACTCCAAGAGTTCCTCAAGATATTGGATACGCTTGTCGTCCACAATTTCTTCGTCTGAAATGGTGTGGAACAACATATCACCAATTTTGCGCTCTGTTTCAGGACTTATCCTGACAGCCAGCCAATCCGCGAAAAATCCTAGCGCCACGAAAATCACTGCACTGATGATTACCACCGTGCCCAACAAATAGGCAAAATTAAGCAGTGGACTGTGCTTAATTACGTTTCCTTCAGGCGGTTTTTTCGGTTGTTTATATCTTATGAACATCTAACGAATTCCCGTGCCATACGCAATCACTTCAACCGAACCTGGGCCACTGTTATTACCTGAGCGGCCCCCTATCGCGGCGGTTTCCAACCGCACATTCATAATTTGATTAGCACCCCACGCCATCGCTTCCTCCTTCATCCGCAACAGGGCCTCTCTACGCCCTCGATCTAGCAGACTTTCATAAACCATGACTCGGCCTCCGACTAAATTTCGCAACGTGGCCGAAATCATTTTAAAGTAGTCAACCGAAATGACAACACTGCCAACAAACAACTGGGCATCTTGCGCCTCTGGCAATGACTGCTTAGCGCCGAAAGTCACCATGGGGACATGCAGCGTTTTACGCTCTCGCTCTCGGATACTTTTATAATGGCGTTTCTCAAAGTAAGTCCCTGAGAAATAACCAAGTATAAGCAAAAACAGAAAAATGAGAATTTCCAAACCATCCATCGCTATTCCACCTTAACAGCTGTACCATACGCAAAAAGTTCCGCGGCCCCTTGAGCCACCGAGGATGTCGCAAAACGGATATTAACCACCGCATTAGCCCCCAATTCTTCGGCTTGCTGAACCATACGCTCAACGGCCTCTTGACGAGACTCTTGCAACAATTCGGTGTATGCCTTCAGTTCGCCACCCACAAGATTTTTTAAGCTCGCCATGATGTCTTTGCCAATGTGTTTGGCTCGAATCGTACTGCCCTGTGCCAGGCCGTAATGTTCCACAATGGTTTTACCCGGAACGCCTTCTAGTGTCGTTAAAATCACAAGATTCTCCTTTTTTTTATTCACAGATCAGTTATCACTGATCAGTTATCACTGAGAATAGGACTTACGCATTGACAGATTAAAATATTTATGATTCCTTTTAAATACAAGGGTTTTTGGGCAATTTTCATCAATTTAGCCACGGGTAGAATATTCATAACTCATTGATATTAATCGTGAATACAAAAATTTAAGTTTGTCAATGCGTAAGTCCTAGATCAGTTTTCAGAGATCAACAATCAGTGATCAGTTTTCAGTTTTTCAGTTATAAGTGATCAGTTATCAATTAGGATCAGCGACGATTTAACACACCCCTAAATCCCCGACGTAAAGGGACTTACTTCGGCTTGACTCACATCGATAGAGGGGTTGGGGGTGTGTTTTGGATTTTTTCGTCGATTCTTATCAGTTATCAAATACACAGAGATCACTTCAGGTACACAGAGTAACACTTCTTGATCAGTTATCAGAGTTATGTTTCAGTTATCAGTTTACACTTTTCACTGAGAACAGATCACTGAAAACTGAAAACTGATCAGTGAACACTGAAAAAAAATGATCAGTGAACACTGATAACTGAGAACAGGCACAAAATCCAAGTTGGCATGAATGATTAGTATGCCCCATGATTAGCTCATTGTATAGTCCGCTTGAGCGCCTAGCGTCAAAGTCAATGATTTCACCGTTTGGTTGTCTATCGTCAACCCCAGACTTGCGCCGGGGGCCGCTTGGTTGGCAAAAACTTCAATAAACCCATCAATGTCCGTATTAATATAATCAATGCGAGCATTGGGTGTGAAAGTGAATTCACCTCGATTGAAATGATACTCCGCTCATCCAAGCACTCGCATTCCTTCCAAAGCTTTAGCTTTGGCGAATCCAAACCTAAAGGTTTGGACTCCAGCATCAGTACTTTTAGAGGATTTTTAAAGCCCAAACCTAAAGGTTTGGACTCCAGCATCAGTGCCCAAAACAGCTATTTTGGTGGATGCCCCCTTCGGCACAAAGAAAAATTCTCCGGCTTCATGCTTAGCATACCGGATTGGCGCATATTCTGGCACCTGATCAAAACGAGTTGCCGCCGCCGCATCATTCACCAACGCCGCCACTTGTCGATATACCTTGTAAGCGGCCATGATTTCAGTATTATTTTCCAAAGTGTCTATAAACGCTTTGGCAAAAATGGAATGTTGTCCACCACCGGTGTCTAACACCGGCTTGATACCACCAGACGTTAATGCGGTGCGCGACTGTTTCTTTAACATCTTCTTTATCCATTTAAGGTGTTTTTCTGGTGTCATCCCCGCTTCTAAGCGCGTCAGCGACGAGCGCGTCATTGTCCCTGAATAGCAAGAGTCCGATACGACTAAAATATGCTTGCTACTCATCGTGTTAAGTATGTCTGTGATGGTTATATTGGAAATCCAATTTGCGGTACTGTCCGGTTCGGCATCCACTGCCAACCAGTGCCCACGCTGATTGACTTCATCCAATTCACCGTGCCCACCGTAATAAATCAGCAGATTATCCTTTTCAGTCAGGCGCTGGCGTAATTGGTTGAGTGCATTAAGGATTTGATAGCGATTCGCATTCAGCAACACCGTCGTTTTATAGCCATAACGTGTTCTGAGCAACTCATCGACTACCTTGGCATCATTGACGGCCGTTTTTAATTTCGACAAATGTTGGTACTGGTTATTGCCAATGATCAAGGCGTGGTAAGTTCCCAACGGTAACTTGTTTGAGCCAGTCTCTCGCCGCTTGTTCTTGGAGTGCCGCCGTTTTGCGCCACGTTCATGCATTTGGAGTTTATTTTGCAATTCGGCCACTTTTTGTTTGGTTTGTTCTAGCGCTTGGCGTAAACGCGCGACTTCTTCGCATTCGTTGCTACTCTGGACGGGTGCAACAAGCGGTTTGGTTTCTTCTAGCTCTTGGCGTAAACGCGCGACTTCTTCGCATTCGTTGCTACTCTGGGTAGGTGCAACAAGCTCGATATCGGCCTCTTCGGTTAATTCCGCAGCTTGACGATACCATTTTTCGGCCATCGCAGAATCCTGTTTGACTCCAAGGCCTCTTTCATACAAAAAGCCTAAATCCATTTGGGCGCTGGCATATCCCTGTGCGGCCGCTTTTTGATACCATTGGGCAGCCTTTTCGTAATCGGGTGGAACACCCAAACCCTTTTCATAAATTTCACCGACATAGGTTTGGGCTTTGGGATCACCAGCTTTGGCTTTGGCAAGCCACACTTTTAAGGCAGCGGCATAATCACTACGATCCTGAACTACATATTCGCCGCCACGAATTTCACAGTCCGAGATAGAAGTTTTAATGGGGCGGCGCTGCGTAAGAGAAATGGTACCCGGTTCCAACTGACGCACTTGGCTAGGCAAGAGACAGTCCACAATGAGAAATCCATCTGCATCTCCCGAAGATGGAACATGCCCAGGTGAGGCGACGCTTTTGACAAGCGGACTTTCCGTACTACAACCGTTCACCAAAATCGCTAGCGTTAACAATAAAATCAAGGACTTGAATAGGTTTTGCATCGGAGTCCTCCTCATCGGTATAGTAATGAAAAATGAAAAATGAAGATTAAAGTAGTACAATGACAGAAGCGCGGATAGACGAATGATGAATAGTACAACGAATTACGCGGATAAACGAATGACGATTGTAGTAGTTGCTTTAGCAACTTAATCTTGCTTGTTTGCAGTAGTTGCTTTAGCAACTTAATCTCGTTAAGGCAATTACAAGCCTACTACAAACACTACAAACACTACAAACACTACTAAGGGAGTTGTGGCTAAATAAAATACCCACACAAAATGAAAAACGTTAAAAAAAATCTATGGGTATTTTCACGCTCCTCCTGGGGTGATGAAAAGGAGGTTCCTTTGGTTCTAAAACTTGATCCAATTTTTATTCCGCTTCAGTTTTATTATTTTAAAAACAACAAGTTAACTATTCTTTAATTCATTAATCATTAATCATTAATCATTAATCATTAATTATTGACGCTCTGCGTAGGAACCCATTCAGGTTTGCTCCGCAAACAGATTGTAATTCCCAATATCAATTCGTTTATCCGCGGAATTCGTTGTACTTAATACTGCCAAACTAAAAACGACGCTAAAGTTTCGCGGAGCGAAACTTTAGCGTCGTTTGGACTCCTGACAGACTACTAGTTCGTTGAGATCATCTACGTTGGCAAGGAGTGTGAGTATGCCATAATGGTTGACTATCGTGAGCGGACGCGGTAGTTCACAAACCCAGTAGGCTTCTTCCTTGTTAACGGCCGTCTTTTGGAAGAAATTAAGCCTTCTGTTGTTGTGATAGCCTCGGCCACTTTCTGACGGTTTATTTAGGTTGATTGCCCATTTTTTAGGATCATTAAGTTCTTCACTCTTGTAAAGTGTGGTAGGTACGGCAAGTAGTAAGGGCGTGTTGTTCAGTTCCGGTGGAATAGTGATGACAATACATTGGGATTTGTCCAAACAACGTTCTCTTTCTATGGGTAGTTTAACTGATTTAAAAAGCCCTTTGTCTGTTTTGATGGTTATTCCTTCGGGCAATCGTGCTTCTACTATTTCCCAAGCGGTTTTTATGTCTTTCACGCCTTCGGTTAGATTTAATAGTGATAACGGTTTTTTCTGGACATGTTCAAGGTGTTTTATTAAGGGACGTAATTTGTCTTGTGAGGCTAATCCCCGAAGGCTACGCAGATGGAGACATAACCATTCCATTGGGGGCATCGCCATAAGGCGTTCTTCATCACCAGACGGAACCCAAACATTGAGCAACCATGGATTAGGTACCGTGACTTGCTCCAATATCCGTTCAATGCACTCGGCTATCGCTGTCGCTTGTTGCCATAGATGGGGATGGGCACCCAAGCTCATCGCGGGAGGAAGGTAGTTTTCGTCTAGGCCTTCTTCTCCTAGCCAACGAGCTATCGGAACGCCTTGTCTAAGTGCGTTGGCTTCGTCTTCTGGATAGAATTTTATTTCCGCTCGATACCAAAGGGCCGCTGGCAGTGATTCTTGTTCAATCGGTACCGCAACCAATAGGCCCCTGTCAGCCAACGAGAGTGTCTGTTGACATGGCCCACACACTAAGATTTGCCCGGTGATTGTGATGGCAATGGCTTCTGTCAGTTGGTATTCCCAGGTTTGGTCATCAACTTGTTGGCATGTTGAGATCAGTTTTCCGGCTGGGTGCAGCCCAAAACAGTCTTTTCCCCAACGAACTGCGCCATAAAGACGGGCTAAAATGACTTGTTGGGCTTCGTGTTCGTGTAAGGAACGGTCGGAAAGGGCCATGCCATCTTGCCATGGTTTCACCTCGAATAGTAGTTCAAACCAATTGTTAGGGTTATTTTTCATCGTTATTACTTACTCATCACTGATCTGGAGTCCAAACTTTAGTTTGGCAGTCGTCGGCAGGAGTCCAAACTTTAGTTTGGCAGTCGTTCAAACTTGAGTTTGGCAGAAGTCCAAACTTTAATTTATCAAGATTTATCAAGATTTATCAAGATTTTTCCGTTCAAAGAAACCGAAATGACAAACGCGCAATTTGTGACCGTACAAAATTGTGGGCCAGGTTGTCAAATTGATTATCTGTGAATGGCCCACTTTTCACGGAGTACAACGACACAGGCGCGGATAAACGAATGATAGTACAACGAATTACGCGGATAAACGAATGATAGTACAACGAATTGCGCGGATAAACGAATGATAAGTACTGAAGCATAAATTTTAGGGTATTTATCGATACGCCAATATCGAAGGGGCAACCATAAAGGATTGCCCCTACATGACACGACGGTTCGTAGGGGCAATCCCACGTGCAAAGCCCTTACAAGCCCACGTGCAAAGCCCTTTTGATTCCTGCAAAATACCTGATAATATGTGCTTCGGTACTTAGTACAACGAATTACGCGGATAAACGAATGATAGTACAACGAATTACGGGCCGATAAACGAATGATAGTAGGAATTACGGGCCGATAAACGAATGACGAAAAGTACAACGAAACTTCGCAGCTACCTTTCTAGCCCCAACAGGGCGAGATTAATATAGCCAGGGGCATCGCCCTTGGAACTGAGCCCCAACGGGGCGAGATTAATATAGCCAGGGGCATCGCCCCTGGCTTTGTTTGGGCTTTGGGCGATATTAATATAGCCAAGGGCAACGCCCCTGGCTTAGCATTGACGTTCTGCGTAGGAACCCATTCAGGTTTGCTCCGCAAGCATATTGCAAGATAAACGAATTGAGCAATGTCGTTTTATTCGTCTATCTCGTTATGGGCGTTCCTTAACGAAGTTGCGTTGTACTCTTCATCGTTATTACTTACTCAGCACAGGTATTCCGACTGCCGGGTGTACCCGTATCGTAAGGAGAATTATCATCACGCCAATTGTAATTATACCCTGAAGCAGTACACCAATTTTCTTGATCATTCCCACCAACATCAGGGCGTTTTCGTTCCATGGTACGTTTGTCGTCGTTTTTACCAGCATACCATTGATCAACTTGATCAACGATCTCGTTGTTCCTGTCCTTCAATATCAATGACGCTTTATTTTTACCCTTTTTCCCTTCATTCCATAACATCCCATCAAAGGTAGCGCCCTTCCTGTGTTCTAGTGAAACTCTCGGTTCTGTCTCAGAGACATTCCTTCTTAGAATAAGGAACCCTTTTCTCGGAATGTTTCCAGAGAGTGAATTTCTCTTAGAGTCACTGCCAGAAGTGACGATTAACTTCCAGCCCTTAAGGTTAATGTCCCTGTCTCCATAATTATGTAATTCTATCCACTCATCACGTACACTCTTGGTGGTTCCCATCCAAGCAATTTCGTTGATCACAATCGTTTTGGGAAGTAAACTCGCCAATTCCGCTTCCAATTGTTCTAGTCTTTGAGTTAATTTCTCCTTGTCCGTTTGGCATTGTCGAGTCAAATTAGCCTTGTCCGTTTGGCATTGTTCAGCCAATTTGCCCTTGTCCGTATTGCATATGTTTAAGTCCGAAACCAAGACATTATATTCTTGACTCTTTTTTGCCACGTCTTGAGCCAATTTGCCCTTGTCCGTATTGCATATGTTTAAGTCCGAAACCAAGACATTATATTCTTGACTCTTTTTTTCCACGCTTTGAGCCAAGTTGTCCTTTTCACCTCCGCATTGAACCAATTGTTGACCCAAGTAGCCATTTGCCGTATTGCATGTGTCTAAGTCCGAAACCAAGACATTATATTCTTGACTCTTTTTTGCCACGCTTTGAGCCAAGTTGCCCTTGTCCGTTTTGCATTGTTCAGTCAAGTTGCCCTTTTCCTTTTCGCAGTTACCTAAGTCCGTTTTCAACCTAGTAATTTCACCGTATGCTTTGTTCAGGTTGTCGCTTCCAGTTTTGTCACTCTTGATTCTAGCCAGTTCTTGCGTTAACAAAGTCTTGTCTTTTTCCAAAGTGGCAATTTGCCCCGTGAGAGAGTCGATTTCACCCTTTGTCTCATCCAACTCCTTTTGTAACTCATCCCTCTTTTGCTTAACCGGCTGAAATTGACCTTGTAACTCAGTTAATTGAGTTTCAAAACTATTTCGCTCATTCTGTAACTTCTCTAATTGAGCCGTTATCTCTTCCAAGCCATCTTTGGAAGAAAGCAACCTTCCACCCATTCCAAAGCCACCAACCAACGCCACAACCACCGCGCCAATCACAAGCGGATGCTTTACCAAAGCCATCCAACTCTGAGCACTCGCACTGGTAGGCGCTTGCTTAAACTCACCACGAACACCCCCCCCAGTGCGAGCGATGGTTTTAGGTGCAGACGGCCAACTGATCGACTGGAGCGTAAAAGTGCGGCGCAACTGATTAATGCGTTTATCGTCATTCTTCGCGATGGCTTGAAACAGCGGCGTAACATACTGTTTGACCACCGTTTGGGCCTTGCGCTGGGCCACTTCCGCCATGCCATCAACGACCCGTGCTAAAGCTGCTGCGGCATTCTCCGAAGATTCACCATCCAATGCCAACTGAAACGGAAACTTCTCACTATCACACCGTTTCCAAGCCGTTGAAATATTACACCATGAGCGTACTTCATAAGGCAGACACAAATAGAGTTCTTCTAATAAGCGCTCTCCATTCGTCGGTATCCGGTTACTCCAAGGATCATAAGAAGACCATTGGCCGGCATATCCCTCGTCCCGAAAACGCAGTGGTGGGGCCACACCCGCAATCAATGCCCCTAAAAACTGCCCCAATCGCTCTTCATCAGGCAACTGCCTTCTCAGGAAACTCAGATCAGGCTGAGGATCCGCCTTGATAGGCGAAAAATATTTATAGACCTGAGGCGAAAATAATTCGCCCTCTTCCTCCGTTTTGGTGTTCCCATATCTTCGGCCCAGTACTTCCTTACTAAACGCCCAACGAGCCAACGCAAAAGCATCGGCCCCCAGTTCTTGGTAAATCGCCCACGGCAAAACGGCATAAAACCGATAGGGCGCGTCCGACCTTCCTCTATCATCTTTCCCAAGCACACCGCAGGTGAGCGAAACATAGTGTTCACCGTTGATAAGATGGTTAAAAGTAGCAAACACGCCTCGGTTATCTCTCAAATCAAGGCCATACTGAATAGGCTCATCAACAGAGTTTATCAACCCTTTATGCCCCTTCAGCCCGGGGGTTTGCCAATACACAACGCCCCCCGATATGGCTAGAAACAATTCAAGCTTCTTGATGCTCATTTTTTCTCCTATTTATTAATAAAAGAAATCCGATTTTAGGAAAAAATCGGATTTCTCATCCCTTAAAATGTTGATTACCAGCTTTGTACCTCTTCATTCGCTCAATAAAATCATAACAATTATATCGTATTGATAAATAAAGTCTTGTTGCAAAAGGCAATTTTCATGCTTGCCATATTTTATGGAGGCCATTTTTATTCGGTGATTTTTACCCCAAACCCATCCTAATACTCTGTCAATGTTCTATTGACGGGTAACAGGTTTTAACTTGGCACTGCCAAACAGCCTCTGGCGCTGTCAAACTAAAGTTTGGACTCCTGCCAAACTCTCCCAATCTCAATTCGTTTATCCGCGTAATAGGCGTTCCGCCACTGCGTTTCGTTGTACTTAATACTGACTGCCAAACTCTCCCAATCTCAATTCGTTTATCCGCGTAATTCGTTGTACTTAATACTGCCAAACTAAAGTTTGGACTCCGGCCAAACTAAAGTTTGGACTTCTGATCACTGATCACTGCTAATGAATCCATGCCCCATCGTAGGGCACCAAGACGGATTCCAAGGCTTCGGCATAGCTCATCCAAGTATCCAGCAGAATGAGCGTTTGGTTTTGGCCGGTTACCTTGATGAGTATATCTTTCTTAAAGTCACCCGGCACCATCAGTGGCGCAACTGGCAGTTCAATATCCGAGGCGTTAGCAATTAAAACCATTGGTAAAGGCAGCGTAGGCAACCAACGGAATGACTGGCCTTTTGGCAGCGTCTGTTCCCGGCCATCGGCCAATGGCACCGACAACGTAATCGCAAGCGGGTTAGTAAAGCTAAACTTCATCGGCACCCCATTTTGTTGGTAGTTCTTAAGGGCAACAATCGCCGAAGAAATCGCTTGCTGCATTTTCTGGAGCGCACGCGCTTTTCCTTGGGCGATTTTCATCACGTTACCGGAAACAATCTTGCCGGCGGCGAGTTTGTACACTTCCTCTGCTTGAGTCAGTAGAGAGGCTATCTCATTTTGGCTACCCGTCAGATTGAGTTCTTCTAAGCGGTTCTGGAGTTCCTTGTACTTTTGCCACGCCAGAAGGTGGGTGTATTCTACCTGGATACTTGCTGCCAACTGTTCAACTTGTTTTTGGGTTTGGGCCTGAGACTGTTGGAGTTTAACCAGGCGTTCCTTGAGTGCAGAAACGCGTTGTAGGTTTGGCTTAACCTCGGAAAACAACGCTTTTATCGTCGCCAATTTGTTATGTAAGTGCTTTACCGCCTTTTCCTGTTGCAGCAAGGCCTCGATGTTTTTCGGAGCAGTCGGTTCATCGGCACTCCATTCGGGTAAAAACCAACCTTGAGAGCGACGGTATTGCTTATCCAATTCGGCCAGTTGTGAACGAATCGGTGTTAAGCGAAAGACGATTTCCTGAAGTTGCAATTGCGCTATCGCCTGTTCCAAAGTAGGCCATAAACTGACTTCCTTGGGGGTGGCCTTTAACTGGTAGCGCAACTTGTCGACTGATGCTCGAAGCGTTTTCAGATGGGCCTCTAACGCCGAATCGTCAACCGCCCAACTGCTGTCAAAATGGTCTCTTAGCCAGTTAAGCATGAAATTGGCGTAGAGAATGTGCAACCGCAGCCGCTCAGGTTGGCGCAACGTATTCTCCAAGCGAGCCGCATCGGTACGCAAGGAATCTTGGTGTTGGGCCACGGTATGAACGAGGCCGGTGCTGCCTTGGATGAGAAGCTCTAATTGGGCCAGTGCCTGTTCAAGTGCCTCATCCGGGCGTTTATCTGGGCGTGAAAACAGATCACCGACTTGTTGCTGGTACGCGGCCCACTTTTGGTTAAAATCCAAAAACGCAATACGTGTTGTCACAGCCGCCTTGGGTGGCATAGGCAGACTCACTAACCACTTATAGGACTGAGTGGCCGCCGTTTGAAGTGTCGGATCAGTTTCCCGCTCCAGCGCCGATTGAAATAAGGCATTATAGGTAAATAGAGCCGCCGGGATCAAGAGCAGAACAATGGGCAAAATGGCCCAGCGAAGCATGCGGCGAATCGCCCGATATATCATGGCATGACTATAAATCTGCTGGGCCGTCCAAAGTACCGGTTTATCAACCCCCGCTGGCTTAAACGCGTCCTCACCTTGGGGCGGTTGCATAAAGCCGTTCTTATCGCGTTTAGCTTCCCCGACGGCGGAGACAAAGAAAATCTGAAAATCGCCAGGAAAGCTCATGAGCTTGAGAAACAAGCTTTTGAAGGGCCCCGTCAAGAGCTGATCAATAATAGAACCCCAACGGGTATCTTGCTTTTCCCAATAGCTTTTCAAGGCATCTCGGAGGTTATCCAATCGATCCGGGCCCTGTTTGAATTTCAGGTGTTCCAAATGAGGCGGAATCAGCACATAAGGCCGGTCGGGGGATTGGCGAAACACATCCAGTTCATCAGCTTTAGCGATGATCACGGCAATAGAACGGTTTTCGGCCGTAGAGTCTTCTTCGGCCTTCTTACTGATTTCCTGAAGTCGCGTCACTGCGGCCATCAAGCGATTGTTACTTTCGATCCGAAAATAGGACTCGATGTTCTGCAACAATTTGGTCTCACTCTCCTTGTCTTCACTAGCCGCACTTTCTTGGATCAGCTCAATAATGCGAAACAGTACATCAACCGCTTTACCAGTGGGTGTGCGAGTCTGGCTGATTTCTTGGGCATTCGCTAGGATTGGCTCGACATTCAGTTCATGCTTTCTGAGCAGATACTTTAACTCCGCGTCCCGAAACAGGCCTTTTAGCAGTGAATCTCTATTTGCCTCAGCACCACTCAAAATCCCGTCAACCTCACGAACCATCTCCTCCTGATCGTCTTTTTCCACTAACGGAACCAGAAAGTTTTCCGATTGCAATGGTACTAAAAGATTATCCGCATTTTCTTTTAATGCGGTTACCAGAAGGCCTAGCCGTTCATCAACGTCTTGTTCCCACTTCTGGAGCTCCGGGAGCGCCTTTTTGATTTTGCCGCGCAACACTTTGAAGGCAAAGTTGTCTGGCTCAAAAAAGAAAAATATTCCATCAGCCTCCGCCACAAAGTCGCGCATGGCTTTTGCGCCTCCTTGTTTATCGGGGGCCGCTTGTTCGTCACCACCGAGTGCTAACCACTCGCCGGGCGGATCAAACAGTTGTAGATTAACCTTTGGTGAAGAGGTGGCTAAGGCACTCTCAAGCTCCAGTTTTAAACGCACCTCATTTTCAACCACAGTCGGTGCCGGCCAAGTTCTTGGGGAAGCCAGAATGGACTTTTGCAGATCAGCCAGATAGACGGCACTTCGATCACCCAGAAAAGTGACATCAAGGCCCGACGCACGGCCATGGTATTCATGGAAAAGTGAACCAATATAGACGGTTTTACCCGCGGCACGGCATCCGAATAGCGCAATGCGGCCATCGTGTTTGCCCACGGGTTTTTTCTTCTTCGCTTCTTTGGCCGCTTCGCGGCCGTTCGGCTTTTTCTCGGCCGCGTTTTCTTGAGTTTTCTTGGCTTTACCAAATAATGGCATGATTTATTATCCTCCTCTAATAGAGATAAATAGTACAATGAATTCGCGGAGTCAACTTTTCCCCAGGTTCCACCTCAATGCCATATCGTACCGCTTTTCGGTGAGGGCAACCATAAAGGATTGCCCCTACACGACATGACGGTTTGTAGGGGCAATCCCACGTGCAAAGCCCTTAACTTAATGGCATTGAGGTGGAACCTGGGGTGATGAAAATTGTGAATTGTGAATTGTGAATTGTGAATTGTTAATGAAAATATGGTTATTTAAGTGACTATTTTTTTATATAAATTTTTGAAATGCGGAATAAAAATTGGATCAGTTTTTTGGAAAAAATCACCTGATTTTCACCAGCCCAGGTTCCACCTAGGGCTATTCACCCTACGGGGTTGAGGCCTTATTGCTTTCCCCAAGTTCCGTCCTGGGGTGGTGAAAAGGAGGTTCCAACGGGTTCTAGAACTTGATCAAAATGTTATTCCGCTTATTAAAATTATAATAAAAAACAAGAATTTAAATCATTAATCATTAATCATTAATCATTAATCATTAATCATTAATCATTAATCATTAATCATTAATCATTATAACCCCCGTTGATTCAACCTTGCATGATGACCTGATTTTTTTCACTCGGGATGAGTTTAATCAAGGCACGTAAAATCGCGTTAACAGATTCAGAATCCTGAAAATAGGATCGTACATCTGGCTCTAAAATAACCACGCCTTCTTTCGGCATCACCTCTTTGGTAACCTTTGTACCATCCGCATTATGAATAGTGATTGTATACCCAGCCTCCATAGCTCTGTGATGCTTGCCACGCACGCCTTCGGGAAAATCATATTCGCTACGCATAGATTTCTCCTTTTAATCATTACTTACTTTTTTCATAGAGCTTACGTTCCGAAGGAGTTGCCTTGCGGCAACTAATAAGACGTATATTTGCGCCGCGTTCAGTATAAGCCACTACCAACACATGACCGTCATCAGAATTCCCGATGTCAATATACCGTTGTTCATCCACTGAATGGTCAGGATCATAATTCGTCATTGAGAAGGGATCAATGAAAACGGTTGTTGCTTCATCGAAACTAACACCATGTTTTTTGAGATTTGCTTTCGCCTTCTCGTCGTCCCACTCAAAGTTTAGTTGTGGAGCCTTGGTTCCCACGCGCCAACACTCATTATTATACACAAGTGTCAGAGACAGTTGTAAGTAATTGATTTGAGTATCCGCACGGTGGTTGGTCATAAAAAGCTAATAGCTATAAAATCAATTAGTTAAAAATTGATGTATAAGGATGAGGGTTCCGCGTGGGGCTATTATCTCGCGTAGCGAGTTACTGCGTTTTCTTAAGGCTATTCACTGGAGACCCCTTCGGGGTTGGCACGTATTTAATAGGCCCGACATGGGGGCCTTATGTTAATTTGAAAGCTTCCAAAGTAGTTGATGGCCCTCAAACTCTCCTATGTCGCCCAATATTTCTCCGCTTTCAGCGCAGTTTGTAACGGTTTAATAGGCCCGACATGGGGGCCTTATGTTAATTTGAAAGCTTCCAAAGTAGTTGATGGCCCTCAAAACCTTTGACTAACAGATACTATCCCGTTAGGCTCGGTGACCAAATAATTTCCCCAAAACTCAGACACACTCCTAAAGACTGCCAAACTAAAGTTTGGACTCCTGTCAAACGAGTCCTGCCAAACTAAAGTTTGGACTCCTGCCAAACGTTGCGTTTTGGACTTATTTCGTCAATTCGTTGTGCTGCTTGTCTAATTTCGTAAAAATCTGTTGCATATCCGTTGCGTTTTGGTTGACGACATTTTGCTTTAAATCTAGCATCGTCTGCCATTGAAAATAAGTTGTCAACACCAAAATACCCCAGAGTAGTGTGACGACGGCGAGCAGAAATTGTTTGCCCAAGACGAGCCGAATGGCTCGCAGTGAGCGGCGACTGAAGTAATAACTCAAACGAGTCTGTAACGCTCGCCAATCGAATCGGCTACCTCGTAATCCCCATTCAGTCATTAATTCTTTGACTAACGGATCATTGGTGGTGATAAGGAGCCTCAAAATTTTGCGTTCCTTTTGGGAGAGGTTTTTTAGTCGGCCAAGCCCATGCAAATGGGCTAACGTCAATAGACGTTCCCCGGGGCGGCGTTTTCCGAGTTCATCCGCGAGATTATTTCCCAGTTTGTCAATGTGTGGCCCCATAATTGCTTGGGTCATTTTATGAAGACGCTGAAACAAGGTGCGACGCAGTTCTAGGGGCAGATCAATATAGGTGAACAGATTCTCGGCAAAATCCGAGGTGAGGAAATCCCATTCATCACCCCGGATAACACCGGTACCTCGCAACTGCGTCATAAAGTTGCAAGGTTCGTTTCCCACGGCCGCTTGTAAGCGGACTGCCAAAAAAGGCAGAATGAGCTGGCCTAACGAACTTAGATTGGTGTAATCTGGTGGCTCTCCGGCTTCGTTCAGGTAAAGTTCCAATAACGGTTCGTCCAGCTTATTGTGATCATCGCGTTGTTGATCCTCTAACTCAGACAACACGTTATTTAACGCCTGTGTAAAACTCGTGATTTGTTCTGAGGTTTGTTTTTTCTGAGCCAGTGCGGTTCTTAATCGTTGGTAATCGTCAACAAAAGCCATTGTGATTTCTCCAAATAACTACAAGGAATTTCAACATTTTTCCAAAGCGGCAAGCGTTGGACTCCATCTTTCCAAAGCTAAAGCTTTGGACTCCAGATTAGATTTCCAAAGCGGCAAGCGTTGGACTCCATTTTTATAAGGTTCGGAAAAAGTTTCGACACTACTTTTAAAATAAAAACAGTTAGTTAAATCACTTTTATCTTTCTAACCCCAACCGATTGCGTTGGTGAAAGTATTTCTATTGCCAAGTCAGGCATTTGAGAGACTGTTATAAGATCATCATCAACTTCTTCATCTGGTGCTGGCAGTGGTTCTGTGTAAACACAGACATCGGGCACTAATTCGTCTTTAGCCTTAATTCCAAAAGAAATCCAAAAGAAATCCGATTTTTTTGAAAAATCGGATTTCTCCGTTGTAGAATTGAGTACAACGAATTGATAAATTAACGAATTCATCATTTGAGATAAAATCACTTTTACAATTCGTTCATCAATGACTTACAATTATTTATGCGTAATAAGTTGTACTTACAATTCGTTTACTGTGAAAATACCCACAGCATCTAGTACAACGGATACGCGTTCCGAAACGGATTTTCATATTCGGGGGTGGCGAAATAATTTAGCCATGACGATTTATTTCCTAATTCGTTGTACTTCATTTTAAGAGTTGTACTTACAATTCGTTGATTTCAAAATTCGTTGTACTTCACTTCATTTGAAGAGTTATCCAATTCATTTGAAAAAGGACTTACCAATTAAATATCTGAGAAATGGGTAATCGAATATCCATCACGTCATCAACGACTTCAGTATCATTGCAATCAAAATTATTGAATTTGTCCGGTTGAGAGTAAACGGTGATCGTCTTAATTTCTGGCATAACCAACCAACATGATTTAACCCCTAAGGCAAAATATGCATCAAACTTAGCCAAAATCACACGAATGCCTTGTTCATGTGAAATCACTTCAATCGCCAATAAAGGCATATCTGGCATTCTTAATAGATCACGAGCTCTGCCGCCTACGCTGTTTGGATAAAGGCAGATATCCGCCTTGAGTTCGTTTTTAGCCTTGAGCCCAAATTGGCTTAGCTCAATCTGACTCATATCTAAACTCAATTCTGGCATCACTGTGAATCTACCATCATTAAACAATAAACCTGATATCCTGCCTTGTGCAACGCTATGGTTTACCGAACCTATCTCATCAGCTTCATCATATTCGTCCTCAAGAATCTCTTCTTCAATGTCGATTACTTCGCTCATCTATTCACTCCTTACTAATGCGATTTAAGAATGAAAAATGAAAGCTATATTAATCTCATCGGCATATCAACCCATTAAGTGCCATAGCCCCACGGCAAAGCAACTCCAAATCAAGCCATTGATAACGAGGCTGCGTACCACGATAGCGGCGGGTTTTTGGAGGGCTTGGGTGCGCCATCTTCGGTTGAGCCAACGCTGGAGAGTTCGCTGAAAACGGCTAAAGCGCCGTACACCCTCTAGCCATGACCATTCTGTCAAAATGGCCTCCACTAATGGGTTATTGAGTTGTAGTTGTCGTCGGAAACTCCGATCATGCAGCAAAGCATACTCAAATGTGCCTTTCCGCCAGACTGGGTTAGCACCGCCATAGTAGCGTCTTTGACGTTGTGCAATTCTGAGCCACATTTCTCCTTGTGTCAAGCGAACCATTTTCTCTGGTTTGATTTCAACGTTTTGGTAGCGCAGCGACAGAGGAAATAACCATTCGGTGAGTTCGACAATACGGTGAAATAAATAGAGGCGGATATCGATAGGTATATCACTTTCATACATTAGATCATTCACCAAATGAGTCACAACAAAGTTGGCATCACTGGCGCTTAGCCACCGGCTATCTCCTTGTTTTAGGGCCGTGTAGGTAGTGCGGTTCCGTCGGTTATGCTTTTGTCCCACATGGAGAAACTGGAGTACTAACAGTGCTAAAGCCATTCGCAATAGCCACCCTAAGTGTTGTCGTTTTTCCACCAGTTGGTGCATCATCCTATCGACTTCTACATCATTGGGACTCATTAGACTGTGCATTGAGTTCCAAGCCGCTAGGTGATCCCTGGTAAATCGGGTGATTTGTTTAGAAGAAAGTCGTCGGCCGGCTTGAAGGGTTTCTTGGGCCTTCTGTAGAGTGGTTAGCCATTGTTCAAACTGTTTCATGTTTTTCAGTGATCCGTTTTTCAGTTATCAGTTTTTCAGTGATCAGTTATCAGTTTTTCAGTGATCAGTTTTCAGTTATCAGTTATCAGTGATTCAAGTTTTTCTGTTTGTTGAAATGTATAACTTCTTGAATTTTATTTATTATATCAATACCATACTTATTAACATTCAACCCCTACGGGGAGAATAATAATTAATGATTAATAATTAATGATTAATTGTTAATTCCTGGGGTGATGAAAAGGAGGTTCCTACGGGTTCTAAAACTTGATCCCATTTTTATTCCTTTTGAAGTTTTATTAAAAAAACAATCGCATCGGCAAAAGTACAGCGAAGCGAAACTTTTGCCGATGCAAGTATTCTTTAATTCATTAATCATTAATCATTAATCATTAATCATTAATAATTTTCACCACCCCAGTTAATTCCCCTTCCCCAGGTTTCACCTCAATGCCATATCGTAACGAATAACTGACTTATTTTATTAAAGTAGTACAACGGATACTCGAAATAAACGGATAAAAAAAGTCAAAAAATCATAAGGTTACAAAAATTATGACTTTCCCCAATCCGTTTCGGAAAGCGTATCCGTTGTACTTGGACAGCGACACGATATGGCATTGCAGGTTTCACCTCAATGCCATTAAGTTAAGCTTTTTCGTGAGGGCTTTGCACGTGGGATTGCCCCTACGAACCGTCATGTTATGTAGGGGCAATCCTTTATGGTTGCCCTTAACTTAATGGCATTGAGGTTTCACCTAGGGTGGTGAAAATCAGGTGATTTTGGTCCAAAAACTGATCCCGTTTTTATTCCGCATTGAAAAAAAATTATCTAAAAATCGTTACTTAAATAACCCTAAAAAAATTCACAATTTCAGGCAAAAGTTTCGCGGAGCGAAACTTTTGCCTGAAACACAATTCACAATTCACATGGTGGGCAACAACGTTGGGCGATACAACGTTTTTAGTTAATGAGCATTGGTTTTGGAGGAGAGGTAATTAACCGATGACTTTTTTTGTAAAAATGAAATCTCATAAAAGCGCCTAGTTGAAGATTGGAGATTTTGCACACAATTTTTTGGGGTAAGGATTGATGACTTTTTTTGTAAAAATGAAATATCATAAAAGCGCCTACTTTAAAATTGGAGATTTTGCACACAATTTTTTGGGGTAAAGCTAAAAATATAAACGGCACAGTACCGCTACCTATCAGTCTATCCAACTGAATGATTATTCATAATCAGAGACGGTAGCCATTAATACGCAATACTCACGATAATATTTATAGAAGTTTTTGGGCTGTCTCAGTTTCTAGGGAGACAACACGTCTGAAAATTTTTTTGTGTACTCGTAAAATATAAATCACTGTTTTATAAGCGATAATTTAATATTTTTTTGATAACATGCCCTATATTATTATTTGAAAGAGTAGGCGTTATAATAGTAAACCGTATTTTTTATAGGGTTAAAACCAAAAAATGCCGCCTTTCAAAAGGTAAATCAGGGCGGATTTTTCATTTTTTTATTAAAAATACGGTATTTAAGTTATTATATATAATAATCATTCATTTTAATAAGATAAAACATGCGATTGTTAGAAAATTTACGGGGGTTATAATTTTTCCTCGTGAGGATTTTATAATCACTAAACGATTGTTTTAAATAACTATTTTTAAACTTTATGTGTAATAAACCCATACGATTATAAATGATAGTACAACGGCTACGCGAACCTTCTGTTCGTCAAACGCAGTAACGAGCAGAGCGAGATCATCCGCTGTACGATATGGCATTGAGATTTCACCCTACGGGGTTATCTCGCTCCGCTCGTTACTGCGTTTGGCAGTTTGATAAGGTATCAACTTTCATCCGTTAGAATCAGAAGTTTTTTAGTGATCAGTTTTTCACGGATCACGGATCACTGAATAATGAAAACGGATCACTGAATAATGAAAACTGATCACTGAAAAATGATCACAGAATACTGAGAAATTTGAGGGCCGCGAAGAGGCCGAGCATTGCCAACGCTGTCAAGCTAAACCCGGTAATGATCCGATGCCAACGATAGAATAGACGCGCTGAGCGAATCGTGTGTGTTTGCTCGGCGCACCACTGCCAAGGTTGTTCGATCCCCAAGGGTTGGCCGCCTTGTTCGAGGGCCGAGACAAAAAACATTTGATAATCAAGGGTTTGGTCTATGACGCGCAGTAGGAGTGAGTGAAATTGTCGGGTGTCCAAATCAATTAATACGTCACGCCATTGCTGATCGCCAGCATAGTGTTGTCGTAGGGTGCTAAAAAAGTATTGTAATCGTTTGCCGCCTTGCAAGAGTTTAATATGTTCTAAATGAGGCGGAATCAGTCTGATAAATTGTTCGTGTCGTTCCGTGTAGCCGGGCAGTTGATCACTTTTTAGTACCACGAAAGCGACGATAAGACGATGCCCTTCTTCTATCATTTCCAACACTCTCGCGGTGGCGGCCATAAATGGGCCGACACTCCAACACGCTAACAGGCCTTGGAGCCAACGCTCAAATTGCTTGAGTTGTTCGGACGAGTCAAGCAAATTGCCAAAGAAACCGATACGGCGGCCAGTGGGCGTGGTGATTTGAATACGTCGTTCTTTGTCATTGTCGTGGGCGTGGTGGAATACAATACCTCGCCACTCTACTTGTGTTACCTCCGTTAGCCATGCCATCATCAGTTCATCCCACACCAAGTAAAGCATTTGTTCAGTCGCTTGGGATTCGGGCAATTGTTCGGCTATCAATTGACATTCCTTAATGGCCTCTTTGGATAAGGTAAATCCGTTGAATTGTTCTCCGTTTCTTAATGACTGAACCGTTTGGAGGGCCTCTGTTTGGTAGGCTTGAGTGAATGCCCTTAATTCATCGCGCTTGGCTTCCAGCCGATGTTGGATAATGCTGTGAGCAAAGTGGGCCGGCTCTAGAAAAAACAGAATCGCGTCGCTACGGTTTAGGATATCGCTCAGTTGTTGACGTGTCTCATAACCGGCACCCTCTAATTGTTCTTTGTATCCGAGTTCTAACCATTCGCCCGGCACATCGAACGTTTCCACGCGCATCGGTTTGAGGCCGTTACTTTGTATGGATAGTTTAAGCGGCACCGATTTATCCGTCGGTGGAGTCGCGCCTTGTGCGACAAACGATGCGAGTTTATCCAGATAGTCTTTGGTTTCATCTGAGTCGGCCGACAGACGTAGTGTTTGATTCTCTTTAGACGAGTAAGGGCCGAAATAACGCCATAGACTGCCCAAATGCGTCGTTTTTCCGACCGCTCGTGAGCCAAAAATGCCAATCCTAACGGTGTCATTCATGAGTTTCCGCCTGTTCGTGTGTTACCGGATCTTCCCAGAGGCTGCGATGATAGGTAATGTCACTCGCCAGCTTTAAGAAATATTCTTCTTTTCCAGCCCAAGGACTTGTTAAAGGTAACATACTGTTGCGAACATCTAACAGTATCCATTTTTTCTGGAATAACCACGCGAAAAGAATAAACAAGCCGCCGACGATTTCGAGTATAAGCACACCAAGGGTGGTAATGGGTAAACCAAATGGCCCAATTTGCTGAGGATTTAAGTTAAAAGGCGGCGTCAGATAGCCCAAATGAAACAATCCTCCGATAAGCATTAGTAATAAACCGAACAACAGGAAACTGATTCTTACCTGCGTTTTTAAACGTAAACCTTGCAATTCACTCAAAAAAGTAGCGATAATTTGGGTGGAGAAGAGGCCCTTTTCCACAACAATCAGGCGGCGATTGCTCAGAAATACCATGTGATTTTTGGTGCTAAAAAGGCCGCTGTGCCCTATAACATCCGAAAAGAAGATGCTTTCTCGATCCGCTCGTAGCAGAACTTGCCAGTTTTGCAGTACATTGCTCATTATTAATAAAAGCCCTCTGTTGTTATTAATGTTTGTAGTAGTCGCTTTAGCGACTCAATGTTTATAGTAGTCATGTTTGTAGTAGTCGCTTTAGCGACTTAATGTTTGTAGTAGTCGCTTTAGCGACTCAATGTTTATAGTAGTCATGTTTGTAGTAGTCGCTTTAGCGACTCAATGTTTATAGTAGTCATGTTTGTAGTAGTCGCTTTAGCGACTTAATGTTTGTAGTAGTCGCTTTAGCGACTCAATGTTTATAGTAGTCATGTTTGTAGTAGTCGCTTTAGCGACTTAATGTTTGTAGTAGTCGCTTTAGCGACTCAATGTGTACTTTTGTCATTTCGACTTAAGGAAAAATTTTATTCCACCAAAATCGATTCATATAAAAACTTGTAGGACAGAAAAGTTTAGTTTGTAGCCTTGTTGAGTATAAAATATACTCATTTAGATAATCCCTTATTATATACAATCCTTGTAGTTATTAATTAAAGCGTCTCGCGAGTGGGCCAGGTTATCGAATTGATAAAACATAAATTTTCTTTAAGCGACGCCTTTTTTTTAATACCTGCACGGGAACTTAGTAGGCTTTAGCCTACTTTAGCTTTTAGACAACTGCTTTAGCTGTTGGCTTTAAGCTTCGATACCACCCAACACCAACGGCTAAAGCGGTTATCTCGCGTAGCGAATTACTGCATGAGCCCCCGCTACTTGCGGGTGGTCTGTGAATTTCCGCTCTCCTGCACTAGGAGGTTAGACAAACATAATCAGACGCACCCACTACCAATCCGTTTATCGGCCCGTCATCCTAAGTACTACTCATTTAGGCAAACATAATCAGACGTACTTTCTACCAATTCGATTAACCCTTAATTCGCATTACAAACTCTTATTGCACTCGACAAGAAGAAGGCTGAACTTTGTTATCGGCCACAATAGCCTTTGTATTCAGTTTATAATTCTCACCACGCAACGGCATAACCTTAGCATTTTTCCAGTTGGACGCATTTGCCAATTTGCCCTGACAGCGCTGCAATTGTTTTTCAAAACGCTTAATAGCGTCTTCAATTTCACCCACAATCTTGTTATTCATCTTCATCCGGAGAAAATCATTTCGCACATCGTTCAAACGCTTACGTTCAGGATCAGACAGTTTTAAACCGGCTATCAGCGCACGAAAAGTCGCGTCACTGTTAGGCCCAGCGTGGATATCGGGTTTAAAAAACTGATAAGGCCTTTTGAAATTTTTGTTAAACCACACCTTAACCCAAGGGTATTTTTCGGCCAATGTCCGAACTAACTCGTTCTTCCTTGTTTTGGTTTTTTTCAAATCGTTTTCTAACGTTTGAATGTCGTTCTTGACAGTATCGCGCTGTTTTTCAAGGTGCGCGATACTCACTATTTGTACTTTTCCACCCTTGCCTTGGCGGCCATTCCGTGCATATTTGCCTGACGGGCCGGCGGCACCCCGTTGCGCGGCACTCAGAAGTACACGTCGGCCCGGCGCACCAGCGGCACCACCAGCGCCCGGTTGTCCAGCTTTCCCTTCAGCGCCCCCACGAAAATTGACGGATAACTTGGCATCATAATGATCTCTTACCCGTAAAATGACATTGCCACCAAGGCCGCCATTGCCACCGGGGCCGGCGTTGCCACCCGGCCCACCATTGCCTCCGTTAGTTGCAGCGATGTTGTTAGGCTCATTCCAACAATGTCCATTTGGAATGACTTTAGGCACTTTTCTTGTGCATGTTTGACAAAATGTCTTGGGACATTTGTCACACACGCGACAAGTGCTGCATCTAGTTTTGTGCTTCCAACACCTAATAAACCGTCTCGTACATACTCTTCTACAATTGCAGCTCACATTTCTACAACGACAGTCTAGTTGCCTTTCAACACAGCGGCACTTATACTTTTCGTCAACCTGAATCGTTTTATCCCGGCAACGCCTTTTTGTTCTCTCAACTTCTTTGTTTCCGTTAGCGCCACGTCTTCCTTGGGCACCATTACCGCCATGCCCGCCAGCTTGTCCACGAACATCAATTTGCAAATTCCCAAGGAGGCGATAAACCTCTAAGGAAACCCCGCCGGCGTTTTTCCCTTGAGTGCCACGACTACCATTTGTACCAGGACTTTGCCCATTTGCTCCACGCGTAGCGCCCGAATCAAAAGCGATAATCCGCGAACCCGGGTTAGCCGTCAATGTCTGGGCAACTAGCTTGAATGGCTTACCGCCAGTGACGATTCTGGCACTGTAAGTCAAAACCACGTCTATCCCGCGCTCGGCATTGTTCGGCCGAGTGATAACTTTCCACTGAGTATCGCCGGGATTGACTTTCCCAGTCACTCGTATCTCCTTGCCATAAACGCCGCCCGGAGAAAAAATGAACAGTAAGCTTACGGCAATCCAAGCCAAAAATGACTTTGAAATACTCATTGAACTCTCCTCTGTGTACTAGAGTGTATACCTATTTAACATCGTTTGTAGTAGGCGCTTTAGCGCCTTCGTTTGTAGTAGGCGCTTTAGCGCCTTCGTTTGTAGTAGGCGCTTTAGCGCCTTCGTTTGTAGTAGGCGCTTTAGCGCCTTATTGTTTAGACGAAGAAGTGACTTAAAATAACAATCCAACCCAAAGGCGCGAAAGAGGGCCATACTTTAATTTGAAACCATCCAAAATAAATGATGGCCCCAAAGCTAAATCAATTTAGAGCGAAGCTCGAACCGAAGGCAACGAAATTAAACGACATATCAAAACATTAGATGATTTTCGTTCAAGTACTCTTATTATAAATAACGTTTGTAGTAGGCGCTTTAGCGCCTTATTGTTTAGACAAAAAAGTGACTTAAAATGGCAATCCAACCCAAAGGCGCGAAAGAGGGCCATACTTTAATTTGAAACCATCCAAAATAAATGATGGCCCCAAAGCTAAATCAATTTAGAGCGAAGCTCGAACCGAAGGCAACGAAGTTAAATGACATATCAAAACATTAGATGATTTTCGTTCAAGCACTCTTATTAGAAATAACGTTTGTAGTAGGCGCTTTAGCGCCTTATTGTTTAGACGAAAAAGACTTAAAATAACAATCCAACCCAAAGGCGCGATATAAAATTAAACTCTAATTTGAAACCATCCAAAATAAATGATGGCCCCAAAGCTAAATAAATTTAGAGCGAAGCTCGAACCGAAGGCAACGAAGTTAAATGACATATCAAAGCATTAGATGATTTTCGTTCAAGCACTATATACTATTATATGCCGAGCGATTGCTGTTTTTTGCCAAATTTTGGCAAAAAAATCTGGATAAATGTTGGCACGTCTTTGATACCTTTAGCACAACTGTACCTGTGGCTATCCACAGTCTACCCCAAAGGGGTGGATACAATTGTGAACCTTCGCTCTTTGAGCTAATTGTGAACCAAAGTATACTCAAGAAGGGAACAAATAGGAGTTTTTGAGAACCCTTTCATAACTTAAGTCACTAAGTACCCGTGCAAAAGTTTTCCAGGATTACGGGCACAAAAGTAATTGTTTTTGTTATGTTTATTTTTTCAAAAAAATTAAGCCCCAACGGGGCGACATTAATATAGCCTGGGGCAACGCCCCAGGAAATAAGCCCCAACGGGGCGACATTAATATAGCCTGGGGCTGCGCCCCAGGAAATCCAGAGATTTAAATTAAGCCCCAACGGGGCGACATTAATATAGCCTGGGGCAGCGCCCTAGGAAATCCAGAGATTTAGCTTCGGTTTTGCCACGATTGGCACTCGGCAGAAATTCAATGACATAAAACGCATTCGATTTATCACTCCTTTCTATGGGAAAAGACTGGGAAATGATATGAATATTCTCGATTAGTTCTAAACCATTTGCACCCAACAATGTTTTTAGTGCCTCATAAGTTTCTGGTTTTTCCAGTGACATAGCCAACAATCGCATGATGACTGAACTATTTGGTTCAGGGTGACTATTATATTTATTGAGCCACTCAACATAATCAAGATGTTTGACATATCCATTGCTACCTATTTCCATGTTTGGCAAATTGGGTTCATCAAGTGGATAGTAGCGTACTGCGTTAAAAAAGTTTATGACTGACGAAACCGGTTTTACAACCGGTTTTTGAGGCATAAGGGCTTCTAATGCCGGTAAACTAGGCATGGCTATACCTGTTTGTATATCAGTATCATGTCCAGAAATTCTAATGGTATCGCCTTGACGAAAAACGAGATTTTGCCGGGTTAAGTGGAAGTTGCACTTTCTACCGCCCATTGAATGGCTCTAAGAATATTGGTTTTACCACTACCATTGCGCCCAACTAGCGCAGTAAAGCCCCTCATGTCGTCAATCACAACATCTTGACATGAGAGAAAGTTTTGTATATGAATACGCTCAAACATAGTTTTTCTTTTTAGCTTTGAACAAGTCAGATCGTTTATGGTGTTTTAATCGGTACAAGAGTTAATTTCACTTCACGGATGATAGTATCCGTTAACTTTGACATTATTGAGCGAGAACTACGATGACTGAATCTGCTTTTCGCACTCTGCAAAAACATAATCCAAGTTGCCAAGGACTTTTTGAGGTTCCGCAATTGAGTAGGAAAATGAATGTTTAATGAATGTGTTTTGTAGCAGTTTGCCAAACTCCCAAAACATCCCGGTTGAAACAATACCATAGACTGTCAGATTTTCATCTTGGTTAATTTTTTGACAAGCAAGCATTGCCGCGAGACATTGTCCCCAACCTCCTTCAAAATCTTGCTTTTTCGCTTCGGCAACCGCTAAAAGGGGTGTATTGATCCATTTATCAATCACTTCATCACGCCAAACGGAGATAAAATAGTCTGGTTCACCACACAGTTTGTCATCATAAGCAAGCGACTGATGAGACCAAAGTTTCAACCGGTTATGGTGTTTCCAAGCCTGTTGCAAAAACGGGAAAATAAGGCTTTCTCGAAAGAAAAACTCATTTTCATTCTCAGTTTGCTTGTCCAATGAAAAATCGATGTTTTCCAGAAATAACGCTGAAAGCGCAATTGATACATCGGGCAAAAATCTTTCCCGTTTGTATCGAAGAGGATATTGCTCTATCACTTGACCAACATTTTTGAAATGACTAAAAGCCATGGTTTTTTTCTCCTAAGTACAACGAATTACGCGGATAAACGAATTAGGCGAATAAGCGTATTAGGCCTACTAGACTTAGTACAACGAATTACGCGGATAAACGAATTAGGCGAATAAGCGTATTAGGCCTACTGGACTAAGTACAACGAATTACGCGGATAAACGAATTAGGCCTACTGGACTAAGTACAACTAATTGCGCGGATAAACGAATTAGGCCCGCTAGACTAAGTACAACGAATTACGCGGATAAACGAATTAGGCCCGCTAGACTTAAGCCAATTCTCAAATAATATACTAGGTTGTAGGGGGCAACCTCTTGTGGTTGCCCCGGTAAGCGCGACAGGGGGGCCATCACTTAATTTGAAAAGTTCTAAAGTCTTTTATGGCCCTCAAATTCGATACTCTAAAAACGTCGACTTCTGCGGCGATTGCCAAACTTAAGTTTGGACTCCAGTTGCCAAACTTAAGTTTGGACTCCGGACGTTTGTTATGACTTAGTAGGCCTCGCCAGATAAATCCTAACCACGGCCTTTTTATCCTTAATAACCAGCAACTACAAGGATTCGTTATAATAACGGATTAGATCGTGCCGGTGTTTGGGTTTGATTCTTAAACGTTTTGGGTTAATAACCATTTTTTAAATAGGGTTATACATCAAAAAAATAGCGACTGGGG
>Ga0190344_1000113_pt1 | contig 53004 bp, 40 predicted proteins | sample 48721323_MG_FD_161662 | JGI IMG/M metagenome (GOLD analysis project Ga0190344, IMG submission 161662) | Hydrothermal vent microbial mat bacterial communities from Southern Trench, Guaymas Basin, Mexico - 4872-13-2-3_MG | ecosystem: Environmental > Aquatic > Marine > Hydrothermal vents >... | reverse complement strand
TGCCAAAAACCGCCATAACATCTCCTGTTTCACAAAGCCTTCAATGAACTTGCTTCTTCTAAAAGCGGCTGCAAAAATAGACATCTTTTTTGATTCACAAAAATAATGTTGAAAAATATTTCCTTATGGAATGTTGGAATAATTAATTCGCGCTGATTCGTAAAAATTCGCACCAATTCGTGCAATTAAATCTGAATTCCGTATTTTCGCATATTAAAACAGACTCTGATGCCGGGTAACCTTGTAATAATACCGACATATAATGAAAAGGAGAATATTGCAAAGATAATAGACGCCATCTTTTCACTGGAAGTGGATTTCGATATTCTGGTTATTGACGACAATTCACCCGACGGTACGGGTGATATTGTCCGTGAACTGAAAAAAAGATATAAAAACCTCAACCTGATACAGAGAAAGGATAAGCTCGGACTTGGAACGGCTTATATCACAGGCTTTAAGTGGGCAATAGAAAGGGCTTATGATATAATTTACGAAATGGATGCTGATTTCTCACATAATCCCGATGATCTCAAAAGGCTTTACATTACCTCCATGGATGGTGTCGACCTGGCCATCGGCTCAAGGTATATATCAGGAGTTAACGTTGTTAACTGGCCCCTTGGCAGAGTGCTGATGTCATATATGGCTTCCATCTATGTAAGAATAATTACCGGTATGAAGATAAAAGATACCACTGCAGGTTTTAAAGCATATAAGAGGGAAGTACTCGAAACAATAGACCTTGATAATATCAGATCAAGGGGCTATGCTTTCCAGATAGAAATGAAATTCACGACCTGGAAATTTGGCTTCAAAATAAAGGAAATACCAATCATATTCACCGAAAGGCAGGAAGGAGCATCGAAGATGAGCGGGGGAATCTTTAACGAGGCGTTATGGGGTGTAATGAGAATGAAATGGAGAAGTTTTTTCCGGAATTATAAGAGGGAAAACAAATCATGAGAAAGCTAATACACAGGGCAAAAATAGTAAACGAAGGAAGGGAATATAAGGGGAGTGTCCTGATAGAAAATGATCTGATCAAGGCAATTTATACTGCGAATGATAATTTCAGCATTCCTGGAGGAACTGATATTATTGAAGCCGGTGGCAGGCTTCTGGTACCCGGGATAATTGACGACCAGGTCCATTTCAGGGAGCCGGGGCTCACACATAAAGCTGACATAAACTCTGAAACAAGAGCAGCAGTGGCAGGAGGAGTCACAAGCTTTATGGAGATGCCCAACACCATACCCCAGACAGTCAGCCTGGAGGCGCTGAAAGAAAAACATGAAAGGGCTGCAGAATCTTCTCTCTGCAATTACTCTTTTTATTTGGGTGCTACCAATGATAATATTGACGAAATAAGGAAGGCAGATCCTGAAAAAACCTGCGGGGTAAAAGTATTCATGGGCTCCTCCACGGGTAATATGCTTGTCGACAATCCTGACAGCCTGCGCAGAATATTTGCCGAATCACCTGTGCTTGTGGCCTGTCATTGTGAGGATGAAACCATCATAAGACAGAACCTGAAAAAATATAAAGAAAAGTTCGGTGATGAAATTCCCGTGGAATACCATCCGGCAATAAGGAGCCGTGAAGCATGTCTCAGGTCATCATCCCTGGCTGTCAGGCTTGCGGAAGAATTCAATACCAGGCTCCATATACTTCATCTTTCAACCGCTGCGGAAATGGATCTGTTTGACAACACTATCCCCCTTGAACAAAAGAGGATAAGCGCGGAAGTATGTGTCCACCATCTCTGGTTTGACGACACCTTTTACCAGGAGAAGGGAAACTTAATTAAATGGAACCCTGCCATAAAAACTGCCTTTGACAGGCAGGCGCTTATTGAAAGCATAATCAATGACAGGATTGATATAATTGCCACAGATCATGCTCCGCACACCCAGGAGGAAAAGCAAAAACCATATACAGAAGCACCTTCAGGCGGGCCACTGGTTCAACATTCCCTCCTTGCCATGATTGAACTGTCGAAACAGGGCAAAATAAAAATCGAAAAAATAGTTGAAAAAATGTGTCATAATCCTGCCATTGCCTTTGGCATAGCAGGGAGGGGATTTATCCGCGAAGGATATAAGGCTGACCTGTGTCTCATTGATCCTGATAAGAGATGGACAGTAGACAAAGATAATATCCTGTACAAATGTAACTGGTCCCCTTTTGAAGGACAGGAATTCAGTGCATCTGTTGAAAAGACATTCATAAACGGAGAACTTGCATATGACAGGGGCAGGATAAATGAATACATAAGAGGAGAACCATTAACATTCAAAAGATAGCAGCAATGAAAGCAAGAGTCATAACATTAATATTTCTTTCAGCAATATTGTTTTCCTGCAGGCAGTCTGAGGATAAAAATATACTGAGCGAAGAGAAAATACTTATTGCTGACAATATAATATATGATGTGGTAATAAAAATACCAAATCCGGACGACCCATGGGAGGTTGAAAAGCTTGACGGTTACCAGGGCAACAGGATGATAGATGAGTTTTTCAATGCTGTATATACAGAAAAAATGACAGCTTACGATTATCATACCGGTAAAAGACTGTCACCTGAAGAAGTCAGGCATGCTGAACTGAGACCCGGTTTCGACAGGAATAATATAGGCAAGATACAGTTTACCGAGAACTGGTATTATGATCCTCTTACAATGGATATTGATAAGGAGGTTGTTTCTATTGTACTGGGTTATGAGAAACGTGAGATTGACGGCAGCCTGATCGGTTATGAAGCAGCCTTCCAGCTAAACTTCAAATAAATCTTCCTGTACCGGTTTTACAACGAACCGCACTGTGCGCCGGGTTTTTTGTTCCACCAGGATCTCACGGTTTCCGCATACCCTATTGATGGCTTCAGGGGTGTACCGTCTTATGGTAAGCATTTCAACTCCTGTATTATAAATAACACTGTAGTCCTTTTCAAGCTCCGAGATAAGTTTTCTGATCCTCCTTCCGTCATCATCGGCGCAAACAGCAAGACTAACGGCACTTGCCTGTACCATATTTGCCTTAATGCCGTAATCATAGAACAATCCCAGTATCCTTGATATGTTATCACCTATTGCAAAGGAGAAATCACGTGAAAGCATGGAAATCAGGATCTGGTCCTGATTCCTGATAAACACGGGTAAGCCGGTCTCCTCATGAGCCTCACCCATTATCACAGTACCCCCCCTGTCGCTATCCAAAAAAGATCTTACTATGAGGGGTATCCCCTTATTATGTAATGGCTTTATTGTCTTCGGATGAATCACCCTGGCTCCCGAGAAAGCCATTTCCACTGCCTCCCTATAGCCCAGCTGCTCCATTACCACGGCATCATCAAGCCATTTCGGATCGGCATTCAGAACACCGGGGACATCTTTCCATACCTGTACCTCGCAGGCGTCGGTCATATTGGCCAGTACAGCCGCAGAATAATCTGAACCTTCCCGTCCAAGGGTTGTATTCATTCCATCCTCCGTAGCTCCAATAAATCCCTGCGTTAAAAAAATATCCGGATTCCTGTCACCGAAGACAGTCTTAACCTTCACTTCAGACTCAGCCCATAATATATTTGCATCCCTGAAGCGCTTATCAGTAATTAAAACTTTTCTTATATCAACCCATCTGCAATCATGCCCTTCCTGTCGCAGCCAGGAAGCAATAATCCTGCTTGACCAGAGCTCACCGGCCGCTACCACCCGGTCATATTCCATATCATATTCAGAAGGATCATTATCAAGTAAATAACTCTTTATACCTTCGTAGGAGTCCTCCAGGAAATTCTGTGTATCAGGATCCATAAGCTTAAGGTCGTGAATAACTGATTTATGGCTTTCAAAAATTTCTCTCAACAAAGACAGAGGGTCGCCGGAACCTCCGTATCTGGCATTCACTACTTCCTCGAGGGCATTAGTTGTTTTACCAAAAGCAGAAACCACAACGATCAGGGGCAGATCAGATTTAGCTATTATCTGACCCAGGTTCCTTATGGCATCTGCATCTTTTACTGATGCTCCACCAAATTTGAATACTTTCATCCAATAAATTTTTTCAAAATTAGGATTTTTAAAGGCAACCATGACAATAAGTATCTTTTATTAATTCATATATTATTAACTTTATCCTCATCAACCAAATCTTAACCCCGCTATGAAAAGTTATAATATTACAACCCTGGATGATTTCATTATAAAAAGACAAAAGGACTATCCCGAAGCCAAGGGAGAATTTTCACGCCTTTTGCACCACATCGGTACTGCCGCAAAGATGGTTGGGAGCAAGATCAGGAAAGCAGGCCTGGCAGACATACTGGGCCGGGCAGGCAACATAAACGTGCAGGGCGAAGACCAGCAGAAGCTTGATATATATGCCGACGAAGTTTTTACAAGCGCACTCCTGTCCAGTGGCGAATGCTGCGGGGTGGCGTCAGAGGAAAACCAGAACATAATTACTTTCACCCATGAATTTGCGCTGAAGGGTAAATATATTGTATGCATGGACCCTCTTGATGGTTCATCTAACATTGACGTCAATGTATCAGTAGGTACTATCTTTTCAATTTACCGGCGCATATCCGAAAAGGGTAGTGTTGTAACAGACGAGGATTTCCTGCAGAAAGGCACCGACCAGGTTGCAGCCGGTTATATTATCTACGGGTCATCAACCATGCTGGTTTATACAACTGGAAACGGGGTCAATGGTTTCACCCTGGATCCCTCGCTCGGTGAATTCTGCCTCTCCCATACCGATCTCAAAATGCCGGCCAGCGGAAGTCTATATTCTGTGAACGAGGGTAACTATATCAAGTTCCCTGACGGGGTAAAAAAATATATTAAGTATTGCCAGGAAAGGGATCCTTCCACCAGCCGGCCATACGTATCAAGGTATATAGGATCACTGGTGTCTGACTTCCATCGCAACCTGCTGAAAGGCGGGATCTACATGTACCCCAGCAGTGAAATATATCCCAGGGGCAAGCTGAGACTGGTATATGAATGTAATCCAATGGCCTTAATTGCAGAACAATCAGGGGGAAAAGCCTCGGATGGCTACAACAGGATCATGGAGATCAAGCCGGATTCATTACACCAGAAGACACCTTATTTCGTAGGCTCTGTTGAAATGGTAAATAGAGTGGAAGAATTTATCCGTCTAAATGGCTGATCACTATTCATCCTACCCGGTCCGGTCACCTGCTGAACCTTCAATACCATCGGCAGCATTGTGTATTGTATAATGCGACAGGCTTAAGAGCTTCAGATCGCTACATCCATAAGCTACAAATATGAGAAATAAAGCGATTAATGTGAGTTATAAAGATTCCACGTCTTGATTACTGTCTGAATGCTTTTTTTATATAAAAAAAACAATAAATAATATTATGCCCTAAATCATAGTTAATTGTTACCTATGGTATAGAAGAAAATGTTGACTACTTTTGTATCCATTTTACAGAAGATATGAGCCTTATAGATTTAGTCAGCCTGTATCGCCGGCATCCTAACTTCGAGCCTGTAAAAAGGCAGTTGGAGAATGGCACAAGGGGCAATATTGCCCTTGAAGGTTTGAGAGGGTCATCAAGGTCTCTACTGGTAGCTTCATTATTTGATGTCATTTCCACAAGCCATTTTGTAATTCTTCCCGAGAAAGAAGATGCTGCCTATTTCTATAATGACCTTGTATCTCTGCTGGGAGAGGAACAGGTATTTTTTTTCCCTTCGGGCTACAAACGATCAATACAGTACGGACGGATTGAAGCTGCAAACATAGTACTCAGAACCGAAGTGCTTAACTACCTGGGTTCAGGCAGGCGCAAATGCATAATTGTGAGCTACCCTGAGTCAGTAATGGAGAAAGTTATAAGCAAAGAAGTCCTCAAAAAGAACACCCTTTCCGTAAGCGAGGGAGACAGCCTGTCAATGGATTTCATGGAAGAAGTTCTCACCGGGTTCAATTTTACAAGAGTTGACTTTGTCTATGAACCAGGGCAATTTGCTGTCAGGGGAAGTATAGTTGATATTTTCTCCTATGCTGCCGACAAACCTTTCAGGCTCGATTTCTTCGGCGATGATATTGAATCAATAAGATATTTCAATCCGGATGACCAGCTGAGTATTGAAAAAGTCAAGAAGGCGGATATAGTTCCCAATATCCAGGATATAACGCTTGAAAAAACAAATGACAACATTACCGGGTTCATTCCTCCCTCCTCCCTTATATGGCTTGAAGATTTCAGCATAACAAAAGACAGGATCGACAGTATAAATGAATCAACCTGGACTGTTGAAGATTATGAAATAAAGATAGAAAAACATGATCTTGCCATAAAAGGGGCAGACCTTGTACCGGCCCTCTCTGAATTCAGGATCCTGGAGTTTGGTTCAAAGCCCTATTATCCTGCCGGTTCAAGCTATCTTTTCAATACCAGCCATCAAGCTTCTTTCAATAAGGATTTTGGCTTGCTCGGGTCAAAGCTACTGGAAAACAGTCAGAAGGGATATACCAACCTGATAATATCAGGAAGCGGGAGTCAGATTGAAAGGATAAATGACATCTTCAAAGAAATCAATCCCGGGCTGGCATTTGAAACAAAACTCACTAATCTGCATGAGGGCTTTACCGACAGGGATCTTGCAATTTCTGTTTTTACCGATCACCAGATCTTTGAGCGCTACCATAAATTTCGTATCAAGGGGATATTTTCTCAGAAAGAAAGCCTCAGCATAAAGGAACTGACAAGCCTCAACCCGGGTGACTACGTGGTGCACATAGACCATGGCATAGGTAAATTCGGAGGTCTGGAAAAAGTTGAGATCAACGGGAAAATACAGGAAAACATAAAACTCGTATATAAAGATAACGACACTCTCTACGTAGGTATACATGCCCTCCACAGGATATCAAAATACAAGGGCAAAGACAATGCGGAACCACGCATTTACAAGCTTGGCACGGGTGCATGGCAGAAGCTTAAAGCACGGACCAAGAACAAGATAAAGGATATTGCACGCGACCTTATCCTCCTTTATGCAAAAAGAAGGGAAGCTGAGGGTTTCAGCTTTTCTCCCGATTCTTACCTGCAGCGTGAGTTGGAAGCTTCCTTCATTTATGAAGATACACCTGACCAGCTTGCAGCTACCGCTTCAGTTAAAAATGACATGGAGGAAGCCCACCCCATGGACAGACTTATATGTGGTGATGTGGGATTCGGCAAAACAGAGATAGCGGTCAGGGCAGCTTTCAAGGCTGCCACAGACAGCAAGCAGACAGCCATTCTTGTACCCACGACAATACTGGCCTTACAGCATTACCAGACCTTTACATCAAGGCTCGAAAATTTTCCGGTCTCTATAGATTACATTAGCAGGCACAAGAAGCCATCGCAGCAAAAAGAGATTATCGGGAAATTGAAAAACGGTGAGCTCGACATTATTATAGGTACCCACAAACTGGTTGCCGGAGAGGTTCAATTCAAGAACCTGGGGCTGCTCATCATAGATGAGGAGCAGCGCTTCGGGGTGGCCGTCAAGGAAAAACTTAAAAGCATGAGAACCAATGTGGACACCCTCACGCTCACGGCAACACCCATACCCCGAACCCTGCAATTTTCATTAATGGGTGCCCGTGACCTGTCAATTATCAATACTCCGCCACCGAACAGGATGCCCATTGTTACCGAAGTGCACGGTTTTAACGAAGAAATCATAAAAGAGGGCATCGAATATGAGCTGAACAGGAATGGCCAGGTTTTCTTTATACACAACCGCGTTGATACAATCAGGGAAGTCGAAATCATGATAAACCGTATCCTTCCCGCCGTTAAAACAGCCATTGTACACGGGCAGATGGAGGGAAGGAAGGTTGAGAATATTATGTTTGACTTTGTTAACGGTGATTATGATGTGCTGATCGCTACAACGATAATTGAATCAGGCCTGGACATACCGAATGCAAATACTATCTTCATCAATAATGCTCATCATTTCGGACTTTCAGAACTCCACCAGTTGAGGGGACGCGTAGGCAGGTCAAATAAAAAAGCTTTCTGCTACCTGCTGGCACCACCTTTGAATATTATTACGCGTGAAGCACAGCAGAGGCTAAAAGCAATTGAAGAGTTTTCAGAACTGGGCAGCGGATTTAACATTGCCATGCAGGACCTTGACATACGAGGATCGGGGAATCTACTGGGAGCTGAACAGAGTGGTTTTATAGCCGATGTCGGCCTCGAAACATACCAGAGGATACTTGATGAAGCAATGCATGAGCTGAGAGCCGGATTAAGCGATGATAAAAGTTACGAAAGCAGCGAAATATACAAGGAGCATACAAAGGCAGCCCAGTATTATCTTAATGACTGCCAGATCGATACGGATATGGAGATTATGTTCCCCGATAACTATATTTCAAATATTTCCGAAAGAATCCGCCTGTATAAAGAGCTTAATAATATTGAAAGTAACGAGGAACTGCACAGGTTCAGGGAAAAACTAACTGACAGGTTTGGAGAATTACCCCCTCCCGCAAAAGAGTTGCTTAACCTGGTAAGGCTGCGCCGGCTGGCCTGCAGGATGGCTATCGAGAAAATAGTAATAAGAAACGAGGTTATGGTTATGCATTTCATCTCAAACCCTCGTTCTGCCTTCTATAAAAGCAATACTTTCATGAACGTAATCAGGGCGGTGAGTGAAGATCACAGGCGATTCAGGGTAAAGCAGACAGATACAAAGTTTACCGTTACCGCAAAAAATATAAGCAATATTGAGCTGGCAATAAATATTTTCAGCTCTATTCTCGAATCACACTCAGATAATTAAAAGTTAAAGAAATATTAAAGACAGGCAAAACACAACATTATATAGCTCATTTTTCATATTTTTGACAATTATTTATGAATCTGGCAATTGACATAGGTAACTCATCCTGTAAGGCAGGTGTTTACGGGGCAGGGAAAAAGGAGTATGTAAAATATTCCGCTTGCCAGGATAAAAGTTTTGTGGAAGAAATCATTTCCCGCTACAATATTGAAAGGGCCATCCTCAGCAGTGTCCTTAGGGAAAGCCCGGGCTTCATTACCCTGCTTGAAGATAAAGGGATCGAAACACTTATACTGAGCCATCAAACGCCCCTGCCCTTTGAAATGAGCTATAAAAGTCCCGAAACACTTGGGACGGACCGCCTGGCCGCCATAGCCGGCGCACACAATATGTTCGGTAACAGCAACGTTCTTGTTATCGATGCAGGTACTGCAGTTACCTATGACATGCTTGAGTCGAACAATGTTTATACCGGAGGCAATATTTCACCCGGACTGGTATTGAGGTTCAGAGCTTTAAACGAGTTTACAGGCAGGCTGCCCCTTGTAAGCAAGGGTGATTCATTTGGTAATCTAGGAGTTAACACCGTAGATGCAATCAGATCGGGCGTACAGACCGGCTTGATTTTTGAAATAAATGAGTATATTCGCACATTGAAAAAAAAGTACAGGGAACTGAAGGTCATTATTACAGGAGGCGACGGCAAGTTTTTTGGTGATAAACTTGAAACAGGATTTATACTTGAACCTGACCTTGTATTAGACGGATTAAATTATATTTTGGATTACAATGCATAAACATATAAAAACAATTATACTGTTAATCCTTATATCAACACCGCTTATGGTAAGGGGTCAGAAAATGATTAACAGCCCTTATGCCAGGTTTGGTCCCGGAATAATAGAACAGCAGGGAATATTGAAAAGCAGGAGCATGGGTGGGGCAGGCGTTGCCCTCAGGGACCCTGTAGCTATTAATTACCTTAATCCTGCATCTTACAGCAGTATTGACACCAATTCATTTGTTTTTGACTTTGGTATTGAATACCAGGCAAATCTGCTTGTTGATGAAAGCAGTTCACATTATTCAGATGATGTAAATTTCCATCACCTGGCCATGGCAATACCCATTACAAAATGGATGGGATTTGCTACAGGCTTAATACCATATTCAAACGGTTACTATTTCCTCAGAAAAACAGTCACTGAAACAGATCCGGAATATGATCCCATAATCGGGGAGTATGAGAATACCCACAAAGGATCGGGCAGTTATAACAATTTCTTTGCCGGACTGGGTATCAGCCCTTTCAGAAACCTTTCCCTGGGCATAAATTTTACTTATCTTTTTGGAAATATTGAACGTGATAACCTATATTTGCTTACTGATGATAACAACCAGTTCAATAACCTGTCATCCGAAAACATCAGAATTTACGGGTATAATTTTGAATATGGCGTTCAATATTCAATAAATTTGAAGAATGATTTATTTGCATCTGCCGGGCTAATGTATTCTATGAAACAGGGATATAAGTCGGAATATGAAAATATTTTTACCAGGTATGCTCCTTTCCAGAGATCTGAATATTCGGTTGATACACTCAGCTATTCATACGATAAGGATGCACGGGTGGAGTTACCTGAAAAAATGGCTATGGGAATAAGCTTTGGCAAAAAAGATATTTTCATTGTAAGTGCAGACTACACCATGACAAAGTGGGATATGGTTAGCTTTCACGGCTATGAAGAATACCTTGTTAACAGCTCAGCTGTTAAACTTGGGCTTGAATTTATACCGGATAAAAATGCAAATTATAACTACCTGAACAGGATTGAATACAGGCTTGGCGGATATTTCGCAGACAGCCACCTGATGGTCAACGGAGAGCAATTGAAAGAGTTTGGCATTACTTTTGGAACAGGTTTACCGATGAACAGAAGCAAATCAAGGATCAACCTTCATGTTGAGTATTTGAGACGAAAGGGTTCTTTGGATAACGGATTACACACTGAAAACTGTTTAACAATAGGTGTAAGCCTGAATTTATACGATTATTGGTTCATGAAACAAAAATACAACTAAAACCATTTAAGATGAAAGCAAGATTACCAAAAGCGATTATAGTTATCTTCCTTTCTTTTTTTGTCATACCATTGTTTGGTCAGAAAGGCATAGAAGACGGCAGTAAGTACGGGCATGGAGAGGATAGTGTTAATTGTAGAAGAAATTTATCGCTCTATAAAACTTATTACGATCAACAGAACTACGAGATGGCTTTATGTTTCTGGAGAAAAGCATTTTTTGAATGCCCCCGGTCATCAAGCAATCTCCACCTCCATGGTATTAACATGTTTAAGCATCTGTACAACCAGACAAAAGAAAGAGCCTTTATTGATACCATTGAAATGATATATGACGCAAGGATAAAGTATTTCAACAGGAAAGCATACTACCTGGGACGCAAGGGTATGGATATCTTTGACGTGGCCGGAGATAACCTTGATATGGTTAAGCTGGCCTATGCCACACTCGGTGATGCAGTTGAAACAGACCCGAGAAAAGCAGACCCTACCGTTTTGACTGTATTTATGGGTACCACCCAGATGCTTTTTGAAAACAATATGATTGGCAATGAAGAGGTAATAAATAACTATGGCATGCTTATGGACATCCTTGATGAAAGGATTGCCAGCGTAAACAGGCCTCCTGATGTGAATGCAAGGAAAACAATCGATATGATCTTTAAAGCAAGCGGGGCCGGCACCTGTGAAGGCCTGATACCAATCTTTGCCCAAAGGGTTGCTGATAATCCGAAGAACCCCGCCTTGCTCGGGAAAGTGCTTGAATTACTGAAAGACGCTGGATGCACCGACTCAGACCTTTATTATACGGCAGCAGAGAATCTCTACCAGATCGAAAAGACGGCCGAATCAGCCTATCACCTGGCTGAAATGAATTATGATAAAATGAATTTTGACAGGGCTGAAAAATACTACCTTGAAGCCGTGGATCTGGAAGAGAATAAAAAAATGATCTCAACATATTATGTAAAGCTGGCAACACTCAGGCTTAACAGTGAAGATTACAGGGCAGCAAGGGACTATGCCAAAAAAGCAATTGAGGCCAATCCTGATAACGGCACAGCATATATGATAGTTGGTAATGCCTATTCAAGCGTGAAACCCTTTGACGATGAACTGAAAAACCAGATGGTATACTGGGTGGCAGCTGATTATTTCAGAAAGGCCATGGAAAAAGATCCCAGCCTGGCTGAAAGAGTGAATGAATATATCAATACAGTGTCAAAATTGTTCCCTAAAAAGGAAGACCTCTTTTTTATAAGCATTATCGAAGAAGGAGTATCCTATACCGTTGGCGGATGGATTAATGAACAAACAACAGTACGTTTCAGAGACGAAAATTGAAAACTCCCGGTAAAATACTAAGTAAGTCAAGCATTGCAGCCCTGTTATGGGCTGCATTGTTTTTCTCATGCCGTGAAAAGATAGAAATTGTTGATGCATCACTCAAACCTGAGGTGCCAACACAAATTGTATACGATTTTGTAACTTCGTATACCGATTCTGCGGTACTGGAACTAAGGATGAAATCGCCCGTAATGAAATATTACGGTAAAAAAGAAGTTCCTTATGCCGACTTTGACGAAGGAATAGAAGTATATTTCTATGAGGGAAAAGACAGGATGATTGGAGAAATAAGGGCTAACTTTGCAAGGTACACCGAAAGCAAAGGGCTCTGGGAAGTAAGGGAAAACGTAATAGCTATAAATGATGAGGGGGAAAAAATGGAAACCGAGCTGTTGTTCTGGGATGAAAAAAAAGATTTGATATATACCGATAAGTATGTCAGAATTACCCAGAAAGACCAGATAATCATGGGTAACGGACTTGAATCGGACACCAGATTCGATAACTGGAAGATAAAAAATGTAACAGCCACTTTATATATTGATGATGAATAAAAGAACTTTGATAATCCTTGAGGTCATCTGGATAGTGATAGGTGTATTCTGTATTGCCGCCGCCATACATAACAAGATCAACAGCGGCGGTGAGAGGTTCCTCATCCTCCTGGGTATGGGTATACTATCATTTGTAATGGCCTATATAAGGGACCGGCAGCGTAAAAAGAAGTGAACGGTGACATGGAAAATGCCCTGGCTATAACACTGCTTATCCTGCTGACTATTATACTGTCAGCTTTTTTCTCAGGGATGGAAATAGCTTTTATTTCTTCCAACAAGCTGAGAATTGAAATAGACAGGAAAGTGGGAGGTTTCGGTTCGGGTCTGATAGCCTCTTTCAGCCGCAAACCTGAGCATTTTATAGTTACCATGTTAATTGGGAACAACATTGCTCTTGTTGTTTACGGACTGTACATAGCACTTCCACTCGAATTGCTTTTCGGAGGACTGATAAAGACTGATTACCTCCTCCTCCTCATACAAACCATAATCTCAACCCTTATCATCCTGCTTCTTGCCGAATTCCTGCCAAAGGCCCTGTTCAGGAAATCACCAAATTTATTCCTGAAAACTTTCAGCATCCCTACGGCACTGTTCTACGGCTTTTTCTATCCTTTTACCGTAATGATTATCAAACTGTCGAATCTCCTTCTCAGATTATTTTTCGGTGTTAAACCCGATGCGGCTGAAAGTGAACAGGTGTTTTCCAGGGTGGATCTTGATGACCTGATCAGTGATGCCTATGATGAGGATTATGAAACCGATCTCGAGGAGCACGACATCAGGATTTTCCAGAAAGCCCTCGATCTGTCCAATGTAAAAGTCAGGGCCTGCATGGTTCCGAGAACTGAGATTGTAGCCCTCTCATCCGGCAGTACACTTGAAGACCTTAAACAATCATTTATTGATACCGGTCATTCCAATATCCTTATCTTTGAAGAATCGATAGATAACATTATAGGTTACTTCAGGCTGCGCGACCTCTTTTCATCACCCGGCAGCATAAAGGATTCAATACGTAAGCTTCCCATTGTGCCTGAGAGCATGGCTGCCAATAAGCTGCTGAAACTTTTTGTCGAGCAAAATAAGAATCTGGCTCTTGTTGTGGACGAATTCGGGGGTACCTCAGGTATGGTTACACTGGAAGATGTACTTGAAGAGATTGTAGGCGACATTGAAGATGAACATGACAGTTCAGAGCTCATAGAAAGAAAGATCGGTGATAGGGAATACCTCTTTTCCGGAAGGATAGAAATTGACTATATCAATGAAGAATATGGCCTTTCCCTCCCCGAGTCGGATGAATATGAAACCCTTGCAGGACTGGTCCTGATACTGAAGGGAAATATTCCCAGGCCAAATGCCACAATCGAAATAGGCAAATATATAATCAAGGTTGTAAAAGTATCCGAAACCCGGATTGAGCTGCTTAGCATAAAGCTCAAAGCTTAATCCGGGTTGTATCATAAGTTACTTACGGAACAGTCCCGATGGATTACACTGTAAAATATTTATAGAACAGGGGTATGGTTTCTATTCCCTTGAAGAAGTTAAACAGGGGATAATTTTCGTTTGGTGAATGAATGGCATCTTCATCAAGCCCGAAACCCAGCAGGATGGATTTAATTCCCAGTGTCTTCTCGAAGGTTGAGATAATGGGTATGCTGCCACCGCTGCGTACGGGTATCGGTTTCTTCCCGAAAGCCTCTTCCATAGCCTTGCTTGCCGCCTGGTACTCCTTGCTGTCAATCGGGCTGACGTAAGCCTGTCCTCCATGAAGATATTCAACCTTCACTCTCACTCCTTCCGGTGCTATTGATTTAAAATGTTCCTCAAAAAGCCTGGCTATTTTAACTGAATCCTGGTCTGGAACAAGCCGCATTGAAATTTTTGCATATGCCCTGGCAGGTAATATTGTTTTTGCTCCTTTGTCAGTATAGCCTCCCCAGATACCGTTTACGTCAAGTGAAGGCCTTATTCCCAGTCTTTCATGTGTGGAATACCCTTCCTCACCCATCAGTGCATCAACATCAATGGCTTTCTTATATTCTTTCTCATTATATGGTCGCTTTGCCATCTCTTTCCTTTCCAGGTCTGATGCAACCAGGACATCATCATAAAAACCGGGTATTGTAACCTGGTTTTTTTCATCAGTCAGCGATGCAATCATCTTGCACAACATATTAACCGGGTTGGCAACTGCTCCGCCGTAGAGTCCCGAATGCAGGTCCCTGTCAGGCCCTGTAACCTCAACCTGCATGTAGGTAAGACCCCGGAGTCCTGTCGTTATTGAAGGTATGTCAGGAGCTATCATGGTAGTATCTGACACAAGTATTACATCAGCCTTCAGAAGATCCTTCTGCCGGGAACAAAATTTTCCGAGGCTCTCCGAACCTATTTCTTCCTCTCCTTCTATCATAAATTTCACATTGCAGGACAGGCTTCCCGTTCTTACCATATATTCAAATGCCTTTACATGCATAAATAGCTGACCTTTATCATCATCGGCTCCCCGGGCCCATATCTTACCGTCTCTTATCACCGGTTCAAAGGGTTCACTTTTCCACAGGTCATAGGGCTCTGCCGGCTGAACATCATAATGTCCATATACCAGCACGGTAGGTAATGATTTGTCAATTATTTTCTCTCCGAAAAGAATGGGATGTCCTTCAGTAGGATAAATTTCCGCCTTATCGGCACCCGCTTCCAGCAGGCTGTTTTTGAGGTACTCCGCAGCCCTCATCATATCATCCTTATGTTCTTCCTTCGAACTTACCGAAGGTATTTTTATAAGACCGAATAGTTCTTCGAGAAACCTGTCTTTGTTTTCTTCAATATAAGTTTTAATATTTTTCATGGTATATAATTTGATTACATGAACTAAAGGTAATAAATGCCATACTTATTACAAGGAGCTAGCCTGATTTATTCCTGCTTATCTCAGCGGCCGCAGCTAAAAGTTCATCATACCAGGCCCGTCCGTACACCCTGATAAGTGCTTCTTCGAGGAAACGGTAAACGGGTACGTTTTCAGCTTTTCCCCTGTTAAGAGCAGGCCTGCAAATCTTCAGTTCCTCGTAATTTACTGCATCGAATTCTTCATACTTTTTTATACGGATAGGAAAAAGATGGCATGAAACAGGTTTTCTGAAGGATATTTTTTTCTCCTCCCATGCCTTTTCAATGGCACAGTAATATATACCATCGTCATACCGGGTATAGGCACATTCGGCCTTTCCAATAAGTGGAGTAACCTGATCTCCGTCGGAGTCGATCAGGCTTGTTCCCTGCTCTTCCACTGCCCTTATCCCTTCCGGCCGCATGTAATGTTTGAGAACAGGCCACAATTTGTCCAGTAAGCGGGCTTCCTCTTCCTCCAGGGGAGCACCGGAATCGCCCTGAAGGCAACAATGGCCCCTGCACTTTTTTAAATCGCAGGCAAACTTTTCCTCGAAAATGGCACTTGATATTATTGTTTTTCCCAGGGAGAGCATGAGGAAAATTAAATAAGTGACTGTCCGGTCATTTCTTCCGGCGCTTCAAGATCCATCATCTTGAGTATGCTTGGTGCCACATCGGCAAGGATCCCTTCCCTGATGCTCTTATATCTTTCTGTTACCAGTATGCACGGGACAGGGTTCAGTGAATGTGCAGTATTTGGGCTTCCGTCCTTATTAACGGCATTATCGGCATTCCCGTGATCAGCAATGATAAGCACCTCGTAACCGTGTTCCACTGCCGCCTGCACCACTTCACCCACACAGGTATCAACAGCCCTTATGGCTTTTTGTATTGACTTATAAACACCGGTATGGCCCACCATATCGCCGTTGGCAAAATTGAGGCAGATAAAATGGTGTTTCTCCCTGTTTATTTCACCTACCACAGCATCCTTAACTTCGAAGGCGCTCATTTCAGGCTTAAGGTCATAGGTGGCAACTTTAGGTGAGGGGATCAAAATCCTGCTTTCGTTCCTGAACTTTTCCTCCCTTCCCCCGGAGAAGAAAAAGGTTACATGAGCATATTTTTCAGTTTCAGCTATCCGCAGCTGTGACAATCCGGCATCTGCCACTACCTGGCCAAGGGTATTTTTCACGTTTTCCTTGGGAAACAAAACATGGAGTCCTTTAAATTCTGCATCATATGGTGTCATGGTGCAATAATGCAGAGTGATGGTCTTCATCCTGTGCTCGGGCATATCTTTCTGGGTAAGTACAATTGTCAGTTCCCTGGCCCTGTCATTCCTGAAATTTATAAAGACTACCACGTCACCCTCCCTGATTATTCCTGCAGGCATCCCGGATTCATCAACATGAACCAGTGGTTTGATAAATTCATCTGTTATGCCTTCATCATATGACTCCTGGAGAGCGGCAAGCATGTCGGGTGCTTTTTTCCCCTCTCCCTTAGTCAGCAGGTCGTAGGCAAGCTTTATCCTCTCCCATCTCTTATCCCTGTCCATGGCATAATACCTGCCAATGAATGATGCCACCTCCACACTGGTATTTTCAATATGATCCATTAATTCCCTGAGAAAGCCTTTACCGCTTTTAGGATCAGTATCCCTGCCGTCACCGAAAGCATGCACAAAAACTTTAGACAGTCCATAGTCCTGGGTCATATCGCATAAGGCATACAGGTGCCGGTGCAGTGAATGCACTCCCCCATCCGACAACAAGCCCATAAAATGAACCTGTTTGCCATTCTCACGTGCATACATAAAGGCTTCATCCAGCTTTTTGTTTTTCTTTAATTCCCCGCTTTCGATAGCCTTGTTGATTTTTACAAGGTCCTGGTAAACAACTCTTCCGGCACCTATATTAAGGTGACCTACTTCTGAATTGCCCATCTGGCCTTCAGGCAATCCGACATTTTCACCCGAGGTGAGCAGGCGTGATGACGGATAAGTCCCGGCCAGCCCTTCCATATTTGGTGTGGGCACGTTTGCAATAACATCTGACCTGGAACCATCACCTATACCCCAGCCATCAAGGATCATTAATAATACTCTGGCACTCATTATAAAATCAGGATTTTAGTATTAAATAAAAACCTCCACCAAAAACATATAAGCTTTTAAATGAAGTTTACAAAGGTAATATAAAAACTAATCCCCTTTTATCCGGCGGGCCTTTATATTTAAATTTGCGGGATCACATGTTTCCTGGTATTCAATATCACGGCCTGCATATCTCCACCATTCTTCAAGCGTGAAGTTACGTGATAAGAGCTGGCACATATTCTGAGCCATATAATCAACATGAGTTGCCCTGGCAATCAGATTGCCATCCCCTGAAATGCCCTCGCTGCCTGACACCAGGAACTGACCGTCAGGGCTGTAAGCGAGGGCATATACCCTTCCATTATTATCTTCCAGTTCTACCGGGGGCTGAGTAAGATCATTATAATTCCAGATCTTAACAGATCCATCCATACTGCTTGTTGCCATCTGTTTAAGTTGTTGATTAAAACATATACCTGTTATCTCCAATGAATGTGCCATCAGAGACACCGTTATGTTTTGCTCTTCAACATTACGGAATTCTATAAGCCCATTTTGATAGCCCACGGTATAATTTGTATTATCCCTGAATTTTACAGTCTCAATTGAACCGTTTTCCGTATTCACTGAATTTATATTCGTATTATCATCCATATTCCACAGGTGTAAGAAACCGTTTTCGCAGGCTATCACGAGATATTTACCGGAAAGGGATATATCAACCGAATTTACAGGCTCTTCAGCAGTCACCAGCAATTCAGGTGTCCTTTCCTCAATATCCCAGATTATCACCTGTCCATCAACACCAGCTGAAATGAGGCTCAGGTTATCAGGAGTAAAGACCAGGTCTTTAATTCTTCCGCTATGGCCTTTCAGTTCATACATTTCACCCTGCCCTGATGCAGGTATTATTCTTATTATTGCCCTGTCGCTTCCGCAAGCCAGCAGTTTCCCGTCAGCACTGGCTGTCAAAACTTCAATTATTTCATCTCCTTCAAAAACAGTCCCGGGCACTTCTGACCTGTCACGCATATTCCACCTGAATACCCTGCCATCGGCAGCTGATGAGCAGAACTCCTGTGTTTCCGGAATGAAAGCAAGGCTGTGAACCTCCTCTTTATGTCCTTTAAACGTTGAATAGTTCAAGCCTCCGTACACTTTCTCAACATTGTAGAGGCCCATATAAATATCGGCATCGTTATCCATGCCCATATTCCTTTTATTGAACAGGTAGGCCTGGTAAGCCAGCAGCACCTGAATGTCGCCTTCACCTTTTAATTGTACTGACCTTACCGCCATTGACTTACCAATAGATACCATTCTCTTCATCCAGGCTGTATCGGCCAGTGCCTTTGCTCTTTCTTCCTGTATTCTTGCTTCTTCTGCCAGGCTCCTGGCGATTTCCTTCTGGCTTAAAGCCTCAATGGCATCCATCCTGGCCTCCTCTGCAGTTGCTATAGCCAGGGCTTCTTTCTCCCGTGCTTCCATGGCATTTCTCATGGCTCTCTCCGCACTGCTTTCCGCCGTCTGTTTCTGCTCTGTTGCCTGTAGCTTCCGGTCCTCAGCCAACTGTCTCTCCCTTTCAGCCTCCATCCTCTGTGTAAAGGCGAAAAGCATCAGGAATACTGCAACTACGGCAGCCACACCCAGGACTATTGATGCCACCCTGCTTCTTATTAATTGACGTTTCTGAGCTCTTATTTTATTTTCTTCCTCTTTTACGTATTCTTTTTCACTGGTCCGGAGGTAGACCATTGCCCTTTCAAAAGCAGGATTAAATCTTTCGGCCCATGTAAGAGTCGGCTTGTTCTCGTTTCTCCATTGCAAGGCCAGCTGCAGGTCAGGTGGACGCCACAGGGTTGTTTTCCCTTCCTGGAACATGGCGGCCGCCTCAGATAGCCTGAGATACATCTGCTCCGATTCAGCTTCCTTGTTAACCCATTCCCTTAACCTGTCCCAGATGCGCATAAGGCTCTCATGAGAAATATCAATAACTGATTCACCACCAAGGTCAATGCCACCGGGAGGTGTGATAAATGACCTGCCGGCAGACCTGAAGGTATCAATAACCTTAATCAGTTCCATTTCTGAACAGCCTGCAATGGAAGCTATTGTACTGAGTCTGGTTGGATGTCTTACTCCTTTATTGTCAGGGCCCTTTTCAGTTATCGTCCGGAAGAGGGATTCACAGATTGCCTTTCCCTTCTCATCAAGTTCCTCAAAAGCTTTATCTGCATGCCTTGACATAGCTTCTGACATTCTCCCTATAGCGTTATAATTGGCTACTGACACGGGCTTCCCCGGCATGTTCATTGACTGCCAGTTATCCCATGTTCTCATTAAAGAGTGCTGCAGTACTGGCAACTGGTCGGTTCTTTCCCCTATTTCACTTATCAGCAGATCGACCAGTTCACTTTCTATGATAGCTCCGGCGTATTCAACGGGTCCTCTTATTGCCTTCCTGTAATCATCCTCACTCATATGAGGTATAAGGTAGTTGCTGTTGTTTATTAATTCTGTAAGTCCCTGGAATTGAGCGCAATCGCCCAGGTAATCGGATCGCATTGTCATTATAATTGAAATGCCGGAAGCCGGATCTTTTACTGCATTTACGAGCAAATCCATGAAATACCTGTTATCCCCCTTGCTCACACCTGACCGGGTAGCATTTTTAAATCTGAATACTTCTTCAAACTGATCGATAATAATCAATGTTTTACCGTCTTTTTCAATTTTCAGTTTGTTTACAGCTTCAATGAGGCCTCTTTCATCCTTCCTTATAACACCGTCAATCATTGTTCTGTCGAGTTCCTTTTGTTTCAAAGCCGGAATGTGCCCCGCAATAACAGAGACCAGGCTGCCCATAGGATCATTTCCGGGCCGCATGGCCAGGATCTGCCATTTCTTGATACTTTTATCGGCAGTATCCGCCAGTCGCGGTATCACACCACAGTAAACAAGTGATGATTTGCCACTTCCTGAAGCTCCGATAACAGTTACAAACCTGTTATTAATTAACTTCTTCATTACTTCCTCGCTCTGGCCTTCCCTTCCAAAGAAAAGGTCTCGCTCCTCCGGGGCAAAGGGTCTGAGCCCCGGGAAGGGGTTGAACCTGCCTCTCATTAAACTGTCTTTATCCGGCATTTCTTTCATAATGCAAATATCAATAACTGGTTATATCTAATAGTCAAGGCTTGTTTTCTACGATAATCCTGTCAATGTAATCCTCCATGAGTGAAGAATACTGTCTTTCATAGAACACAAACTTCTCAATGTCTCTTATATATAGCATATAACAAGCTCCCTGGTTTTCTCTTATGTCAGCTATATTAAATTTTTGGCCCGTGGTATGCCAGTTGAAATAAATCCTTTCATGAACATCATCACCCCCGCTTTCTGCGGGCCAGATAATAATATCAGCTTCCTGTTCAATCGATTCGCTTTCTTTCCCGCTTACAAGCTTAACATCTTCAGCCAGGCTTATTAACGCCTTTTCAGGAAGGCCTGGAAAAATAAACAATAAGGACTTTAGCTTTTCATAAACAAGCTCTCTATCCGGTATATGGTTTTTTAACAGCTCGTCAAGCTGATCCCTGTATAACCCGGGTAAGCGGTAGGAGCAAGAACTGTAAACATCATCATAATTCTCCTGCAGGTACCTGCAGGCTTCTTCCCTCAATATCCTGTGAACACCGAAGAGCAATGCAACAAGAAAATCAGTTTCCCCGGGTTTCCGGAGTTCATACAGTCTCCTCAGGGCACACACTTTTGTCCATAGCCCTATATGATTATAGTCCTTGTTTATAAGATCCGTGACAAGCACCTCATAATCCGGGACATCAACAGGGTGGTATCTTGACAGGTTTTTAAATTTAGTTTTCGGAGAAACCTTATCGAGCAAGGCTTTCATCTGTGGTTTTATTCCTGCATCAATACTGATATCAAGAATTTCGAAAGCATAATTAAGACTTTCCACTGTGTCCTTTTCAAGATTTTCCTTTATCTCCTCAAGGACATTCTTCTCATAAGCCAGGGAAAGCATATCAAATAAAAGGTCTGTCCACCACTGTGAGTCTTTTTCAATGGCTTCACATAGCAGTCTGTCATTATTTGCCTCCACGACGAGCCGGGCTGAAAGGTTCCATGTCAATAATCCAACGATGTTTAATACTTCCTGGTGTATCCTCACACGGTTTTGATCATCTGCCTTATAAGCGCAGCTGATTAATCCTTCAACAGCCTCTTTTCTCAGCAGGCTGTGTACAGACCATAATCTGGGTAAAAGAAATTCAATGGCCTTCTCACCCCCCGTTTCAGCAAAGAGCCTGGCAATAAGCCTCCTGACCGTAATATTGCCTGACGATCTGGAAAAATGACGGGATAAGGCCGGAAAGGCTTCCTCCCCGAAGCTCCTGAGTACCGAATAGGCATCCCGGGTGATATGCTGATTATCGAGACACTCACATATTTCAGGCAGTAAGTCCTTAATACGGAATTTGCCGGCGATATACAGTGTCTCTCTCCTGATGTCATTATCCTCGTCGCGAATGAGCCTCATAAGATCAGTTACCACCGGTGGTACCTGCTGGGCCATTATTGCCTGTAAATGCATCTTCCGGTTTGCACTCTCCTCAATTGTTGAAACAAGATCCTTCCTTTTTCCCAGTCCTTCCTTTTCAAGTCCTTTTTCAATATCTCTCACAACTGACTGTAGCCTCTCACTCAGGCCGTTATTGTCATATTTGCCGGAAGCTAAATGCCTCAGCAGCGGCAGTATATCAGGATTGAGATTCTTTTCTGCCTTATTGATAATTTGCTTTATTACCAGCCTGTTACCGCTGATGCTCTCATGAATTCCTGAGCTGGTTAAAATTTCAAAATAATTATTATCAATGAATAAGCCTGTTGAGCTGACTGAACCGAATTTCTTATTTGCATTAAATAAGCGATCATCTGCCTTTTTTAATCCTCCCTCATCCAGAATCTTCTTTATTGATCGCCTGTATTCTTTATAAAGGAGAAAGGCAGTAAGCACCCATATAGCGACTAAGACTATAAGCACCCATGAGAAATGGATCAGCCTGACAAAACTCAATGCCCCAAAGCCTGCAAGTATCAAACCGGCTGCCATAACTGTTATCTCGTTTAGAGTACCGTCGACAGCTTCTTTTACTCTGCGTCTGAGCTTTTCCTCCAGGGTCCGGCAGAGAATATTCAGGGCAGGTCTTTCAACTGAAATATTCAATGACCTGGATATTAGTCTGCTGAACGCCAGAATGAGGAAGAAGATAACAAAACCGGAGGTTCCTGCCGAAATTTCACCTGTGAAGCCCAGTACTACTGCAACTATTGTAAAAAGCCCTATAAGAACCGGTGAAAGGGTAAGAGCAAGGTCCATACCCTGTTTTTTTACGATGGCGGAAAAAAGAAATAAATTTATCAGCAAGGCCGCTACCATCACACTCCCTTCAAAATAACCCAGGAACCTGGCCATCTCATATTCGCCCGGATATCTTACCCTGGTTACGGCCATAAATGAATACTGAATAAAAAAGAGGACGAGCACCGAGAAAACAAAAAAGATGCCCAGCAAACGAAGGTATTTATTATTAATCATGACCTTAAATCCTGCCCTGCTCTCTCCGGAATATGATATTTTCCCAAAATCATTTTTATTCCTGCTTATAATATCAACCTGTATTAAAGTAACCATAAGTATGCTTATGGCACTTATAAAAAGCATATTGTTAGTCTCAATACTTAAGGATAAGAGCAGGGGAACAGAAAAGCTGCCAATTATTAAACCGGATATCAGGGCAGAATCAATAAGGCCGGTAAAGCCAGGTGACTCTTTCAGCTCATACAACCGCCCCGCCGTAGCCCTCAAACCCATCAGTGTAATGATGAAAAGAGGCCCCAGCATGATGAAGAATGAATAAACCATCCATGGTTCAGGGCCGGAACGAATAAGTACCCACAAAAATAGAGTAAGCAGCAAAATAAAAATGTGGTTCAGAACTGAGAAGAAGGAAAACCGCAGTTTTGAATGGAGAAAGGAGTAAAGCAATGTTATTGCGGTGCCGATAAGACCGCTGAGGACATAAGCCCTGGCCATATCGGCGATATCAAACCTGGATAAAAATACGGCATGGGCAGTAATATTGAAAATGCCATAATATAGCCCGATAAAAACCGATTGAATTAACAGCAGTCCATTAATTCTGTGCTCATCCCTCTCTTTTCCAAAGAGTTTAAACATAGTTAATTCCATCCCGGCATCCTTTCAACTTACTAATTTAGCTAATTAATAGTGACACATTTTTTGATAAATAATTTAGTTACCAACATATTGTATCATATAATAAACAATATTACGGCTTTGCTTCCTCCTTATTTCAAAACGCCGGGGGCATAAGGCAGATCACTGCTGATGCTCTTCATTGTAAGGAGGATGTGATAAAATTACATCCATAAGTTTTCCCGGATCGGCCTTCAATCCATCAATAATAAGACGTGCTTTATTATAATTTACTTCCCTTTCAGCCAGTTTTTTGCTTATATAATTCTCAAGGCCTTCACTGCTCATATCTTTAATGAGAGGGCGTACTTTTTTTACCCGTGACAATCGGTGTAAAAGTGTTGCAACATCATGCTTAAGATAGACCGTTACACCCGTGCTGTTCATATACTCCAAATTATCTTTAAAACACGGGGTCCCGCCTCCGCAGGCAATTACCATATTATGATCCCTGGGGATTCTCCTCAGGATGTCTGCCTCTATCTCCCTGAAGTAGTCTTCGCCTGGATCCCTGAATATGTCTTCCACTGACCGCCCTTCGGTATTTTCTATCAGTGAGTCAAGGTCAGCAAATTCCCAGCCGGCCCTTGAAGCCATTCTCCTCCCGAATGTGGATTTGCCTGAGCCCATAAAGCCGATCAGGTATATTATCATAGCAAGGATTTTATCTTTTGCCTGATTCTGACAGGCAACTAAAGTTCCAATGTCATCTGTGAATTATCGCCGGGTTTATTATTTGCGGGCGGCTTGTTGTTCTCTTCATCCTCTTCATCCTCTTCCTTCCTCTGTTCTGACTCCCTGAGCACAACCGGTTCTATCTCTTTTATATTTTCTACACTGTAATTGGTAAGGCGTTTACCCTTTGCCCTGTAGCTCTTTACCCCTATAAATTCAGCCACCTCGATAATTTCATTTTCCCTTCCCCTGTGCTTACCCCCAAATTCAATCTCAAATCGGGGGTACTCCACTTCAGTGAGGCTGATCAGCTTTGAGTCAGGATGTTCACTTATAAAACAAATTGGTTTTTCAGTTTCTTCAACCGTGAATCTCTTTACATAATAATATTCAGCCTCGGCATCCCAGTAAACAGCCGAGTATACCACGCCCGGCCTGAATTTCTCAATAATCAGAATATTATCTTCGAAGTGATTTGTAAGATCGAAATTGCTTAATCGTGCTGTTCCGTCTTTCGTTATTACCATAATTTTGTCATCTGCACTGAATTCTCCCAGGTACCTTCCACGCGAATCGGCATTGAGGCGGGCAACCGTATCGTCAAACCACAATTTTCTGCCTCCCAGGGTAGAAACTCCCCTTTCCTTCAGGTTTATTTTCTGTACCGCATTCCGGGTAAGGATATTACCAATAGATGATTTGCCCTTAATGGCCAGCTCACTGAAATCAAATTCAAAAGAAAGCTTCTTCAGCCTTGGCCTCGGGCGGTGGTGCACCTTAATCACTTCAGCTTCACCGTTGGGATTGGCGCTGAAATATAATATCCTGGAATCAGCAGTTCCCCTGGTAATATTGTATTCCCTGTCGCGGGTCACACTGGTAATGGCACATCTTTTCACCATAATATTGCCACCCCTGCCATCCTGGTAAACAATGTTATATATTGTCCGTTTATCGTTTTTCCTGAATACCCCGGCATAAATTATATTCTTACCCACAAATTGTTTTTCTGATACTTTTGTCACCATGTAAGTACCGTCTTTAAGAAAAACTATAATATCATCAATATCGGAACAATCGCATACATACTCATCTTTTTTCAGGGATGTGCCAATAAAACCTTCATCTCTGCTTATGTAAAGTTTGGCATTGTTGGCAGCCACCTTGGTTGCTTCAATCTGGTCGAAGCTTTTTATCTCGGTTTTCCGTTCTCTCCCCTTGCTGTATTTTTTCTTTATCTGCCTGAAATAATTAATTGTATAGGGTATAATGTTTGCCAGATGGGCCTTTACCTCATCTAGCTCAGTTTCAAGCCCTTTAATATGACTGTCTGCCTTTTTAACATCATATTTTGATATTCTCTTGATCTTTATTTCAGTAAGCTTTATAATGTCATCCCTGGTGACATCCCTTTTCAGCCTTGGCTTAAAAGGCTCAAGCCCCTTGTCTATAGCCTTTATTACGGCTTCCCATGTTTCGCACTCTTCGATATCGCGGTATATCCTCTCTTCGATAAAGATTTTCTCGAGTGATGACATATGCCATTCTTCCTCGAGCTCATTCAGTCGTATTTCAAGCTCCTGCCCGAGCAGGTTTACGGTATTATCCACCGTGCGCCTCAGGATATCACCTACCCCGATAAATTCGGGTTTATTATTGTAAATCACACAGGCATTGGGAGATAATGATATTTCACAATCGGTAAAGGCATAGAGGGCATCAATTGTTTTATCGGGAGACACCCCGCCGGCCAGGTATATTACTATTTCCACATCCTGGGCAGTATTGTCATCTATCTTTTTAATCTTGATCTGCCCCTTGTCATTTGCCTTTATTATTGAATCAATAAGGCTGCCCGTGGTCCTTGAAAAAGGGATTTCAGTTACCACCAGTGTTTTCTTATCGAGCTTCTCAATCCTTGCCCTTATTTTTACATTTCCTCCCCTCAGTCCATCGTTATATTTGGATATATCTATCATTCCCCCAGTGGGGAAGTCGGGAAATAATTCAAAGTCCTTTCCCTGGAGGTAAAGAACAGCTGCATCAATAAGTTCAATGAAGTTATGCGGAAGTATTTTTGAGGCGAGACCCACAGCAATACCCTCCACTCCCTGCGCCAGCAATAAGGGGAACTTTACCGGCAGTGTAAGGGGTTCCTTGTTCCTGCCATCATAAGATTGTTTCCATTCTGTTGTTTTGGGATTAAAGACCACATCGAGGGCAAATTTAGACAGACGAGCCTCTATATACCGTGGAGCTGCTGAACCGTCACCGGTAAGCATGTTTCCCCAGTTTCCCTGTGTTTCAACCAGCAGATTTTTCTGCCCGAGCTGTACCAGGGCATCCCCGATTGAAGCATCGCCATGAGGATGGAACTGCATTGTATGGCCAATGATGTTGGCAACCTTGTTAAATCTGCCATCGTCCATTCTTTTCATTGAATGCAGTATCCTTCTCTGCACAGGTTTGAGCCCGTCGGTAATATGAGGTACTGCCCTTTCAAGGATTACATAAGATGCATAATCCAGGAACCAGTCTTCATACATACCAGAGAGGGCTGTAACTTTCAACATTTCCTCTGCTGACCGGCCGCTTTCACCGCCGGCTTTGCCATGCTCAGTATCTTTTCTCCCCTTCTCCGGAGTATTCTTGCTCATACTACACAAATCTTTACCGTCAAAAATTAATTATCTTCAAGCAGTGGTGCTTCTTCCTCCAGGAGGTCTTCTTCAAACCTCAGGTTTTTGATTATAAACTCCTGCCTGTCGGGTGTGTTTTTACCCATATAGAATTCAAGGAAATCCTTAACTGACTCATTGCCTTTCAACCTGACCGGTTCGAGCTTCATATTCTTACCGATAAAATGCCTGAATTCATCAGGTGATATCTCCCCGAGACCCTTAAAACGGGTTATTTCAGGATTGGCACCCAGTTCTCTCATAGCTTTCTCCTTCTCTTTCTCGGTATAAATATATCTTGTTTCCTTCTTATTTCTTATGCGCCAGAGGGGTGTCTGAAGTATGTAGAGGTGTCCCTTGCGTATGAGATCGGGGAAAAACTGAAGGAAGAAAGTAAGCAGTAAGAGCCTTATATGCATTCCGTCAACATCAGCATCCGTTGCAATAACCACATTGTTGTACCTGAGGCTATCTATTCCCTCCTCTATATTGAGGGCAGCCTGCAAAAGGTTGAACTCTTCATTTTCGTATACTATTTTTTTGGTCAGACCGTAAGTGTTCAGCGGCTTGCCCCTGAGGCTGAAAACAGCCTGTGTCTCAACATTCCTGGATTTGGTTATAGAGCCGCTCGCCGAGTCACCCTCTGTAATGAATATTGTTGAATTAAGCCGGTGATCGTGATTGGTATCATAATGTATACGGCAATCCCTGAGCTTTTTATTGTGAAGGTTAGCCTTTTTGGACCTCTCCTTTGCAAGCTTCTTTATTGAAGAAATGGCCTTCCTCTCTTTTTCAGATTCCAGTATCTTATTAAGCAGTGCTTGTGCCACCTCCGGGTTTTTATGCAGGTAATCGTCAATCGATTTCCTGACAAACTCACCTATAAAATTCCTTACGGAAGGACCCCCGGGAGCCATATTCTTTGACCCGAGCTTGGTCTTTGTCTGTGATTCAAATACCGGCTCCTCAACCTTTATGCTTAAAGCAGCAATTATTGATGTCCTTATATCAGAGGGCTCAAAATCCTTCCTGTAAAAGTCCCTGATCACCTTAACAAGCGACTCCTTGAAGGCTGACAGGTGAGTTCCTCCCTGGGTGGTGTGCTGTCCGTTCACAAAACTGTAGTAGTCCTCTCCATACTGGTTGCCATGGGTCAGAGCTATTTCAATATCCTCCCCCTTCACGTGGATGATGGGATAGAGCCCTTCCCTGGCCATATTTTCATTCAGGAGGTCGAGCAGGCCATTCTTTGACTGGAATTTTTCACCGTTGAAGTTTATTGTAAGGCCAACGTTGAGGTAAACATAATTTCTTATCATGACCTCAACATTCTCGGAAATAAAATGATAGGAATTGAACAGTTCCTCATCCGGCACAAAGATGGTGAGCACCCCGTTGGGCTCTTCAGTTTTGAAAATATCGGTCTCCCTCACCAGGTTCCCCTTTTCAAACTCTACCTCCTTGGCTTTTCCGTCTCTTACCGATCTGACAAAAAACTTACTGCTAAGTGCATTGACAGCCTTTATACCCACACCATTAAGACCCACTGATTTCTTAAATGCCTTGGAGTCGTACTTGGCACCGGTATTCATCTTTGAAACCACATCAAGAAGCTTACCCAGAGGTATTCCTCTCCCATAGTCTCGTATCGACACCTCATGATCAACAATACCGATATCTATCTTCCTGCCATTACCCATCATGAACTCGTCTATCGAGTTATCTGTCACCTCCTTTATAAGAACATATATACCATCATCCTGTGATGAGCCATCACCGAGCTTACCAATGTACATACCGGGTCTGAGCCGTATATGTTCCCTCCATTCAAGAGTCTTTATGTTCTCTTCCGAGTAATTATCAACCATTTATTTCGGATTTTGCGCAAATATAATCAAAAGCGGGACTGCTTTGTAAGCGATTTTTCAACAAAAAAACGCAGCAAAAACAGCTCTTATTGCATAAAACGACTTGAAAATGAGCTTAATGCCTGTTTTACTGTGTGTTAAAAAATCGTATCCCTGTTTAAAAAAAGTGGAAGAAGGGATTAAATGATCCCCATTTGCTTCATAAGTATTGCGGCATTCATGTTTTTTGTAAGCCCGTCCCTCAGGATATAGTCAAACTTTACCTCATCACCTTCAATTTCAATTTCGAAACACCTGTTTTTTACATTCGGATAATTATCCTCCAGGCTACCCAGCTGGATATCATGAGTGGCAATTATGCCGGTAGCCTTATATTCTATTATCTTTTCAATGAATATTCGTGCACCTTCACTCTTATCCTTTGAATTGGTGCCTTTCAGTATTTCATCCAGGAGGAAGAACACATTTTCCTTCCTTTCCAGTCTCTCCTTCAGTTCCCTCAACCTCTTCAACTCAGCGTAGAAATATGATTCACTATCCGACAATGAGTCGGTAGTACGCATACTGGAATATAGCTTGCAGGGCGTAAATATGAGTTCAGTTGCACACACCGGCGCCCCAGCCATTGCCAGTACCATATTCACCGCAAGGGTACGCAGGAAGGTGCTCTTGCCGGCCATGTTTGCCCCGGTAATGATATTTATTTCTCCCCTGCCGCCCACTTTAAAATCGTTCGTGACCCTTGTTTTTGCGGGTATGAGCATGTGACCCATATCACCGGCAAGGAGGTACACATCCCCTTCGGATTTAAGCGGGTAAGAGAAATGTTCATTATTCCTTGCAAAATTAGCAAGGCTGCATAGAGCATCTGTGTGTCCCAGCTTATCAAACCATTCCGGGAGAAGCTCACTGGCCGTTCTTTTCCACGACTCAAGCCTGAAAATACACTGAATATCCCATAATAAAATACCGTTCAGGGGTATTGCCATCAACATGTTCAGCCTGCTGTCAAAAGCCTGTATTATCCTCGACAGGCGCCTGATGCTCAGTGAAGCTGTCTGCCCCCCGGCAGATAAGGATTTTTTCAGCTGGCATATGTATGAAGAATTGAAACCTTGATCTTCGAAATGACTTACCAGGTTCCCTAATGTTTTAAGCATGCTGTGTTTCTTAGAAACCATGGCATGCTTACGGTTTATATTTCTCAGGTTAACAGATATAATGCCCAGGTTAAGGAGGAAGACCAGTACGAATAATGAGTAATGAAGGATGCCTGCAATTGCTAAGATAAGCGTTAACAGGGCAAGAGCGGGCATCAGCACCCTTAATACCCTGTATGTCCTATTATTCAGATAAAGAGCCTGCTCCCTGAGCCATGCATTGAAATCATCTATGTCATCTTTCCCTGTGGTACCCGTCATCCCGTAGGCTTTGAATTCCTGTCTCCACGATACCATCGGGGCCAGTTCCCTGACAGCCTCCTGCCGCTTTTCCATGTCACCGCTCAGTTTATATGGCGACATAAGCCATCCGGCAAGTAAATCCTTACCCCTGCCGGTACAGGTCCTGTTCAGATACTGGTAGAGGGAGTGATTTCCGAAAAGATCAATATCATGGGAAAAATCATGATGCGGATCAATATACTCATCTCCGCCATCAAAGCAGTCATGGTCATTATTCAGGCCGCTCAGCTCCATTTCATTTATGCGCAGCATGTTTTCACAGAAGGATTTTTTAAAGCTTTGTTCTGCATACTTCCTGAGGAGAAAAATAAAAATGATGATGGCTGCAGTAAATGTTGCTATGGCCGCAGTCTGGCTTATACGCCACAATAAAACAAGGAGCGAAACACCGGCGATAAAAACAAGGAGCCTCAACATGGAAAGATAAAAAAGCTTCTTACCTGTATGCTCTGCCATGCCTCTATACTTTTCTGCCCTGTCTTTGTATAATGTTTTTAAGCTATCCATGCCTGTCTGTTATCATTCATATTACTCTTTTTTCCGGTTATTCTCCCTCCTTAATTCTTCCAGTGCCTTTTTCATCATGTTCTGCACCTGTAATGCCAGCTTGTCAGGATCATCAGTATTAAATTCAGAGGGGTAAATAGGTTTCAATATCCTCATTTTCAAGCGGTACCCTGAACTGAAAATAAATCCTTTTCTTGGCAGCACCTCCCCGGTACCGTCAATCAGAACCGGCAGGATCGGAACACCCTTCTCCAGTGCCAGTCTGAAAGCTCCGCTTTTAAACCTGTGTATCTCACCGTCGGTTGAGCGGGTACCTTCAGGGAAAATAAAGAGCGACTCGCCCTTGCTTAAGGCATCTTCCGACTTTTCCATCATTTTTATAACACTCTCCTTATTGCCCCTTGCAAGGGATATATAAGCGGCCATCTGCATTGACTGTCCCAGTATTGGCACCCGGAAATTTTCAACCTTGGAGATCCACCTGAAATCAAGCCTCAGGGCTTTTACCACAGGAATATCAAGCAATGACTGGTGGTTTGAAATCATAACATAATTAGTTCCCGGAACATAGTTTTCCATGCCATCTGTTTCCAGCTCCCACAAGGGGCTTGCCTTAATAAGAACCCTGCCCTGAAGCGAAAGCCACCGGTGAACATACAAGCTGCTTTTTCCTGCAGGCAGGCCAATAATCCAGATAAGAATTGTAAAAGGAAACATAAGGACAATGCAGAGGACACTGAAAACCCAGGTAAATATCGATTTTATGAGATCCATAGAACCTACATTATAAAATTATAAATAAGATCGCTGTCTGATACAGGCATATTTGCATTCAGTAGAATGGCAATATCATCATAAAAATGCCTTGTCCCCGGTAATAAGGTTTCAACTTTCTCCCATGAACCTGGTCCTGAAAATTTACACGCCCTGATTATCCCCTTTGACACCTCCAGCTTCACATTAGCCTCTTCCTCCCCTATTCTGAAAGTCTTTGAAAAGGTATAATCAGGCCCCCAGGCATAATTCCATTCCCAGGTCATGAATTTATTTATTTTAAGTGCCTGTATCTGCTTAATATCCCTTTCATTTAACTTATAATATTCATTATCCGGGTACAGGCCGGAAATATATTCCAGGAAACCTGCCTTCAGTTCATCTACGGAATTGATGTTCTCCATATACCCATCCAGGTTGGCAACACTGCCCGGGTTTGATTTAACTGCCCGGCTGGAGATATCAGCCTGTGCCTGCGCCAGGCAGCGCGACATAAGCCCAAGGTCGGCTGAGAAAAGCAGCGTGCCATGGTGAAGGACCCTGTTTTTAAAAACATGCTCTGCATTTCCCGATATTTTCATGTTACCTGTTCTTATCTCGTTTTTTTCACCTTTGTAAGCATCAACTCCCTCTTTCTTTAAAAATGACACAAGAGGTTTTGTATACTCTGAAAAATTCACCTGCTTACCGTCTTCCGTATTTCTAATAAGGGTATAATTCATATTTCCCTCATCGTGGTAGACTGTTCCGCCCCCCGATATCCTCCTGATCAACGGTATATTATTTTCTCTCAGGCACCTGGCATTAACTTCCTCAAGCGGATTCTGGTGTTTCCCGATGATCACCGACCTGGCATTAATATAAACCATGAATATTTCAGCTTCGAAATTCCTGAAAAGATATTCCTCGGCAGCAATATTAAACCATGGATCAGTACTACTATTGTCAATTATCAACATCTTTTCCCTTTCCGGTCCTGAAGAAATTTGAGTTATATATCAGCCTCTCATCCATCAGGAGGAAGACTGACAGGAAGCCATAGCCAATCAGTGCGCCCAGCATTGCTCCTCCGAGTACATCACCCGGGTAGTGTACGCCAAGGTAGATCCTGCTGTAAGAAACCAGTGCAGCCCAGAAGAGAATGAGTGCCGTGAACCACTTCTTTTTCATCATACCCAGGCTGAGAACGGCTGCAGCAAAAGAATTGGCGGCATGTGAGGAAACGAAGCCGTACAGGCCTCCGCACCTGCCGTTCACCGTGTGTACCAGTCCCTCGAGCACAGGCTCATGGCATGGACGAAACCGTTGAAAAACCTCCTTGAAGGCATGCACCGATAACTGGTCGGAGGCAGTGATAGTAAGAATGATAAGAGGAATGATTATCAAAAAAGAACGCTTGTATTTAAGGGCCAGCAATACCAGTATTATGAGATATAATGGTACCCATGTCAGTTTTGCGCTGACAAGGCTCATAAACTTATCCCACCATGGGGAATGGATGGAATTAAGAAAAAGAAAAATATCATGGTCAAGCCTCTCTAACATAAGGATGATAAGTGATTAACTGTTAAGCGATCGCCATAAAATATCTTTCAGGCTGTCAATTCCCGCACCTGTGACAGAAGAAATAAAGGCATAAGGTGTGAAATTTATCTCCTCCCTCATCTCAGCCATAAGTTCGTCGTCAAGAAGGTCTGCCTTGCTGATGGCAAGCACTCTTTTTTTATCGAGCAATTCAGGATTATATTTACCCAGTTCGTCAAGCAATATCCTGTATTCTGCCATTACATCCCGGCTGTCGGAAGGGACAAGGAACAGGAGCACCGAGTTTCTCTCTATATGCCTCAGGAACCTGGCGCCCAGGCCCTTGCCCTCATGTGCCCCTTCAATTATACCGGGTATGTCAGCCATAATAAATGATTTGTGATCACGGTAAGCCACTATACCAAGATTAGGGACGAGGGTAGTAAAGGGATAATCGGCGATCTTTGGCCGGGCCGCTGAAACCACGCTTAGCAGGGTTGATTTTCCTGCATTGGGAAAACCCACCAGTCCCACATCTGCCAGCACCTTCAGCTCGAGGATGAACCAGCCTTCACTTTCAGGCTCACCCGGCTGTGCAAACCTTGGTGTCTGCCGTACGGAGGATTTAAAATGGACGTTCCCCAGTCCTCCCCTGCCTCCCTTGAGCAAGATTTTTTCCTGGCCATCTTCTGTTATTTCCAGCAGCTGCATACCCGATTCAGCGTCCTTTGCCACGGTACCCAGCGGAACATCGACATATATATCCTCACCTTCAGCTCCTGTTTTCATTGATGATGATCCCGGTGTGCCGTTACCTGCGAATATATGTTTCCTGTATTTTAAGTGTATAAGGGTCCATAGTTGTTTATTACCCCTCAGGATGATATGTCCTCCCCTGCCACCGTCACCCCCGTCAGGGCCTCCCTTCGGGATAAATTTCTCCCTGCGCAGGTGTGCCGACCCGCTTCCGCCCTTACCTGAGCGGCAGAAAATTTTTACATAATCAACAAAGTTACTTTCCGGCATAAACTATTTTAAATACAGGCTCGGATTACCTCACACAGGCGATGGAAAATTTCGTCAATATCACCCATGCCATTTACAGTCTGGTACTTGTTGTCTTTCCTGTAATAAGAAATCACGGGTTCAGTTTTTTCCTTATACACCTTTATCCTGTTTTCAATTATATCAAGGTTTTTATCATCAGGACGTCCTGACACCTCCGCCCTGAGTATTAATCGTCTGACCAGTTCCTCATGTTCAACCTCCAGCATCAGCATTTTGCATATTGATGTATTCTTATCGGCAAGTGTCTCATCCAGGGCCCTGGCTTGATCAACCGTCCGGGGGAATCCGTCAAAGATAAATCCGCCTGCACCGGGATTTGCATCAAGTCTTTCCGCAATCATTTCGATCACCACATCATCGGGAACAAGCTCCCCTCTTTGCATAATGCCCTCCACCTTCCTGCCCAGTCCGGTTTGTCCTGCAACTTCTTCCCGCAACATGTCTCCTGTTGAGAGATGAATGAGACTGAACTCTGATGCAAGCTTTACCGATTGAGTGCCTTTCCCTGATCCCGGCGGGCCGAAAATCAAAAAATTAATCATTCCTGAAATTTTATGTTAATACTTATTCTGGTCGTCTACGATCCTGTAAACCGCCCTGAGGTTTCGTCCGAAGCCATCCCAGTCAAGGCCATAGCCTATGACAAAATCATTGGGTATTTCAAAGCCCAGGTAGTCAATCTTATGAGAACCTTTGTAAGCATCCGGTTTGAGCAGGAGGGCAGCCACCCGGATTTCGCGTGCACCCTTGTCATAGAGATCTTCAATGATACCATCCAGTGTTTTTCCTGTATCAATAATATCTTCAAGGATAATTACCGACTTGTTACTCAGATCATCATTCAGCCCGATAAGCCTTCTTACATCACCGGTTGATCTTATTCCTTCGTAGGAAGATAATTTCATAAATGACAGTCTCACATTCATGTCAATATTTCTGAGCAGGTCAGCGGTAAAAACATAGGAGCCGTTAAGTATACTTATAAAAAGGAGGTCCTTCCCCCTGCAGTCATTCTCTATCTGCTTTGCAAGCACCCTGACCCTGTCGAGTATTTCTTTTTCCTCTAAAAATACTTCGAAGATTTTGTCCCTTATTTTAATAGTATTCATAGGCAGGGCTGATGATGGATTCAAATATTGATGCGAAAATATAAAATATATGCCTTATTTTTGTTTCAAACTAAAAATAAAAACTTCACACCATGGAGCCAAGAGTAAGTATTATTATGGGAAGCACCTCGGATCTTCCCGTTATGGAAAAAGCAGCAGCCATACTGAATGATTTTAAGATCCCCTTTGAGATCAATGCCCTGTCGGCCCACCGCACACCTGATGAAGTTGAGAAATTTGCCCGCGAAGCATCGGGCAGGGGCATAGAAGTGATAATTGCAGCAGCCGGCATGGCAGCACACCTGCCGGGTGTTATTGCCGCCATGACGATACTGCCTGTAATAGGTGTACCCATCAAGGTGTCGCTTGAAGGGCTTGATTCATTGCTGGCCATTGTCCAGATGCCTCCCGGCATACCTGTGGCCACGGTAGGCATCAATGCAGCACAAAATGCAGGTATTCTTGCAGCACAGATCATAGCCGGCAGCGATAAGGATGTTAAAAGCAGGCTTGGCAAGTTCAAGGACGAGCTCAAGACCAAGATCGTCAAAGCCAACAAGGACCTGGCTGAGGTGAAATATGAGTATAAGACGAACTGAGATTGCAAGGGGAGAAAATATTTTCCAATTATCTCATTTATTGATATCTTACAGCCTGAAATACCAACCGACCCGGGCCATGAAAAGGATCATAATGTTATTGCTTCCTGTCCTTGTGCTTTCGTGTAACAGGGGTGTTGAACAGGTTGAAGAACCTGGATATGATCGCGACAAATTCTTTGTTGTTGACTATGAATCGATCCTCAATAACAAATCAATAGTTTCTCTCAGCGAACTGGCGGATGATATTGAATACATTTGTCTTGAGACAAATGATCAATGTCTCCTTCGATCAACAGCAAAATACCATTTTACTGATGAATTTATTTTTGTCAATAACATAGAATATATCCTGCAGTTCGACAGGACAGGTAAATTTATCAAGCAGATAGGTACCCCGGGCAGGGGACCGGGTGAGATCGGCCTTATAAGGATCCTGTCTGTTCTCGACGAACAAAAGCAGCTTGTTGTGCAAACCAACTGGGCCCGGAAATTATATTATTTCTCTTATGACGGTGATTTTTTAAAATCTGTTCCGGTGAAGGATGTGCGACGCATAAAAGCCATATCTGGAGAACGCCTTGTATATTTTGACGGCTGTGCTTATGGTAATGAAGACTATATGTTTGCACTCGTAAATACTGAAGGTGATACACTTGATGTGGTAAACAACCATTATAAATGGGAGAATGAAACCGGTTTTGTGGGAACAGTGTTCTACCATTTGTTTGTTCCTTTCTACTTCTATAATAATACCATCTCCTTCAAATCGATGCATAATGACACTGTATATAATGTGGCGGGTGATTCAATAAGACCGGAATACCTGGTTGACCCCGGGAAGTATCAGCTTCCGCAGGAAGACAGGGTTGAGGTACCATCTTCAGGAGGATTCCAGGGATTTGCCGAAAGAAGTAAAGGTTACAGGTTCTGTTCAGTATTTGAGGCTGATGAAATGCTTTTTATCTCCAGCTCAGGTTACCAGGATCGTATCCAGTATAATATGATTTACGACAGGCCGGGAGCTACAGGCCGGCTGCTTGTTGACAACAATAATGATCCCGGCAGCATTATTAACGATATTGATGGCGGAACCGATTTCTGGCCTAAGGCAGCGGTGAATGACAGTACGGTTTACATGCCAATCCTTCCGCTTGATCTGAAGAAAAAGGAACTTAGGGATAAAATAATGAACAGCGGCGTAGAAGCGCAAGATTTTGCGCCTCTACTCGAAATGATCGACAGGCTGGATGAAAACGACAATCCAGTACTGATGGTTGTCAGTTTGAAATAAATAATGATCGGAGCTTGGAGAAGCCAACCTTTAACTCGGCGAAGCCAATCAAATATCAATCTTCTCCTTTAGCGAAAAAATAAAAACCACCGGGTTGCTGTTCTCATCAATCTGGCTGTCCAACTCTTCGAGGCGTTTTCTTTGGTTTGGATCCATGTCATCCTCTTTTAGTTTTTCGGCAATCTTTACCTTCAGGTCTGAAGCCTGTTGAGCTACAACTAATTTATTGTCTATGGTATAGTAATGAGATGAGTTGAAAGCTCTTTCATTAATTATCCCATAAAGATCATCAAATACTTTCATCCTCATTGCCTCTTCACTGTTTTTTCCAATAACTGCCAGTTCATCTCTTATATCATACATGCCACCCCATTTTCCGGGCCTGTACTCACTTACTTCGGCCTTTGTTATCTCCGAGCAGTTAACAATCCACTGATCATCAGACTCCCCAATTACCGAATAACCGTATCTCCCTATAATTGACTCAGGTTCAACTATTGTATTATATTTCTGTCCCCTTGCCCCCCTGTCAAGAATATATTCGTGAACTACATTTTCCCCGGAAAGAGAATACACTGTGTCGTTACCGGGTGAATAAAGTCTCCATTTACCATTATAAATGTACACAGAGCCCCCTCCCATTGAGGGCGTAAATCCCTTGTCTGCAGACGGCGGGTAAACAGTCCTTTCGATGAGGCCTTTTACTTCACCCTTTCTATCATGTATCACCAGGAGGACTGAATCCCTCGGGTAAAAAGGATGGCCTCTTACAACCCCGGGACTGTACCAGGTGTCGCCTGAATAACTAACACTGTTCCCCATAAGATCATAAGGCTGCTTAACATCGGAAACATATTCAGCATTACTGTTAAACAGCTGATTTTCTGTCGTGAAACTCAATACAAACATGTTGGTATCAGGTAGGGGTAACAATGATGACAGTAAATAACCGGAGTGTTCACCCGGACCATTACCGCCTGCACCCACTCCTTTTATGAACCTGCCCTTATAATCGAACATGTAGCATGTAACAGGGTCGGGAAAGTTAATCTGTGTCCCCACAATTATTTTATCTTCAAATAGGAATACCATCGCGTTCCCGACAAGACATTCTTCTTTTGTCTCCAGTGGTATCACCCGGTAATCATCAATTATCTCAGAGATACCGGTTTCTCTCAGCTCATCAGGCAGCCTGTCGAAATGGATTACGGGAATTTTCCTCCCGTCGAGATTAACAGTTGACACAACACGGTCCTCATTACCTGCATTACAGGAAAACAATAAGAGAACCAGGATTAAAAAAAGAAAATTTCTCATTTTATTTATGCTTGGTTAAGATTCATAATTAAAAAAATATCCGTAATAGTCATTAGCCTGCTATAGATTTGTCTTGAATTTAAAGATAGTTAATAATGTTGGTCTATTGAATCGAAAACAATTCAACGATAGTTAATATTCACTTTCATCAATAAACTCCCAATCTCTTCCGGATTATCAAGGTATTGTTCAAGCATTTCGGGGTTGGTGCATTTTTCCCGTCCAGGATCAATGATATTGATACGCTCTTCAAGGAACGACGGATAGACAGCCCAGATAAATGAATTTTTATAAGTGCTGGTAATATTAATCGCACCTTTGAAAATCTCTGCTTCCTCATTTTCCTTAATAAGAACAGTATAAAACTCCTCTCCATACCTGAAAACCATCACAGGATAATCATCAGTCTCAGAGTAATAAATCATATTGTAAGTATCTTCCCATTCAGGGTTCCCCGTACCCGTAGTTATGGAAAATACATTCTTATCATAATTAAGCACAAAAGCCGGCATAATACTGCTTTTTCTTATACGATAAACAGTATCACAGCTGAGAGAAAAGAAGTAATCTTTACCAACCTCCTTAGTTGTGCAACTAATCAGTTTCTGTAAAATTGATGTTATTAACAACTTTTACTGTTTGAATCAACATTTTTTGCTTTTTTGTTGTGCTGTTTTGCAAAAATGCACACATATGAACAATTATTGTTTTAGTGTTTGATAAATAAGAGGTTACGTTCTTAGATATATTGAATTCCAGGATTAGTTTTGTATGGAAGACTATGGAACCATCCGATAAAATAATCATTGAAGATCTGAAGGGCATCATAAAGATGCAGGCCCAGGAACTTGCTAAAATCCCCATACTTCTTGCTCGAATAGAATCTCTGGAACACGAGCTGCTGCGCTACAAGACTAAAAAGGACAGCAGTAACAGTTCTGTACCACCTTCCAAAGATGAGAACAGGCCCCCACGTACCAGCAGTCTTAGAGAAAAGAGTGGTCGTAAAGCAGGAGGACGACCCGGGCATGATGGCAAGACTTTGAAGATGACAGATAATCCGGATGAGATTATTGAACATCGTGCATGTTTTTGTCCTGAATGCGGGAAAGATGTAAGCGGTCAACCCTATTCAGGGAAACTCATTATATCTTCAATCCTAATTCTCCCCTCCTTCCCTCAGCACTCGCCTGCCTGCGGCACACTCGCACTTCTCGGTTCATCATTCCATCCCCTGCCCCATTTTATACTTGTATCTTTCTACTTTTATCTTGTATCTTTTACATCCCCCGGCTCGCTTTGCTCGCCGCCCCCTTCAAAGGGGGAGCCTTGCGGTATAAATACCAATAAGTTAAGGGTATAAAATACAAACTCACCACCGTACCCAGTGCCATTCCTCCTATAACCGTCAGCGCCAGTGGTTTCTGCAGCTCCGAGCCTATGTCGGTGCCAAAGAGGAAGGGCATCATGGCCAGTATGGTCGTCAGGCTGGTCATAATAATAGGCTTCAGCCTCCTGGCCCCTCCTTCGTATATCGCCTCCTTCAGTTTCAGGCCCGATCGCCGCAGGTGATTAATGGTGTCTATCTTCAATATAGAATCGTTTATTATTATACCTGACATTACAATAATACCTATCATTGACATCAGGTTAATCGTGCCGCCGAATATTCTCAGAAGCATCAAAGCCCCTGTTATGTCAATGGGCAGTTCCAGCATCACTACAAAAGGCAGTTTGAGCGATTCGAACTGGGAAGCCAGGATGAAATAAAGCAGCAGTATTGATATCAGTATTACAAAAAACATCTCCCTGAAGATCTGTTGTCCGGATATCAGCGATCCGGAAAAACGTACACTGATATCATCTTCCCGGCTTACCACTGACCTTATCTCAGCTGTAAGGTTTTCAGGCGATCGTGTTTCTATATCCATGCTTAAAGGGACATATTCACCGTACAGGCCTCCCCTGATATATTTATACCCATACATCCTCTCTACATCAACAAGGTTACGCAAGGGCACTTCCTGTCCCCGGATATTCCTGACAAAACTGCCATTAATAATATTACTTATGTATTCCTGGTCCTCTACAAGAACTATTGGCAATATTTCATGCGAAGCCCTCAGCTCACCCGCCTGGTTACTGTTAAATGCTGTCTTAAGCCTGTAATACAGCTGCTGGGGATTTACTTCGTAAACCATCAATCTTTCCTGGTTGATACTTACAATTACTTTTTCACCGGTGGGCGGCATTGTTACCATTGCCTCCGGCCAGCCTTCATCCAGTGCTGACCTAATCCTCTCAACCTTGTCCAGGGCAGGCACCCTCTCTTCCGATACCAGGCTCAGGTGTACTACCAGGCTGGCTTCCGTTGCTGAAAAGATCTTCTCAAAAACATTTTCCTGAGGTATTATGTTAAGTGAAGCATCAGGGTAAGCCGATGAGATATAATTATCAATTGCCCTCCTGAGCTCGTCATAAACAGAATAATCTTCAGCTTTCAGGTATATTTTCGACTGGGTGTAGCTCTGGTCATAATCCCTGTTAAAAATAAAATCCTGCTCGCCTATGAAATTATTTGATTGCACTATTTTATCACTGCAGTGTGCCAGCAGATCCATCACCCTGCCGGTATTCTCCCTGACGTCAATATTCTCATTCCAGTCCACCAGCACAAGCATCTCATCCTGCTTCACTGCAGGCAATCGTTCCTTCTCCATCATAAGGAAAAACAGGATGCTCACAAACATAAGCGAAATGAAGAAAGGTATCATTATTCTCCTGTATTTGAAAAAGAAGTCCAGTCCCCTTTCGTACTTTTTCTCCAGGTTCTTAAACGAAATCCTTTTCACGAAGCGGGTAAGTGCTCCCTCGCGCGGATTCTTATAGAACTGCCTGAACAGGGTGGGCAGCAACATTATCGAAACAGCAAAGGAAACGAAGAGGCCGATGGAGATGGCTACAGCCTGGTCAAAGAAAAGGGCACCGGCAATACCGCTGAGAAAGATAAGGGGAATAAAGACGGCACAGGTGGTAAGCATAGACGAAAGCAGCGGACGTATGACCTCGTTAGTGCCCTTAATACATGATTCGGACACTGAACTGCCCCTGTTCATGTACTGCATGATATTATCAGTAACGATGATGGAATTATCTATCATCATGCCCACACCAAGTATGAGACCCGAAAGGGATATTATATTAATGGACAGTCCGGCCAGGTGGAAAAACAAGATGCTTATAAGTACCGAGGAAGGAATACTTATGCCTATGAGCCAGGGTGACCGTCCGTCCCTGAGGAAGAAAAACATTACCAGGAAGCCCATGGTACAACCGAACAGGAGGCTCATCTTCAGGTTCGACATTGAAAAGTCAAGTATCCTTGTCTGGTCCTGTGATATCCCGAACCGTATATCAGGATAATCATCAGCAAAAATATCCAGCAATTCATCAAGCTTTTCCTCAAGGTCGGCCATCCTGGCCGTTGTTTTTTTTATTATAGCCAGTGATATTGACCGCTTGTCACCGTTAAAATACATGCCTGTCAGCCTGCCCTGGCGCAAACCCACATTTGCCACATCCTTCATCTGCACAAGCCTGTCACCTGACCTCAGGTATATATTTGCCACATCATCAACGGTCTTAAGGTATGAGCTGAACTCCAGTGTGTAAAGGTACTTGCCGTCTTTCACCAACAGGCTGCCCACATTGAGGTTATTCCTTTCAATGGCAGCCCGTATTTCATTTTCTGAAATATTAAGGCTTCCCGCTTTCTCCAGGTCAGGTTCAATATATATCTCTTCATCAACCTGGCCCGTGATATCCGCTATGGCCACCTCAGGCAGTTGCTCAATCCTCTTTTTTATTACTGTTTCGGAGAATTTACTGAACTGGTTGAACCTTTCCTCCGAATACTGCTCTTCGCCAAGGCTCAGGTTAAGCATAAAGACAGGTATATCGGTGGCACTGGCCTTTATTATCCTGGGCCTGTCCAGGTCGTTAGGCAGTGCGTTCATGCTTCCGTCAATCTTCTCATTTACCTCCATAAAAGCCAGGTCGATATCCGTGCCATATTCAAACTTAAGCTGGATTATAGCGCTCCCGTTACGCGATTCGGATTCAATATCATCAAGCCCTGGTACCTGCAAGAGGTTACGCCTCAGGATGCTCACTATCGAATTTTCTATCTCCCTGGCCGAGTTATCAGGACGGGAAACAGCCACTGTTATTTCCGGTATATCTATATCGGGCATCAGGGATACCGGCAGTCTGCCGGACGACACAATACCCAGCATGATAACGGCTATAAAGCTCATTATTACTGCTACGGGACGGTGTATGAGGAATTTTACCATTTATATGTTGTTGAATCGTTAATTCGTTAATTTGTTAATTCGGTAGTCTCTCAGTCTTTCAGTCTCTCAGTCCCCCTACCCACTCCCATAAACACCGGCAGGAAAAACAATAATCCTACCATGCTAAAGATCAGTCCGCCGGTTGTGCCGGCTGCCAGTGAGAACCAGAAGCGCTCATCCTTGCCGGCAAGCAGGAAGGGTGACAATCCTATTATCGTCGACAATATGGTCAGGAAAATAGGTATGATCTTGGCATTATATGCCTTGACATACAATCTCATTTTCGTAAGTACATTCTTTCTCTTTTTAAAGTTATTATAATCGTTTACTATATACAGTGCCGAGTTAACCACCAGACCGGCCAACAGCAGCATGGCTGCCAGCACTCCTTCATCAGGCCTTATCCTGAAGATATGAAAGGTAAGGAAGACCCCTATCATTGAAAAAGGAATAAGGCTTATTACCACCAGTGGCTGGGTGAATGATTCAAGCAGGATGGCACAGATAAAATATATTATCAGTATTACCAGGAATATCAGGTAGAAATTGCTTTCCTGCTCACCCCATGAATACCTGTAATATGAGCGGTCGGCCGAATAGCCCAGGGGCAGGATGGCCTTCGTCTCCTGGATGTTCCTGTCTAGTATAATCCGTCCCAGTTCATAGTTGCCTATAAAGTCGTACATCACCATCATCACGTACTGCTGGTCCTCACGCGTTATCCTGTTATCAGTTACATCACTTCGTATGTCGGAGAAGTCCTTCAGTTTAACCAGCATGCCATCCGGTGTCTCAACAGGGCTGTTTATAACTGTCCAGTAGTCATATTCCTCACTTTGACGCGACTTAATAGTCAGCGGTGCCCTGAAATCATTAACAAAGGGATAGAGTGAGGGTGCATGTGATCTTGAATACTTGTTTACTTCCGAATAGGCAAAACGCAGGTCGGAATTATTATTTGCCAGGAAGGCGGCATCGAGGCTCAGTCTGTTCCTTGTAACTTTCCTGGTCCGGTAGCGCTCCCCGCTGCCCATGATATATACTTCCTGTATACGGGGGTGCTCAAGGAGCCTCAGCTTAAGGTCTTCAGCATAGCCCATCAGCTCATCATAGTTATAACCTTTCATCACTACTATCCATTGCCCGCTTATATATTCACTCCCTACCTGGTTGGAGAAAGCCCTGCCTACTCCGGATACGGTAACATGGTATGAACCTACTCCCATCATAAAATCTTCAATTCTTATCTTCAGTATAAAGGGGAATATGCCATTCTCCACTTCGGGGTCAAAGATTATACTCATGTTGGCTGACTCTTCATTATAGATGCTGGTGGTAAACATCTCTATCTCATCATAGGCGGCCAGCATATTTTCAACCCTCTGGCAAATATCGTTCAGATGCTCTATGGTCAGGCCTTCCTGGCTCCTGCCTATGCTCACATTCAGTCTTGTACGCACCTCCTCATCACCACTACCGTAATAGTAATAACCGAATGACGATGATATCTTATCAGCGAACAGCCTCAGGCTTCCGCCCAGTATTTTTTCAATCACCGGCCTGATATCCTGGTTGAATTTACGGGCCCCAACGGTCTTATTATAGAACTCCTGGAAGCCTGTTAGTTCAGGTTCTTCAACAACAGAACCATAATATACCGTATCCTCTTTAGCCGGAAGTTTTTCAGGGACCATGAAGAGGGGCAGACCGAAACCCAGCACTGCAATGATGATCAGTATTGTCCTGTACCTTATCCCAAGACCAATATATTTTGAATACAGGGAGCTTATATTTATTATTCGTCTTTTGCGCCTAACCATCCTGGCTGTCTTTTTCACCGGGAGGGCTATCTTGTCAAGCAGGGAAGGTATAAAGAACAAAGCCACCCCCAGGGAAACTACAAGGTTCACAATAACCACTGCAGCAAAGTCTGCCAGCTTGGCTTTCGATTCCTCATCGAGGAAAAAGATCACCGACAATGCTCCCACTGTAGTGAGCGTGGCGGCCATTATAGCGAGGAAGACCAGTTTATTCTTATGGTGTCTCAGGTGATCGGTCATCACTATGGTATTGTCAATGATAATACCGAAGGAGACCGTTATCCCGGCCAGTGAATAGAGGTGTAGCTCAATCTTGAGGATATAGTAAAAGATAAAGGCTACCGCGAGGTTAGCCAGCAGGCTTATTGTGATAATTGCCAGGTAGCGTATTTCGCGGCTTATGATAAAGACAAAGAGCAGCAGGAGTATTATGGAAGCTATTGTCCTGTACAGTATCTTGGTGAGCTCTTGCTTAAGTGTAATGGTGGCATCATAGTTTATCCTTGCGCTGTATCCCGGCGGTAAATTGGCGGCAATCTCATCCATTGACCTTTTAACATCGTCGGCCACCTTTATATTATTCACATTCTTCTCCGCGCTGATGACCATGTTGATTGTATTCAGGCCGTTTATTCGGTAGTATGTCCGGGCATCCTGCTCCAGCAATCTCACCGTGGCAATATCACCCAGGTGTATTATCCGCTCATCGCACCTGGCCACAGGTATATCAGGCCACTTCACGTCTCTTTCTGCATTCCCTCTCAGGGTAAGGTAAGTCCTTATATCGTTACTGTACACATCCGTCTCCAGTGCAGAGCCCAGTTCTTCTTCCAGGAGATAATTGCTTATAGCCTGCCTGATGGAAGAGGCTGACAGCCCGAGCATCTTCAGTTTATCCTGGTCGTATATAAGCTCCCATTCCAGGTTGCTGGCACCGTAAACATTAATATCATAAACACCTTCCACCACAGCCAGCCTCGACTTAATCTGTTCCTCTGCCATCTTTTGTATATACGAGGGGCTGGCGGTACCGTTTATCTGGTAAACCAGTATATCGGTACCGGTTTCATTATCGGGCATTGACATTCTCACAATGGGATATGACACCCCGGGCGGCAGTTTATGCTTTGCTTCCCTCAGGAGCGTTGCCACCTCAAAGCGTTTGGCCTGGAGGTCGGTTTTTTTATCAAATTCAATGCTTATGGAACCCGAACCGTTCTGTGTGGCTGAGCTAATGCTTTTAACCCCGGGCACGGTGGAGACCACCCCTTCAAGCACCGATGTCACCTCCTGCTCTATCACCCTGGCCGGGGCAAGTGGCCACGACCATGAAACGGTCATTGCCGGCATATACCTTGTAGGATTAAGCTGCAGTGAGAGCAAAGGTATAACGGCAATACCTATTGTGATCAGCAATACGAAGATCACATTGATGGTAAAAGAGGAAAAAGCTTTTGTATTATGGCTGTGTTTCACTTTTCTTCTTCAATGACTACTGTTTCGTGAGCCAGGTTCACATTCCCGTGGTAAATTACCAGGTCGCCCTCCTCCAGTCCTTCAGATATTGAGAATGAGTCAGAGTTTTCAAATTCAGTAGTAACATACTTCCATATTGCCAGGCTGTCCTCACGAACAAAGACCACATCACGTCCCTGGCGTATAACAAGTGCTTCCTTGGGTACCACCAGCCTGTCCTCAACCGGTTTGCGTATCAGTATCTTCACATTCATCCCTTCAAGGAGTTTATCACCGTTCTTTAACTCCGCCCTCACTTTAACCATGCCGTTTTCATCCACCATAGGGTTGATTTTTGTAATACGGCCGGTATATCCGGTACCTTCGCTAACAAAAGGAATGATATTCACAGGCATGTCCTTTTCAATGAATCCGTATTCCGATTCCAGGACGGGGAACTCGACTTCTATAACAGAATTATTAATAATCTTGCACAGTCCGTCAGAATATATGTTCGAGGGATTCCACTCCTTGGCTTCAAGATCAGCCACGGCTCCGGCAATGGGCGCATATATTTTTGCGTGTTTAAGCTTATATTCAGCTTCCCTGAGATTAGTCTCTGCATCGATGAGTCCGCTTCTTATCTTACTCATTCGTAACATATCGGGACTCATCCCGGTGGTGTCCTCAGAGCCATGGAAGGTTATCAGGTCATCCTTAAACTCGATCATTGCTTTTTCGAGTTGCTGCCGGGCTTTCTCAAACTGTATGCGGTAATTAAAGTCCTCCAGTTCAGCCAGCAGATCTCCTCTATTTACTTTATCGCCATTTTTGACATGTATCTTTTCGATGGTTCCGTCCACTCTGAAAGGTACGGTAGCAGTATTTTTAGCAAACACTTTTCCGTTTGACACCAGTTCATGGTAGAATGTAGATCTTTTGAGTTCCACGGTAGATACAGTAACGGCATCCCTTACGGATGAGCGACGGGCCATTTCCTCTCGATTGTCCTCATCGGCTGACTTGCAGTAAGTTAGAAAGACACTCGCAAGTATTATGGCCAGGCAGTAGAGATAATATTTCATAGGGTTGGTTTTTGATTGTATGAAACAATAACTAAAAGTATCGTTATTACTTGTTAATTACAAAAATCACTCCAAAAAAGTGGGAAAATTTTTGCAGTCTTCAGTCGGCAAGCATGTTAAGTAGTTAATTCGTTGACTGGTTAATTTGGTGATTTATATTTCAAACAACTGGAAATCAGAAGCACCACCCGTCGTCTACTCAGGCACCCTGGGCTGCTACTCCTGATGCTGCAGAAGGAAAACGGCTTCCATCCCGGCTAATCAGAAATAGTTCCTTCCCATCCTGCCCCTGGCTAAGTAGTTCACCACTGCATCAATTAAAATTTTAATTTTGCATTTTGCATTTTTCAATCAATCCCCCTCCCCTTCCCTCTGTCCTCACAGCACTCGCGTGCCTCCGGCACACTCGCACTGCTCGGAGTGGTTTTTTGAGGGGTGTATTTCTTCCCCCGGGTGGGACCGGGCTATTGCTATTATGGTCCTCCGGACCATTACCTCTATGCAATCCCCGGAGGGGATAAAGAACAATAGCCGCAGTCCCACCTGCGGATAAGCATCGAACCCCACAATACAACACCCCCGCGAGGGGGTGAAGAATAGTCATTAATACCTCAAATTAGGCGAACGCCAGTGAACCGATTACACTGAGCGGCTTGCCTTGAGCCTGAGAACCTGAACGGAGAGAAGGTTCGAAGAGTCGAAAGGAGCGAATCAAATTACTATTCAATATAAATCAAACACCCTCCTTATCCGGGTCACCCAGAGCTTTTTTGATCTTTTCTAAATCTGCAGGAGAAATCAGTCCTTTTTCAAGTTTTAAACCACATTTTTCTAAGCGCCTTGCAAGTGTTTTCGGGGATATACCATACAAATCTACAACCTCTTTCCTGGTTATAAATTGATTGGTCATGACGATTATAATTCCCTGCAGACTACCTCATATTGCATAAAAAGATAAAAAAAACAGAAATGGCAAAATTATAATAGGAAATTCAAAGCTATCTGATAATTCACCTATGAAGGCAGCAATTATTTTATTATTAATGAAATCAACTTCTGAATAATAACTTTAACCATTACCCTTTCGTGCCTAAACAATTTATTCTATCTCAACAGATTGAGCTGTATATATATATCATATACTTCCGTATGTCCGAAAGGGTTACCTGAGGTAATAACTGCTTTATCATTATCAATTAAAAGGAGATTCCAGAAATCATTGATCTTTGAGTTATTCTTCAAAAAAGTATATGTAGAGTCAGCACTCATTAATTGGTTATTTGTCAATTGAATCTCAAATTCATCTAATAAGTATTGAACATGGTATAAATCTTGATCCATGACTATTATAAAACATGGAATATCTGTTAACTTATCCCTGTTCCATTCTATGATGAATTCAATGAATTCGATAATGCATCCCGAACATGTTCCATCGAAACTTATTACTAAATTAACAGGGTCAAGGTTATTCTGAATTATGTTAGTTCCTTTTAAATCAATTATATAACCTCTTAAAGGATCATTATATTTTTCTTTACATGAATATATAGATAGAATAAAACCACATAATATTAATGAAATTCGCAGCATAGTAACTTTTATTCAATATTAAATCTTACCAATATAGGGTCTCCAAATGAATTATATGATGTGCCGTAAAAAATTTTACCGTCACCAGTGATTGAAATAGTATAAATGAATCTATCAAGTATAAAGTTCTCAACAAGATTACCTTCCCAATCAAGCTTGAATATTTCAACAGGCTGCCTTTTAGTTGAGTTAGGTATAAAATCGTACCTGCCTCTATATATATGATATATATAATCCTCTGTAGAGCAGCACGGATAGAAACCTCCTTCAACAGTACCAGGTTCAAAGCTAATATGGTTTGAAAACCTTAATTTATATTTCGGCTCAAAAATATCTGGTCCTCTTATTGTTCGTATGTGATTTAGCAGTGTATCAAATATCTCTATCCTATCTTTATTTCTATCAGTAACAATAATTCGGTTTTCCTTTTTAGATATTAAAATATAACCACTTGAGACATTAAGGGTAAAGTATTTCCATTCTCTTATTTGTCTTGGTTTCCCATGGGTATTTACCAAAAATATCATATCATTATTGTTTGAAAAGACTTTATCATCCAGATAGTAAGAGTTATAACAAACATATCTTGAGCTGTCTAATTTGCAGAAATTGAATACACCATCTGGCAATTCAAATTGAACCGGAAGATAAACGTGACTTTTAGGCCAAAATAAAAGGCTATCAAGATTAAAAACAGACACTTTCTTTGTGATAACATCAATGATATGTATTATTTCAGGTTGTTTTATATTATATGCGTTAGACAAATACTTTCCACCTAGAAACTCACCTGGTCCATTGCCTCTTTCAGCAAACTCCACAAACTTACTACCTGAATTAAGATTGTATAATCCGAAATAATATGGGTATGCTTTCTTATACCTTGCCAAAACAATCGTATCGTTTATAACATTAAATGATTGAACATATTTATCGCTGCTAATTTGCAATTCCTCACCTGCTAATACAGTTGTTTTAGGAAAGTCGTTTCTGGAAAAAACAATGGATATTTGTTCTTTTTCGGATGTATTACAAGAACTTAAAGATACAACCAGAACAATTATTATTGATCTTTTCATAACTGGTTAAACATTTATGCTATTTTACACATGGGCTGGAGTAATCAATATAGGAGCAGGTTCAAGAACCTGCTCCATTCTTACAGCAAAAAAAATGATAAAGCCTCCATGGTTCTATTTCATTTATAGCCCCCCTGCACCACCTGGGTCACACCCTTGAGCTCCCTCGCAGGTCAGCGTTCTGCCACCAGCCTGTTTGCTACATTCACCTTCAGGATCTGATCTGCATGAAAACTCTACTTCTCCACTTTTATTTTTTGTCACAACGCATAAATCACATGGGTTTGTCTGGCTCATCACTTGTATACTATATAGTAGCCCGAAAAAAATCGCAATTATATAAAGGGATCTCAGACCTTTGTTGGTTCTAAATTTCATGATAAAAACTTATAATCGTTAATACTTAAATGACTAGTTCAAATAATGATTCCCAGTAAATCATTATCTTTACTCCCCGAAAGGGGGAGCTACCAGTACTGAAATTCAGCACCGTTAGTGATTTTACGTATTGAGTATACTTCTCCTTTTATCATTCTATCTGTCAGGGTAATTATTTCCAGGATATTATGTTAAGACATCACTTTAATATTTGCAGTTACAGACAATTTTCTGATATACAAGTTCCAAAGAATCCGGCAATAAATCAATACCAAAAACAGGAAATTTTCGGTAAAAACAGGACAAAAGCGGAAGGGAGGTTGAAGATTTCAAGTCTACAGTCAGCAGTCCTCAGTCTGCAAAGTTAATTTGTATATTAGTATATTGGTGTATTTGTGGGTTTATGATTATTTGCTGATTTGTTGATTATTATATGCTGGTTCAATGCTATTAGGCCTGGAAAATTCATAAATTTTCATTTTGCAATTTGCATTTTTCAATCAAACTCCCTCCCCTTCCCTCTGTCCTCACAGCACTCGCGTGCCTCCGGCACACTCGCACTGCTCGGAGTGGTTTTTTGAGGGGTGTATTTCTTCCCCCGGGTGGGACCGGGGCTATTGCTATTATGGTCCTCCGGACCATTACCTCTATGCAATCCCCGGAGGGGATAAAGAATAATAGCCGCAGTTCCACCTGCGGATAAGCATCGAAAACCACAAAACAACCTCTGAAAGCCAAATTACGATACACCCAATTGTCAAACATGTTCACTTTTTGCTAATTTTTGAACATAGTGCTTGTTTTATTCAAAAAATGAACATAGATTTGTATTATGTCCAATATTGGCTAATAAATGAACATATGGTATTTGACAGGAATAACTCATATAATGAATTACCACCGCTTCCGCCTGAGGCAGCAATCCGGGATGATCCTGATATTCTAAAGAAACTGATATCTTCATCAAGGGCACTTTCTTCGGTGAATAATGCCATATTAACCCTGCCAAACCCATATATGCTAATAAATACCATTTCCATACAGGAAGCCAGGTCTTCCACTGAGGTAGAAAACATATTCACAACCGAAGATGAATTATTTAAAGCTATATCGGACTCCAAAAAAGAAGAAGAGACTGATCAGCAAACAAGGGAAGTACTCAGGTACAGGGAGGCTTTATGGACAGGTTATAATGCAATATCTGATGAAGGTAAATTCAGCCGGCAAACAATAATAAACATCTTCAGACAAGTAAAATCAACCCGCCTTGGAATAAGGCCACCGCATGCCCGGGTCATTATCAGAAGAGGGAACCGGGATCAGCGACCGGGTGAGGTAGCCTACTCTCCCCCACGAGGAGAAGGTATTATTGAAGCCTACATGGACAACCTCATTAAATACCTCAATGATGAGGAAACGGACAAAACTGACCCCCTGTTGAAGATGTGTATTGCACACTATCAGTTTGAAGCAATACACCCCTTCCAGGACGGTAATGGAAGGACAGGAAGAATACTGAGCCTTCTATACCTGGTTAAAACAGGTCTGCTTCTACAACCGGTATTATACTTATCGAAACATATCATTGAGAACAAAGACTCTTATTATTACCTTCTTGCAGGTGTAAGCCAGAGAAAAGACTGGAAAAACTACATCCTTTTTATGCTTGAGGCAGTTGAGAAAACGTCTGTAAATACCAGTAATTTGATCAGTGATATAGTTCATCAGATGGATGAGACATATAAATACGCCTCAGAAAGGATAAAATGGTATAACAGGGATCTTAACGAGGCCATATTCAGTCAGCCATATATCAAAGCAAAGACAGTGGGCGAGGTAATGAAGAAAACTTCACGGACCACCATAACAAAATATATGGGGCAACTGGTTTCAGAGGGAATACTTTCATCCAAAAAAGAAGGCATTGAGGTATATTACCTGAACGATGATCTTATCAGGATATTAGGTGGTAATTGATTAAAAATCCGCACTCCCTGTGTGCCAACGTGATTCTCTGTGTTCTCCGTTGTGAATTATTATTCGGCAAAAAGTCTGGAAAGCAGTCTTTTGTCAATGCTATTCAGGCATGGACAATTGTCGATTCTTAAATCGTTAATCTTCATTTTTCATTCATTCCCTCAGTTGTGCAATTTTTTTTCTGTAAAATCATAAAGCCACGGTTATTTCTTTTTCTTTCTTTATTTGTAATTCACCAGCAGGAGCGCGCTCCTGCTGGTGAAGC
>Ga0190344_1000109_pt1 | contig 53866 bp, 47 predicted proteins | sample 48721323_MG_FD_161662 | JGI IMG/M metagenome (GOLD analysis project Ga0190344, IMG submission 161662) | Hydrothermal vent microbial mat bacterial communities from Southern Trench, Guaymas Basin, Mexico - 4872-13-2-3_MG | ecosystem: Environmental > Aquatic > Marine > Hydrothermal vents >... | reverse complement strand
GCCAATATCGAAGGGGCAACCATAAAGGATTGCCCCTACATGACACGACGGTTCGTAGGGGCAATCCCACGTGCAAAGCCCCTTTTGATTCAGGCAAAATACCTGATAATATGTGCTTCGGTACTTAATTATTAATTTCATCACCTCACCCTCTCCCTCAAGGGAGAGGGAAGGGGTGAAGGTAAAAAGTTTAGTTCACTCGCGGTGCCAATTCCCCACTGGCATAGCGGTTAAACATCGTCTCTAAAGAGAGGGGTTTAATTTTGGATGCCATACCCGCGCAACCAAAGGCCTCATAACGGGCTTTGCATATGCTCATCATACCCTTGGTGGCTTCTTTGAGGAATTTACGTGGATCAAAAACCGAGGGATTCTCATGCAAGAATTTACGGACAGAGCCAGTGGAAGCCATCCGCAAGTCAGTGTCAATGTTGACTTTATGTACCCCATGTTTGAGGCCTTCGACGATTTCTTCCACCGGCACTCCGTAGGTTTGCCCCATGTCGCCGCCATAATTGTTGATGGTTGCCAGCCAATCTTGTGGCACCGATGAGGAGCCGTGCATGACTAAATGGGTGTCGGGAATGCGGGCATGAATTTCTTTGACGCGATCAATGGCTAAAATATCGCCCGTGGGTGGACGGGTGAATTTGTAAGCGCCGTGACTGGTGCCAATCGCAATCGCAAGCGCGTCAACGCCAGTTTTCTTAACAAAATCAGCCGCTTGTTCAGGGTCAGTCAATAATTGGTCACGGGACAGTTTGCCTTCGGCACCAGAACCGTCTTCTTCACCTGCCATACCGCTTTCCAAAGAACCTAAACAACCCAATTCACCTTCAACAGACACGCCACCGGCATGAGCCATTTCGACTACCGTTTTTGTGACTTCGACATTGTATTCATAAGTAGATGGCGTTTTCATATCCGGCATCAAAGAGCCATCCATCATCACGGAGCTAAAGCCGCTTTGTATGGAGCGCAAACACACCGCCGGTTCACCACCATGATCTTGGTGCATGACGATGGGGATATGTGGGTACGCTTCTACGGCGGCGGAAATTAAATGACGCAAAAACTGTTCACCGGCATAAGCACGCGCCCCGGCGGAACCTTGCATAATGACTGGACTATCAGTTGCGTCAGCCGCTTGCATGATGGCATGGACTTGTTCCATATTGTTAACATTAAACGCCGGGAGTCCGTAACCGTTTTCGGCGGCATGATCGAGCAATTGACGCATAGAAATAAGCATAAAGTTCTCCTGTATTGGATGAAGTTGTTTATTGTGTTGGTTAATTCACTGTTTGTAGTAGTCGCTTTAGCGACTCACAATCCGCTCGTTATGAGCCTCAAAAAGAAAATGACCGGTTAGCCGGAAAAATTTTCACGGATTTTTCGTTACGTTCCGTATAATCGGCCCCTACAAACTCTACCGATTATTACCTATTACCGATTACCGATTACCTATTACCATCTTCTTTAATTAAACGAGAGCCGTCACCAACGCAGACGATTTTCATCAAATTCGTCCCGCCTGAAATTCCTTTTAAATCGCCTTTGGTAATAATCACCATATCGCCTTCGCTGATGGCACCACGCCGCAACAATTCGTCAATCATAAGTTGATTGACTTGCAAGGTGTCCAGACCATCAAAATATTCAAATTCAAAGGGATAAACACCCCGATACAATGTCACTCTGCTACAAGTACTTTTATGACGCGATAAGGAAAAAATCGGGATGCCCGAATTAATGCGCGACATCCATAAGGGCGTTGAACCGGATTCCGTTAGCGAAGCAATCGCGGTGATATTTAGATGATTCGCCGTGTACATGGTTGCCATCGCCACCGCTTCATCAATGCGCCCAAATTGAGTTGTTATGCGGTGATCAGATATCCGTACCATTGGTTGTTTTTCCGCTTCATGGCATACCCTGGCCATGGCAATAACCGCTTTGTCTGGGTATTTGCCCGCCGCAGTTTCTGCCGACAACATGACGGCATCTGTACCATCAAACACGGCATTAGCCACATCAGACACTTCGGCACGAGTAGGAATCTGATTTTCTATCATGGATTCCATCATTTGCGTTGCCGTAATCACCACTTTGTTTAAGTCACGCGCCTTTTTAATCAATAATTTTTGCGCCGGTGGCAAATTGGCATCGCCGATTTCTACCCCTAAATCGCCGCGTGCTACCATGATGGCATCGGACGCTTCAATAATTTCTTCATGGTTGGCGAGCGCCTCGGCGCGTTCAATTTTGGCAATAATACCCCCTTTGCCCCCGGCCGCCTGTAACAATTGACGCGCTTCGTGAATATCCTCAGCACTGCGGGGAAACGAGACGGCCAAGTAGTCTACCTGCATAGCGGCGGCGCTGGCAATATCGGCGCGATCTTTATAAGTTAAAGCATCGGCTGAAAGTCCGCCCCCTTGGCGATTAATGCCTTTGCAATTGGATAATGTGCCACCGACGATGACTTCACAATGTATTTGGGTATCGGCAATGTCTTTAACTTCTAAAACAATTCGTCCATCATCAAGCAGCAAAGTATCACCGCGTCGCACATCCTTGGGCAATTGTTTATAAGTGATGCCGACACGTTGTTGATTACCAGCATCACTAGGACTCGCGGCATCAAGGATAAATTTATCAGCTTCGCTTAGGGTGATTTGCCCCTCGCTAAAGCTTTCGAGACGAATTTTTGGGCCTTGCAAATCGGCAATAGCGCCAATGGATCGCCCAGATGCTTTGGCACATTGACGCACGGCTTCAAGCCGTCGCCGGTGAACCTCGGGCGTTTCATGGGAAAAATTCAGGCGCACCACATCAACGCCGGCTTGGATAATTTTATCCAGCATATTGGGATCATCTGTAGACGGCCCTAATGTGGCGATGATTTTGGTTCTTCTGAGCATGTTGTTGTGTATAAGCTAAAGCTTGGACTCCTTCGTTCCAAATTATTGCCCACGCTCCTCAAGAATAGCGACGGCCGGCAATTTTTTGCCTTCTAAAAATTCCAAGAAAGCGCCGCCGCCCGTTGAGATATACGAAACTTTTTCGGCAACACCGTATTTATCCACGGCTGCTAAGGTATCGCCCCCACCGGCAATCGAAAACGCGCTACTTTCAGCAATCGCCTCTGACAACGCTTTGGTGCCGGCACCAAATTGGTCATATTCAAACACGCCCACTGGGCCATTCCAAACAATAGTCCCGGCCGTTTTAAGGATTTTAGCAAACTGGGCCGACGTTTGGGGCCCTACATCGAAAATCATTTCATTATCAGCTACTTCGCTCACCGCTTTCAGGGTTGCGGGGGCCTCCGCTTGCTCAAAGGGATTGGCTGTGCCGACGACAACATCGCTAGGCACGGGAATATCGCCGCCCCGTGACTGTGCCGCCGCGGTAAGTTTTTTGGCTTCATCAATTAAATCAGCCTCATACAAAGATTTGCCAACATTATGACCGGCCGCGGCAATAAAAGTATTGGCAATGCCGCCACCGACAATCAATTGATCTACCACTTTAGACAAGGAATCCAGCACCGTCAGTTTAGTGGAGACTTTAGAACCGCCCACGATGGCAACCATTGGACGGGCGGGATTGCCTAAGGCTTTGCCCAAGGCCTCTAGCTCGCCCGCCAACAACGGCCCGGCGCATGCAACCGGCGCATATTTGGCAACGCCGTGCGTAGACGCTTGAGCGCGGTGCGCGGTGCCGAATGCATCCATCACATAAACATCACACAAGGCCGCCATTTTTTTGGACAATTCATCATCATTCTTTTTTTCGCCCTTATTGAAGCGCACATTTTCGCACAGTACCACTTCACCGGCGGCCACCTCTACCCCGTCTAACCAATCTTTGATCAATTTCACGGGCTTGCCAAGTAATTTTCCCAAATGCTCTGCAACCGGTGCCAGAGAAGCTTTGGTGTCAAACTCGCCCTCTTTCGGGCGGCCCAAGTGAGACATTAACATCACTTTTGCGCCCGCCTCAAGGGCTTGTTTGATCGTGGGCAACGATTTGTGAATACGGACATCGCTGGCAACTTTGCCGTCTTTAAGTGGCACATTCAAGTCTTCACGAATGAGGACTCGTTTACCGGCGATATCCAAATCGGTCATTTTGATAATGGGCATATTAACACTTCCTTTGTATTTCGGTTAGGAGACTTATATGAATGAAAAATGAAAAATGAATTCGTCGGCAAAAGTTTCGCGGAGCGAAACTTTTGCCTGGAAATGAAAAATTAAAAATGAAAACATAGTGGATCAATGAGTAATTTTTATAAATAATTCACTAACTTAACTAATAAGTTTCATTTTCACGGTTTTAAGGGCGCATTCCCTTATTGAAGGGTAGCTCATATAACTCATTGATTTTACGAGCGACCAACCTCAGGATAGACACCGTGTCAGATTTCTCAGGGCTGAGAAATGACTTGCGTCCCGTTTTTTGGGAATGCACCCCGGTTTTAAAGTACGTTTTGTCTATTCTAGCCTTGAGTTTTTTCCCTTCACCTCAACCCTCTTCTTTAAAAAGGCCTGTTTGTCTCTAAAAGAGGGTTAGGGTGGGAGAAGGTTAGGGTGAAGGATGTTTAAGTTACTTGATTTTGGCCTCTTTGTATTCCACATGTTTGCGTACTACCGGGTCATATTTTTTTAACACCAATTTATCGGGCGTTTTACGCTTGTTCTTAGTCGTGGTATAAAAATGACCCGTCTTTGCCGACGAGACTAATTTAATTTTGTCGCGCATAACAAAACTCCTTGATATTGGTAATTGGTATTTGGTAATTGGTAATTGGTAATTGATAATTGGTATTTGGTATTTGCTAATTGGTAATTGCTAATTGGTAATTGGTAATTGGTAATTCTAATTAATTTCCAAGTCCCAATGACATTTCGTTTTTGGACGTAAGGCAATAGCCCCAAAATCTTTGTGCTGTGATTTTGCCGCCTCTATTGGGCATATTAGCAAATAGACTGAACACAAACTGAGCCTTTTTGTCATGTCGAACGAAGCTCTCTCTTCTATCAACGCCCAAGATTTCTCCGTCTTAAAAATGACAAAAGCGCCGTTTGTAGCGGTGCAAAGTATAACAAAAAACTTTTAAAGAACGAATTACCGAGCCATGAGCCGATAAATATTTGGGGTATTTTTATGAAATACTATAACCGAAGTTTGTAACGGTGCTGAGTACAAACGGCCGTGGAGAATCCTCTCATGCCAATACTTATTGTTTTATCGTTACTGATTCAAATCGCGTTTGTAGTCCATGTCATCAAGACGGGACGGGATCGAAAGTGGCTTTGGATCATTCTTTTTTTGCCTTTGTTGGGATGTTTGTTTTATTTTTTTATGGAGATGTGGCCTGACTTGCGTCGCAGTCGCACCGGCAAAAAGGCCGCCACCCAAGTTCTCAAAACGGTAGAACCTCACCGCGACTTAAAACGCTTGGCGGAAAAATTGGAAATTTATGACAGCGTTGAAAACAAGGTTAAACTGGCCAAGGAGTGTGCAGCGGCAGGGTTGTATGATCAAGCCATTGATTTATATAACCGTGCGCTGGGCGGAATTTATAAAGACGATCCATACATCATGCTAGGATTGGCAACCGCCTTATTTCATCAAGGCGATTACGCCAAAACTAAAGACACGCTCACTCGTTTAATTGAAGAGAATCCCAACTTTAAATCGCAAGAGGGACATCTCTTATTTGCTCGCACCCTTGAAGCTTTGCAAGAAAACGAGGCGGCTTTGGAAGAATATGCGGTGCTGGCTTCCTACTATTCTAGCTATGAAGCCAAATGCCGCTATGCGTTATTGCTGAAAAAACTGGGGCAGACTGAAAAAGCCCACCAGTTGTTTAATGATATTCTTACTCGCGCTAAACAATTACCCAAAAATTATCGCAAAGCGCAAAAGCAATGGATAGAAATTGCTTCACAACAACTTGATTAGGAGCGTTTGTAGTAGTCGCTTTAGCGACTGGTTTGTAGTAGTCGCTTTAGCGACTGGTTTGTAGTTTCCTAGCCAGATTTAATCATTTTTCATTTTTCATTTTTCAATTTTCATTAATATAGTACACAAAAATATTGATAACTAGTTACATGTTAATACTACATGTATATATTGCACGATCAATGTTTGATGTCACATAAGAACTGGCCAAAAAAACTTGACATTATTTTTCTAATTGAGTTTAATAAAAATACTTGGGGTGGTTAGCCTTCCACATCAAAAAAACGGGCTCAAGTTCTAAGTAACTTGAGAACTCAAGTGCTTAAGTAACCATAAGCTAACCATAAGCACCGCATGGGAGGCGAGTGGATAAAGGGCTGATACTCCCTACTACGCTTAATTCGCGGATCGAAACTTTTGCGTAGTATTCACATCCATCTAAACGGTTTACATAAACTGTAACATGTTGATAGATGTCAATAGAATTGTTATCTAGTGTACGTGATGGTTGCTCAAAATCGGGTGAGTGTTTGAGAAAAATGCCTTCAATCAACATCATCAATCAGGATATTCGGCCTCACCCGCCTGTAATTCATCAAGCCCTAAGATGAGTAAATCCGTCAACAGGGCATCCTTTCCACTGACTTCATCTGTGTTGACACTGACATAATTATCCCCGCCTTGCTTGGCTACCAATTTTTCAAAACGTTCCATCACCTCATCGGGGAGATTGATTTGCAGCGTTTTCATAGTGTTATTTCCTACTTCTTTTTTGGTATATAGTTCTTCAGAAAAATACTAGGACTAAACTAAAACTATACTTGGCACCGTCACAATTTGCGCTTTTGTCTCCAGGTAGGTACACTGGCTTTATTAATGTCTTACCGAAGGGGCTTGCCAGGTAGGTACACTGGCTTTATTAATACTTACCGAAGGGGCTATACTTGGCAATTTGCGCTTTTGTCAGTTTAAGGTTTCTCACTAAGTTGAAATGACAATAAAGCTCAGTTTATGACGGTGCTTAGTATATACTCGGCACCGCTATATGAAGCGTAGTCCAAAACCGTGAAAATGACTGATAACTCACAATTCACACAATTATATCTCGTTCAGTCGCGTAGCGAAGAACGTAAGTTTGCGTTTTTTTTGTAACGGTATTAAGTATAGCAAACCTCTGAGTATGCCTGACTCGGAGGTTTTGAACTCCCAACAGATTTATCTGAACAACTATGGGTTAAACGGCTATGTGTATGCAAGCATTCACAGTATCCGTGAGTTATGAGAGTTGCAAGGTATCATAAAACATTATTCATTTTAGAGACAAATATAGAGATTTATAGAAGAATATCTGCTTAAAAAAAAGCTTGACATTTTATAAAATATCATTATTTTTTTTGTGATTGAGTTCCTCTCGCGTGGAACGTTTCCATAGAGTGGTTGGTTTTTCCCAATCATCAACTTTTGCCATCGAGCCCGATATTCGTAGTGTCTTGGCCACCCAGAACGGCACAGTTCTGTGTGTCGAGAGATAGGTTGCTTGCAACTGACAGTCAATCAGCCCGCTTAAAGCAGGATATCGATTTTTCTTGCTAATTTTGCAACTATAAAATAATCTTAATGTAGCATAATGGGCCGGGAGCGCATGACTCAATCAGGAAAGGGGAAAGAATAACAAGAAAATACAAAATACAAATTACAAATTACCAATTGCCAATTGCCAATTGCCGGTTGTTTCCGCAATTCTGGACGAATTCCCTTCGCTTTGAGAGGCGTTTCTGGAATTTTGAACTTTTATTCCCGAAACATCAAACTATTACTGATTACAATAATGATTGGGTGTTAGAAATCCGATTTTTTCAAAAGATTTCTTTTAATATTACAGAAAAAATGGTTCCGATCACTATTGTACTGATTACCAATGACCAATTTTGATTACTCGTATTTTTACCGTTCTATTTCCCGTTTTTGCCATAATCATGGTGGGCTATCTGTATGCACGTTTACGCCCGGTGAACATGACGGCCGTCAACCGTCTCACTATGGAAGTATTTAGCCCCGCTTTGTTATTCAGTGTGTTATCCGATGAGTCTTTTAATATTATGGACTACCAACCGTTGGCACTGGCTGCAACGCTCATCTTGCTTGGCTCTGGTGTTATTGTGTTGCCGCTAATCCGTTTGTTTGGCATCAATGCGAAAACGTTTGTTCCGTCCATGATGTTTGTTAATGCCGGTAATATGGGCCTTTCTGTGGCATTGTTTGCATTTGGAGAAATTGGCATGCCGGCGGCGGTGTTGTTTTTAATGATTACCGCCATCTTAAATTTTACTTTGGGGATCTATATAGTAAGTCAACATACCGCTTGGTTAAGTCTGTTGAAAACGCCGCTCATTCAGGCAACGTTGGCAGGTTTGGTGGTGAGTGTGACACGAGTAGAGGTGCCAACATTACTGCTCACACCGATTGAAATGTTAGGGGCTTGTGCCGTTCCGATGATGTTATTATCGCTGGGCGTGCGGCTAACTGATATTGATTTGACTCATTGGAAAATCGGTTTAGTGGGGGCGCTAGTGCGTCCAGTGTCGGGCGCACTGATGTTTTTATTGGTACGTCCTTGGTTTACATTGACACCGATACAGGCGGGAGGACTGCTGATATTTGCGATGCTACCGCCCGCTGTCGTGAATTATATTATTGCTGAACAATATCAACAGGAGCCGCACAAAGTCGCGGCTATTGTCATGTTGGGTAATGTGATGAGTTTTATTAGTTTGCCTATTGCTTTGGCGTTTGCTTTACCTAGCTAAATAGTAAGCGATAAGTTGCCTACTACAAACGGTACAAAGTCGCGGCTATTGTCATGTTGGGTAATGTGATGAGTTTTATTAGTTTGCCTATTGCTTTGGCGTTTGCTTTACTTAGCTAAATAGTAAGCGATAAATCGCCTACTACAAACGGGCTAGGCGATAAATCGCCTACTACAAACGACTGGACTGATATTGAAAAACTTTGCGGTTATTTGTTTTGAACCAACGTTTTATGGCTATCATCATAAGGATTTTTTACGATTCGATGTTCGTATTGTTTTTGGATACGTCTGTAATAATCCCCCATGATTTTCGGATCATAATGACAATCCGCCGCAATTTTTCTTCTGATTTCTCTCAGCCAATCAAGCCCGTCAATGTCTTTATTCATGATTTATTCTCCTTCTTCTAGGAGTTGAAATGGCGTAACCAATTTAGGGTTAAATAACCCTAACATACTATTCATTCTAGCAATGTGCTCAAACTTATTGGCATTAGCAATATGTTTACAATTCCATGTCACCAGAAAATCACACTTATAAAATGAGGCTAAGGCAAGATGTGCTGCATCTCCCATTGCTTCATTAGGCATGATTTTATGTTTGATATAAGTTGTAACAATGTCGTCAATTTCATCTACATATTCTAACACGGTGACATCCTTTATGAGTTCTAAGCAATTTTCATTTTTAGGATGAGGTGCATCAAGTAGTTCAATGATGGCTGGCAAGCCAGTTTGTATAATGCCATTAGGTTTTGGTAAATGCCACCATTGTTTGGTCCATTCTTGCATGGCTCTTACTCGAATATCAGTACGAGTTTCGTAGTAATAACTTGGGATGCTTGTTTCAATGTAATATATATTAACCATAATATAATAAATGTAACAAGGATGAAGTTGATCATGACGAGACGAGGAAATGGCCCTCATCTCAAGGGATTGGCAAACGGCGGGTGGGTTTAACTACTTCGTTTCGGTTCGCTCTACCGGCCCCTTAGCCGAAATTTAAAAGTTAAATTTGTTCCCACGCTGAGTATAGAGTTTGAGAGTAAACAACCATAAAACTCTATAACTCATAAACTCCAGGACGCATTCCCAAAAAACGGGACTTTGTCATTTCTCAGCCCTGAGAAATCTGACACGGTGTCTATCATGAAGTTGGTCGCCCGTAAAATCAATGAGTTATATGATATACCCGGAAAATGGGAATGCGCCCTAAACTCCATAAACGCCATAAACGCCATAAACGCCATAAACTCTATAAACTCTATAAACTCTATAAACTTTTTATTTCGCAACAACCCTAGTATTTTAGAAAAAATCCGTCCAAGATAAATCTTGGACGTCCAAGATAAATCTTGGACTCCTGTCAAAATATTTATCTGTTGCTAACTGCCCCAAATTTGTTGTGTTGAGAGACGAATATCTAGCATCTTGTCGACAATTTCCGTGTCTTTACTGCCAAAGCTTTCAAAAGCTTGTGTTGAGTAGATGGCTATGACTTCTGTTGCGGGAATAATTAGCCAGCACGATTGAATGCCAAGTGCAAAATAGGCCTTAAATTTAGCCAAAATTTCATCGGTGCCTTGGGTGGGCGAGAGAACTTCAATTGCCAATAAAGGCATATCCTTTCTTTTGGAAGCATCACCCAACGGATTAAACTTATGGATGCCTTTGTAGAGACATACGTCTGGCACGAGTTCATCTTTAGCCTTTAGACCAAATTGGCTTAAATCTATTTGACTGGCATCAAGACTCAATTCTACAAAAGGCGTAAATCCTTTATTTTGTGCTAATGCTAACACAATTTGAGTTTGCAGGTAGCTATGATTGATGGATGGCATATCGTTGGCATTATCGTGTTTATATTCAAGTAATTCGCTCATTATTGACTCCTAGCCGCTTGTGACAAGTCTCACTTTCTACTCAACGTGGTCATAACTTTTATTTTTATGAATGGTTAATATATAAGGCGTATTATTAAAGCCAGGGACGTTGCCTATTTTTATATGAATATCGAAAAAAGTCAGGGGCGTTGCCCATTTTTATATTAATCTATCCCCGTTGGCAGAGTAGTGATACGCGGGCTCCTGTTATTTCCATAATTTTTTAGGGTTATTTGGATTTGTTTGAGGGCCATAAATTACTTTGGATGCTTTCAAATTAAGTTATGGCCCTCGATCGCGCTTCATTATTGATACTTTTTGTAGGTGTTTTATTGCTTAACTTAATGGCATTGATACATAGACTGGTTTGAATGGGTTCTTGGTGGTGTTGGATATATTCTCGCAAAGCCTCGTTAATTATTGTTTGATAATTGCCACCACCGGCGCTATCCACTTGTTCCCTAAACCAGTCCAATAGTTCGGTATCAACACGGATAGTCATACGTGTTTGATTAGGAGCGGGTGGAACAGCCACGTTTAGCTTGGCTCATATCGTATTCATCTGTCATTTCAAAATCAGTGTTGTTCATAAGCTTTCTTTTCCTTGCCAGTTGCTGCCGAAATCAGGCGAATCGTTTCATAGCGATAACTATAGATGACTGTTAGAATTCGTTCAAGATAATCTCTTGGGGTAGCAACAAAACGTTGTTCTTCTATCGCATCAAGCGCTTCTCGACTCAATGCCATTTCGTCTTCAAAAACTGCAACCGTCTCAGAAAATCGTCTGCCATGCTTGTGCAGATTATAAATGGCCTGACTGTTATCCCATTCATAGTTCATATCAATAAAATCTTGTCAGTCACATCGAGAGAGGTGATTTAGAGGGTATGTTTATGGGCCTTTATTGGCCCAATTCAACCCGCCGCACAAAACCATTCCTCGCGCCTTCAAGTTTATCCAGTCCATTATTCAAGTAAGCACGGCCATTTTCGGCACTGGCACCTTGGTTGATATTTTGGGCAAGTGAGAGCAATTTGTGAGCGCGTGATAATGTCGTCTACCAACTTGACTGGGAGCAAAGACGCAGAGGGCGTTTTGGGCATAAGGTTACTTATGCGTACCAATGCCATTAAGTTAAGCAACAAAACACCTACAAAAAGTATAACAATGAAGCGCGACAGAGGGCCATAACCTAATTTGAAAGCATCCACGTCGGCAAAAGTTTCGCTCCGCGAAACTTTTGCCGACGTAAGTCGTTTATGGCCCCCAAACCAGATACTCCAAAAACGTGCAAAAAATAAACCAATAAATTGGCTCCTATTTAACACCCCAGACTCCTGCCAAACTAAAGTTTGGACTCCTACCAAACTAAAGTTTGGACTCCTGACACTTCAGGTATTGAGCCATTTAACCACCTGTTCTTGAGTGATTTGATTGACTTGATTCTCTAACGAATAATAGAGAATATCAGAACATTTTTTGTTGATCTCGTAAGGCGTTAAACTGCGGGTATGTAATGAATTTAACAGGGCTTTTAACGAGTCCTCCTCGAAAGGAAAATAACCCTTTGATTTGTCAAGTTGATAATGGGTTATCAAATCATGGCAGTATTCTAAACCTTTCTCTAAAGACAGATCAGTAAAGCAGATTTTGTGACTGATCCGATCCATTATGATATCCCCAATTAAGATTCTTAGCCTTTCTTCGTCACCATCACTTAAGGTGTAATTCAGAAAAACCAACAAGTTGTCATAGCTATCAACCAGCGTTTTTACGCCTTGCGTCAATCTTTTGAATTGCCGAGAGGTGTATAGTAACATTCCTGTAAAAATATACCCTAAAAATCAGTAACGGAGTAAAAGACATGAGTTATAGTATAGATTTAAGAAAGCGTGCAGTAGATTTTGTGATTGAAGAAAACAATAGCATGAGATGTGCCACGCAAAATATTTAATGTTCATTACAATACTGTCAAAAATGGGGTAAAAATCTTCAATGAAACGGAAGAGTTATCTCCAAAACCCATTTGTGGAAAACAACCAAAGTAGGGGCAATCCCTTGTGGTTGCCCTTTGTCAAAACTACGTCAACAAGTATTAGAACACCCAGATTGGTTTCAATATGAACATGCCCAAACATTTGGAGTAACACAATCAGCCATTAGTAAAGCATTGGCTAAACTTGGAATAACTCATAAAAAAAAAACCTTTCATTACGACGACGTCTGTAGGGGCAATCCCACGTGCAAAGCCCGATGTAGGGGCAATCCCACGTGCAAAGCCCGATGTAGGTCTAGATGAAGAACAATGTGTCTCTATTGATGAAAGTGGCATTAAGCCTAGTATAATCCGATATTTTTGTTGGTCACCAAAAGGGGAAAAAGTGTTTGGGTGTCGTAAGGGGAAACGTGAGAAAAACCTAAATCTCATTGCAGCACTCAATGAACAACGTCGGCAAAAGTACAGCGAAGCGAAACTTTTGCCGACGTTACTGTTATAGCTCCATTTCAAGATGGAAGGAACTATGGATACTTGCTTGTTCAACATTTATTTAGAAGAATTGTTATTACCAGTGTTAAAACCTGGACAAATAATTCTAATGGATAACGCTCGATACCACAAATCAACTGAAACTCAATCTTTGAGAGAAAAAGCAGGATGTCAATTATTGTTTTTACCACCATATTCGCCAGAATTAAATCCAATTGAACATACTTGGGCTTCATTAAAAAGTTATATTAAGCGATTTCGTCATAAGAAACTAGAGATTTTATTTTCCAATCTCTAATTAACAATAATGGTATAAAAATGTAGGAATGTTACTATAGTACAGCAAATTTTCCAGTTCATCTATCCACAAAACCACTCTCGTCAATGTCTTTCCCGCTGTGAAACTGGCAATCAGTCCGGCCAAAAACTTCAAGTAGTCGGCTTCGGTGTTTAAAGCACGAGGCAACTGGAATTTTTTTAATTCAGTTCGAGTGACATTGCCATAGATATATCGATACATGAAATCGTCCAGTTTCAGTTCTGAATGACCTAACTTCATGATAGCTAACGCATACGCCTCACTTTTGATAGAAGCACTAATGAGATTAAACAATTGAGATTCGCCGAGTTCAGCAATGCGAGCCTTGATAATTTCTTTGAGTTTGGTGAAAGACAGATCGTCTATGATATTTTCGATAAGTTGCTGAATCGCATCACCATTTTCCAGCGGGGTTCTAACATAAACCGTTATCAACTCAACATTCGGTTTGAGAATCGGTTGATTTTTTAAATAGAAGGCCGCATGAGTTTTACCCGCACCAAAAGGCCCCCAATTGAGTATTAAATTACGATGCCTAGCGGCGTTGAGATAAGTGTTTTCGAGTTGTTTCTTTTGGGTTTTCATGCCAGCCCAAAATACTGGTGCTTCGCTTTGAAATGCCAGCGAAGGACTAATCAACTCAAACGGATTTTGAGTCAAGTTGAGTTCTTCAAAAGTCATAGCTGATTGTAGTTTAGCAGGAGTCCAAACTTTAGTTTGGCAGTCGTCCAAACTTTAGTTTGGGCGGCCGGAATCCAAACGATCGGTCAGCCCGCCAAGTTAAAACAGGCCGACTCCTAATGCTTAAGTGCCATTAGGGCCGGGGGTGTGTTTTCAAAAAACGCAACTTATACAGGTGTGCAGTATAAATCAATTAGTTACGCTCGTTCCCAACTTTTTTTGAATGTTCCTCTTACCACCTATCAGTTTTTTATAACTCATTGAATATTAAGGATAAAGTAGTCATAGCGAAAATCGCCCACCTTTGTGCAAGTATGCTTGGAACGAAGGAACGCCATCGTGCAAGTACACCTGGAACGAAGGAACGCACACGCCGTTTATCCTCGTTTTGACAAACTGATAGGTAGTCAGTACTTTGATATTTTTATTGGCCCCAAATGGGTTGTGTTGAGATACGAATATTTAGCGTATTGTCAACAACTTCAGTGTCTTTACTGCCAAAGCTTTCAAAACCTTGTGTTGAGTAGATGGCTATGACTTGCACAACCCTGAAAGGGTTGAATTTGAATAGCCCCAGGTGAAACCTGGGGGATGGCCGAAGAAGGCCCCCAACCCCGTAGGGGTTGAATGTGAAACGCAGTAAATGCTTACGCGAGATATACTGCACACGGCTTAGATTTGGACTTTTATGTTTCGTTCAAGAGTTCATAATGAACGAAACAACAGTCTGAAAAAAGTCTAAGGCAACTCACAAAAATTAATATAATATACCCATTTTTTTTAGAAAAAAACGTCTACACGACACAACAGCAAATTTTTCTGAGTGGGTAAATTTTTCTGAGTGGCTATTTTATTTATTTGGAGTTGCCTAAAGTCTAAATTTCACCCGCTCACAGTATAACAAAGCATGGTTTTATAGCATTTCCCGATTTGATTAAATACAAAAAAGCCTGTTCTCATTCAACCCCTATCGGGGTTGTTTGGGGTGTTAATTATCCCCCAGGTTTCACCTGGGGCTATTCACATTCAACCCCTATCGGGGTTGGATTTCATAGACAAAATTTATTAAAACATAAAAGTCCAATTCTAAACCGTTTGCAGTATACATAACCAACTAATCCCTTTGCGTGGTTTCACCAATTAATTGGAAGAAAGCACTTGGCGACCATTCAAAGGTTGTAATGGGCGGGCATTTTCAGTATACACCTCATGATATTGTGCCAATTGTTTGGGCGAAATGGTGCCCATTTGTTTGAGTACCAACCATTTAACTCCTTCACTGCAAGGCGGCGTGGTTAATGAGCCGGCAAAGGTATAATAATGATTTTTACCCGTCGGCAACAATCGGTTGATATCGATTTGCACATCATGCTGTTCAGGTTTGCCCGGCGTTTTCGGCATCACGTTCCACAACGTTTCAATAAACGGGTTAGTCGTGTCGCCGGTTTTTAACAGAAGCGCAACCACTGCTAACTCACCTTGGCTATTTTGGTGTACCAGATGTATCACCATGTCAGTCCGTTTGCCATGAATCGCCTCCTCGCTGGGCGTGTGGAAATGGAATTGCAGCAATTGATAGGCATTGTCACCTATTTTCAAACTACCCGCTTTATCAGCAGTGACTTGAATGGTATGCCCATTGTTTTCAATGATCAGCGGAAACGGACGGTAATCAAACATCAGTGGCGGTAAGTCAGCTTTAATGCTTTCGGTAATATCAATCGGTGCTTGTTGTTGACCGCGGCTACACAATGCATAGTCCTCCGACAAACAGTGCCAATAGCCTGGCCCGCTTTCCCCTTCATAACTCCAATGGCTGCCACTATCAGCCATCTGCAACTTCAATCCCCACTGTATGGCGGCAATTAGTTTTTTAGTCATCGTTGCTTAACTCCGATTTAAGTGTTAAAGAAGTTTTATTATAAAACAAATTTGAGAAAATTTTTGATTGATTGTTGCATAGAAATCCGATTTTTCCAAAAAATCGGATTTCTTTTGAGTTTTGACAATTTTTGCGTAGCTACTTGGGCAACCTGATTTGTGGGCCATAAAACACTTTGAATGCTGTCAAACTAAGGCTTGCATAGAAATCAGATTTTTCCAAAAAATCGGATTTCTGAGCTAGGTGAGAAATCCGATTTTTCCAAAAAAGCGGATTTCTTTTGAGTTTTGACAATTTTTGCGTAGCTACTTGGGCAACCTGATTTGTGGGCCATAAAACACTTTGAATGCTATCAAACTAAAGGTTGCATAGAAATCCGAGTTTTCCAAAAAATCGGATTTCTTTGAAAATTTTTGCGTAGCTATTTGGGCAACCTGATTTGTGGGCCATAAAACACTTTGAATGCTGTCAAACTAAAGGTTGCATAGAAATCAGATTTTTCCAAAAAGATTTCTTGAGCTAGGTGAGAAATCCGATTTTTTAAAAAATCGGATTTATTTTGGATTTCTTTGACAATTTTTGTTTTTCAACTCGATTCTGCAAAAGTACCCGTCCAGAAATTTTCTGATAATTTGCTTGGGGATAAGTCCTTAAGGAAAAAAGCTCAAGTAGGCTAAAGCCTACTATGTGCCCGTCGGGCGCATTCCCATTTTTACGGTTCGGTTGAGTACAACGGATTACGGGCAGATAAACGGATAAAACAAACCGGACAGCGGATGCCCAATTTTTCCGGACAAAAAGTTGCTCCTGATTGGACGATGAAATGGCCCATATTTCAAGAGACTGGCAAACCGGACAGCGGATGCCCAATTTTGCCGGACAAGAAGTTGAGCCTGATTGGACGAGGAAATGGCCCACATTTCAAGAGACTGGCAAACGGGGCGCATTCCATTTTCACGGTTCGGTTGAGTACAACGGATTACGGGCAGATAAACGGATAAAGCATAATGATTCTTGATTTTTAATTCTTTAGCCGCTTGCTCACATTTTTCAGCGGCCTCTTTCTGTCGTTCAGCTTCTCTTCGTTGTTATTCTGCTATTTGTTCATTGACACAAGCAATCCACGCCAACAGAAAAATCACTGCTGTCACTATACCAATCAGGCGATAGCGTTGTCTATATTTGATACTTGTCTGGACAAACGCTTGAGCCAATTCCGAGAGTGGTACTTTGTCAGCAGCATAATTATTAAGGTAGTCCTTGGCGAGGTTTAATTTGGGGCCTTGCAGGAGATAATGTTTAGACTTGCCATGCGCTTCCCAGTCTTTGGCGGCCGTTTCTATCTCGTGCTTTATTCTCAAAGCCTCGCGGTTTTGATTGATCCAATCTTTTAGCAATTGCCAGTGATGAATCAAAGCTTCATGGACTAACTCAACCGTGTCTTGTTTGGCATCCTTATCCCGTCCAGTGACTACCAATCGTTTATCAGCCAAACGGATGACTAAGTGCCACTGTTCTTCTCCTATTTGATGGCGAGTGGCTATTTGGCGAGTGTCATCCGTACCTTCACCCGGCCGGACTAATTGCAGCATAATACGGCGTAGGGTTGCTTGTTCTTTTGGGTTCAACGTGTCATAAAAATCGTTGGCATATCTGGCTATAGCTTGTTTGATGCCACCAATCGCGTCGTAATCTTTATGTCTGATTATGTAGTTGCAGATGCGTTTCCATAACTGAGCGAGGGTTAATTCCAGTAATGATAAATTACCCGGTGCTTGTCCTAAATCTTGCAGAATGCGCTCTGTTAAACCGGCCTCAATTGTCACGCCCTGCTTTTCAGCGGGTTTTTCGAGAGCGGCTTTGAGTCCGGCCTCTGCCATCGGCCCCAATATGATGGGCGGATAATTGTTTAAAACGTCAGCAAACGGGGCATCAGTGATTGCCTGCGACACGAAGTCGGCCCGCAGGGTGATGAGTAAGGTGAACGCTGGTAAATTTCCAACCGCCTGTTGCGATTCCACTGCCACCGCTTGTAGCAATTGCTCAATAAAGCGGTGTTGTACCTCTATAGGATTTAAGGTATAAAGTGTTTCAAACTGATCGACAATGAGTAATAATTGTTGATTGGCGTGAATTTGAGCGATGTCTTGCACCGTTTGGGACAAGTTTTTTTGCCCGTCGTAAAGTGCTTTGGCAACGGCAGTCAATTCTTGACGTTGGGTTTGCTTATCGCTATGGAGCAGCGGCACTAACGCCTGAGCCAGTTGATAAAATGGATTAGATTGAGGGCGAAACTGGGCAATCAGCCATTGTTTTTGTTGACGTAAACGGGGTAGTAATCCGGCATAAACGATGGACGATTTACCACTACCACTCGCACCTAATACCATGACAACATTTTGTTTTTCAACTCGATTCTGCAAAGATAGGATAACGTTTTCTCGCCAAAAAAAATACTCACTATCCTCTTCACGGAACGGAGACAAACCGCGATAAGGATTAGGCGGTTTAGGCAATCCTTTTAACTCCTTCCAAGTGGGTGGTTTGACTGCTGGATTTTGAAAAATAACCGGTAACCAACTGCACCCCGGAAATTCGTTGTCATAACCAAGTTCAATGAGCCGTTCCCGTGCATGGCGCACCGCTAAATACAGAGACTCACCCTTAGAAAACTCATCGAGAAAACCTGTCAAAAACGCATGAGCCACTTTATCCATCACCGGTTCGCGCATCAAAATGACCTGCGGGATGTTTAAATCCGCTAAGTCCTCGGCTAATTTCAAGCCATCACAAGAATTGAAAATCGCCAATTGCAGTCCGCCGCGATCAATCGCTTTTTTTAAACCATATTTTAATTCTTGAATGGTTAAGCTATCGGTGCGATTAATAAATATCTGACCTGTTTTATCTTGACTAGAACTATGCCCAGAAAAACAGAGAATGTTCCACTTATTTTTCCATAGTTCATTGCTAATCTCGGTCTTATTTGGTTCAACGAGAAAATTTATATCAACTTGTGATGATCTGATATCCTCTAACGTTTGGCGATCTGGGCCAGTATCAATGCCTTCGCTATTGCCTAAAATGACTAAAATTTTCAATATGTCTGATTTGCCAGGTAAGATGGGTTTTTCAAACTCCGTCGCGCCCACCGCGACTTCCGCATTGGTGTATCGGTCTGCAAACAAATCCCATTCATGCCACGGCAGTTTTTTCAGCAGGGTGTCCTCAGTCTGAATGATAACTCTAATCTCGGTGGATTCATCTCCTAATTTTTGGCATAACTTACTCTTAAAAAATTGGAATTCCTTATCATCTGTAGAATTGAGCCAATTGGTGAAATTAGAGTGAAAACTTGTTGCCGAGTCTGTGGCTAATTCAAGAAGTTGTATAGTTTCCTCTTTCTTACTGCCAGCTTTTGCACCACTAATAACAGGGCCACACCAAGAATCTTCTAGTGTTAGATAGTTTGTCCGCCAACCTTGATAATCATTAGGAATAGTTGGGTATGATGGCAATCGGCCTTTAAATTCTGTGTCATAAGGTTTGCCATCTTCACCAATTTCCACGGTCACTTTAAAGCCAACTTCAAAGTTACCTTCATCAATTTTAAGCTTGACTAATTTGGTCATGATCGTTACTCACTATTTTCCAAATAGTTTTAGTCTGGACAAACCAAGATCGGTAGTCCGGCATAAATTCGTTCGGAGAAACCAAGTTTATTGAAAAAACTTGGTTTCTAAATGTCCAATAATTGTTTATCACTACTCTGTGCAGGACTACCCGAATATCTAAGGTTTCGTCAGTAACTTCACAGTATTGTTAGTCCCAAAAGTGCTTCAAACTGCAAAATATTCGGTTATTTCAATATCATTTAAGGCGAGTGTCACCCTAAATTGTTCGCCAATTTCAAATCGCCATTCTTGTTCTAGGTAATCGTGATGATCGCCAGCCTTCACTTCATACACTTGGGCAGATTGATTGGTGACAGTCAATTTAAGCGTTGGTGGTAAACAATCCGGTTCGTCTGGTTCGTCCGTGACCGTAACCCTGAAGATTAATTTAAGTTGTTGATTTTCAAGTTCTTCTAATTTAATAATGAGAACCACCATTTGATCTTTATCTAAGTGAATTCGCTTGGAGCGTTTAATTACCACACCTGACTTAAAAGCCGGAATAGGTTTGCGAAAATTTTCTTTTAATGGCAACCAGCCCGCTGCAATGGCCTCAGCAAATTGTCCCTGTAACCATTGGCCCAATTTGATCCGCTTTGGTGGTGGCGTTTGCAGCGCGGCAAGTAATCCGCCACGAAACGCGTTGGCTTCGGTCACTAGGTTGGGATTCGCATTGGCGGGGGCCGGTTCTCCGCCTAAGATGTTCCAAAAAACATCAAATTCTTGTTCAGTCATCAGTTCTTCGTGAGTTTGCATACTCTTCTCCTTCGGTTTTATTTAAGAGTATCATTATTCAATGAACTCGTGACAGACACCTTTTAAAATATGGCCGCATTTTTAGGTAGCATCTGTGGGCAGCTTGACGTGTGGCTTGTTCTGTTTTGCCAATAATGGCACCAATGGCGTTGTAATTCAAATCCAATTCAATCCTTAATCGTAATATTAATAGGCACTGGCACTCGGAAAGATTAGGGCGTTTTCCAGTCTCGCGCTCCACCTGCTTCTGACATTCTAACAGACGTTGGTTTACCGCCTTAGCGATGGCCTTCATATTTTGCCAGCGAGCCAGAGTGATTGCCTTAACATTCTCTAATTGGGTTGGCTCATTTCGGACTATTGCAAGAACATCCTCAAGAGTAAGCCTTGTGCTTCTATTGAGCCGCTTTGTTAGAACTTGGTCAATTTCGGTCGATGCTTTACCTTGTTCTGTCATTTGAACATCTTCATCAATCGCTGCCTTTGCGACATCGGCTGGTGTCTCTTGAAAAACCTTTTGAATACCCCTCTCTAGTGGATCATTTTCGTCAAGATGCGGCTTGTAGTTAGGTAATAGCACACGCCATACACAAGAATCACAGGGATAGTCAAGTTCAAATAAAACAATCGCTTCTCTGATACAGGTTGTCTTTTTATCATCGTTAGGCATACCATTGTTCCTAATGTTGTTTAAGTCGCGGGTATGATTGATTTTTACTCAATGATCAAGTTTTTTAGCATGGGGATAAATCCCCATGCTAAAAGCTCAAGTCTGCTAAAGCAGACTAACTCCCTACGGCGCGATGGGCGAGTGCCATGATACGCCGTTGAGCTTTGAGCCATGATCCATCGTTACTGGCGGTAGTGGAAAACTTGATCATCAGGTTATATTAAATCATCTTACCATGCCAAAATAATTTGAATTGTCATTTTGCAAATAACCAAGTTTTGTTGAAAATGTTTTTTGCATATTGCAAATATTTATAGACTCAACGTGGGCATATAGCATTTCCCGATTTGGTTAAATACAAAACCCCTATTTACATTCAACCCCTTCAGGGTTGACGTATTTTTCCGCATACCCCAGGTTTCACCTCTTGCTCTTAAAATTCAACCCCTATCGGGGTTGGATAATTATGTAGATAGCGCGTTATCCATCCAACAAAACTGTTGGCGCGTTTTTAGACAGCACACGGTCAACTTTTCGGGTTTTTTGTACCAAGCTGGCACGCAGTATGGCCCACAAACCGTCTCTCGCATGTAGGGCCAATTCCTTATGATTGCCCTTCTTTATGTCGGAACTCTCGAAAATTAAAATTTTTGGCCGTTTGAAGTCTAGCCACGTCAGGTGAAACGCCGCACGTCATCCACCCACCAAAACCGTTAACACAATTTGAGTCACGTCGGGCGGAACATAGCGCGTTATCCATCCAACAAAACCGTTGGCGTTGTTTATTGCACACGGTCAAGTTTTCGGTTTTTTTGCAACCTGCTTGCGCGTAGGTATGGCCCACAAATCGTCTCTCGCATGTAGGGCCAATTCCTTGTGATTGCCCTCGTTAGTTTGTCGGGGCTATCGAAACTCCGAAATTTTGTCCGTTTGAAGTATAGCCACGTCGGGTGAAACGCCGTGCGTCATCCGCCCACCAAAACCGTTAACACGTCGGGCGGAACATAGCGCGTTATCCACCCAGCAAAACCGTTGGCGTTGTTTACTGCACACGGTCAACTTTTCGTTTTTTTGCAACCTGCTTGCGCGTAGTATGGCCCACAAACCGTCTCTCGCATGTAGGGACAATCCCTTGTGATTGCCCTCTTAAGCTTGTCGGGACTCTCGAAACTCCGAAATTTTGTCCGTTTGAAGTCTAGCCACGTCGGGTGAAACGCCGTGCGTCATCCGCCCACCAAAACCGTTAACACGTCGGGCGGAACATAGCGCGTTATCCACCCAACAAAACCGTTGGCGGGCGTTGTTTACTGCACACGGTCAACTTTTCGCTTTTTTGCAACCAGCTTGCGCGCGGTATGGCCCACAAACCTTATTTCGCATGTAGGGACAATCCCTTGTGATTGCCCTCTTAAGCTCCGAAATTTTGTCCGTTTGAAGTCTATTTATAGACTAACACATCGTGACGACGTCGTGACATTTATGAAAACTCAATTGGTCATTAGTCATTGTTAATTGGTTATTAGTTATTATCATCATAAACAGTATCGCTCATAAAACTTGGACTGCGTCCACGATTTGTCACGAGTTGCTGAGACTGATTTACACTGGTATTGAAAAGAGATCGCTCGTCTTAAAGTTACCTTGCTTGGTGCGTGGTGCTTATATTTCAACACAGAGTTCACAGAGAACCACAGAGTCACACCGAGTCATATCAATACGGAAATCTCTGTGAAACTCCGTGTAACTCGGTGTTCTCGGTGTTGAATAGATTATTTTTCAACACAGAGTTCACAGAGAACCACAGAGTCACACCGAGTCATATCAATACGGAAATCTCTGTGAAACTCCGTGTAACTCCGTGTTCTCTGTGTTGAATATTTGAAAACGGATAGGTGGTAAGGGAGAGATTTTTTTGTCACGAGTTCAGACACCAATGGTATGATGGCTTAAAGCATGAAATCAAAATCTGCTCGTTTCCAAAATCCCTTATTATATACAATCCTTGTAGTCACGAGTTCAGACACCAATACTATGATGACTTAAAGCATCAAATCAAAATCGGCTCATTTCTAAAAATCCTTTCTTATATACAATCCTTGTAGTTACAAGTTCAGACACAGATGCTATGAAGGCTTAAAGCATAAAATCAAAAATATACAATCCTTGTAGTCACGAGTTCAGGTGCCAATGCTATGATAACTTAAAGCATAAAATAAAAATCGGCTCGTTTCTAAAAATCCTTTCTTATATACAATCCTTGTAGTCACGAGTTCAGATAGCAATGCTATGATGGATTTATATCGTGTTACTCGAAAACAAAAAGTCACCTTTGTCACAAGTTGTGGCACTAATGAGATAATGAATTTATATCGGATCACTCGTGAAATGTAACGACGGTGTTTTAATTTTTCATAGGTGTAACATGCTGTTGGAAACCGCAGCAACAGCAGTCGTTTTTATTTAGAACTGCGGTTTACCGGGCGCAGAGCGTTCTTCAAAAAGGGGGTTCCCAGGTAAAACGTCAATGCCATTAAGTTAATATCTAACCTATTGATTTTTAGTCAGTTTTTGTGTGTGTTAGGGTGGGGTACCCGATTTTTTACTTTCAATAAAAACAATGACTTAGGACCCCACCCCTAGATAAAAATATGGCACGATCGGGCGTTTTAACAAAAAAAATATAGCAAAATCAAAGAGTTCCTTAACTTAATGGCATTGAGGTAAAACGTGGGAACCAAATCGTTTTTTTTACTTGAAATAAGTGATGGGTTGGTAGAACAAAGCTAAATTTCATTCATTATTGAGCATAAACTGATTGGGTTCACAATGTTCTACCATCTGACATTTGAGGAAAACTATTTTATGAACATGAAATGGAAAACAACGCTTTTTCTACTTGTATGTATTGGATACAACATGGTGCTTTCATCTTCTGCGTATGCCTATGTTGGTTTCTGTAGTGCTGTCGATGGCAGAAACCAGTATTACTTCGGTTCGCTGGTACCCGCGCTTGCATCTGATGTTTCCGTCCTTGAAGCCATGATAAAATGTGTAGATGCAAACAGAAAAAACCCATGTAGCTGTAGACCTTCCGGCTGTTCGGGTTTTGCTGGCACTTTCCTCAAAAATTGGCGTGATATTTTTAATTATATCCTTAAAGAAGGAAGCTCTAGCTTCATAAAATCTGTGGCTCAAAGATGTAAGTAACAAGCCAAGCGCGTAGGTTTTCGTTCATTTTTGAACTCCAACATTTGTTGGACTTCCTTTTGTCGAACCAACCTACGATATCTGTTCAGCTAAGTACCCGTGCAAGAGTTTAAAGGAATTTTTTATACGAAAGTTGTTGTTTTTGTTATATTTATTCTTTTTAAATACCTGCACGGGTACTTAATAAATCCGATTTTTCCAAAAAATAGGATTTATTTCACAATTTTTGCGTGGCTATTTGGGCCTTATGATTTGTGGGCCATAAAACACTTTGAATGTTGTCAAACTAAAGTATGGCCCTTGTCAAACGTTGTTTTTTTCCAGCCAGACGAAGTTGACAACCTCGTCTAAAATGCTAAAGGAGTCAGTTAATTATGAAACTGAAGTCACTGAGTAAAACAGGTTTTTTAACGATATCGCTTGGTATCGCTTTACTTACCTCGGCCACACCCACTTTTGCTTCTGATAACCTCGTCTTTCGCACTTGTCTGATTCAGTGTTTAGAAGAGATTTGTCAGGAAGAATCTTCTCCTTTATGCCGCCTGAGCCATTCTAGTCCTTCGGTAGACAACCTGTTCTGCCGGGGAATGCCGGGTTCGCCATACAACCCCATCGCAATGCTCCAACCGTCATGTATTAAATTGAATTTCCTCAACTGCAAAATGAGTTGTACTGGTTTCTAATTAATGCCGGCCTCACGCGGAGCGTCCATGAATGGGTTCCCACGTAGAATGTGGGAACCAACATTGAGATGATTAGCGCGTACTTTTTAATAGTATATAGTCAATGTAAAAATCATACAAGGTTTTTTGGAGATAGTTTTTACCACCTATCAGTTTGTAAAAGTCATTATTTAACACGGAGTTCACTTCAGAACCACAGAGTCACACAGAGCCATCTCTTAACGGAAATCTCTGTGAAACTCCGTGTAGTTCCTCTCTGTGTTGAGGATTTGAAAACTGATAGGTGGTAAGGGAGATATTTGTTTTTGTCACGAGTTCGGATACCAATGAGATAATGAATTTATATCGGATCAGTCTGATATGTCACAACGATAAATAAATATGTTTGTCACGAGTTCAGATACCAATGCTATGATGGATTTATATCGGAACATTCGTGAGAGGTTTTGAGCTTTTTTAAAGTATCTAGTCAATGTAAAAGTCATACAAGGTTTTTTGGAGATATTGTCACGAGTTGTGGCACCAATGAGATAATGACTCTATATTGGATCACTCGTGAAATGTAGCGGCGGTGTTTTAAATTTAAAGTATGGGCTTGTCTAAACAACTGTTTGACTTATAAAAACCGCCAAGGTTTCTAAACTCAACTGAGGATAATACTTATGAAACGTTCAAAATACACCCGTTATGCAACGGCTTTAGCGTTGGCAATAACTTTGGCTCTCTCTCCGATGGCTAATGCCAAAGACATTACGTTCTGTGGCGTACATCTCAGCGTTAGTTGGCTTGGAGCTTCTGCTTGTCCAACTGCCCTCGGAACAGCTGTAGCAGCGTGCGGTACGACAATCACTTGTCCTGGTTGCACGGCTGGAGTTGCAACAGCAGCTTGTACAGCAGCCGTTGGTACAGCAGCTTTTACTTGCGGGCTGTCCATAGCTAGTGTTTGGGGTGTTATAAAGCACTGCTTTTAAGACTAACCAGTGTGCGTGCGTAGATGGGTAGAGCATTGTGCGAAACCCATCATTCCTACAGTTGGGCTGCATAGAAATCCAATTTTTTCAAGAAATCGGATTTCTTTGATAAATGCGTGGCTATTTGGGCCTTATGAGTTGTGGGCCATAAAACACTTTGAATGCTGTCAAACTAAAGGTTTGAGAAATCCGATTTTCCAAAAAATCGGATTTCTTGATCTAGCCAGGTGAGAAATCCGATTTCTTCAAGAAATCGGATTTCTTCGGATTTCTTTGACTGGAAAAAGCCGCTAAGGTTTCTAAACCTTGGCGGTTTTTTTTTGCCTAAAATCTGAATCAAGTTCGATAACTCGGATTTATTTTTTTGACTAAAATATCTGCTATATAAGAAGGCCATTGCACTTTTTTTTTAAGAAGGTGCATAAGTATATCTGTAAACAAAAGCCCCGTTAGGAATAAAAACATTTTTGTAAAGCCTTGTTGATAATGTTAGTTGACAAATTTTGCGTGGCTATTTGAGCAATCTGATTTGTGGGCCATAAAATCTTTTGAATGTTGTCAAACTAAAGGTTGCATAGAAATCCGATTTTTCCAAAAAATCGGATTTCTTTGACACTTTGACAATTTTTGCGTGGCTATTTGGGCCTTATGGTTTGTGGGCCATAAAATAATTTGAATGTTGTCAAACTAAAGTATGGCCCTATAATGAAGTTTCCAAGTGATGCTATTGTCGGCCAGAAATCCGATTTCTTGAAGAAATCGGATTTCTTTAAGCCGTGGTAGCTTAAACACCCAAGCGCGATACGAAATCACCGCGAGGTGAAACCCACACTGATAAAACGATTGGAGAAAAATACCATGCCCCATTCACCTTTCCCCGGTATGGATCCCTATCTTGAATCGCCTAGTTTATGGGCTGATGTTCATAATACCTTGAAAAGTCTATTTCGTGAACAAATATCGTCACGGTTGCCACCGCGATATGTCGCTGAATTGGAAACTAAACTGGTGATTGATGATCACAACCATAATCCCATCAGTGCCGTGCCTGATGTAGCGGTTACTGAAACGGAATGGGATAATTTAATGGATAATGGCGATACAGTCGTTGCAGAAAATACGGCGACAGCGGCCGCGATAGCACCGGCACCGTTGCACTTAAAGTTCCCAGAACCGTTCCCAACTCGCCTCACTAGTATTTATGTTAAACGAATTGAAGGTGATGAATTGGTGACCGTGATTGAATTGCTATCGCCTAGCAATAAACAGTACAATAATAAATTGTTTCATTTCTATGACTCGGATGTCCATTTAGTGGAAATTGACTTACTACGACAGGGTGCGAGGATACCTTTAGTGGGTTTACCGAAAACAGATTACTTGGCGATGGTTAGTAGAACTTATCAACGGCCAGATTGTGAAGTTTGGCCGATCAAACTGCGTGAATCATTGCCGGTGTTGCCAGTACCGTTGTTGCGGCCTGATCCAGATTAGCGAGCGTCGTTAGGCGATAAATCGCCTACTACAAATGCGAATGAAAAATGAAAAATGAAAAATGTATAATGAATAAGGAATTATAAAATAACTGTTAATGACAATGTTTTTATAAGTTATTGATTTTATAAGATTCAATTTAACTCGTAATTCGCATTACAAACGAAAAACGGTTAGGCGATAAATCGCCTACTACGAACTATGAACTTTGAACGCTTAGGCGATGAATCGCCTACTACAAACGAAAAACGCTTAGGCGATAAATCGCCTACTACAAACGAAAAGGAAGAAAATATCGGGACACGGCTAAAAAAAACATTGGAATCGGAACAAATTGATGTGGTGTGGCAAACCGATGGCAAATCGGCACTGGCTCAATTGGAAAAGCACCCATTCGATCTGATTCTGTTGGAGCTCCAATTACCCTATATTTCGGGAGATCAAGTGCTTGAAGGCATTAGACGCCTCGATCCGTATGTCGAGGTGATTGTTTATACCAATTATCAAGTACCCCCTTTGCTGAAAAAGTTAATCAATCTGGGTGTGGATGGATACATCAATAAGGGTACAGACACCGAGTTACTGGAAACAGTGGAACAGGTGAAAGCGAGATTAGCACCTTTTTCTGAGGCACAGCGTTCCCGTTTACTCGAAGCACTCCCTGAAGGAATGTTCTTTGAAAAGGCATCGACTTAGGAGCGTTCAAAAATGCCTACTCCTTTCTTACTTGATACCGATACTTATTATTTGTTATTTGAACCCAAGAAACCGTCCTACTATAATCAATTTATACAACCGTAGGCAACGAAATATCCATTTCCGAAATAACCTCATTGGAAATTCACTCAGTATTAGGAAAGCGCCGCAGAGGTGCCTCTCAACAATGCCATCAGTGTCAACGAGAAATCATTATCGCGGGTGAAACGGCAACGTGTTCAAATACGTGGATATCTCAGGGCATTAAGAAATTGAAACGAAAACTTTCAGACAAGAAATTCTATGTGAGAAATCCGATTTTTCCAAAAAATCGGATTTATTTGACAAATTTTGCGTGGCTATTTAAGCAATCTGATTTGTGGGCCATAAAACACTTTGAATGTTGTCAAACTAAAGGTTGCATAGAAATCCTATTTTTCCAAAAAATCGGATTTCTTTGAGTGGATAGACGTCCAAGATAAATCTTGGAGTGAGGACAGTTAGACGTCCAAGATAAATCTTGGACTCCGGATGTTGCATAGAAATCCGATTTTTCCAAAAAATCGGATTTCTTTGACAAATTTTGCGTGGCTATTTGAGCAATCTGATTTGTGGGCCATAAAACACTTTGAATGCTGTCAAACTAAAGGTTGCATAGAAATCCTATTTTTCCAAAAAATCGGATTTCTTGAGCTAGGTGAGAAATCAAATCAGATTTCTTCAAGAAATCTGATTTCTTTGGATGTTGTCAAATTAAAGTATGGCCCTATAATAAAGCCTCCAAGTAATGCGATTACTTGGCGGTTTAGGCCAGAAATCTGATTTCTTCAAGAAATCTGATTTCTTTGAGTTAGACGCGCTTAATCATCCACAATGGAGAAAACTGATATGAGTCATGAACTCATGCGATCTATTTTATTCATCCTAACAGGTATCATGCTAAGTCTAACCGCTTTGGCAACCCAAGCTGGTGACACGCCCGATAAGCGGCCGCCCATCAAAATCCTTTTGGATACCGATCCGGGTGGTGATGACGTGTTTGCCTTGTTGTGGCTACAAAGCTTGGCTAAACAACGCGTTGCCGAAATCGTGGCCGTTACCACGGTGGAAGGGAATGTGCAAAGTAAGTACACCTTCGCTAATGCCAGTAAAATCCTCACCCTGGGCGGTTTTGACGCAGTAGAAGTGGGACGCTCGGTGCCACTCAAGGAGCGGAAGTGTAAAGGAGCACCGCATATTCACGGTGCCGACGGCATGGGTAACTTGTCACAAACGTTGCCTAAACCTCCTCACAACTTCGACGAAGCTCGCCGTGCTGACGACATCATTATTGAGAAGCTCAAGACTGCGCCTGGTGAAATTACGCTGGTTGCGATAGGGCCTTTAACCAACCTCGCGGCGGCTGAAGAAAAAAGTCCTGGCATTCTCGCCAAAGCTAAGGAAGTCGTTATTATGGGCGGAGCCTTTCATCGCCGGGGAAATATTAGCTCTCACGCGGAATTTAACATCTATTGTAATCCCGAAGCGGCGGCTAAAGTGTTTGCGAGTCGGGATGACATTGTGGTGATGCCGCTTGACATAACGCATCAAATTCTGTTCGGCAAAGCGCAAGCGAATGCGATCCTTGCCGTGGCTCCCCAAAGTGAACTCGCTCTATTTATCAATCAACTCAGTGAGTTTATGTTTAAAACTGCCCAGATGTTCAGAGCAACCGACGGAAAAATTCGTTTTATCGTGCATGATGCCAGTACACTGGCTTATTTATTCTATCCCGAAACGCTTCAATTTCGTCGCGCCCAAGTTCGTGTAGAGACACAAGGATTGTACTCAACCGGGCAAACACTGTTTGATGATCGGCATGGTGCCAAAACGGGGGCCAATGCGTGGGTGGCCTTGGACGTGGATGAAACTAACCTCCTCGCTATTTTGACGGAGGATTTTAAGGCGCTTGTTAAAAAAGCACCGTGTAGATATAAGCCGGAGTCCAAACTTTAGTTTGGCCGGCCGGAGTCCAAAGAATGGGTTCCTTTGTGAACGTGGGAACCACTGTAGAACGTCAATGTTAAGGATAGTGGGCCGTTTGTCGTAGGTTATTTATCATTATTTTTCAGAGGCTTAGGCGATGAATCGCCTACTACAAACTCTGAACGGGCGCATTCCCGTTTTCACGGTTAAGTAAGTACAACGAATTACGCGGATAAACGACCTAAGTTTGTAGTAGGTGCTTTAGCGCCTAAGTTTGTAGTATTTGTTTAGCGCCTAAGTTTGTAGTAGGTTGTAGTATTTGTTTAGCGCCTAAGTTTGTAGTATTTGTTTAGCGCCTAAGTTTGTAGTATTTGTTTAGCGCCTAAGTTTGTAGTATTTGTTTAGCGCCTAAGTTTGTAGTATTTGTTTAGCGCCTAAGTTTGTAGTAGGTGCTTTAGTGTCTGTAACAAAATAACTTGAACAACTTTTATCAATTTTATTAGAATTTGCTCTACAAAATTGACTAGGTTATTTTATGACAAGCCCTTAGGCGATAAATCGCCTACTACAAACTGTAAACGCTTAGGCGATGAATCGCCTACTACAAACTCTGCAAGCGTCGAGTGGGTAGACTTCGTTGCGCGAAGCTAAACCCACCACACCATTCTCATACCATGCTGGCCGCTAACATGGCCCTTTGGAAGCCTATCGTGTATGAACGTTGACATGGCCCCTTTGGAAGCCTATAGTGAGTTAATAGGAGTCGGCCATGTTAATTGAACTAAGTTACAAGCGCGAGGAACACCATGTCTTTAAATTCCAGATCGATTGCCAAAATGTTACGGGAACATTTTATCGGTGACAGGCATCTCACTAAAAATCTCTTTGAACACAAAGAATGTCTTTCGTCTATCAAAGACGAATTGAAAAAAATCAAAGGGGTCGATATGTCACATCGTCGTTCGTCCTTGGACAAGGACTTGGAACAAGTTCATTTTGTGGTTCAAGAGGAAGATGACTCGTCCGGCTATTATTATAGAGATGATTCATTTACTATAAAATTTAATAAACAAAATCAACTGATTGTAGAAGATTTCATTGACAGTTATGGAATAGTTTATCAAATTGAACAAATTTATTCCTTTATTGATCGCGTGAAAGAGGCGCATGACAAGAAAAAAACGCGCGAATTAAAAACCAAAAAGATCAACAAACTGAAACAACAAGCGATCATCGCCAAGATAAAAGAAATCGCTAAAGAGGATCAGTTTGATTTTTATATCCGCGAATACCAGAGAAAATTAAAACTGGCTGTTCGTATTGAAGGCGATAAATTAATCGAAGTCGATATTCCTTATGGGCAATTCCAAGACATTTTAAAAGACTTGCGTTCTCTCATTCAAACCCTAAGAGAACTGCAAAAGTCAGGGATCAATTTCAAATTAAAGACAGATTCAGGAGACACCGGCTACGGTTGGATAAGCCACGATAGTTTATGTTTGTAGTAGGCGATTTATCGCCTAAGCGTTTGTAATAGACGATTTATCCCCTCACCGACGAACATAATCACCCTAACGTGGCGGAATAAGAAGTACAACTTATTTGAGAAACAAACGGAAGGTTTTATTTGTCCGTTTATCTCCAAAAAAAATGTACTTTCTTCCAATATATGCAAAATTGTAGTACAAAGAATTGTTTTTTAAAGTTATCCCATGCTGGCCCCTGACATGGCCCTTGTTAGCTTTGGTAGGCACTTGGTGAACGGAGTCTAGCTAAGTTGCTAAAGCAACTACTACGAACATAACATAACTACCCTTTCTAATTGCTAGAATAACAAGTACAACTTGAGAAACAAACGGAAGGTTGTCCGTTTATCTCAAAATAAGTTGTACTTTCGGCCAATGTAGGCAAAATTGTAGTACAAAGAATTGTTTGCGAAAGTTATCCCATGCTGGCCGCTGACATGGCCCTTGTTAGCTTTGGTAGGCACTTGGAGAACTGAGTCTAGCTAAGTTGCTAAAGCAACTACTACGAACATAACATAACTACCCTTTATTTATAATTGGTAGAATAACAAGTACAACTTGATAAAGAAACGGAAGGTTGTCCGTTTATCTCAAAAGAAGTACTCGTATCAATTAAGCCTAAATGTAATTCATGTCAGCTTAGGATTTGGCTCGCTTGTTCTGGAACATCTTTTTCATTAAATAATAGCTATTGACACCGACTAAAACACCACAAACCACGGCACTGCCAACGGGATGGGCAAGGAGATATACAATTGATCCTCCTCCGAGAGCGGTAGAAGCTGCTGTAGTAACCACTTGTGATTTTGACATAGTAGATATTCCTATTTGTTATATAACAACAGTTCGGACAAATTTTTGACTGAGTAGATCACGCTGTGTGTTCGACACAGTTTTTTAGGTAGATCGGACAAAACGGCAATGTGTCCCTTTAGTTTGGCAGTCGTCCAAACTAACGTTTGGCAGGACTCCAAGTTTGGCGGCCGAAGTTAGTTAGTTTGGCAGGGTAAAAACGCAAAACGTGCTGGGCTTGCTTGCAAACCCGGCCCAGCCCTGATGACGATTTTCCATTTATGTGTTTATTTGGGCCAGTTTTGTTTGGGGGCCATAAAATACTTTGGAAGCTTCCAAATTAAAGTATGGCCCTATGTCTGTCGCGTTAAAAAGTAATAGCTTTTGTCGGTTTGCGCTGACTCACAATTTTGGCATTTAGCTCATAAGTCCCTTTCCCGCATGGAACGATAGCAATACGAAGTCACCGCTATGGTTGAATTCCTGCCAAACTAAAGTTTGGACTCCTTTGTGGGCACTGCCAAACTAAAGTTTGGACTCCTGCCAAATTAAAGTTTGGACTCATGATCACTGTTTACTGATCACTGTTCACTGTTATATTTGCGAGCAGTCAACTACAACGATTTCAACCCGACGGTCGATGGTATTCTTTACTTTGCCTGTGACACTGGCAAGGCCTTCTTGAAAGCCTTTGCCTATCACTTTTGACCTTTTTGTGACTTCTGGAAAGTGGGTCCCAATCAGGTTTTGAATTTTTTGGGCCCGTAATAAGGATAACTTGTAATTGTAGTCGATATTTCCTCTCTGACTACTGTGGCCGACAATATGGAAGCATTGGTTGTTGTTTTTAAAATAGTTGGCTATTTGATGTAGCCAAAAAGCGTATTCATTTCTGAGTTGTTGATCGTCAATAAATTCCGTTGAATCCCTCGGAAATAAAAATTTCAGATTAAACTTGTTGTTCTCCTTCACGCTGGCCGCTAGGAGCTTACCAAAGGCTTCTTCGGCCGCGGCCTGATGTCCCACCAACTTGAGGGTGGTTTGATATAAGCCAGCATAAGTTTTCACCGACTGCCCATCGGGGCGTTTTTGAGCCAAGTAATACAAAACTAACGATTTTTCGTAATCTTGGTTATCGTAACGGGTTTCCGCTTCTTCAATCAAGGTATTGGTGTCTAAAGAATCATACTGTTCTTTTTGGGGTAATTTTCCAGCCAGACTCGCCGCGAGGGTGGCAAGGTCTCCAAAGTGTTTGCCGGTAAGATACATGGGGCTGTCTTGATACTTGGGTGTCGGTGTATAGTCCAAATCCTTGGCTGAAATAAAACTACTTGAATCCGCTAGGATTTCTCCGGTCTTCCCCAAACTGGATATCGAGACTGAAACCCGATGATAACCTTTCCTTTCAGGGTTATTAAAATCAATGACACCGCTTATCATATATTGGGCTTTTTGTAGATTTTGCGGCGTGAATTTAACAATAGTCAATTGGTCCAAGTGTTTCTGACTTTCGTCGAGTATAATTTGTTCAATCCGCCGACTGACTTTTTCGACCACCTCACCGCTGTTGGCATCGACAAACCTGTCTATAACCATCAACGTTTGCTCCTGACTTTCCAATATTTTTGGGTGGTTGATGGCTTGTTCCAGCAAGCCATTAGCCATGGTACGCACGGCAACCTCAAAATCGGTCGGTGCCTTTTTTGGCGGCTGGGTTTTTGGCGTGACGCATGAAACGAGCATCGTTCCACAGCATAATATAAAAAAAACCAATTTAGTCAATTGGTTAGTGTGATACATAGAGAGTGACTCCTACCAAAATAAAGTTTTCCGAATGGCGAAAAGACAATTGAACTGAGTGTGAACTCAATTTGAGGGATGCTGGAATCCAAAGCTAAAGCTTTGGACGGAATCACAACTCGTCTGTTTTGAGAGACTCAAACCATAAATGGCATCAAATGGGGCAATGCCATACCGTACGGAAAAGGCCCGTTTGTAGTAGGCGATTTATCGCCTCACGCGCAGGAGTCCAAACTAAAGTTTGGACTCCTGATCCAAATTCAACGACACCGGGTTTGGAAATAATTCTGTTGCGCCCGTGTCAGAGGCTTGACTCCCATTGACAATTGCTTGAGAAGGTCAGAGCAATTGCACCCTTCGCAACTCACAGGTACCGGAGGGGGGGCCGATACTGGTTTTGGTTTCGATGGCTTTCTGACCACTCTGGCTGGTGGCGATTTTGGCTTTGGCCTCGGTTTCGTTGATTTTGGCTTTGGCCTCGGTTTCGTTGATTTTGGCCTCGGTGTTGCTTTCGGTGCGGTTTTGGCGGCCTTTAGACGCCGTCTTAACTGCGCTAAACTCCGCGAGTTTGGACTCACTTTTTTTAAGCCCGCTATATAAATTTGGACTTTGTCCAGTTTGTTCAAACGTAAGGCCTTTTCAGCCCAGTGCTTGTAACGGTTTTCTATCGCTTTCAATCCCTTTTTTGCCACCCGATTACCCGGGTTTCGTTTCAGGACGGTTCGATAACAAGACAGCGCGGTACCCTGTCTGCCGGTGGTGAGGCGGTTGGCCTCATAGTGCCTTTGACATTCTTGCAGTAGGTTAGCGACTTGGCTCGTCGGTTGTGTTGGTTTTCGTTGCGAGGTTGAATCAGCGTACCAAGGCGTTGGCGGAACGAACTTTGGTGGTGGTGGTGTACTTTCTTCCTTACGCGCTACCGTGACGATTTGTTCTAACTTGAGTACCGTTCTTGGATTAATATCAACTTGACCCTCTTCGGCTGTGACTAGCGCCAGTGCCTCATCGAGGTGATACCGAAGTAAACTATTTTGGACATCAGGCCGCCCAAGCACTTCTTTTTGAAATGTTTCATCGACCGTCAGTTGATTGAGTCTCTTGACAATTTGTTCTTTATTCGTTCCAGTGAGATCGGCAATGATGCTTTCGACTTGTCGGTAAAGGGTTAATTTTTCCTGCATCGCGTCGCGTTGTTCTGAGGGTTTGGGGAGTAGATTTTGCCAATCTAACAATACTTTTTCTGCGTGTTCATAGTTTTTCTCGGCCAAGGCGTGTTCGATTTCTTCAGTATACATCGCCGGCAAATTGGGATCACTGGGTAAGGTATGCTCTATGCCGACATGCTCAATTTTTCGCCGTGCCTCCGCCATACAGTGTGTTCTTTCGAGCAGGGGTTTGAGCGTTTGGTTTAGGCATTGTGCATATTGTTGAGTCAATTCGGCCAACCGCTGCTGTTTCAGGTTGTCGATTTCCTCATATTTATCAGACAATTCCCTCGAATGGGGATATTTATTCTTGAGCGTTTTTAACTTTGAGTGTGCAAGGTTGAAATTATCGGCTTCAAGTTCGGCCTCTATTTGGGGGTAATAGTGGGCCTTCAAAGCGCGATAAACTTCGTCATCTTTTAAAATCTCGGTCTCAATGGTTTCGTCATAAGTCTCTAATTGTGCCAGAATTGGACGATCAGCGTGTTGGAGGTAATAATCAACCAAGGCTTTTTTGACATGCTCGCCTTCGAGAATTTGTTTCTGGATTTCAACACCCTGTCGTTCAAAGCTTTCAATGGCCGTTTCATCGCCCTGTAAGATGGCCGCCATGACTTGCTGATGGTCTTGCCACTTGTCAAAGTGTTCCATGGCTAAAAAAACACCTAAAATTATAGCCACCAAGACAAGTACAAAGACACTCATTAAAATCAGGGGAAATTTTTTGGTAGGTTTCATGCTGCTCTCCTCAAGAGTGTGCGCCCGGGCATAAGTAGGCACTTTGGCTTTACGCCCCAAAAAATTGGCACGCCGGCGAGCCTTTTTCTTGGCATATCTTTGGGCCGTGGTACGCCTGAACGCATTTTTCTTGGCAACGAACCAAGCATAACTATAAGGTAGAATGACCTTGAAGCTGGCGTTGTAGACTGCCCGCTTTTGTGGCTCTTTGAGTACCTCATAAGCTTCATTGATTTCTTTAAACCTAGCTTCAGCATTGGGTTCTTTGCTGATATCGGGATGATATTTACGGGCGAGCCGGTGATAAGCTTGCTTAATCTCGTCAATGCTCGCATTTGATGAGACCTCCATTATTTTATAATAGTCTTTAAATTTCATAATTTTATAACAATAACCCGGTTCAATAATGGAAGGGTTATGGTTCGACAGAGCGAGTTTAATATAAAAATTTATTAGAGAAATAACCTAAGTGCTCACTTGGACTTTGCTACCGGAAAAGTTATCAGTTATCAGTTATCTGTTGTAAAGCTTGAACGGTGATATCGATAAATCGCCAACACGTTCATAAAATAAGTATATCAGTTTTCAGTAACTCATCGCTCGGTGCCGCCATCGATCCGGCCAAAATATTATTTTTACAAGATTAATAGTGCAAGACCTTTATACTCAATGTTTAAGTTAGCATTTGCTAATATACTAATAATATCTAATATCCACTTCGATGAATCTGTGCCCCTATTCGCCTTAGAATAAATTCTAAGGCTAAAAACTTTCTTCACCTAAAGGTGACTCGCCTCGTTAGCCTCGTCAGTGAGTGATAAAATTTCAGTCGGCTTTAGCCTCCTAACGCTTTTAGCTTTGAAATTTATTTCAAGGCTAAGACGGTGAACTCTCTCTCTTGAAAACTTGAACATTGAGTTATAAATCTGTGTGGTGAAAGTTTCAAAATGCGAATTTCGATATGAAAAATGAACTTCAGTTTCATTTTCAGTTTACAAAATCACTTTCTTATCAGAGAGTTGAGTGATAGTGGTTAAAAACTGACCGACAAAAGTGTGCAATCGGTTGATGATGTGTTGCATTTATTCGGTTTGGCAAAGGGGGCTATTTATAGGCAAAAACTATTCCGCTCTCTTTTGAAGAAAAACATAATACTGGAAAACTTTTGCACCGGTACTTACACCACGCGCTTTATTTCCTGTCAATATCGGAACAACTTTTGCTGAAATTATTAACTTATTGTTATTTAACGAAGTTTATAAATGTCAAAGAAATCAGATTTTTTTTAATCGGATTTATAAATTTTAATTATTTCTAGTTGTCACCGTCATCGAAAATTTTGAGCATTTTCACCCAAAGGGGAAGAAGAGGCAAGCCTTTTGATTTGTTTTTGGTCTATCAAACTGTTTACGGCTATGTTAGAATGCTCAGCCTATTTTACGGGATATGGTTTTTTTTTTTACATTGGGAGGGCGGCTTTAAGCTGCGTTTGAGTGATGAAAGCGCGTGTCAAATGGGTAGAAAATGCTTGCTTGGTAGCTGAGGCGGGCAGTGGGCATGGTGTGGTGATAGATGGTGCCCCCGAAATCGGTGGACGTAATTTGGGTGTCCGTCCCATGGAAATGATGTTGATGGGGTTGGGCGGTTGTACGGCGATGGATGTTTTGAGCATGCTTAAAAAGCAGCGGCAAAATGTCACTGATTGCGTGATAGAAGTTGAGGGTACCCGGCGCGATGAACATCCAAAAGTCTTTACTGAAATTCATGTCCACTATATAATCACCGGGCGTGATTTAAAAGAAAGCCTAGTGAAACGGGCCGTTGATTTGTCCGCTGAAACCTATTGCTCCGTCTCTCAAATGTTGGGTAAGGCGGCTAAAATTACCCATGATTATGAAACGGTAGAAGAGCGATAATTGGTCATTGCTAATGAATCACATTAGGCTTGTGGTGTCAACCCCCTCACCCCAACCTTTCTGCTGGCTACCATAAGCACACAAGTCATGATAATTAGCTTATGTAGCTTATGTAATTGTTACATAAGCAAATTATTATTGCGCTTTTGGAATGAAGAGCATTGCTAAGAAATCTTGGGGCCTTCGAGTCAGATTTCTCTTATGCTCGTGCAGGACTTCAAACTCAGTTTATAGCAGTGCCCAGTATAAATAACTCAAAGAATAAGTGAGTCATTCATTAACGAGGCCATCATTGTGATTATTTACAATCACATACTTACTTGTGTGCAAAGATTCGCTTTGCTGGCGGAAAAGGTACCTCGCTTGAAGTCTTCCTTCTGGGAGAGGATGAAAATGTGCTTGACATCTTTTTGCGAACTATTCATAATAGTCCATCTTTAGATAATTCATATCGGCTATGTAGCTCAGTTGGTTAGTAGCGCGGCACTCATAATGCCGAGGTCGGTGGTTCAAATCCACCCATAGCCACCAAAGTCGCTTGGCTTTAATACCCCTCTTGCTTTTAGTCTCATGCCAAAACATACCCCATTGTCCTGAGCAATTTATTGATTGAGCAACCATTTTCTGGGCATCTATCTATATCACGCGCTTTGAGGCGATTTTTTTTTGCTTGACATCTTCTTGCGAACTATTCATAATAGCGCACCTTTCGATAATTCACATCGGCTATGTAGCTCAGTTGGTTAGTAGCGCGGCACTCATAACGCCGAGGTCGGTGGTTCAAGTCCACCCATAGCCACCATTTTTCTTTCCTTGATATACACCCCTCTTGCTTGCCATGCCAACCCCATTCTGGGGTGGTCTCATGTCGCATGTTATTTATTATGATGCTGGTGCGCATGAAATGTGAATTGGTTGGGCATGAAAGTGCCAGTGGCGGCCACCGCCGGACGAGGATAATGTTTGTCTGACTTCGGGCATTGATAATCTCTCACCTCATCGTTTTGAAAACACTTGCAGGCCCCCAACACCTATCTCGATTGGGTTATTATTGAGTCACCCCGGTAAGTGGATAAATGGTATGCCTTTTTGTTGCAACCGCGTGTGACTGGACTACCGCCCTGCACACTCACCGAGATGGCGCACACTGTTTTTATTGCCAAGTGCCAGATAGCAAGACGGTACCATTGATTTCTCATCCCTTTTTTCAATACCTTCCTTTGCCAATAGTATAAACTATTGTTTTAATTTATAATTTAATAAAAATGAGTCCGTTCAAAGGCGTTACCAGCCACCTATCAATTTTATATTTAAAATCAATAGTTTATTAATTTCAATCCGGTGCGCGAACCCGCTCCATTTTTTCATAAAGGGATCACACCCACGCGCACGGCCCTTGTCAAAACAAGCGAGTCGCTTGACTTTATGCAGCCTGATGACTACATTCTGGTATGTTATTTAGCGAAGGTATTGTTTTTTGACAGCGATTTTTTATTTTCTATTTTGGTAGCCTCCCATTGGGCAGTACGTGTGCTTCACAGTCTATAACTGATAACTGATAACTAATAACTGATAACAGGTGTGACGTGAGTGACGACCAGAAACCCCAAAAAATTTAAGTTTAAGCTGCAAGGTTTTAATAATCTTACGAAAACTTTAAGCTTTAATATTTACGATATTTGCTACGCTCAAACTGATGAGCAGCGCAAAGGCTATCTGGAATACATTGACGATGTTTATAATGCCGAGCGTCTGACTCAGATTTTGACCAATGTAGCGGATATTATAGGTGCCAGTATCCTCAATGTGGCACGTCAAGATTATGAGCCGCAAGGGGCGAGCGTATGCTTGCTGATTTGTGAGGAGCATAGTGCTTCACTGCGCCTGTCTAATGAGCAAGCGCCGGGGCCTTTGCCTGACGCGGTGGTTGCCCATCTTGATAAAAGTCATCTCACCGTGCATACTTATCCAGAAAGCCATCCCGATAATGGTATCAGCACCTTTCGTGTTGATATTGATGTGTCTACTTGTGGCCTAATTTCACCTCTAAAAGCCCTGAATTATCTGATACATAGTTTTGATTCTGATATTGTTCTTATGGATTATCGGGTGCGCGGGTTTACTCGTGATAAGGGTGGGCGCAAGCATTATATTGATCATAAAATAAATTCGATTCAAAACTATCTTGCCAAAGAGACTAGGGCACGCTATCAGATGATAGATGTGAATGTGTATCAAGAGAACATTTTTCACACCAAGATGATGCTCAAAGAGTTTGAGCTTGACAATTATCTCTTTGAGATACAGGCATCAGATTTGTCTGAATATGAAAAGGATAAAATTGAGAGACGCTTGCGCCGCGAAATGACGGAAATTTTTTATTCGGAGAATATTCCCAAGGTGTAAAAACGCGAATGAAGAATGAAAAAGAACAATAGCTTACTATACTGCACCCCGTCATAAGTTGCGCTTTATTTGAGTGCAGCAACACATTCTAGGCTTTTTTGGGGGCCAATGCTAAGCAAAAGCCTTGGCTTTTGCCAAGGCTGCGATTAAAAAACTCTACTTTAGTTGCCTGACGAGTTACAACCCGTCAGGGTTGAGTAGCTCTCTCTCAGCAAGTTGCTCTAGCCCTTGCTTAACTTAATGGCATTGAGGCTGGGGTGTGTAAAGAGCTATTATTGTAACGGTGCTGAGTATAAATCCACCTTTTGCGAAATATTTTATAAAACTCAATTCAACTTTAATTCGCATTGTAAACAAATATCCGCTTTTCCTCTTTCGTCAATCTCAATCCCTCCTTCCCCTTCTTTGTCAAAGGGAGCTTTTTTCGCTTTCGCTTAAATCTCCAATTCCCAAACGAAAACTCGTTTTTTCAGTCCAAGGTTTACCTTGGACTTTTTATAGATTTTCAGAAAACTAATTTCTTTGGCTGCCAACAGCACAAGCCGTGATCTCGCGTAGCGAGATTACTGCGTTTTTAGACAAGCTTTCGTCCCCAAAAGGGGACTAATTATCTGAATATCTCTAGTTGGATTTCAAGAAAGAATGGTTTTTGGACTCCAAGATTACATAAGAATTAATGGTTGAATTTAATTAGGTAAAATCAGTCAATCATAAAAACATCTTGGTGAACTGAAAGATATTTTGTTATTGTTCATTTTTCATTTACCAACCAAACGATCAACCATTTCGCCTTTACTCGGTTTTTTTTCTCTGTGGCATGGGATTGAGGCGTTGGGCGCGTTGTTGATAGCAGGCTTCTAATTGTTGTTTAAGCATCGCGCCCGTCGTGTTTTCACCGCCATAACCAACCCTCATTTTTTCGCAAAACAAAAACGCGGGCACACTTCGAGCCTCTTTGCCAAGACTCTTAGCCATTTTGATGTAGAGGTTGATATTGTCTCTATTTCCCATTAATTCCAATTGATGCAATTGGAGCCACGGATAACTTTCTGTTAACTTAGGCAGAAAGGGTTTAGCCTCGCGGCAATGTGGACACCTTTTCAACCCGAAAAAGTAGAGATGAATGCGTGGTTTACCGTCGGTATCGGTGCTGTACCATTTTGGCTTGGCGTTTTGGGCGGCCGATTTCTTGGTGGCTTCATCTGCCCATACCGATAGTGCGGCAAATAATAATAAGAAAAGGAGCCCTTTGTAAGGTTTAGTCATGGTGATTTTCCTGTGATGGGATTGAAACAGGGTGAATTGCAATAACTACAAGGATTCGTTATAAAAACGGATTTTAAACCGCAAGCAATAACTACAAGGATTCGTTATAAAAACGGATTTTAAACCGCAATAACTACAAGGATTCGTTAGAATAAAGGATTTATAAACCGCAATAACTAACTACAAGGATTCGTTATAAAAACGGATTTCTAACCACATACGGAACGTACTTGAAAAAGAGTGAAAATGAAATAAGGGATTGAATTAGCAGACTAGCAGATTTTCAACTCAAATTTCAAATCCTAAAAATCCGTTTATTCCTAAAAGAAGTTATACTTTCAGTATAACTACAAGGATTAGCATAGCTTCCCTTCGGTTCGTTATAAAAACGAATTTATAACCGCAGTAACAGCAATGGTAGGGCTCCTTAGCGTAGCGTGAGGAGCCTCTATCGGTATTTTTATGTCTTTGTATGTGGGGATAAACCAAGTTTCTTCAAGAAGCTTGGTTTCTTTTAGCATTCAACCAATCCAAGTATTCTTTTACGCCTTCTTCCACGGTTTTAAAAGAATTGTCGTAACCGACTTCACGCAAGGCGGTAATATCAGCCTGCGTAAAGCTCTGATAGCGGCCCTTTAAATGTTCAGGAAAGGGAATGTATTTAATTTTGCCGCGCCCATGCCAAGCGATGACGGCACGGGCAACGTCGTTAAAACTCTGGCAGCGGCCGGTGCCTACATTGAAAATGCCGGATTTTTTTGGATTATCCATAAACCATAAATTCACCTCGGCTACATCACCTACATAAACAAAATCACGGCGTTGTTTGCCGTCGGCATAACCATCACTGCCTTCAAAGAGTCTCACTTCTCCATCGTCTAGTAATTGTTGATTAAAATGATAGGCAACGCTTGCCATGCTGCCTTTATGCAGTTCACGAGGACCATATACATTGAAATAACGAAATCCTACAACTTGTGAGGTAGCCGTTTCAAGAATTTTGCGCACATATTGGTCAAATAAAAATTTTGAATAGCCGTACATATTCAGCGGGGCCTCAAAGCGACGATCTTCTTTAAAGACTGTGCCATCGCCGTAAACCGAGGCACTGGACGCATAAAAAAACGGTATATGCTGGGCTAAGCAATAATGGAGCATGGTTTTAGAATAATCATAATTGTTCGTCATCATGTAGTGCCCATCCCATTCCGTCGTGCTAGAACAGGCGCCTTGATGAAAGAATGCGTCTATATGAGCGGTAAAATATTCCTGCGTCACAATGCGTTTTAAAAAAGCGTCTTTTTCTTGATAATCATAAATGTCACAATCCACCAGATTTTTAAATTTTTCACCTTTGGTTAGATTGTCCACGACCAAAATTTTTGTATAGCCGCGCTCATTGAGTGCTTTGACAATATTGCTGCCGATAAATCCAGCACCGCCCGTGACAATAATCATAGCTGGTAATTGGTAATTGGTAATTGGTAAATGGTAAACCCGTGGCAACCTTGAAAAAAAAGCTTGCTGTCAAATTTTCGTTGCTGTCAATTTTTCTGTGATGACGTATATACTAATGAAAAATGAAAAATGAATTCTAGGCAAAAGTTTTTAAAGCGACAAACTTTTGCCTGGAAATGAAAAATGAATAGATTACATAAGCAAGTAGATAATTTAACTAGGAATTTAATGACAGGTTCACTTTGTTCTGCACACGGATTTGAAGCACGTTCCGTATAACCGCTTGTCCACCGTTCAAAGCGGAGCTTGCTTCGCTCAGTGCTTTCACTGCCATTTTCGCTAATAATTTTTCGTCATAAGACTAAAAACGGTCGTTTGGAGTACTTCGCTGCGCGTAGCGAAGCAAAGTCCTTTCACTGCCATTTTCGCTAAGAAAATCGGTAGATTATTCTGCAAGTAGTCCCAAGCCAGCGACAATATCGGTGGTAGAGCAGCCCTCTAAATAATCCAAAGTCAGTACCCGCCCACCGTGTGCCAGTACACACTCACTGCCCACAATTTGATGTACTTGATAGTCGCTCCCTTTGACTAACACATCCGGTAAAATCTGACAAATCAAATCTTCTGGCGTGTCTTCGGAAAAGGGCACTACCCAATCGACACTGGAAAGCGCGTTTAATACGGCCATTCTTTTTTCTAAGTTATTGATTGGGCGACTATTTCCTTTTAAGCGGCGTACTGAGTCATCATCATTGACGGCGACAATCAGGCGATCACCCAGTTGTCGCGCCTGCGTTAAATATTGGACATGTCCAGCGTGTAGAATATCAAAACAACCGTTAGTCATCACCACCGTTTCTCCGCCCAATTGCGCGGCTTTGACGGCCGCTTGTAAAGTGGTTGCATCATGCACACCTTTGCCATGTTGCTTGTGGGGCCAAAAGACATGTTCAAGTTCGGCAACACTGACTGTCGCAGCGCCAAGTTTAGCCACCGTTAATCCGGCCGCGAGATTAGCCAGTGCGGTAGCGCTCACCCAATCCTGTCCGGCGGCCAAGCCGGCCGCTAAGACACCTATCACCGTATCACCGGCCCCAGTCACATCGTAGACTTCACGCGCATGGGCGGGCAAGTGTAAAGCCGGATGGCCTTGCCGTAGCAGCGTCATGCCGTCTTGGCTGCGAGTAATCAGCAGGGCTTCTAAGCCCAAGTGTTCGCGCAAATTTTGGCCTTTATCAACCAATTGAGTTTGTGTAGCACAGGGGCCGACAACCGCTTCAAACTCCGCCATATTAGGCGTGATGGCAGTGGCCCCTTGGTATCTGCTAAAATCGTTGCTTTTAGGATCTACCAAAACAGGTTTGTTGACAGCACGGGCACAATGAATTATTGTGGGTGTATCAGCTAACGTTCCTTTGCCATAATCGGATAAAATAACCACGTCGGCATTTTTGAGGTGGATTTGCATTTGAGTTTGCACCAACTGCGTATCTAGTTTGGTGAAACAGTCTTCAAAGTCTAGCCGTATGAGTTGTTGATGAAGACTGAGGACACGTAATTTGGTAACGGTGTGTACATCGGCTAACCGAATAAACGCGCAATGTATGCCTTTTGCTGTCAAGAGTGCTTTGACGCTCTCGGCCGCCTCATCGGTGCCGGTGACGCTAATTAGGGTAACATCTGAGCCCAGTGCTCTGATATTAAAGGCGACATTGCCGGCACCGCCCGGACGTTCTTGTTGTTGGTTGATGTGAACGACGGGCACGGGGGCTTCTGGAGAAATACGCGATGTGACACCATGCCAATAACGATCTAGCATGACATCACCTACAATTAAGACGTGAGCAGATTGAAAGGCGGGAATGTCGGAATTCATAAAAATGGGTAATGGGTAATGGGTAATGGGTTCGAGGCAAAACAATTCAATAAAAACGGATTCCGAGAATGGGTAATTTTGAGCCTTGACAAGCGAGTAACTAATTGGTAGCAGTAACAATCCTAAGTAACTAATAGCTACGATCATTGCCCACTACCCTTTCCCTTTGCCCCTTGCCCTTCTGGACTTCTATCAATTTATAGTTACCAAATATATTAAATAATATTAAAAAATAGGTTGTAATAATTATAAAATATGTTATTTTTTTGTTTATGAAAGAACAGAAAGTATTAAAGCTATTACAAAGTTCCTCAATGAAACTTTTCAAGAAAATTAATTAAGGAATTAATAGATGATCGTTCCTCGAGTTGAACGACATATTGTCGATATGAATCAACAATTAATTGATTTATCTTATGCCTCGAAAAATCTCTATAATTGTGCCACATTTATTATGCGGCAAAATTTTATAAAAAACCATAAGATTATTGATTATAGTTTGATGGATAAGATAATCAAACGAGATTATACCGAAGTTTATAAAGGTTTGCCGGCACAGTCCTCACAACAAGTTTTAAGATTAGTTTCCAAAAATTGGAAATCGTTTTTTAAATAAAATCAGGAGTATAAACAGAATCCAGATAAATTCAAGGTGAGACCTAAATTACCCAAATATAAGGACAAGGAAAAGGGGTTGAACATTGTTATCTTTACTAATCAACAATGTCAATTAACAGACCATCAAATCCGTTTTCCCAAAAAGGCTGGATTGCCTGAATTAAAAACAAAGGTTAATAACCTGCAACAAGTGCGTATTATTCCAAAATACCCGCATTTTGTGATTGAAGTTGTTTATAAAAAAGAAGTGTCAAATGATAAATTAACTCATGATAATGTTTTAGGTATTGACCTTGGATTAAATAACTTAGCTACATTAGTTTCAAATCAACCAGATGTGAATCATAACTTGATAAATGGCAAACCGTTAAAATCCATCAATCAATACTTTAATCAGAAGAAAGCTAAACTGATGTCGTTTATCGGTAACAAAGGTACAAGTCATTCAATTGCTCGTCTGTCAAAAAAACGAGCGCAAAAAATGGATGATTACCTTCATAAAGCGAGTAGAAACATTATTGATTATGCGGTAGAAACTAACAGTGGTTTAATTATTATCGGTGAAAACAAACACTGGAAACAGAAAATCAATACAGGGAAAAAGAATAACCAAAACTTTGTTTCAATTCCTTATGATAAATTCAAAGCGATGATTGAATATAAAGCCGAAGAAAAAGGTATTGATGTTGTTTTTACCGAAGAGTCCTATACCTCCAAATCAAGTCATTTAGACAATGACCCACTGCCAGTTTATAAAGAGGGTGAATCACATAGCTTTACCGGTAAACGTATTAGCAGAGGATTGTATCGATGGTCTAAGGGTATTATCAATGCCGATTTGAATGGTGCGATAGGCATCATTAAAAAAGTCGTTCCAGAAGCTCTTGATTTACTTATAGAGCTACTTCATTCCGGTGCTGGGTTCGCACCATTTAAGGTTGTGAAGACATTTTAATAAAATGCTTTCATATATTTTAATAAAGATTAATATTAATCGAACCTCATATCGTTTTGAATAGACTAAAGGAGTGCTTATGAAACACGTTTTTGTTGGTTTATTGTTGTTATTCAGTGGTGGCTTGTATGCGGCCGACTCTTTTCTACCCCCGTTTACCGCCACGTATGGGCTTTATGCCAAAGGGTGGTCTGTGGGTGAGGGTACCCGCACTTTAACCCATCAGGGAGATAACAAATGGGTATTTGAAACCCATGCTGGGAGCACTGGCTTTTTATCTTTGTTCAAAGATATTCGTATTGATGAACGTAGTGAGTTTAGGCTAGTGAATGGACAAGTCCTCCCCTCGAAATATACCTATCGTCAGACTGGGCACAAAGATCGATATAGCCGCATCTCATTTAACTGGTATCGCAAAAAGGCTACAAGCCTGTATAAAGGTGAAACCAAGGTGATACCGCTTGAAGAAGGCACACTTGATAGATTGGTTTATCAAGTGGTGTTGATGCAAGACTTGAAGCAAGGCAAGCGGCGACTTAAGTACAAAATTGCCAACAAAGGCAAAATTCGCGTCTATAGACCAAAATTTATCGGCCGGGAGTCTGTTAATACGGGCATAGGTCAATTGGAAACCGTGAAGTATGAACGTCAGTCATCCAACAGCAAACGGCGCACGACTTTGTGGTGTGCGTCGAATTTGCATTATTTGCCGGTGCAGGTTGAACATGTCGAAAAGGATGGGGACGTGTTTCGTCTGGAGTTGCAATCGGTGCGTTGGCACAAGATTCAGTGATCAGTGATCAGTGTTCAGAAAAATCAGTGAACAGTGATCATCCGTAGTTTGGCAGGGAAAATTGGCAGGAGTCCAAACTTTAGTTTAGCAGGTTTGGCGAGTGTTTGGCAATGCCAAGTTAAAACTGGGCTACTCATGTTACCCGTCAATAGAACATTGACAAAGTACTAGGCGCAAAACCTCAAAGCGTTGCCCAACGCTTTATGGTTAGATAGTGCCAAAACAAGAATCAGTGATCAGTGTTCAGTGTAAAGTGATCAGAAAAATCTAGGCGCAAAACCTCAAAGCGTTGCCCAACGCTTTATGGTTAGATACTGCCAAAATATTATTCTTACAAATTATAGTATTCCAGATAAATATTTTGGTACCAAAAACCACCAAAGCGTTGCTAAACTTTGGAGGTTTGTCCTAAGTATTTTTCTGGAATACTAGATAAAAATTTCTGAAAACTCTGTAAATCATTGAGGAACTTGCAAAACTCCTTTATCGCCAATAGCTTTAGCTATTGGCTCACAGCTTTTGTACGTATCAGGGTACTACTCAATAATCGGCTTTAGCAATTGAGACGCTCCAAAACCGCCGCTCTCCCAAGGGCAAATTTTTACCCGTCAATCCCTCCAATTTTTACCCGTCAATCCCTCCAATTTCAAACACAGATGCCTTCACACCCCCGTTTCTGTCGATTCTCGTCGTTGCTGATATGTGCAAATTAAAGGGGGGGCTTGTATGCAAAAACCTTACCTTGATGCTTATGCCCTGGAGTCCCCCCTTGAGGGGGGTAGTGGGGCGCTTCAGGGGGAGGGGTGTATCACGGTTCTCAAACTCAAAGAGAGCAAAGCGATATAAAAAACGCTTTACGAAGTGTGCAGTATACCAATTACCAATTATTTAAGTTGTTCGTGTAGCAACGTCAAAATTCGCTCGGCCGTTTTGTCGGCCAACATTTGCCCGTCGCTATTTAATACCACAATGCGCGTTATTGGTGGCTCCAAAATCAAACTAATGCGATATTCCTGATTGTCTGGTGTTGGTTCGCCACCAAAAAGCCCGGATAAAAATCCTTTGTCAGCTTCAGAATCGATATAGCGGATAAAATACACACCGCTTGAACGGTCACGATCTTCCACCGTAAACCCAATGCGATCCAACGCAAGTCCAGTGCGTCGCCAAGTCAGGGCAAAATCTTCATGGACGACTAAATTAACTTTACCCTCTTTGGTGCGCGTCAATAAGGCACGCGAAACAGATTCGTCTTCTGTCTGAGCCAGCAAGGTGTCGGCTCGTTCTTTTTTGATGCCGACAAACACCATGAGGCGATTGAGCATTTCAGCTTCAAGTTCTGGATCTGGCGGGCGGCTTTGCCAGACAAAATCGTCGCCTTTGGCGACTTGCTCTGCACCTCGGTGAGTAAGATAAAGTTCCGTCGTGCCCGCAACGCTGCCCCGCTCCAAGCGCACCCTAAATTTGTCGCGGGTTGAAGCGGAATGCAGCATATCAAACACTTTACCCAACAATTTACGAAGACCTTGGTGAGGAAGATCCGCACGATTTTCCGCCCACTCGGTTTCTATGATACCGATGCTGGGGTTTTCAATCTTCAACGTAAAACCCTGTTCTAACCAGAATTGCTTAATTGATGGCCAGAGGGTATCAGGCTCACCTCGTAACACTAACCAACGGGTATTGCCATCCCGTTTGATTTGCGCTCTTTGAGAGACGGGTAGAACATTTACTCCGCCCGGTTGCTGCATTCGCCCACTTGTCCGCTCGCGGTTGTAGTCTGAAAAAGTGGTGGTTTTGCCGGGTGGTGCATCCGGCACAGCCATTTGTTCGTCAACCTCGGTTGAACCTACTAAGTCAGGTGGGATTTCTAAGGGCGGCGCTGTGGTGCTTTTTTTGTAGTCAGAGCGGTAATCTGGCAAAACCTTATCAACAGTGCCACATCCCACCATGACACTGAGAAGTAGATATGAAAGAGCCATTTTTATAAGGTGTGACACATCTATTACCTTAGAATTGGGGCATAAAAATTGATGGTGATTGAATGAAATTCCCCTCACCCTAGTACCTTGTCAATCTGTCGGCTTTTATAGATTTCTGCTATCGCAGAAGCCTGATAGAGCCAAACTCTACGAGTGAGCCAGTCAAGGCTTTGCTTTCTGAGGGTGGGGGCTTTAGGGAGCCGTCAATTTAAAATTGACAGAATCACTCCATAAATTCCTCCCTCTATTTAAGTATAAAGCGTTGAGCAGCCATATAGTGCTTTTCAGACAAACAGCTTCTAAAAAGTTACTCATCCTTGATCAAGTATCCGTGATAATTCGCTTTCCCGTTTAAACTGCAAAAAAGTTACAACAGGAATCCTTTAGGGGGCTGTCTCATCCTATTGAAAACTTGTAAAAAAGCGACTTAATGGGGGATGCTTGTCAGACGTTCTTAGACTCAATGCCTAATAAAACGCACCGTCAAGATTAACCTAATCTTGACGGATGAATTTGCCAACTCTGGGTTGCAGAGCCCCTCATATTCATGACACCGTCATGGTGTCACCCAGACAGATGACAGCATTAATTTTATTTGATAGGATTTAAAAAGTCAAGTGTTAAAATCGTTCACTCTAAAACTTGACTGAAATAAGAATAATTAATTAGGTTTGAGTCAGAAATTGAGTTCTAGCAAATGCACCCTACATGTATGGATTTATTCGTTACGATATGGCATTGAGGCTCTGGGGAGAGGGCTAGTAGTTTATCAACATTGTTTTGACGGGTAAAATACTCGATAATCCGTCCAAACGGAAGGCAGGAATCGTTTGGCAGGAGTTTGGCAGGAGTTTGGCAGGAATTCAAACTTGAGTTTGGCAGGAGTTAGTTTGGCAGCGTCGGCAAAAGTTTTTCCGTTGCGGAAAAACTTTGAGTGTTTGGCAGTGCCAAGTTAAAACTGGCCGACGACTAAAACCCGTCAATAGAACATTGACAGAGTACTAGTACACCACTTCGGAAAGAAGTCCCCCCGGTGCCCGGCTAAAGCGGTTGCACTCAAAGAGCGAAACTCCAGGAGTTAGGGACGATGCCGAAAATAATATACATGAGTCCAGTCTCCCAGAAAGGGATAGTATCTGTTGCGTTTTCTTGCGTAAGTTATTTATTGCTATGTCCCTTATTAGCAAAAGTGTCGACGCATGCCGACGACACCCTACAAAAGAACGTTTTTAGTTAAAGGGCATTGCCCCAGAGCATCTGACTAAGACATTAAATAAAAACAATGAGTTACATATAAAACTCTCGTTTTTGTCCGGTACTCTAGTTTGAAAGAGTCAGTTTTCTCCTCTAAAACCTCCAAAGTTTTCAAAACCTTGGAGGCTTATAGGGGCAACCACTTTTCTGGACATCTATAAAATGGGCTCCCCCTTCACCTCAATCTTCTCCCGGTTGATTCGATTCGACACGTCTTTTGATTCGAGGGTATCCTCCCTTGAAGGGGGGGACACTGGGGGAGGATACCGAGGTGGAACGGGCGGGTTTTCGCTCAACTCAGGTGGAATTTCTAAAGGTTCTAGCGGCTGGCTTTTGTTGTAAACCGTTTTGTCATCAGTCCAAGTGGAATCAAGGTGTCTGATAGCCGCACCACACCCTGACAAGAGGCTCAACAATAACAACAACGTGAACGTTTTTACTTGACTCAACATACGCATACAAGGCACCTACCTTAAAACCCTGAAAAATGTGGTTGAAAAACAGAAATCACTGTGAACGTGAACGATCACTGACTAAAGCACTTGTGCTTGCTGCATGGCTTGTTTAACCACTTCGTGGTAATTTTCTGATAACGGTAGCAGCGGCAAACGGATGCCCGCGGGAATCAAACCCATTGTATGCACCGCCCATTTGACGGGAATGGGGTTAGCTTCAACAAACAAGTTTTTATGCAAGCCCATTAAACGCAGGTTAACCGCCTCAGCCCCCGCCCTATCACCGGCGATAGCGAGTTGACACATCTCGTGCATGGCTTTCGGCGCGACATTAGCCGTCACAGAAATCGTGCCTTTGCCACCAAGCAGTATTAATTCCATCGCGGTGGCATCATCGCCACTGTAAATAGCAAACTTGTCACTAGCAAACGCGACCAAATCACGCATCCGCGTCACATCACCGACGGCCTCTTTAATGCCAATGATATTGTCTATTTTCGCCAAACGCGATACTGTCGCCGGCAACATATCGCAAGCGGTGCGCCCCGGCACATTGTAAAGAAGTTGAGGAATGGGTACCGTTTCGGCCACCTTTTTGTAGTGCTGATACAAACCTTCTTGCGTAGGTTTATTGTAGTATGGGGTGACTAACAAACCAGCATCGGCCCCCGCTTGTTGGGCACAGCGCGTGTACTCAATCGCCTCAGCGGTAGAATTAGACCCCGTTCCCGCAATCACCGGCACACGACCGGCCGCTTGCTCAACGACGATACGGATAACGTCACAGTGTTCCTCGTGATTTAATGTTGCTGACTCGCCGGTGGTACCTACCGCGACAATCCCATCGGTCTGATTGTCAATATGATAATCCACCAAACGACGCAAACTGGCCTCATCAACGCTATCATCTTCATTCATAGGCGTGACCAGTGCTACCATACTGCCTTGAAACATGTTGCGGCTCCATCTTATTAAAAGGAAAAAATAACCAAATTCGACAATATTTGGGCATTCGGTGGGAATGGGTAAAATTAAAAAGGCCATTACCCAATTACCCAGACTGTTCTTTCTTTTCTGACTGTTCTTGTCGTACATTTCGTATAAAATAACGACGCTCATCAAGCGCTTGGGCGGTGCTCTCATGGCCTTGTTTACGGGCACTGTCTATAATTGAACTGAGCAGGAGATCTGCTTGATCGCTGAGCAGAGCGGGATGTTGTTGAATAACCTCAAGTGCATCTTCCATGGTAGCCGTTTGAATAAAAGCGTCTAATGCTACCTGAAGTTCTTGCTGATGAGACGATTCGGTTTCCATAAATTTATCCTTATGATTAAAACCGTGACAGACGGTGTAGCATTATTTCCCGCTTGGTTTGTAGTAGTCGCTTTAGCGACTATTACCGTTCGTTCTTTTGTTTACCCACTTATGCACATTCAAACAACGTGGCGCGTGTTTGATACTTTTCTTTGCTCCCGTTTTTCGTACACGAAAACTGGAGCAAAGAACACCGGTTGCTTATGCACATTCAAACAACGTGGCACCTCGATGCCAAAACCTTTAGTTGCACTTGTGGCTATTCACATTTTACCCCAAAGGGGTAAAGTGAACGGCAAAATCGATTCAAAGTTTTTCGGCAACGGAAAAACTTTTGCCTGGAATGCTCTACGTTGTCATAGTCGCTAAAGCGACTACTACAAACTCCATAATTTTTATTTTCCCCACAATCTAAAGCACCAGAGAAAGTCGGTGGTTTCGAGGGAAGGAACGGATTAGAAAAATTGGAGAGGTTATTTATTTAGCACTCCCTTGCCTATCACTTAAACTTCCAACTAATAAGTGCCCGGACAGAAAGTATTTGGCCTCCTATAATCCCCTAACTTGGGATGGTGAAAATGGCCTTTTGTGGCCGGAATAGGTTTTATTTTTGAAGGTTTATTTTTTATAAAATACCTTATTACTCAATAAGTTATTTTAAGCGGCACCAAAATTGGATCGAACTTATGACTTACGCATTGACAAAATAAATTTATTGAATATTCAGTTAGTTATGTCTCAAAGGCCTCGGCCTTTACCGCTTCAGTTATTTAAATAAAAGCAATTGGCTAGTTTTATTAACATCAATCGCCCCCTTAGCAAAACAGCGTGTACATAAATAATTGTATTTTAAATTAAATTAATTTGTCAATACCTAAATCCTAATTTATGTCCAAGCAGTAAACATATAGACATCCAGAAGAATTGTAGCCCGACACGGTAAAGCGTTTCCAACGCTTTTCGGTTGTCCAAGACCCAATTGATCGACCGCTGCTCTTAGATACTGTACCCACCACAAGCGTCAGCGTACCCACCACTGTGGTAACCCTTTAGGCCACCCGACATTTTGACGTTTAATTGCACCGCTCGATACTTAGATTATTGATCCTAAAAACCGAAAAGCGTTTTAATCTGAACACTGATCACTGAACACTGATCACTGACACTCTATACTTCTGAAATTCTATAAGTGTATTATAATATAGTGATAATAAGCCACGTATTAGAGTCAATGCCATTAAGTTAAGGAACTCTTTGATGAAAGCTATATTTTTATTAAAAAACGCCCGGTCGTGCCTTATGTTTATATAGGGGTGGGGTCGTAAGTCATTGTTTTTATTGAAAGTAAAAAATCG
>Ga0190344_1000107_pt1 | contig 54367 bp, 40 predicted proteins | sample 48721323_MG_FD_161662 | JGI IMG/M metagenome (GOLD analysis project Ga0190344, IMG submission 161662) | Hydrothermal vent microbial mat bacterial communities from Southern Trench, Guaymas Basin, Mexico - 4872-13-2-3_MG | ecosystem: Environmental > Aquatic > Marine > Hydrothermal vents >... | reverse complement strand
GACCGTTTCGGTGGCCTGTGCAATTTTGTTGATTTCTTCCCGGCAACGGTCAATGAATTCTTTTCTTTCCAGCAGGTCGAGGGGAGGATAACCGCACACGGCCATTTCAGGGAAAATGACCAGGTCGGACCCCGCGGAAGCCGCTTCCCGGATCACTTCCAGGATTCTTTGGGTGTTCCGGGAAAAATTCCCGATGTACGGATTGATCTGTGCCAGTGTGATCTTCATGTTTAGAAAAGTATTCCTGCCCTGATCGCTATGTTTTTGGCATACGTTTGTTCATTTTTCCTGGTGGTGATGGGCGTGATCCCTCCGTGGAACACCATCCCGATAACCAGGGCTGTATTCCCTCCCAGGTTGTATTCCGCACCTCCACCCACCTGGTAGCCCAGGTTCAGCCAGGGAATCTCTTCACGTATATCAGCATCCACCAGCGATTCGGGTTCACCTTTTGCTTCGGCTTTGATGCGAAAGCGGGGCACCATACCGATGGTGAAATAAAAGGTGGTGTATCCTATTTCGTCGGTCTTGAATTTCAATCCCAGAGGAACACCGATCTGCTGGATCCCCTGTATCAGAGGGATTCCGGCCGGAAGGGTATCGGTTCCCAGGCTGGTACGCACAGGAATGGTATCGGCAAACAACAGCCGGCCTCCCGATTGCTGTATAAAAATTCCGGTATGGAAGGCATACCGGTAGGCAAAAAAACGGTCAATGTCCAGTCCTCCCCTGATGCCTAGCCTGATACCGTCGTTGTCGGCCTTCTGACCAGTACTGAACCAGCTTACCATGGGATCGACATGGATCCCGAAAGTGGTATTCTGAGCCCGGACGGGACAGACGGATATCCATAAAGCTGCCCAAACGGGCAGTAACCAGTGCAGGGTCTGTTTCATAACAATGTATGCAATGGATACGGCACAAAAATATAAAAATAGTGATTGTTCCGGAACCGGTAGCTTCGGTTTGTGTCCGGTTCAGCATGAATGGATATTCTTTTTACATTTGTTCACCCGGTGAACATATAAATCATACAGGAATGAAGAAAATACCTGCCGTGATATTGATTGTGCTTGTTCTGGGCACCGCCTGCAAACGAAACCGGTTGAAAGTAGACATATCAGGAATTGAGCTGGAGATGCGGATCGACCGGTTTGAACGGGCTCTGTTTTCCATCCCTCCCGACAGCCTGGAGGAAGAACTGCCTGGCTTGTATACGCGGTATGGAAGGTTTTTGGAGCGCTTCAGTACGGTGATTAATATCGGATTACCCGGAGACCCTGGTTATCCGGAGTATCTGCGTTCTTTCGTGACCGATTCGATGGTGCGGGAAGTATACAGGGTGGTGGAGAACACGTTCCCTGATCTTTCGTGGCAGCAAGAAGCTCTGGAAAATGCATTCAGGCATTATCTTTATTATTTTCCCGAACGAGAGGTTCCGGAGGTATACAGTTATATTTCGGGCTTCAATCATTCCCTGATTATTGACCGGGGTATTCTGGGAATTGGTCTTGACAAGTACCTTGGAAGGGATACCGAATATTACCCCATGCTGGGCCTGCCCCGGTACATGCGTGACAAAATGGAACCGCAACGTATTCCATTCGACTGCATGTATTACTGGGCATCCACCGAGTTTCCTTTTCGTGATTCTGTCAACAATGTGTTATGCAACATGATATACCGGGGTCAGTTGCTTTATTTTAGCGAAGCCATGTTCCCGGCTGAGCCCGATTCACTGATTATAGGATATTCTCCCGTACAGATGGAATGGGTGAAGGAGAATGAGGAGGCCATGTATACGTATCTGGTAGAAAACCGGTTGCTGTTCGACCAGAGCTCCCTGGCCATTTCCAAGCTGGTGAATGATGCTCCGTTTACTCAGTATTTTTCAACCGAATCGCCCGGGCGTTGCGGAGCCTGGCTGGGCTGGCAAATTGTCAGGTCGTATATGAAGAACCATTCGGGGATCACCCTCCCTGAGCTGATGGCCGACACCGATTACCAGCAGATTTTTTCCCGTTCGGGTTATCATCCCTGATTATTCACCGGGGGAAGGAAAAAAAAAGCTGCTCCTGAGAGCAGCTCTTTTTATGGAGTGTTATCCGCATCAGTCAGCTGGATGAATAGCCTCCACCGGGCAAACATCTGCGCAGGCTCCACAATCCGTGCATAAATCGGGGTCGATCTTATAGATGTCCCCTTCCGAGATGGCCTCTACCGGACATTCATCGATGCAGGTGCCGCATGCGGTACATTCGTCTGTGATTACGTATGCCATGATATTTGAGTTTTGAATAGAGTTAAAAAAAGATAAATAATTTTTTCAGTGCAAATTTATATTCATTTTCCCTCACAAAAAAAAAAATCGGGTGATTTGGGGTATTTTGGGTGCAAGATAAATAAATAATCAGGTTCTTTTCTGTCAGCCGGCATCGTGAAGGAAGCAATATGCCAGCCAGGCCATGGTGCCGCTCCCTGTGACCAGGGCTTCTTCCCGGGCTGTGAATTCAGGGGAATGCAATCCCCCGGCAGGAGGGTTTCCGTCGCCCGTTCCCAGGCGATAAAAAACCGCGGGGAATTGCCGGGCATAATGGGCAAAATCCTCGGCAGTCATTCTGATATCCAGGTCTTCCACATTCTCTTTACCCAGGTATGCGGCAGCGTGTTCCATGGCGCGGCGGGTCATTTCCGGATGGTTTTCCAGTACCGGATACCCTTTCACGATCGTGGTTTTACAGGTCCCTCCCATTTGTGAGGCCACAGATACGGTGGTTTCCCTGATCAACCGGTGGACTTTTTCTCTCCAGCTTTCGTCCATGGTGCGAAAGGTTCCGTCCAGCTTTACTTCATCGGGAATGACATTGGTGGCCCCGGCTCCGGTGATTTTCCCGAATGAAAGGACGGTGGGGATATTCCCGGGGGTCTCCTGACGGATTTTCTGATCCAGTATGACCAGCAGGCGGGCAGCTATCATCAGCGGGTTTACGGTTTCTTTCAGCATGGCGGCATGCCCCCCTTTTCCTCGTACCGTCAGATACAATTCGTCACTGGAAGCCATGTATTTGCCGGGCCGGAATCCCACGCGGCCGGTGGCCATTTCGGGAAGAACGTGCTGAGCCAGGATGAGCTCAGGCGCCGGATCACTCAGAGCTCCTTCTTCGATCATGGAAAGAGCGCCGCCGGGCAGTTTTTCTTCACCCGGCTGAAATACAAACAGGATCCGGCCGTCCCATGTATCCCGGATATTCTTCAGGATGAGCAGGGTTCCCATCAGGGAGGCCATGTGCATGTCGTGTCCGCAGGCATGCATCCTGCCGGCATGCCTGGAAGCGAAGGGAAGTCCTGTTTTTTCTTCCACAGGCAGGGCATCCATATCGGCCCGCAGGGCGATCACCCTGCCTTTTTTCTGTTTTCCGGACAGGGTGGCTACCAGGCCGTATCCCGCAAAACCTTTGCGGAAGGGAATGTGATGTTTTTCCAGGAAATGGGCAATATATTCCGCCGTACCCTTTTCTTCGAAAGAAAGTTCCGGAAACTGATGGAAGTAGCGACGGTGGGAAATGATCTCTTCCCGGTACTTCATGGTCAGGTTTCTGATAGTGTCTGCAGGATTTGAGAGATTTGACAATTCCATTTTCTTTAGAAATCCAGACTGAACGACAGGTAAAATAGCGGTTTCAGGAGAGTATAATTTTCAATACCCCAGGCATAGTCGGCCCGGACGTAATAGCCGAACAACTGGGCTCGCAACCCGGCACCGAAACCTGCCACAATGGGTTCGCGCTGGCTGTCGATTATCACCGTAATGGGTCCGTTCTCAATGATTTCTTTGTCGTATTCGTTATTACCCGAGTAAGGCGATGGTCCGGTCCAGGCCGTTCCGATGTCGCCGAAAGCAACAATCTGGAAACTGTTCAGGAATCCCGATCCCAGGGGATGGTTGGCCAGGTAGCGGAATGCCGGCCAGCGTAATTCACTGTTTATTAGCGCAAAAGAGTTACCGTTCCTGATATTCTGTGCAAACCCGCGCATATTGGTAGCCAGGGCCTGGAATACATAATTCTGTGTGGTGCTTACGGGGATACTCTGGTCGAACTGTGCAAACCGGTTCGGGAAAAGATGGATCCAGTTATCCACCCCGCCCAGGTAATATACCAACCGGTTGGATCCGAACGATGTGCTGGCCGCAAACCGGTTGGCCCATATCAGTTCCCTGTGGATAGGAAGATAGTGTCTGAAATCGGCTCCCAGCACAAACAGGTCTGACCGGGCCCGGTTCAGCTGATAATAAAACTCGCCGAAAATCTTGAAACGGGTGCCGAACAGGAGGTTGACAGCTCTGTGCCGAGTATTGTCATAAGTGAGGTCCACTTTCAGAATATTCCACAGGCGGGTAATATTTTCTTCGTAAAGGGTGCGTGTATCGGTGGAAAGGAATACATGGTCGTCGTTTCTTACTCCGAGCGTTCCCTTTAAGGCAAGTACCTGGCTGAAGGGATATTTCATGGAGTAATACAATTCATTCGTATAGGTTTTTATCAGCCCGATATCGGCAGAGCTCAGATAGGTTTGCCTGTGATAGATAAGCTGTTTGTCGAATTTTCCTTTCAGGTTTTCCAGGCTGATAAGGTATTCGTTTGAGTTGAAATCTCCTGAGAAACGGAATCCCCCCGTTAACCGGTAATCCTCGAACAGGTCGTGTGTGCCGATCTTAAAAAGCATGTTCATTCCTGGATTGTAAAAAGCAGGTGCCGATCCGGAGAATGTCTGATACGAGGCGGAAAGGAAGCTGAAATCGATTTTATTGGCGAAATAATTATTATAGAAGAACTTCTGATAAATTCTGATCTTGGGCAGTGTGAACGAGGAAGTGTCAATCCGCAATCCCGGCGGGGCATTTTTGATATACCGGTTGAAATAGTTGGATTTTTCCTGTTCAAATATGTAATTCCTGATATTGACCGGCTGATTGGTAAAGGGATTATCCGGCGACTGGGTTTTACGGAGTTCGCTCATATAGCGACGGTGTTCCCCAATGATTTTTTGGCGGAGATCTTCCAGGCTATCCTGCTCGGCCAGGTATTCCCGGTATTCTTTCCACTGGCGGGTAAGGGGAGGGTTCGATTCCAGCGGTTCGGGTTCGGCTATATCCCGGGTATATATCTGGTACTTACCTCTGTTGAAAATGATCCCGGCCGTTTGCCCCGTTGATGTATGCAGCTCATGACCCAGGATGTTGCGGGTGTAGTCGGTAAGCGGCCGGCTGTTGGTCAGATACCTGTAATGTACCGTGGTGTCGATCCAGGCAATGGTACTGTCGAATTCATTAATATACTGGTTGATGATACCGGTCTGGTTATCGAGAGTGAAGAATTCGTTCGTTTGTTCCCCCAGGGGGTGAAATTTTTCTTCGAAAACATCCCCTTCCAGCCGGGTCAAAATCGGGGAGCGGCTATTGAAATTGTAAATAAACAGGCGGAACTGGTGATCCCTGCCCCGGTCCACGGGGCCTCCCAGGGTAAGGGTGTCGCTGGTACGGTTACTTGAGAAAATGATCTGTTCCGAGCGGTTAATGAAACGGGGATGGAGGTCGTCGGCCAGATCGCGGGTAATCTGTTCATTTGTTCCCGATGCAACAAAATGTACAAACAGATCGGTCATTCCGTTCTTCACGGCCGATAACAGCAAAAGGGATCCGTCGTCGGAGTAGTCCATATCCATGACCTTTTCGAAATAAAGCAGATTCCTTTTTTCTATTTTTTTTGTTTCGGTCACATAATAATTCAGGGTGAGCCCCCCTTCCTCTTCCATAATGAAAGTAAGAATCTGACCGGAAGGGTGCCAGTCCATAACAGGATAGGAATCGTCGATGATCTGTTCCAGTTTCGGATGTTTTTTGAAAATCGTCCGGTGTTTGCCGGTCTGCATATCGTATATCCAGATACGTACCTGGCCCAGTTCGTTGGTGATGTATGCCATCTTTCGTCCGTTGGGATGGTATTTTACCCGGGTGATGATCCTTCTGTCCCTGGGCTTTTTGATCAGCGGTTCCCCCTGCGGCAGTTTTTCTTCCGGTTCTCCCCCGGCATACCACTCGTCAAAATAGGCAACCCATTCTTTGACCAGCTCCTTTATTTTTTCCCCGGTTACATATAAAAAGCCCTTGTTCACATTCTGTTCGATACGTGTGAGGTAAATAATATTCGGTATGGCCGTGCGCCCGAATTCCTCATTTATGAACTTCCAGAAGGAATGTCCCGCCAGTTCGGCATCTTCATATTGCAGGCGGTTGAGTTTTTTATATCGCCCCGATAAAAATCCATCCCTGATCATGTTTTCGGTGACCGGATCCCATGTGTGGGAAAGGTAGGATACGAGCCCGGAGATATACCATTCAGGCAGGTTGATCCGGGTTTTGCTGGTGATCCGGTTTTTCATCACCCCCCCGTAAAGCATTTCCTGAACGACCGTTTCGGCAATGGCGGCTGTTATCTGCCTTTCCAGTTCCCGGTGATCGCCTTCATAGAATAGGAACACCTTGTTTTCGACAATGCGGGTAACTCCTCCCAGGTTGAATTCTTCGTCTCCTCCGGTTAGGCCGACATTACTCTGCCGGAAGTCAGACAGTTTGTTGTAAACAATGAATATTAGCCTTTTTTCGAGGGTGTAATCAAAAAAGTCTTCAATTTCCACGATCTTTTTATCGGCGAAACGGGCGGTGTATTCTGCAATTTCCCGTCCGTATTCGTTGAAATAGGTGTCGAATTTTTCAAAACGATAAAATGACCAGAAAAAATCATAATATTGCACACGGTTTTTTCCGAAATCCATCTGGTGCCCGTAATAAAACTGACCCCGCAGGTGGATCATATTCAGGGAAAGAATAACGAAGGCACACAATGTTATTTTCAGGGAATTCCGCATGGTACCGTTCTTGCTCCAAAATTAAATATATTTCACAAACTGGGGCGAGAGTTATGGTTTTTTATTGGATGCTGAAAGAACAGAGATTCGGAAAATTCTTATTCTGCCGATAACTTTATTATTTTTGAAACGTTAAAACAATAAATCATGGTCTGATATTTACCATTTAAATGTTCAAAAAATGAAAAAAATATTCGTAACCCTTCTGAGTTTGATACTGCTGACCGGTTATCAAATGGCCCAGTCACAGCAGCAGGGAGCGAGTATCACTTTTACCAAAAGGATACACGATTTCGGAAAGATCCAGGAGGCTGATGGTGCCGTGAGTTATTCTTTCGAATTTACCAATACAGGGAATACCCCCCTGGTGATCACACGGGTGGTGGCTTCCTGTGGGTGTACTACCCCCGAATGGACCAGGCAGCCGGTTCCTCCCGGACAGAAAGGTTATGTTAAAGTGACATTCAACCCGAGAAACCGGCCCGGCCAGTTTGCCAAAACCATTACCGTGATGACAAACGGCGTGCAACCCAATGCTGTATTGAGAGTGCAGGGGGAAGTGATTCCCAGGGAGAAAACGCTGGAAGATTTTTATCCCTATAAAATGGGAAATGTACGGCTGAAATCCAACCACATTCCTTTTGTGAAAATATTGAACGGACAGAAGAAAACCGTGCTGGCCGAGGTGGTGAATGTTTCGGAGGAACCGGTAGACATTTCCTTTACAGGAGTGCCCCCGCATCTTACTTTCGAGGGCCCCGGAAAACTCAAACCCGGAGAAAAAGGAGTAATGGAAATTACGTATGATGCGGCCAAAAAAAATGACTGGGGATTTGTAATCGACCGGATCAGGATGCTGCAGAACGGGAAGGGGGACTTCAGTTATACGCTCACCATTTCAGCTACGATTGAAGACGATTTTTCAGGCATGACCCCCGAAGAACTGGCCAATGCCCCTTCCATTCAGTTTAAACAGACCACTTACGATTTCGGGACCATGAAGCAGAACACGCAGGTGGAGCATAATTTTGAATTTACCAACGAAGGGAAATCCGATCTCATCATACGGAAGGTCAGCTCCAGCTGCGGTTGTACTGCCGTAAAACCGAAAGAAAATGTAATCAAGCCGGGGCAGACCAGTCATATCAAAACCATTTTCAGCTCGGGAAGCCGGGTGGGTCGTCAGAACAAAACGGTGACCATTATTACAAACGATCCGAAAAACACCCAGGTTATTTTGAGGCTGACCGGCAATGTGGAGCCTCCGAAGGGAAAATAGATAGACAGCAGGGAAGGTTGATCCCGGCCATTCATAAGATACCGCCGGTGCATATTACCCGGGGGAAGGAGATGCAATGTGTTTAACAGGGCATGATGGAAAAGGATCAGGGAAAAGAAAAAAGAAAGGAAAAGGGAAGTGCCCTCAGGGTGCAGGCAGGTATCGATCAGCCTTCCGGGATCAATGATGAGGCCGTAAAAAAATACCGGAAGATCAGGAAAAAAACACGTAGTCCCGAAGAATATTTTGAAGGTATTTGCCAGGGGAACACCATCATCCTCAGCCAGGCCATTACCCTGGTGGAAAGCTACCTCCCGGCACATCAGGAGTTTGCATCAAAGCTGCTGGAATTGTGCCTGCCTCATTCGGGTCATTCCATCAGGATAGGCATTACCGGGATCCCCGGAGTGGGGAAAAGCACGTTTATCGAAACCCTTGGCCTGGGAATTCTGGAACAGGATCACCGGCTGGCTGTTCTGGCCATCGATCCCAGTAGCGAACGCTCGGGAGGTAGCATCCTGGGCGACAAAACCCGTATGGAGAAATTGTCGGTGCATCCCCGGTCGTTTATCCGGCCCTCCCCCTCGGCAGGTTCCCTGGGAGGGGTGGCAAGGAAAACCCGGGAAACCATCATACTATGCGAGGCAGCGGGTTTCGACACTATTTTCATTGAAACGGTGGGGGTGGGGCAATCGGAAACTATGGTGCATTCCATGGTGGATTTTTTCCTTCTGCTCATGCTGGCCGGAGCCGGGGATGAACTGCAGGGTATCAAGCGAGGGATCATGGAAATGGCCGATATGATAGCCATCACCAAGGCAGACGGAAACAACAGCGAGCGGGCGGAAATGGCCCGCAGGGAATACGAAAATGCCCTCCATCTTTTTCCCGCTCCCACTTCGGGATGGTTCCCCCGGGTAGTTACCTGTTCGGCGTTCAAACCCGATACGGTGATGCATATCTGGGATCAGGTGAATGAGTATGTTGGTCTGACCCGGAAGAACGGTTACTTTGATTTCCGGCGTACCGAACAGGCCAGGTACTGGATGCACGAATTCATCAGGGAACAGTTGAACAACCGGTTCTATCATCATCCGGCCATCCGGAAAAAGATGGAAGAACTGGAAAGAAAGGTCCGCTTAAAACAGATCACTTCGTTTCAGGCTGCACGTATGCTGATGGAACTCTTTGACCAGGTAGAAAAAAAGAAATAATAACCAGCCGATTGCCAGAGCATAAATAATTTGTATGTTTGACTGTTGAACATAAAATGTACACAAAATGACAAGAAGATTTACTATTCTGCTATTGATCATGCTGACAGTTTCCTGCTCTTCCAGACAGGAAGGTTACGTTATTACAGGCGAGACCGTGGGCCTTGAACAGGGAATGGCCAGGCTCCGGGTATTCCAGGGAGAGGAGTATGTCTATATCGATTCGGCTACGATCGAAGACGGCAAATTTGTCATGGAAGGATCGGTTGATTTTCCTGCCTATGCTTATCTGGATCTACTCGGAATGCGCACACCGGTGGGGTTTTTTATGGATAACGACAGCATTCAGATCATTGTCAATACCTCACATCCCGAATTGAGTATCGTGAAAGGTTCCGAACCCAACGACCAGCTGAAAAATCTTTTCGAAGAGATCGATGCCGAACTGGAAGACCTGATGGAAAGATACCGCACCGCTTCCGAGGCAGGTGACTCCGATATGCTGGGGGAGCTGACCTCACAGTATAACGACCTTTCCGCGAAAAGACAGGAAATCATCAGCGATTATATTGATAACAACAAATCGTCGGTGATTACCCCCTACCTGGTAAGGTCGAACAATATCTATTCCATGGGATGGGAAGAACTCGATTCACTGGTGTCTACCTTTGATCCCGCGCTGGAAGCCTCCCCGTACACCCGGTTTTTCCGCAGCCGGATCGAAACACTGAAAAACGTGGACATCGGACAACCTGCACCCGATTTTACGCAGCCCGATACTTCCGGGAACCCGCTTTCGCTTTCATCCCTCATCGGCCGGTCGGAGCTGTTACTGATCGATTTCTGGGCATCGTGGTGCGGACCCTGCCGGCAGGAAAATCCCAATATTGTGGCCGTATATGAAGACTATCATGACAAAGGACTGGAAATTCTTGGTGTGAGCCTCGACCGTCCCGGGGATGCCGAACGGTGGAAACAGGCCATACGCGACGATAAGCTGAACTGGTACCACATGTCCGACCTTCAGTACTGGGACAATGCTGCTGCCCGATTGTACGGGGTAATGGCCATTCCGCATAGTGTGCTTCTCGGTGGCGACGGGATCATCATTGCCAAAAACCTACGGGGTGAGGCACTGAGGCAAAAAGTGGCCGAAATACTGGATTGAACCACCGGTTCGTTACCATTTCATCCTGCCAGATTGGCTGTCTGCCCGGGTCTCCGGACAGGCCCGTTGGCGTTTGCGTAGTTTACGGGTGGGTATGATGGCGCAGATTCCCTTTCACCTGTCTTTTCCGAATTGTTTGATCATGCCTGTTCCGGAAGGAATTTGCATATTACGCCAGAAAATTAATACTTTATAAGAAAACGCCGTTTTGTTTGGCATATATCTTGTTTACGAAATGTTTGCTGTTCCCTGTTGAACGGGAAAAGCCGAATCGGTATCATGATGAAAATCATAGGAATGATGTTTGGGAAAAAGCTGTTTTTTACCATATCCGCCCTGTACGTTTTCTTTTGTCTAATCCCTGAGGCACAGGCTCAGTATTTTGGAGCAAACAAGCCGGGATACAAAAAGTTTGAATACAAGGTTTACCAGACCCCTCATTTTGAAATATACCATTATTTTGAGGACGATTCCGTGCTGAATTACTGGGCTCTGGCAGCCGAGGAATGGTACCGGCGGCACAGTCGCATCCTTTACGATACCTTTGAGAAACGCAATCCATTGATTTTATACAAGTATCATGCTGATTTCCAGCAAACAACTGCTATCAGCGGGCAGATCGGTGTGGGTACGGGCGGAGTGACCGAGGCCTTCAAGAACAGGGTGGTGATGCCGCTAGCTCACTCTACGGGTCAGACCGACCATGTGCTGGGGCATGAAATGGTGCATGCTTTTCAATACGATATTATCATAAACGACGACACTACCTCCCTGAACAATCTCAGAAACCTTCCGCTGTGGATGGTGGAAGGGATGGCGGAATATATGTCCATCGGAAGCGTGGATGCCCATACGGCCATGTGGATGAGGGATGCCCTGTTGCAGGATGATTTTCCTTCCCTGAAAGACCTGGCCAACATGAACAAATATTTCCCGTACCGGTACGGGCAGGCTTTCTGGGCCTTCGTAGGGAAGGTGTGGGGCGATGACCGCATCCGGCCCCTATTCAACCTCACCGCAAAGGTAGGATATGAAGCCGCCATCGATTCCATCCTGGGCATCTCCGCCGAAACTTTTTCAGCCCTGTGGAAGAACGCATATATTGCGCATTATTCGCAGTTCCTTACCGATTCCCTTGATCGGATGAGCGGAGAAAAACTGTTCGATACCGACAATGCGGGAAAACGGAATGTGGCTCCTTCCATCAGTCCCAACGGAAAGTACATCGCCTTTTTTTCAGACCGGGATGTGGTATCGTTCGACCTGTTTCTTGCCGATGCAGATGAGAAAAAGATCATCCGGAAACTGACTACCCGGATCAGCAAGCATGAAATTGACGATCTCAATTTCATGGAGTCGGCCGGTACCTGGTCGCCCGATAACCGGAAACTGGCTTTTACGGTGTTTGCAAAAGGAGTGAACAAGCTGGTGGTGGTGGATGTGCGGAACGGGAAGGTATTACTGGAAGAAGCCATTCCCGGTGTTCCGGCCTTTACCTACCTGGCCTGGTCGCCCGACGGCGAAAAGATCGTTCTGTCGGGCCTGGCGGAAGGCAGGCATGATCTGTATGCCTATTATCCCGAAACCGGAGCCGTGGAACGTCTCACCTTCGATGTGTATTCTGAGATGCAGCCCAGCTGGTCACCCGACGGAAAATACCTGGTTTATGCTACCGACAGACCGGCCGATCCTGATGAATCCCGCCCCGTTCTGGACAGGTATAACCTGGCCATTCTGAATGTGGCCACCAGCCGGATCAGGGTGCTGGATGTGTTTCCCGGTGCCGACAACCTGAATCCGGTATTTGCTCCCGACGGGCGGTCTATTTTTTTTCTCTCCAATTCCGACGGATTCAGAAATCTTTTCAGATATTATCCGGAAACGGGTGAGATGTATCGCATGACTTCCTTCATGACCGGTATCAGCGGTTTTACCCAGTTTTCACCGGCTATTTCCATCGCTACTAACGAAGAAAAACTGGCCTATTCTTATTACCGGAACAACGGATATCAGATATATAACGCCGGAGTGGATGACTTCATGCCGGTGCAGGTTTCTCCCGATTCGGTCAATTTTCAGGCGGCTACCCTTCCGCCTTTCCGAAGGGCAGGCATTGACCTGGTAGATGCCGGGTTCAGATACCGCACCTCGCTTCCCGATACCCTGATCCAACACTTTACAGCAAAAGAATACAAACCGAAGTTCAAGCTCGATTATATTTCCAATTATGGTGGGGTGGGCATGGCTACCAGCCGCTACGGAACGGGAATGTCGGGGAGTATCATCATGATGTTCAGCGATATGGTGGGGGATAACCAGCTGGTTGCCAACCTGGCCGTGAACGGAGAGATCTATGATTTCGGCGCACAGGTGGCCTACCTCAATCAGAAACACCGGTTGAACTGGGGAGGTGTGGTATCACACATTCCCTACCTCAGCGGATATGTCAGCATGGTGGAGGACTCCCTTTTCATCGCATCCCGGGAGACGGGGGATACCAACTGGGTCGATGTGCTTAATTACCGGTACGATTATTACCGCACTTTTGAGGATCAGCTGGCCCTGTTCGGATATCTGCCCCTGTCGCAGACCCGGCGTTTCGAGCTGGGAGCCTCTTTTTCCTGGTATTATTACCGGATTGACCGTTTTAATTATTATTACGATTATTACGGGTATCCCATCGGAGTGAACAGAGAAAAACTGGATGCACCCGGGGGGTTCACCCTGTTCAAGAGCGACGCGGCTTATGTGGAAGATAATTCGGTATTCGGCACCACTTCCCCCGTGCGCGGCCACCGGATGAGGCTTTCGATTGAAAAATACTTCGGGGCGGTGAATATGTTTACCGGTCTGGTCGATTACAGAAAATATTTCCATCTACGGCCGTTAACCATTGCCCTTCGGGGATATCATTACGGACGGTACCAGATGACCGAAGGCCAGGATCTGATGTATCCCATGTATATTGGCTATCCCTGGCTGGTGAGGGGACTCGGTTCGGATGCTTTCAACCGCAGCTATACCGCCTCTTCATCCAATCTGAATATCAATCAGCTTACCGGGAATAAAATTGCCGTGGCCAATATGGAGGTGAGAATCCCATTTACCGGACCCGAACGATTTGCCCTGATCAAATTCAAATACCTGCCCACGGAATTGTCCCTCTTTATGGATGGCGGGCTGGCCTGGAATACCGGTGACGCACCGGTTTTCCGGTGGTTGCCCGACAATCCTTCCCAGCGCATACCGGTCTTTACCGCCGGCCTGTCCCTGCGGGTGAATTTGCTGGGATACATGATCCTCGAGCCATTTTATGCCTTCCCCCTGCAGGTGCAGCCCCTGAAAGGAAGTTTCGGACTGAACTTTACCCCGGGATGGTAATATACCCTGTTATTTTTCTTCGCGGAGAAAAGGCCATGCACCAACAGATATGGCCTTTTTCACGGGGATTTCTAACCTGTGCGGGAAAATCTTTCCCCATTTAAAAAAAACTGATATTTTTGTAATTTGTAAACATTCTAAATAATGAAAAGAAAGAAAGGCATTCTTTTCTTTTTCCCGTTGGCCGCTCTTCTTCCGTCCATACTTTGTCAATCCGGCTGTAAAAACGCAACCCGCGGTGAGGATCGGACGGTACCGGTGGTCACCGTCAGTGTGTTACCGCAGAAATATTTTATAGAATCCATTACTGGGGGGAAGGTTCAGGTAAATGTGATGATTCCCGCCGATGCCAGTCCGGCCAGCTATGAACCCACTTCCAGGCAGATGCAGCAACTGGATGCATCAGGTCTGTATGTGATGAACGGGCACCTGGGATTTGAGAAGGCATGGGAAGGGAAAGTCAGGGAGAATTATCCCGGCCTGGCAGTGATCCGTTTGGCCGATCATGTGGATCTGATCACCGGAGGTCACCACGCAGCGGATCCCCATATCTGGATGTCGCCGAAAACCGTGCGTCTCTTCCTTCCGGCACTTTACGGGGCCTTGAAGGAAGCATACCCGGAAATGGAAGAGTGGATGGAAATGCATTACGGCCGGCTGATTGCCCGTGTCGATTCTATCGATAAGCTGATGGAAGATTCTTTCAGGGATCTGGCTTCACGTAAATTTATTATTTTTCATCCTGCTCTGACCTATCTGGCCCGGGACTATGGCCTGGAACAATATGCCATGGAGGAAGAAGGGAAAGAACCCTCCGTTCACGGGATGAGGAATCTGGTGGAGCTGGCCCGCAGGGAGAATATCCGGGTGGTATTCATCCAGGAAGAGTTCGACCAGGAGAATGCGCGTACCCTGGCAGCCGAAATCGGAGGGAAGGTGATTTCCCTGAATCCCCTCGACCCCGATTGGGACGATAATATGGAAAAGATCAGGAACACACTGGTTTCCGTTCTTCAACCCCATGAAGAGAAATGATGAAACCACTGGTTAAACTTGAAAATATTACAGCCGGCTATAACGGCGGAGCGGTGCTTGAAGGAGTGCATCTGGAGGTTTTCCCGGATGATTTTATCGGAGTGATCGGACCAAACGGGGGTGGAAAAACCACTCTGCTGAAGGTGATTCTGGGTTTGATCAAACCCTGGTCGGGAAGAGTGGAATATACCGGCGATCTGATGCCGGGAACCCTGATGGGATACCTGCCCCAGCATACCGACCTTGACAGGTCCTTCCCCATTTCCGTGGAAGAAGTGGTTCTTTCGGGATTACTGCCCAGAAAAGGTTTTTATACTCCTTTCCGGAAAGAACATCGGCTGGCTGTACGGGGGGCACTGGAGAAAACAGGAATCAACCATTTACAGCACCGGGCTATTGGTGAATTATCGGGGGGACAATTACAGAGGGTCCTGTTAGCCCGGGCGCTAGTGGGATCCCCCCGCCTGCTGATTCTGGATGAGCCGGTGACTTATGTGGATAACCGGTTCGAGGGAGAATTGTATGAGTTGCTGAAGGAACTGAACAGGAACATGGCCATCCTTATGGTGTCGCATGATGTGGGGACTATTGCCAGTTATATCAAAACCATTGCCTGTGTGAACCGAACCCTGCATTACCATCCTTCGAACAAGATCTCTGAAGAACAGCTGGCGGCCTATAACTGCCCCATTCAGATTATTACACACGGCACGGTTCCCCATACCGTGCTGAAAAAACATTCCTGAAAGAACCATGGATAACCTGGTATCATTGTTCAGTTACGAATTTTTTACCCGGGCGGTGCTGGCTGCCCTGCTGGCAGCCGTTTCCTGCGGGGTGATCGGCACATATATTGTTTCCAGGAGGCTGGTGTTTATCAGCGGGGGGATATCACATGCTTCGTTCGGGGGGATCGGGCTGGGCTATTTTCTTGGGGTGAATCCCCTGGCTGGTGCCGCCGTATATGCCGTACTGAATGCCCTGGGACTGGAATACCTTACCCGGCGGATGAACATCAGGGAGGATTCGGTGATCGGGATCCTCTGGTCGTTCGGAATGGCAGTGGGGATCATTTTTATTTACCTTACTCCCGGATATGTTCCGAACCTCATGTCGTATCTTTTCGGAAGTATTCTCACGGTATCGGCGGGCGATCTCTGGTTTCTGCTTGCCGTGACAGTGGTTTCGGGGTTGTTTTTTCTCGTTTTTTACCGGTGGATTGTGTATATGGCATTCGATCTGCCGTATATTCAAACCTTTCGTTTGCCGGTAGGATGGATCAGTTATGTGCTGATGGTCCTGATGGCCCTGACCATTGTAGTGAATATCCGGGTGGTGGGTATTATCCTCGTCATCTCGCTGCTCACCATTCCCCAGACCATTGCCAATATGTTTACCCGGAATTTTGGTCGTATGATCCTGTTTTCTATCCTCACCGGGATCGTAGCTTCCCTGGGAGGGCTGATGCTCTCCTATTATTTCGATATTCCCAGCGGGGCTTCCATTATTTTCCTGCTGAGCCTGTTTTTTGTTCTGGTGAGGGGGTTGACGGCCCTGTTTTCCGGTAGAGCCAGGGGGAAAATACCGGCCGAAAGAAAGGAAGAAGATGAGTCAGGAAAGATTTTTATTGCCCGTGAATAAAAACTATTTTTAACCAGGAATAACTAAAACCCAATTAAAAAACAAGCCTGTATGAAATTTGATGTGATTGTGATCGGAAGCGGCCCGGGTGGATATGTGGCCGCTATCAGAGCTGCCCAGCTCGGGATGAAGGTGGCTGTGGTGGAGAAGGATGCCCTGGGAGGCGTATGTCTTAACTGGGGCTGTATCCCTACCAAATCCCTGCTGAAAAGTGCCGAGGTGATGGAATATTTCAGCCATGCCTCCGATTACGGGATTCATCCCGGAGGAAATCCCGAACCGGATTTCAGCGCGGTCATTCAGAGAAGCCGTCGTGTGGCGGAAGGGATGAGCAAGGGAGTGGGGTTCCTGTTCAGGAAAAACAAAATTGAGGTGGTCGAAGGTTTTGGGAAACTCGTTTCTTCCGGTAAAGTGGAGGTAAAGGCAGCCGATGGAAAAACCCGGACCCTGGAAGCTTCCCATATTATCCTGGCTACGGGCGCCCGCTCACGTGAGTTGCCCGGGATGAAGCAGGACGGAAAAAAGGTGATAGGTTACCGGGAGGCAATGTCTCTGGAAAAAATGCCGGCATCCATGGTGGTGGTGGGCTCAGGAGCTATCGGCAGTGAGTTTGCTTATTTTTATCGGACCATGGGAACGGAAGTCACCCTGGTGGAATACATGCCCCGCCTGGTGCCCCTGGAAGATGAGGAGGTGTCAAAACAACTGGAACGTTCATTCAAAAAAGCCGGCATGAAGATCATGACCGGTTCCTCGGTGGAATCGGTTGATACGTCGGTTACTCCCTGCAGGGTAACCATTAAAAATTCCAAAGAGGAAGAAAGTGTGGTGGAGGCCGATGTGGTTCTCTCAGCGGTGGGTATTACCCCCAACCTGGAAGGGATCGGGATTGAAGAAGCCGGGATTGAAGTGGAGAACGGGAAAATCAAGGTAAATGAATATTACGCCACCAATGTGAAGGGAGTATATGCCATTGGCGACATTGTACACGGGCCCGCCCTGGCTCATGTGGCCTCGCACGAGGGGATCATCTGTGTGGAGAAACTGGCCGGACGCGATCCGGAACCGCTTGATTATGGGAATATCCCGGCCTGTACGTATACCCGACCCGAGATCGCCTCGGTGGGCTTGACAGAACAGCAGGCCCGTGAGAACGGCCGGGAGATCAAAGTGGGGAAGTTTCCTTTTACCGCTTCGGGGAAAGCCAGTTCGGCCGGGGCCCGGAACGGATTCGTGAAACTGATCTTCGATTCGAAATACGGAGAACTTGTCGGAGCGCATATGATAGGCGACCATGTAACCGAAATGATCGCTGAGGTGGTGGTGGCCCGCAAACTGGAAACTACCGGACAGGAACTGATCCGGTCGGTACATCCCCACCCCACCATGTCGGAAGCCATTATGGAAGCGGCTGCCGCAGCTTACGGGGAAGTGATCCATCTCTGATACCCGCGTTTTAGGGATCAGCCTGGAAGGCAGGGTTACGAGTTACGAGTTACGTGTTACGTGTTCAATGAGGCTATTCGTTCGGGAGCGAAGGGAAAAGTATTGCCTGGATCCACTTCTGAATAAATGGTTATTAAATTTACCTGAAATATTTACCAATTTGAGGACGTAGTTTTTTCATAAAGACGGAACGGGTAATTTCTTCGGCCACCTTGTGCGTCATTGTTTAGAAACAAACTATTTTTTTATTCCTACGCAACCATTTGGCCGGTTAGAACATCCATATACTGCACACGTTCTTTTTAAATTTATTTTCCGGGAAGTTTTTTGTCAATTCAATTAATTGGTAAATTTAGGCTTTGATTTGGAAGAAGCTGAATATCAATTAACTTGAAAGATAGCTTGCCGGATATAATTGAGGGATGCCTGGCGGGAGACCGGAAAGCCCAGAAAATGTTGTACGAAATGTTTTCGGGTAAAATGTATGCGGTGTGCCTGAGGTATGCAGATGATGAGGAGGAAGCCAGCGATATGCTGCAGGACGGCTTTATCCGCGTGTTTGAAAACCTTTCCTCCTTCAGGCATCGGGGGTCTTTCGAAGGCTGGGTAAGAAGGATCATGATCAATACTGCCCTGGAAAAGTTCAGAAGGAAGAAGAATTTTTATTCCCTGAACGACGAGGAGGAAGGGAAAGTAGAGCCGTCAGAGGAAAATACGCTGGATGACCTGTTTGCCAAGGAATTGATAGGTATGATCCAGGAACTTACCCCACAGTACAGGATGGTATTCAACCTGTACGCCCTGGAGGGATATTCGCACAAGGAAATAGCGGGGATGATGGGAATATCGGAAGGTACTTCCAAATCGAATCTGGCCAGGGCAAGAACGATACTGCAGGAAAAGCTGAAAAAACTGAGAAGGGAAAAAAGATGAGGGAATGGCAGGATGAACATATTGATGAGGTATTCCGGTCTGTTCTGGATGAGTATGAGGTAATTCCTCCGCATACCGTTTGGGATGGGATCAAAGGCCATATGGCCGGGAAGAAACGCAGAGTCCTGTGGATGAGAAGGATGGCTGCCGCTGCTGCTGTGCTGCTTATGATATTGTCGGGAATATGGTTCCTGGATGATCAAAAAAGAGAACGCGTCCCTTCACCTGAAATGATTTCCGAATCCGTTTCTGAAGACGAATCCACTCCGGTACAGACAGCACCTGCCATGGAAACATTACCTGCCGGAGCCTTGCCTGAACCTTCCGGCGAACCAGAAACCGGAACCGGTGAAACCCGGATGTCGGAAACTCCTGCTATTTCTCCGGTTCTGGCCCAGGCAGAAATGGTTGCAAAGCAACCTCCTCCGGAAGAATCATCCCATGAATACGAAGCCGTTCCTGCCTGCCTGGAACCTTTGCTTACCCTCCGGCTCGGTTCGGATGTTGCGGCTCCACGGGAGGCTGTCGATTTCCGTCTTGAAGGGAACAACTGGCTGGCCCTGACGGAAAAGGAAGACCAGATCGAATGGGAACCGGGTATGGATTTCCTGAAAGAAGAAAAATCACGCTGGGGTATCGGCGGCCAGTTCTCCCCGGCATATTCCTACCGGCACCTTACTTCCGGAGAGGGCAGTGAGGATCTGAAACGATATTATAACCGCATCGAGGAAGGAGTATTTGCCTTTTCGGGTGGGATCAACGTGAATTACCAGGCCTCGGAGAAATGGTCGGTATACACCGGCTTGTACTATTCACAGATGGGACTGGTGATCGGCCGGGTAGAGGAATATACCCTTGCCGCCATGGGATGGGAAACCCCGGAAATTCACCGGAAAATGGCAGAAAAGTTCTACCTGGTGGATCATTCCACCGGTACCGTGGTTTCTGACAATGAAAATATCAAGATCGTCAATACTCCGGAAGATGCTCTCTATAACAGCATCATCGGCCGTGATCCCTCACAGTATACTCAGGAATACCTTGAAAATGTCAATGCCTTTATTGCACAGAATTATGAATTTCTTGAAATACCCATTCTTGTAAAATACAGATTGATAGACGAAAAAGTGGGTATGAATATCCTTGGCGGTGTGAGTACTAACTTCCTGGTGGGTAACGCCGCTTCCCTGTATATCGAGGGGGTGAATTATTCCTCTATCCGCACCAGCAACGTCAGTACGCTGAATTACTCGGGGACCGTAGGTCTGGGACTGGATTACGAAATTCTTCCCGGACTGATGTTCAATGTGGAACCTACCTTCAAATATTACCTCAATACTTTCAGCGAGAAAAACCTGATCCGATCACATCCTTACTCCGTGGCCGTTTTTTCAGGGGTCCGTTTCAGATTCTGATATGAACGGACGGTGAATTCTGATGTTTTTTCAGTAATTTTGTGGGTTTGACCGCCGGATTCCCGGTTGCTGCACTTTGCCGTGCATTTGCCGGCCGGATCCGGAAGAAGCTGAGAACATGAAGAATAATACCGTGATGAAGAAAAATAAGCGGAATCCGACTGGAAACAGACAGTGGATCCCCTCATGGGGAGCATGGCTGGTGGTGGTAATCATTGTTCTGGGTATCGCAGGAATCAATGCATATACCGACCGTGCAGAGGAGGAACCTGACGGATCCCCTCCGAATTATGGTGTGTCGGCCGTCAGTTTGCCCGATGCCTTATATTTTGCAGGAGAACGCATGCCGCTTGAGCAGTTCGATACCAGGGAAAGCCTGGACAGGGAATTGCTGGTGAACACCTATTTCCACTCCCAAACCCTTCTGCTGATCAAACGTTCGGGAAGGTATTTCCCTGTAATCGAACCTATCCTGAGAAAATACGGTGTGCCTGAAGATTTCAAATACCTGGCTATTGCCGAAAGCCAATTGTCCAATGCCGTTTCACCGGCCGGCGCAGTTGGATTCTGGCAGTTTCTGGCAGGTACGGCCCGGGAATACGGACTGGAGGTGAACGATGAGGTGGATGAACGCTATCACCTGGAAAAATCAACCGGAGCAGCCTGCCGGTATTTCATCGATTCATACGATGTATACGGCAACTGGACCATGGTGGCCGCCTCGTATAACAACGGAAGAAGGGGACTTGACCAGCAAGTGGAGATACAGAAAGAACATTCGTACTATGATTTACTACTGAATGAAGAAACCGCCCGGTATATCTTCCGGCTGGCAGCCCTGAAGGTGATTATGGAATCGCCGGAAAAGTACGGATTTTATTTCCATGAATCGGATCTGTACCCCGTGATCCCTACCTATGAAGAAGTGGTCGACACGCCGGTGGAAAATTTTGCCGATTTTGCAAAAAGCAGGGGTACCAATTACAAGATCCTGAAGTATTTCAACCCCTGGTTACGGAAACCATACCTGTCCAACCGGGCGGGAAAATCCTACCGTATCAGGTTGCCCGAACCGGGGGCACGTATCGTCGGAGAAGCTGGCCTGGGGAAAGACCCCGGCATTACGGATTGATCATACAGGTTCAAGCGGAATCAACGGATGGACGAGATCAGGGTATACGGAGCGCGAGAACACAATCTTAAAAATATTGATGTGGTCATCCCCAGGAACACCCTGACGGTGATGACCGGCCTCAGCGGAAGCGGCAAGTCATCGCTGGCATTTGATACCATTTACGCCGAAGGTCAGCGCCGGTTCATGGAAACCCAGTCGGCTTATGCACGCCAGTTTCTGGGCGGAATGGAACGGCCCGATGTGGACCACATCTCAGGACTCAGCCCGGTGATATCCATCGAGCAAAAAACCACCGGGAAAAACCCCCGTTCTACGGTGGGCACTATTACCGAAGTATACGATTTTCTTCGTTTGCTTTATGCCCGGGCCGGAATAGCCTATTCCTGGGTAACAGGCGAACGCATGGTGAAATATACCAATGCCCAGATCGTGGATCTGATTCTGAAGCGGTACAACAACCGGTATATCCTGATGCTGGCTCCCCTGGTGCAGGGGCGGAAGGGGCATTACCGGGAACTGTTCGAAACGGTCAGAAGGAAAGGATTCCTTTCCGTTCGGGTAGACGGGGAAATCCGGGAGATCAGTAGAGGAATGAAACTCGACCGGTATAAAACCCACCATATTGAACTGGTAATCGACAAGCTGACGGTAGGAAGCCGGGAAGAAAAACGGATACGCGAATCCCTCGCCCTGTGCATGCAGCAGGGCAAGGGAATCACCATGATCCTGGATGCCGCAGAGGATAAACCCGCCTATTACAGCCGGCAGCTGATGTGCCCCGTTTCCGGAATATCATATAACGAGCCCGCCCCCCATACTTTTTCATTTAATTCGCCCCAGGGTGCCTGTCCCCGGTGTAACGGCCTGGGAGAGATCAGCGTGGTGGATAGAAAAAAGATCTTCCCCGACCCCGGGCTCAGCATCCGCCAGGGAGGGATCGAACCTCTGGGTAAATACCGGAATAGTCTGGTATTCTGGCAGCTTGAGTCTATATTGCACAAATTCGGGCAGGATATAGATACCCCTGTCGGACAGATTACCGAAGAGGTCCTGGAGATTATTCTGAACGGGTCGGACGAGACCTTTCCCATGAGAAATACCCCGCTCGGTGCCGGTACAACCTACCACCTGAGCTTTGACGGGATCATGGAAATCCTGAACGGCCAGGGAAACGGGGAGGGCAATGGAAGGCCTTCCAAACGGGAACAGCAGTACATCAGGAAAAAGACCTGCCCCGTGTGCGGAGGAACACGCCTGAAAAAGGAAGCCCTCTATTTCAGGATTCTGGATAAGAACATCGCCGAACTGGCTTCCTTGGACCTGCGGCAACTCTACGACTGGATGGACGGCCTGGAAAGTCGCCTGGAAGAAAGGCAACGGCTCATTGCCGCGGAGATACTCAAAGAGATCAGAAACCGCCTGAAATTCCTGATGAATGTGGGTCTGGATTACCTGTCTCTGAACCGCAGTGCAAGAAGTCTTTCCGGAGGGGAAAGCCAGCGGATCAGACTGGCCACCCAGATCGGGTCACAACTGGTCAATGTGCTCTACATTCTTGATGAACCCAGTATCGGTCTGCATCAGCGCGACAACCGGAGGCTTATCTCGGCCCTGCAGGAGCTGAGGGATATGGGGAATACGATTATTGTGGTTGAGCACGACAGGGAAATGATCGTTTCCGCAGATCATATCGTCGATCTCGGCCCGTATGCCGGAAGACACGGAGGCGAGGTGGTAGGTCAGGGTCCACCCGGCCAGATCCTGATGCTGGATTCACTCACGGCCAGTTACCTGAACCACCGTAAAGAAATCCCCCTTCCTGAAAAAAGAAGACCGGGAAACGGGAAATCCATTTACCTGAAAGGAGCCCGGGGAAACAACCTGAAGAATATAGACGTGGATTTTCCCCTGGGAAAACTGATCCTGGTAACCGGTGTATCGGGAAGCGGGAAATCTTCTCTGATCAACATGACCCTGCATCCTCTTCTGAGCAGAAAACTGTACCGATCGCTTGCCGAACCTCTGGAGTACGAGGGTGTGGAAGGGGTGAAGAACATTGACAAGGTGATTGAAGTGAGCCAGAGTCCCCTGGGGAAAACCCCCCGGTCGAATCCGGCTACCTATACCGGTGTGTTTTCTGATATACGGAAATTGTTCGAACAGACTACCGAAGCAAGATTGCGGGGATACAAAGCCGGAAGGTTTTCCTTCAATGTGAGGGGAGGACGATGCGAAAGCTGTCAGGGAGCCGGCGTAAAGACCATTGAAATGAATTTCCTGCCCGATGTATACGTGAAATGTCCGGAATGTAACGGCAAACGGTATAACCGGGAAACCCTCGAAATCAGGTACAAGGGGAAATCCATCAGCGATGTGCTGGAAATGACTATCAACCAGGCCGTGGAATTTTTCGAAAATATTCCGTCTATCTATCAGAAACTGAATACTCTCAGGGAAGTAGGACTGGGGTATGTAAGACTGGGCCAGCCTTCCACCACCCTGTCGGGAGGGGAATCGCAGCGCGTGAAACTGGCCGCCGAGCTTTCCAGAAGGGATACGGGAAGGACTCTCTACATTCTTGATGAGCCTACTACCGGACTTCATTTCGAGGATGTGCGCGTGCTGCTGGTGGTCCTTGACAGGCTGGTGGATAAAGGGAATACGGTGATTGTGATAGAACATAACCTGGATGTGATCAAAAAGGCCGACCATATTATCGACCTGGGACCAGAAGGAGGAGAGAAAGGCGGATGGGTGGTGGCTACCGGTACTCCCGAGGAAGTAAGCAGGTGCCGGGAAAGCCATACGGGCAGATTTCTGGCAAAAGAATTGAAAAGGCCCCGGTCTGCCGGAGTGTAAAATACGGTAAACACCCGATAATTATCTGAAGCCGTTTGCCGGAGTAAAAAAAACCATTATTTTTCCGGACGCAAATAGACCGGTTGTACCATAAAAAAACGCTATTATGTCTGCTGCAGAAGATGACAAGATCCGGGAAGCTTTTCAGGAAAAAACCTGGAATGAAATACAAACTTCCGATTCGTGGAGAATATTCAAGATCATTTCGGAATTTGTGGAAGGCTTTGAAAAGCTGGCCCGGATTGGCCCCTGCGTGGCCATTTTCGGTTCCGCCCGGACAACCCCCGACAATAAATATTTCAAACTGGCCGAAGAAATTGCCTACAACCTGACCCGGTACGGGTATGGGGTTATTACCGGCGGCGGGCCGGGGATCATGGAAGCGGCCAACATGGGAGCTGCCCGGGGAAAAGGACGATCGGTAGGGATCAACATTGCCCTCCCTTTTGAGCAGGCTGCCAACCTGTTTATCGACAGCGATAAGCTCATCACCTTTGACCATTTCTTCGTAAGGAAGGTGATGTTCATGAGATATGCACAGGGATTCATTGTGCTCCCCGGAGGGTTCGGTACTTTCGACGAGCTGTTCGAAGCCATTACCCTGATACAAACAAAGAAGATCGGGAAATTCCCCATTATTCTCGTTGGTAGCGAATACTGGGAAGGACTGGTCAGCTGGATCAAAGAGGTAATGCTGGCCCGGGAACATAATATCAGTGAGGAAGACCTGGACCTGTTCCATGTGGTGGATACTGCCGGAGAAGCCGTGAAACTGATCAATTCCTTCTACTCCAGATACCTGCTTTCCCCCAATTTCTGATCCTGAAGTGGATAATTATCAACAATTGTTGATAAGTTCTGTTAATAAACTTTTAATTATTTCTTAATATTGTTATCTGAATCCAAACATGCGCCATGTTTATATTGAGGATCAGTGCAATGACCCTGGCCATCGGGTTGATGGTGGCCGGTGTTTCAGCCCAGCCCGTGAGTCTGGAGTTCCGGATGCCGGATGAAATACCCGCCGGTCGTGAGACGGAAGTGGAACTGATTGTGAACAAGGGAAACCTGGAAGGTTTTGCCCGGTTTCAGCAAACTTTCCCGGCCGGCATCATGGTTATCCCCGTGGAAAGTGCTTATGCCGATTTCGCTTACGATGCCGGGAAACTGAACCTGATATGGCTCAAATTGCCTTCCGATCCCGTGGTGAGGGTGGTATACCGGCTGAAACCCGATCCGAAAGTGAAAGGTTCCTTTAACGTGGGAGGGAAATTTTCCTATCTGATTGAGAATAATCGGAATGACCTGAAGATTGAAAACCGGATTGTCCGGATTTTGCCTGTTCCGGGTGCTGATCCTTCGGCACTGGTGGATATTGCCGATTATACACCCGCTGCAGGGCAGAAAACTGCGACCGGTTCGCCGGAAACGACAGCCGCTGCCGCACAGGACAGTTACGAAATCAATGCCTACCGGCAGGAGCCTGTCCCTGATGCTTCGGGAAAAGGATACGTGGTGAGGGTGTTGCTGGAAAAAGGCTCGTGGAACCGCTCGGGGATCCTGGAAGAAGACATCCTGAACCAGTTTGAAGCCAGGCCCGTGGAAACCCTGGGGGCACGGTTTACTTTTGAATCGGGCAGGGCCAGGTTCGTATGGCTTCGTATGCCGGCCGATCCCTACCTGGTGGTGAGCTATGAACTGGTGCCCCGCGTGGCAGGCCAAAATCCCAAACCATCTATTCAGGGCAAGTTTTCCCTGGTGGAAGGGAATGATGCCCGCCAGGTTATGGTTTCTCAGCGCTCCTTCGAACTGAATTCCACCTCGCAGCGGGATCTGGCGGCTTTGGCAGCCGAACTGCGGCTGGATACCGGCAGTACGGAATCCCTCCCCGTGATGCGGAAAACCGGTGAAACCGTTCGTGAAACAGACCGGCCTGTACAGGAAACCCCCGCTCCTGAGGGGATTGTTTTCAGAGTACAGGTGGGGGCATACAGCCGGCCGGTGAATGTCAATACCTTTTTTAAAAGCATGAATCTCCAGGATGCTGTGCAAATGGACCGGCATGCCGGATTGTACAAGTATACGGTGGGTAATTTTTCCAGTTACCGGGAAGCACGTGCGGCACGAGACCGCATCGCACGGTCTTCCCTTGTGGATAAGCCTTTTATCTGTGCTTTCCGCAACGGAAGAAGGATTCCCGTGGATGAAGCGCTGCGGCTTAGCAATCAGGAATGGTTCAAGTAAGCGCCTTGCGTACAAAATACCATATCGTTCTGCTGGTTATTATGACGGCATGGCCGTTCAGCAGCCGGAATGCCTTTGCACAGGAATTGCACGACAGCCTCATGGTGAAGGAATTCCCGGTGGAAAATCCCCTGTCGCGGCCCGCCATCGGCATAGGAACGGGGACCTTCAGTTTTCTTGGCGATGTGAACAGCAATACCCGGTTCCTGACCGCTGGCAAACCGGGCCTGAGCATCCATCTGTCCTCCTTTCTCGATGAAAAGCAACGTTATCGCCTGAATTTTGTGTTTACCAGAGGGAAACTGACCGCAAACCAGATGTATTCGGGCAACAACCTGAATTTCTGGACCGATATTGCCAGTTTCGGAGCCTCCCTGCAATACGAATTCGGACATTTTATTTCACGTGACATTCCTTTTAAACCTTTCGTGGGGGGCGGGGTGGAGACTTTTCAGTTCAATCCGAAAGGCGATCGGTTCGATGCAGAAGGGAATCCCTATGTGTGGCTGGATAACGAAGCGCTGTTCCATCCCGGTCAGTTGCAGCAGCGGGATTATATTTATGAGACCAATTTAAGGAATCCCGACTGGAGCACCATGGATAACTATTCGAAATACAGCTTTGCCTTTCCCCTGGAGGTGGGTTTCAGGCTGAGCCTTGCCCCCCGGGTATCCATCAGAATGGCCTGTTCATGGCATATCACCCTGACCGATAATATCGACAACTACAATTCCATCCGTTCCGAACCGGAAGGCAACCGGATGACCGATATATTCCGTTACACCTCTTTGTCAGTACACCTCGATCCCTTTTCTGAGCCCCGGGTGATCCGGTTTATTAACCTGTACGAAGATGTAGAGATCGATCCCCTCTACCTGGAAGATGAGGACGGGGACATGGTGCTGGATTTCTATGACGAATGCCTGAGTACACCGGAAGGCATTGCCGTGGATTCCCTGGGCTGCCCGCTCGACAGTGATAACGACGGGGTGCCCGATTACCTGGACGAGGAAACCGGAACACCGGCAGGCGCCCCGGTGAACGGGAAGGGAATAGCTCTTTCGGAAGAAGAATTGCTCACACCCTGGATGCTGGAAGAAGCGGTCCCGAGAAAAAGACTCGATTACTATCTTCCCGGAGAAAGTCTGTATACCGGAACCTACCGGTACACCTTTCCCGGCATTCCGGAAAGGTTCAGAGAATTTGATGTCGACCGCGACGGATACATTTCCTTTGACGAATTGCTGCGTGCTATTGACAGTTATTTCGACTACAAAACCACCCTGGATACCCAGGGAGTGTACGATCTGATTAATTTCTTCTTCGCCCAGTAATTATCGCCTGAGTAACCGGTCCATTTCCCTTCGGGTATCCTTTTCCTTCAGGGCTTCCCTCCGGTCGTATTGTTTTTTCCCCCGGGCCAGGGCTATTTCAAGCTTTGCCACCCCCCGCTCGTTGATGAACAAACGCGTAGGGATGATGGTAAGCCCTTTTTCCGTGCTCCCTTTTTCCAGCCTGAGAAGCTCGCGGCGGTTGAGAAGAAGTTTCCGGTCGCGTTTGGGGTCGTGGTTGTTGATGTTGCCCATTTCGTATTCGGCGATATGCATTCCCTTGACATACAGCTCGTGATCACTGAAAGTACAGTATGCTTCGTTCAGGCTTACTTTTCCTGTTCTGATCGATTTGATCTCTGTTCCCAGCAGCTGCATACCCGCTACGTACTTCTCGATGAACTCATACAGGAACGAGGCCTTCCTGTTCTTTATATGGACCTGGTTTTTCATCACGTGACAAAATTAGAAAATACCCCCGGAAATCATGGCATAACAACAGATTTTCACAGCAGGATGGAGGGAGCCAGCCAGTAAAGCAATATCAGGAAAAGACCTGTGAGCAGCAGGATCATGACAAAGAACGGGAACCGCTTTCCGGCAGGAATCCCGCACATATAGGGAATACCTGTCCAGAGAAGATAAGCGGAATACAGGCCGAAAACCATAATCCACGAAAAAGTCCAGTGAAGGGAAGAAAGGGTGTCGGCCAGGTACAGGGGAGTGAAGGCATAGCTGAGCCAGACGATATGATGGCCGGGTTTCCCGGTTCCCCCGAAAAAATCTCCCAGCAGGTAAGAGAGCATGAAAAGGCTGAAAACCAGTAACAGGGGAGTAAAAAATGACATTAGCACCGTTGTGGTTACATCGGCAATTCCCGCATAGGTGCCGATGCCCGTGCCGAACATGACCTGGCCGAACAGGCTGGTGGCGGCAATCAGCAGTGAAAAGGGGAGCAGGTATCCCTTCAGCACCTGTATGGATTGTCCGGTCTCGACCCGAATGGTTTCCCAGGTTTCGCCGGGACGGGACATGATGGCTATGGCCCGTTCATAAATTTCCTCTATCTTCATCCTCTGGCAGGGAAATGATCCATTTTACGAAAATAATGAAATTAAGCGGGAATCATAAAAAATGGAGAAACAGGGGAGTTATCAGACACTGGTTATAACGGGTCCCACGGCCTGCGGGAAAACGGCCCTGGCGGCCAGGATAGCTCGTGAACTCGGCGGGGAAGTGATCAGCGCTGATTCCAGACAGGTGTACCGGGGAATGAACCTGGGGACGGGAAAAGATTACGATGATTATGTGGTTGATGCGGTGCAGGTGCCCTGCCACCTGATCGATATTGTGGAAGCCGGCGATACCTATGATGTGTTCAGGTACCAGCAGGATTTTTTCAGGGTTTACAGGGAATTGAATAACAGGGGAATATTCCCTGTGGTGTGCGGTGGAACGGGCCTGTACCTGGAAGCGGTGCTGAAAGGATACCGGCTTATCAGGGTTCCCGTGGATCCTGAGTTCCGCCGGAGCATGGAGGGGAAATCCATGGAAGAGCTCGCCCGGCTGCTGGCCGGTTATAAAACCATGCACAATAAAACCGATACAGATACCCGGAAAAGGCTGCTAAGAGCCCTGGAGATTGCCCGTTTTCAGGCCCGGCATTCTGAACCGGCCAATGACCTGCCCGACCTCCGTCCCCTGGTGGTGGGGGTGCAGATCGACCGGGAAACCCGGAGGAAAAGGATAACCCTTCGACTCAGGAAACGGCTGGAAGCGGGGATGATCGATGAGGTGAAAGACCTGCTGGAAAAGGGGGTTTCGGAAGAACGGCTGATGTATTACGGGTTGGAATACAAATACATTACCCTGTATCTGAAAGGCCGGATGGAGTACGATGAAATGTTCTCCGGGCTGGAAACAGCCATCCACCGGTTTGCCAAGCGTCAGATGACCTGGTTCCGGGGAATGCAGCGAAGGGGAATCCCCATCCGCTGGGTGGATTTCCATCTTCCCGAACAGGAAAAGGTTGCCGTTATTCTGGAGTGGTTGGAGGAATGATCAGGAAAACAGATAGTTACGTAGTAAACTACGTAGCTTGATACGTAGTTTGCTACGTAGGTAAAGGGAAAGCTCTAATTAAAATATGAAAAAAATTCAAAACTTATAGGAATATAACCTATCAATCCTATCCTTCTAACTTCATGTATTTCAGCCTTCAACCTTCAACCTTCAACCTTCATCCTTCATCCTTCAACCACCGATCCAGCCAGTCGAAGAAAGTCCTTTGCCACAGGATCCCGTTCTGGGGTGTTAACACCCAGTGGTTTTCATCGGGAAAATACAGAAAACGGGCCGGAATATCCTGCAGCCTTGCAGCATTGAATGCGCTGATGCCCTGGGCTACGGTAACACGGTAGTCGCGTTCTCCGTGGATCACCAGGATGGGGGTGTCCCAGTTTTCTACAAACCGATGGGGTGAAGCGGCATACGAACGTTCTACCACCGGGTTATTCTCTTCCCAGAAAGGACCGCCGAAATCCCAGTTGGGGAACCACATCTCCTCGGTTTCCAGGTACTGGCTTTCGAAGTTGAACATCCCGTCGTGGGCAATAAAGGCTTTGAACCTTTTCTCGTGGTTTCCGGCCAGCCAGTATACCGAGTACCCGCCATAACTGGCCCCCACGGCCCCCAGGCGGTTTTCATCCACCCAGGGTTCTTCAGCTACCACATCAATGGCCCGCAGCAGATCCTGCATGTTCTGCCCTCCGTAATCCCCGCTGATCTGTTCGTTCCATTCTTTACCGAAACCGGGGACTCCCCTGCGGTTCGGAGCCACCACAATGTATCCGTTGGCGGCCATCATCTGGAAATTCCATCGGTACGACCAGAACTGGCTTACCGTACTCTGAGGTCCGCCCTGGCAGTACAGAAGGGCCGGATACGTTTTTGAAGCATCGAAATGCGGGGGGTAGATCACCCAGGTCAGCATCTGCTTGTTGTCGGTGGTGGTGATCCAGCGGTTTTCCACATTGCCCATGGTGAGCTGGTCGAGGATGTGCCTGTTTTCGAAGGAAATTTCAACGGCCTCGCCGGTGCCGGGATCCACCCGGTAAATTTCTTGAGGTTTTGACATGGACTGCCGTGTGGCAACCAGGAAGCCGTTGACGGGGTTTACCGAAGTGTAGTTGTGCACGCCTTCGGTGATCTTGCTTAAATCGCCGGTATGGGTCTGAATGCGATAGATCTCATCGGTTCCCCGGTGGTTGCTGATGAAATAGATTTCCGATCCGTCGGGCGTGAAGGTCAGGCCGTGTACGTTCTGTTCGAACCCTTTTGTAAGGAATTTTTTCTCTCCCGTTTCCAGGTCGGCCAGAAACAGCCGCACCAGGTCGGATTCATACCCGTCGCGTTCCATGCTTTCCCAGGCCAGGTATTTTCCGTCGGGAGAAAAGACCGGGGTAGCATCCTGGCCGTTCATTCCTTCAGTGAGGTTCCGGGTGGTGCCGTTTTCCAGATTGTAGAGGTAAATATCGGCATTGGTGGAAAGGGTATAATCCCTTCCGGTCAGCTTTTTGGAAGTATAGGCAATGGTTTTTCCGTCAGGGCTCCAGCTGATCTGTTCCATGCCTCCGAAAGGTCTCACCGGGGAATCCCATTTTTCCCCTTCCATGATATCGACCGGATCGGTAATTTTCCCGTCCCGGTAAGCGGCCACGAAAATATGGCTGTAATCGTCAATCCAGTGGTCCCAGTGCCGGTACATCAGATCGTCGATGATCCTTCCCGATGCCTGTGGCAGGTCGGGATGGATATCCTGTGTGGTTTTGTCCAGCTTCACCTGCCTGGTGAACAGGATATGGGCTTGATCGGGAGAATAGGCAAATCCGGTGATACCGCCTTCCACATCGGTGATCATAACGGGACCAGAGCCGTCGGGATTCATTTCCCAGAGTTGTCCGGAACCCGATGTGTGGGAAATGTAGCCTATTTTCCGGCCGTCGGGTCTCCAGCGGGCGTTGTATTCCCCGCCGGGAGTACGGGTAAGCCGGCGTTTGTTCCCTCCGTCGGTATCCATAACGTACAGTTCCCGGTTGCTCCTGTTGGAGGGAATGTCGTAATAACTTACCCCGTACAGGATCTGTTTGCCGTCGGGCGATACCTGTACATCGGATATCCTTCCGAAGGACCAGAGGATTTCCGGTGTCATGATGTCGGATCCGGTGGTAATAGAATGGGGACCGAAAGCCCCTTCTTCCCGGTCATTCTGACCGGCGGACTGGCATGCAGCCAGTCCGAGCAGCATGAATCCTGCTGCCCGTAACAGATGATGTGACATGTCCGTACTGTTTTACTGGTTCAGGATATTTCTATTCCTTTTCTTTTTTGGCTGCCGGTTCGGGCTTGCCCTTCATGGCTTCGATGATGGCGGCTTTCAGTTCTTCGGCCAGTTCTGGATTGTCGTTCAGGATCTGCTTGACGGCCTCGCGGCCCTGCCCCAGGCGGGTATCGCCGTAGCTGAACCACGAACCGCTTTTCTTGATCACATTCAGATCCACACCCAGATCGATGATCTCGCCGGTGCGGGAGATGCCCTCGCCGTACATGATGTCGAATTCGGCCTTCCGGAAAGGTGGAGCCACCTTGTTCTTGACAATCTTTACCCGGGTGCGGCTTCCGGTCACATCCTCGCCTTCCTTGATCTGGCCGATTTTCCGGATATCAACCCTTACTGAGGCATAAAATTTCAGGGCATTTCCTCCGGTGGTGGTTTCCGGGTTCCCGAACATGACCCCGATCTTTTCCCTCAGCTGGTTGATGAAAATGCAGCAGGTGTTTGTTTTGCTGATATTGGCCGTGAGTTTTCTCAGGGCCTGCGACATCAGCCGGGCCTGCAGCCCCATTTTTGAATCCCCCATCTCGCCTTCGATCTCGGCCCTGGGGGTCAGTGCTGCTACCGAGTCGATCACGATAATATCGATGGCACCCGACCGGATGAGGTGGTCGGTTATTTCCAGGGCCTGCTCGCCGTTATCGGGTTGCGAGATGAGCAGGTTATCGAGGTCCACCCCCAGTTTCTCGGCGTAAAACCGGTCAAAAGCATGTTCCGCATCAATAAAGGCGGCAATGCCCCCGTTTTTCTGGGCTTCGGCAATGGCATGAATAGCCAGGGTGGTTTTTCCCGACGATTCCGGACCGTAGATCTCAACTACCCGTCCGCGGGGGTAACCGCCCACGCCCAGGGCTATGTCAAGGGCGATCGAGCCGGAAGAGATGCTGGGGACATCCACCACCGCCTGGTCTCCCAGTTTCATGATAGTACCCTTTCCGTACCCTTTTTCAATCTTGTCGAGGGTGAGCTGGAGGGCTTTCAGTTTTTCTTTGTTCACGTTGTTTTTTTTCTTTTCCGTGTCCATATGATGATCAGTATTGCAGTTATTTTTCAAGGGTTTCAAGTATCTGACGGGTATGATCCCGGGTATTGACTTTATCGAATATATTTATATTCTCTATAATCCCGTCTTCCGAAATGATAAAGGTTTTTCTGAGCACTCCCATGTATTTTTTTCCGTACATGCTCTTTTCTCCCCAGGCCCCGTAAGCTTTCATGATGGATTTGTCGGTATCGGAGATCAGGGGAAAAGGAAGACTGTGCTTTGTGCTGAATTTCTGGTGGGATGTTGTACTGTCGGGGCTAACCCTTATGATGCGGAACCCCCTGTTCAGTAGATCTTCATAATTGTCCCGCAGGTTGCAGGCTTCTGACGTGCACCCCGGGGTGTTGTCTTTCGGGTAAAAATACAACACCAGCCTGCCGCCCCGGTAATCCTTCAGACGGATGGTTTTCCCGTTCTGATCGGTTCCGGAGAAGTCCGGGGCAGGGTCGCCTGTTTTCGGTTTTTCCATGTTTTGAATTTATGGTAAAAGTAACAAGTTTCCATGAATATGACCCCACCGGAAGGGGGTTCTTTATCAACATCCTGTTATATTCCGTTCCGGTTTTATTTTTTTAACTTTACCCTCACAAGAAATTCCGGTGTGATGAGCGTATGTTCTTTTTCCAGACGTTTTCTTCTGTCTTTCTGCAAAATAATTATACTCCTTTTGTTTGTTGCCGCTTCCCCGAAAGGGTGGTGCCAGGTTTCCGGCAAAGCCTCAGTGGCAAGTGAGCATGACCGGCTGATCACACTGGCCATGGAGAGAGAGGCACTATCCGACTCCCTTTCACGTGTTGTTATGGCCAGAAAGCAGGAACTGACCAGGGAAAGAGGAGCGGAAAAGCGGAAAAGCCTGCAACAGGGGATAGACAGTCTGGAACTGCAGCAGATCAGGTATCAGCAACAGGCCGATGCTCTGTTTCAGCAGGCCTACGAACTGGAACAGGAAGCCCTGTTCCTGCCGGATAACGTTCCCGCGGGGTATGCCGGAAGCCTTTCTGCGGGTGATCTGCAGGATACTGCTCGGTTTCCTGAACACCCCTCCGATCTTTTTTACCGGGAAGATCCCTTCCGGAAACTGTTCAGAAGGAATGAACTGAACCGGCTGGATGAATGGCTGGCTCTGGAGCAAACAGGGAATGAGTATATGTCAAAAGCCAGGGAGGCGGAACGGAAAGCTGTGGAATGGCGGGTCCGGGCCGACGGGGCCAGAAACCAGTCGCAGATGAGAAGGTTTCATAAACGGGCAGAGAAAGAGGATGAAAAAGCCATGGAATACAAAATGATTGCTGTGGAAGTATACCATGTAGTGAATGAAAACAAATACCTGTTGTTCAATGATGTGCTGGACCGTTTGACGGGTACTGTCGAGGAGGAGGTGACCGGCAGGATCACTCTCTTCTGCGAACGTGCCCGGGAACAATATGCCCGCGCCCAGACGCTGTGCCAGGAAGCCATGGAACATCTGAACCAGGAACAGAAATACCAGGGACTGGTGGAAGCGAATGCGTATGAACTGGTGACTCTTGAAAATCAGAAACGGGCATTCGAAACCGCTGCAGGGATCCGGCGGCATGATCCCGGATCGGCGATCCTGATCACGGGCACATCTGCAGACTCCCGGGACAAGCCTTCCGGCAGGGTAGATGACCATGCCGGGGTTCCCGAAGAACCGTACGATGCCCGGCCGGTGGTGTCCTGGCCGGGGAGAACAGGTGAGGGGTCGGATACACAGAGTAGAGATATTTCACATGAAACCGAAGCCGAACGGAAGGTTGAACTGTGGCAGGAAGCAGAAGTTAAGGAAGAGTATGGTGCCACTGCGGCAAAAACAGAGGCATCACCCGCTTACACCGGTGCCGTCGGGCTGGAATACAAAATACAGGTTGGGGTGTTCAGCAGTCCCGTCCAAGAGGAATACTTCCACGGATATACACCGGTAACCCGGGAAACCGTTCCCGGAACGGAGCTGATCCGTTATTATGTGGGGCAGTATCGTTCGTACGACGAAGCACAGCAGGTTTTGGGTCTGGTACGTGAAACCATATCCGATCAGGCCTTTCTGGTGGCTACCCTGAACGGAAACCGGATCGCCCTTTCTCGGGCCCGTTCCCTTGAGGGACGGGAACATACGGCCCGTAAGGGAATATCCCGGGAAACTGTGAGGGAAAGAACGGATGGGGCCGTGCCCGTTTTCAAGGTACAGGTGGGAGCCTTCAGGGGAACGCTTCCTCCTGCCGCGGAAAATAATTACCGGGAGGCCTCGGGCGGGGCACAGGTAGAAAAAAGAACCGATGAACAGGGTCTGACTGTATATATTATCGGAAATTTTTATACATTTGATGAAGCAGTTCGGTTCAGGAACAGGCTGGCGGAAAACGGTCTGACCGATGCGTTTGTGACCGCCTACCTGGAGGGCCGGAGGATCGGAGTGGAACGGGCCCGTAATATGACAAACGAATAATCCCGGGAGGGAAGCTATGAATGAGGAATCAGGAAAGAAGGAACTGTTCGGGCAGGAGAAAAAGAATGACAATCGTGGCTGGTCGCTGATATTGCACAACGACGATCACCATGCTTTCGATTTTGTGATCGGTTCACTGATGGAAGTGTTGGATCATACGGCCGAACAGGCCGAGCAATGTGCTTTTATTGCCCATACGAAGGGGAAATGTCTGGTGAAGAAAGGCAACCGCGATGTGCTGTTGCACCAGCAGGGTGAACTGGCCCGCAAGGGCCTGGTAGTTTCCATGGAATCATAATGGTACAGGGTATGTCGGTTACTGTCATCATACTGCTTATTCTGCTGGGGATTATTCTGTTCCTGGTCGAATTCCTTCTGGTTCCGGGTATTACCGTGGCAGGTATCGGCGGGGCTATCCTGCTGATCGGCAGCATATACCTGGGGTACCATTTTCACGGCCCCGTGGTGGGGACTTATATTCTTTTGGGAACCATAGTGGTTTCGGTGCTGGTGCTGGCCATGGCTCTCAAATCGAAGACCTGGCGGCGGGTGATGCTGGGAACCAATATCGACAGCCGGGTGGAAACCGTTTCTCCTCTGCAGGAAAAAGTAGAGAAAGGGGCTGAAGGCGAAACCCTTACCCGGCTCAATCCCATCGGAAAGGTGATGGTGAACGGGAAGGTGTTTGAAGGGAAGATCCTGGATGGCTACCTGGAACCCCATGCTCCTGTCACCGTAGTACGGGTGGAAGGTAACAAGCTTATCGTTAAACCAAAAACTGATTAGATATGGAAGGAATTGGATTTTATATTGTTATTGTCATTGCAGCCTTTGTCCTGCTTTGGCTCATTCTTTACCTGGTACCCATCGGACTGTGGTTTCAGGCACTGGTTTCCGGGGTACGCATCTCGCTTCTTCAGCTGGTCTTCATGCGCTGGAGAAAAGTGCCGCCCGCAGTGATTGTTCGGGCCATGATTGAAGCCCACAAGGCCGGATTGCAGACCATCAAGCGCGACCAGCTGGAAGCGCATTACCTGGCAGGAGGCCATGTGGAAAGAGTAGTGCATGCCCTGGTTTCGGCCGATAAGGCCAATATCGACCTGCCGTTTCAGATGGCTACCGCCATTGACCTGGCGGGGAGGGATGTGTTCGAGGCTGTGCAGATGTCGGTGAACCCCAAGGTGATTAATACGCCTCCCGTTACCGCCGTGGCGAAAGATGGAATACAGCTTATTGCCAAGGCACGGGTGACCGTGAGGGCAAGTATCAAACAGCTGGTGGGAGGTGCCGGTGAGGAAACCGTTCTGGCCAGGGTAGGCGAAGGGATCGTTTCTTCCATCGGGTCGTCCGATTCCCACAAGGCGGTGCTGGAAAATCCCGACAGCATTTCCCGGGTGGTGCTGGAGAAAGGACTGGATGCGGGAACGGCTTTTGAAATCCTGTCCATTGATATTGCCGATATCGACATTGGCAAAAACATCGGGGCCAGCCTGCAGATCGACCAGGCCAACGCCGACAAGAACATTGCCCAGGCCAAGGCCGAGGAAAGAAGAGCCATGGCCGTGGCATATGAGCAGGAAATGACGGCCAAGGCCCAGGAAGCCCGCGCCAAGGTGATCGAGGCCGAGGTGAAGATTCCCCTGGCCATTGCCGATGCCTTCCGCTCGGGGAACCTGGGGATTATGGATTATTACCGCATCAAGAATATCGAGGCCGATACCGACATGCGCGATTCCATTGCCAAGGAAGGCCCTGGTAGTGAAAAATAAACAGAATTTTCTGAATGATGAAAGGGCAACCGGCAAGTTGCCCTTTTTTCTTCCCCCTGGCCGGTTGCTCTATTTTTGTTCCCGTGGTCGGTTTCCGGGCTTTTTCTTATGCACAGGAGGTTAATGACGTGTGGAAACATTTATTATTTTTATGCCCTGATTATGCCCCGGGCTGTCACACCCGTTATGAAAAAACAGCCGGGTATGCCAGTTATATAACAGAAATAATATGAAATTGCCGGTTGAAAGAAAAGCTACCGTGATTTACCCGGATAATAACCGGGTGATTGCAAGGTTTTTCTACAATGGGGAAGAGCGAGCCAGGAAGTTGATATCCAGAGTGATAGCCATGCCCGAAGACGAAGCGGAAATATTGCTGCATCAGATCCTGCGCGAATTTTCCATGCGCCACCGTAGCATTACCAAAATTTTTAAAAACAATTACCTGAAGGTCAAACATCTGGTGGATGATGCGAACAGAGGCCGGAAGATATCTGAATGGCGCAAATTGCTTATCGGTTCGTATTTTACCATGGAGTATGCCCTGGAATCGGCGGCCCTGTTCAATCCCTCCATTGTGGAAGATTACGACCAGAGCGGATTACAGGAAGGTCAGAAGCGGGTGATCATCAGCCTGAGGGCGACGGGGGAAGGACATATATCATCCCTGATCTTCCGGAGGGCCATTTTGAACGAAAGGAATGAGGTGCTCATGCAGAAGGTCGGTGACCAGATCGGGGAAGCAGAACTCATCAAAAGCCATCTGTACGATAAGGAGGATTTTGTCAGCAAGCTGAAGGACATGCAGATTGCACGGGAACACTATGAAATGGTGCTGGAGCAGCTTCCGCAGGAGTTCAACTATGATCAGATCAGGGAAGCCGTTGAGGTGGCCAAGAACCTGAACGGATACCGCCTGATGGAACAGCAGAAAGCCCTGGATGAGATCTTCTGGCTGGCCGATTCACATACCGAAATTCATTTTTCATATGATACCGATCTGTCGGAACGGGTGATCTTTCCCATTTCCAAATTCGAAAGAAACGGGATTGAAGATGCCCGTTTTGTAAAATTCAGGGACGGTAACGGCGAATATATTTATTACGGCATATACACTGCTTACGACGGATATACTATCCTGCCCAAGATGATCGAGACAAAGGATTTTTATAACTTCAAAATATTTCCCCTCCACGGGCTGTATGCCATTGACAAGAACATGGCCCTGTTCCCCAGGAAGATCAACGGGAAATATGCTATGATCAGCCGGGTTGACGGGGTGAACAATTACATCATGTTCTCGGATAATTTGCATAAATGGAGTGAGGCGATCCTTCTGTCGGAACCGGTCTATAACTGGGAACTGGTGCAGATAGGGAACGGGGGTTCTCCCATAGAAACTGAAAAAGGATGGCTGCTGATCACGCACGGGGTGGGACCGGTAAGAAAATACTGTCTGGGGGCCTGCCTGCTCGACCGCGACGACCCCACCCGGGTGATCGGTCGCCTGAAAGAGCCTTTGCTGCTGCCCAGCGAAGACGAACGGGCAGGATACGTGCCCAATGTGGTGTATACCTGCGGGGCATTCATCCACAACAATCAACTGATCATTCCCTATGCCATGAGCGATTACGCCACCTCATTCGCCGGGGTGGATATGGACCTTTTGCTCAGGGAACTGCTGAATCATGAATAACCGGGAGGCGCCGGTTAAGAAATTTTCCTGCCGATCCTGTATCTGGTTAGGTTCCTGAACGTATTTCCTTTCTCATAAAAGATGTATACGACAGGATGAAACACAGGGTTGTAATGGCGATCAGTCCGGTGATCTGAGGCCAGATGACCAGCAGGCTCTGTCCCAGGGGCAACGGACCTGGAATGGCTCCGTGCAACTGTTCGATGGTGAGGGGTCCCAGGCTCCTTACCGAGGGAGTAAGGAGGGTAGAAACGGCTTCATTGTATAGTTCGTTGGGCATGACCTGTACCAGGAGGAATTTCAGTTTTTCATACAGGTATACCGCCCTTTCGGATGCGTAGGGCGACGGCTGAAGTCCCCTGGTAATGATGTTCAGAATGAGCGGATAGAAGATAACGAAGAAAAGCCATACGGCAATACCTGACAGGGCCGAGGTGGCAGGCTGTTTAAACCGTACGGAAAAGAATACCGACAGGTTTAGCCAGAAGGAAATGTAAATGACGCTGATCAGGGTGAACAGTATGATGCGTATGAATTCTCCCGCTGTAGGCGGTATTCCCAGTGCGATTAGTCCGGAACCGATCACCAGGATGCTGAGGGCGAACAGCAGTGCTCCGATCACCAGCAGGGCCCCGGTGAATTTGGCATTGATCACATAATCGCGGGGGATGGGTTGTGCCAGGATACGGCTCAGGGTTCCCCGGTTTTGTTCGGAATTGACTGAATCAAAACCCATACTGATGCCCAGCAAAGGGCCCAGGAAGGCAATGAAAAGAAAAAAGGAGGGCAGGGTGCCGTCGGAAACGGTAAACAGCTTCAGAAAGAAAAAGGCATTTTCCGCATCTCCGGTATCGGCTTTCTGAAGGCCTGTCAGGGCCGTATACATAGAGCCGATGCAGGTAAGGAAAATGATCCCGATCAGAATGAGGAATCGCCAGCTGTTGATATGATCGGCCATTTCTTTTCGCACCATCACCCGGAATGGGTGGACTGGTCTGGTTCCTGCAGCATCCTTTTTTTTCAACGATAAGAGCTGCACGAGGTTTGATAAAGCAGAGCCTGCCTGATGTGCCATTTTACTCATCGGTATCTCCTCCTTCAAAATATCGATAGTAAATTTCATTCAATCCGTATTCCCTCTTTCTCAGGTAATTCAATCCGGCACCGGTTTGCACAATGGTCCGGGCAATTTCGGGGGTTATGTCGCCGATGCATTCGATCTGCAGCATGTGATCCGTATCTTTAACACTGACCACCCCTTTAAGTTTTTTCAGTGCGCCGGCTACCTTCCTGGCAGAGACCTTTACCGTTGCCGGGGATTTTTCTTCCGGATATTCACTGATCCCTGCCTCTACCGTATAGGCAGTTTTTGAAAAGAGTTTTTCGGCCAGCGAGTTGATGTTCCCTTCGGCCAGCAGCCTGCCTTTCACGAATATGCCCACCCGGTCGCATACCTGCTGAACCTGGTGCAAATGATGGGAAGAGAAAAGCACGGTGATCCCCTCTTTTTTACTCAGTTGGGCAATGAGATCGAGAAATTCCCTGATGCCGGCCGGGTCAATGCCCAGGGTGGGCTCGTCGAGGATGATGATCCTGGGTTGCTTGATCAGCACATCGGCCAGGCCCAGCCGTTGTCTCATGCCGCGGGAATATTTTCCCGCTTTTTTATCCATTTCGTTCCCCAGCCCCACTTTTACCAGCATCTGACGGGATCTTTCCAGAGATTCTTTCCGGGGCATGCCGTTCAGACCCGCGGTATAGGCCAGGTTTTCCAGCCCCGTCATATTATCGTAAAAGCCGACATCCTCCGGAAGGTACCCCACGATCTTTTTTACTTCTACCGGATGGGTGACCGGATCGATACCGCACACCCGCACCGTGCCCTCATCGGGTTCCGTCAGGCCCATGAGCATGAGAATGGTAGTGGATTTGCCGGCCCCGTTGGGTCCCAGCAACCCGAAAATCTCGCCTTCTTCAATGGACAGGTTCAGATGGTCTACCGCAACAAACGATCCGTAATTTTTTGTCAGACCGGATATTTCGATAACCCTCGACATGATTTACCTCCTTCCATATTTGCGGAAAAGATAGTAAATTGCTCCTATCACGGCCAGGATGATGAGTATTCCCAGCCATCCCCATAGAAGCGGTGTTTTTACCGACATCCTAAACGATGCCTTTGAGGAAGTTTCGGGGGTACGGGCGCTGAGGGTGACTACATAATCGCCCGGTATGGCTTTATCATATGCTCTAATGTCGGCTTTCACCGTATAGTTTTCACCGGCCTCCAGATGCGGGATGGTATCGGGATCGAAGCTTACCTCCCAGTGCATTGGTTTTGAGGCACTGAACGTGATATCGTCCAGCGGACTTGACCCGGTATTTTTGAGAAGCAGCTCCACGGTTTTTTCCTTGCCGGCCGTAATGCTGGAACTCAGCAGGCCGCTGGGAGTGGTCAGTTCCATTTCATACTTTCCGGTGATCACCACTTCCAGCTCCAGTTCGGCGGAGGTGGCATTGTTTACCGCAAGCAGGGGTATTTTATACGTTCCCGCTTTGACATTGTAAGGGGGTTTTACCTCCACCGTGATATTGGTGGTGGCATTCGGCTCAATTTCCACTGCCGTGGCCTGTTTGTAATTGGGTTTGAAAATTACTTCCCATCCCCTGGGCGGATTTGCCTGAAGGGAATACAGCTGTTTTTCTCCGGTATGGTTTTTCAGCTGGGTGGAGAACGTAAAACCCGAAGTGGCATGTCCCTGCATATTGGCCTGCTGGCAGGTGAACTCCGACTTGTAGGTTCCCTGTTCCGACACGTGTATCACCAGGGGAAGTACCCCGTACCCCCGGGTCACTACCTGGAAGGAATAATTGCCTTTATTCACTTTCATGGGAACATTGACGGTAAGAGTCATGTTTTTTGACTCGCCCGGCAGGACGGAGATCTGCTGGATATTCCAGCCGCCCGACTTCAGGTTGTAATCCCATCCTGAGGGCAATCCGCGTACATATACTGGCACATTGGTCAGGTTGCTCCCGTTGTTCTTCACATCAATGGAATAATCGACGGTTTGCCCCGGGGGGACAGAAATTTTTGTGTAGGGAGTATACAATACAATATTCCCGTCTGCCAGAGCAGAAAAATGTCCTGTAAAAAGAAGGATCAGCGGGATCAGTAGTTTTCGGGAAAAGTATCTGCGCATTGCCATAATAAAAATCCTCCAGTTATTTATTTATTATAAAACAATACGGCATGCAAAGATAAAATCTGAATGATATTTTCAAATACACATGAACCGTACGAAACCGGTGACCTTGCAGGCTATATCAAGAAAAACATTGAAAATTAATTGATTGTAACAATTGTTAAAAAATTTAAAAATATTTGGGAACCCTTCAGGGAACCAGCCGTTCAGTGACGGTGGCTCTGACCCCCCAGCACCTTTTCATACACCGACAGGTACCCTTCGATCATTTTTTCCATACTGAAATTTTCTTCAGCCCATTTTCTGCAATCGGCACGGCGGATTTTCGGAATATCTGCCAGTCTGTCCACGGCTTCGTCTGTGTTCCTTACCAGAAATCCCGTTTTTCCGTCGCGGATTAATTCCGGCATGGACCCCCTGTTGAAGGCAATGACCGGTGTGCCGCAGAACATCGATTCCGCCACACTCAGTCCGAACGGTTCGTTGAAACGGATGGGATGGAGCAGGGCATAAGCTTTTCCCAGCAGGAGATTCCTTTTTTCGGGTCCGGCACTTCCTTCGTAAACGATATCGTCGTGGTTCAGGTGGGGGGCGATTTTTTCTTCGAAATATTTCCGGTCCTGCACAATTCCAGCTATGATCAGCTTCATCCCGGCCTTTTTGGCAATTTCGATTGCCTCATGGGTTCCCTTGTCGGGGTGGATCCTTCCAAAAAACAACAGGTAGTCTTCCCGATGTTCATTCAGGGTGAACTGGCTGCTGTCGATCCCGTTGTACACGGTGGCGATGTATTTCAGCTCACTGCTGCGGTCGGCGTTGCTGATGGATACGTAATGGTTGAAAGCATTATACCTTTTGTAAACGGGAATGATCTTCGGTGAGGAAAAGCCGTGAATGGTGGTGACCATGGGGGTTTTGGCCAGCCTGGAATAGGTCAGTGGCAGGAAGTCGAAATGGTTGTGGATGATATCGAAACGGTGGGCCTGTTCCATCAGGTAGGAAATATGAAGGCATTCGGCCACCTTGGGGTCGGCCTCCGGGTCTTCTTCATATCCTTTCGGGATGATGCCTTCGAGTTTTCCCCCGGTTACGGAATCGAGGGTGGCGAAGAGGGTCACGTCAAGGCCTTTTTTTACCATGCCTTCCGCCACATTGGAGGCCACCTGTTCCCACGGTCCGTAATGCCGCGGGGGCGTCCGCCAGGCGACGGGAGATAATACGGCGACTTTTATTTTCATGTTTTTTTCTGTTTCGTTTGAAAAATGTACCCTATAATGGTTCTCGGCTTCTGTGCAGGCATAGTTCTACCAGGTCATCGAGCCGGGCCGTACCTGCGCACATCACCGTATCGGCCCCTCCCCAGTAAATCCTGACTGTGCCGTCGGTTTCGGGCACAGCCCCGCAGGTGAAAACCACATTGTGCACATAGCCGGTTACTTCCCAGGGGTCTTCGGGCTGCAGTATCCAGTCGTCGCCCACCCCCAGGATTTTCGACGGGTCGTTCAGGTCGTGCAGGGCTACGCCCAGCCGGTAAATGTTCCCGTCCATAGTGGGGAATACCCCGTGATAGATGCTCAGCCAGCCCCGGGAGGTTTTGATGGGAGGCGCACCGGGACCGATCTTCATCTCGTCCCAGTGGTAGGGTTCGGGTTTCATGATCCGTTTTGCATTGCCCCAGTACCTCAGGTCGGGGGAATAACTGATCCATATCGACCAGGGGCTGATATCGGAATGGGGCCTGTCCAGCCGGGCATACAGGCCGTTGAATTTTTCAGGAAAGATTACCACATTGCGGTAATCGGCCTCGGTGATAAAGGCCATCCGCTCCACCTTCTGCCAGTCGAGGGTTCTGGCCAGCCCGATCCTTACCCCGTGTTTCGAATACGCCGAATAAGTGATGAGATATTCACCATCGATGCAGGTAATGCGCGGATCTTCAATACCGAAAGCCTCATATTCGGCGAACACTCCTGATGAGGCTGGTTCCAGAAAGGGTTTTTCATCTACGGTAAAATGAAAACCGTCGGTGCTTCTGGCCAGGCCCAGAATGCTTCTTCCGTTCAGTTTGTGGGAACGAAAGAGCATAATGTATTCTCCGTTGAATTTTGTCACGCCGGCATTGTGCACCGTAGCTACTTCGTAAGGCACATCATCCCGGGTCAGAATGGGGTTATGTTCATATCTTTTTATACAGGCCATGGTATTTCATTTTCCGTTGCACGAGGAGAGATCATACATACTGGTTTCCGAAACGCGTTCCCACGTTTTCCGCAAACTGCCTGATGCGCTGTTCTTCCTGTTTTTTGCAGATGAGCAGGGCATTTTCTTCCTCCACCACGACATAGTCGTCCAGTCCCTGAATAACAGCCACCTTATAGCCGGGCAGCCTTACAAGGCAGTTTGTGGTATCATAAAACAATGTTTTGTTGCTGTTTGTGGTATTGCCCGCCGGGTCGCGTTCCGACATTTCATGCAGGGCACTCCACGATCCCAGGTCGGACCAGCCGATATCCGTGTTCATCACATACACATTTCCGGCTTTTTCCATTACCCCGTAATCCACGGAGATGTTTTCGCAGGTTCCGAAAATATCTTCTACCGCCTTTTTTTCATCGGGTGTATTGAAGGCATCCTGATATTCCTGGAATTGCCGGTATAAGGCGGGCATGTATTTCTGTAGTGCCCCGAGTATGGAATTGACCGACCACATAAAAATTCCGGTATTCCAGAAATAATCTCCGCTTTCGAGATAGGTGCGGGCGGTGATCAGATCGGGTTTTTCGGTGAACTGCCGTACTTTTGCCAGTGTCCATTTTCCAGGTTCTTTCCCGAGGATTTTTCCCGACGACCGGATGTAGCCGTATCCCGTTTCCGGCCTGTGGGGTTTAATGCCGATGGTCAGCAGGGCATCGTTCCGGGAAACGAAACGGAATCCTTCCCTGGCAATTTCCACAAACAGGTCTTCCCTCAGGATCACATGGTCAGAAGGAGTGACCAGGATGTTTGCCTCCGCATCCCGCTTTTTGATTTTAAAAGCCCCGTAGGTAATGCAGGGGGCGGTATTTTTCCTCTGCGGCTCGAACAGGATATTTTCCGGAGGAATGTCCCGGATCTGTTCCCTGATGGTGTTTTCATAGAGGCTGTTGGAAAGGATCAGGATGTTCTCTTTCAGGCATACCCGTTTGATCCTTTCATATGTTTGCTGTATGAGGGTTTTTCCGGTTCCCAGCACGTCGAGGAATTGTTTCGGACGGACGGTCCTGCTCAAAGGCCAGAATCGGCTGCCAATCCCTCCGGCCATGATGATGGCATAGTTTTTCTTGTCCATTGTTCAGTCCGTTGAATGATATTCCTTATTGTATTCCGTTTATTTTTTCAGATAAAGATGTTCTTTCTCGTGGGCAGCCAGCACGGCCAGATGGGATATCCAGTAGGCCAGCGTACTTTCCGCGCCCTGGTTCCTGTTTACCCCCTGTGACTCCAGCCCGTCGCAGCAACCCCTGGTTTCATGATCAAACAGGGGAAGGCGGAGGGAATTTTCCCCAAGGAACCACAGGTAACATTTGAACATCTTCTCAATGTATTCGCTTTTCTTCATGACCTGGAACAGCTGATAATAAAGCAGGATCATGGCCATGACGTCGACCGACTGCTGGTCGTACTCGGGCATAGCCTGTCCCTTCTTCAGCCAGCCTTTGTTTCCTACAGGGATAAAATAATCGGCGGACATGGTTTTTGATTCAAGGAATTCAGCTGATTCCAGGACTATTTTCAGCACCCCGGTGTCGCCGGTAATTTCATAGGACGACAGCAATGCCAGGGGGATCACGGCATTGTCGTATGTCATTACATCCTCAAACCATTTCCAGTGTTCCGAATGATTTTCTTTGTATTTCGTGACAATAATGTCTACCAGTTTTTTCAGGATGTTCATCATACCTTCGTCATTCTGGGTTTCTTTCAGGTAGTAGCAGATGCCGATGATGGTGTTGGCTGCTCCACGGATGGATTGGATCCGTTCGAAGTGCTGGACGGATTTGAAAAAGATGTCGCGTCCGATCTGACGGAAGGCATCGTTCGGGGGAAAGCGCAGCAGGTAGCCCAGGGCCCAGATGGTACGGCCGAAGGAATCTTCTGAACCGCATTCATCCAGGTATTGCCTGTTGAAGCTCAGGAAATTCCTGAAATTCCCGTCTTCGCGCTGCATGTAATGGATGAAGCTCAGGTAAATGGGCATCAGGTTCAGGGCCTCTCGGTCTTTATTCTGGCGGTAAGCCATCAGGGTCATGAGCAGAGCCCGGGAATTGTCGTCTACACAATAGCCTTCCTTCAGATTTGGAATGCCGTATTTTGCATGCTGCACAATACCCGTATCGTCGGTCAGCCTCCTGACATGTTCCAGGTTATAGGAAGGCAGCATGCGGATATCGATAGGCTGTTTTTCGGGCTCTTCCTGCTTTTCCCAGTTATCGCTCACAAATTCGGCCAGGTAGAGGTACTGTTTTCCGATTTTCGGCCAGCGGATCTTTTCCCCGTATTCGAAGGCTTTCTGCCGGATACTTTCCAGTTTCTTCGGTACGCCCAGCAGTTCGATGAGTATGTCCGACAGTTCCCTTGAGTTCTTGAAGTCGAAAAGCCGGCCCCGGCCGTTGTTCAGAAGCTCCTGCGCATGCCAGTATGGAGTGGATACAATGGCACAGCCCGCTCCGATGGCGTACGACAGGGTTCCGCTGGTGATCTGTGCCTCGCTCAGGTAGGGAGTAATGTATATGTCGGTGGCATACAGGTACTCAAACAGGTTGCTTTCAGTGGCAAATTCATTGATGAAGTATACATGCTTTTCCAGGCCCAGGTTCTTGACCAGGCGCCTCAGGTAATTCCGGTATTCTTCCCCTGAATGTTTCAGTACGTTGGGATGAGTGGCACCCAGGATGATGTACAGCAGCTCGGGATGTTTTTTTACCACCGCCGGGAGGGCATGGATGACCGTTTCAATTCCCTTGTTACGGCTCAGCAGGCCGAAGGTCATCAGTACTTTTTTCCCGTTTAAACCGTGTTTCTGCCTGGCTGCCAGATGGGATATGTTGTTGAATTCGGGTACTCCATGTTCAATTAGCATGATCATTTCCCGGGGGATGTGGTAAATATCCGCCAGGAAATCCACGGCCCGTTTGCTCATCACCACAATACGGGCGGCTTTTTTCCCGATCTCTTCCACGATGGATCGCTGGGTGTAGGATGGGTCTTTCAATACGGTATGGAAGGTGGCTATCAGGGGGACTTCCAGCCGGTGGAGAAGGGGGAGGATGTATACCCCGTCGTCGCCTCCGAAAATGCCGAATTCATGTTCCAGTATGCAGACCTCCGCATCGCTGTAATTGATGAATTTGGCCGCTTCTATGTAATCGCGCTGGTGGTTCTGCCGGATGGTATATCGTACTTCGGGGGGATACTCGTACCGGTTGCCGTTCTCGTTGATGGCAATCACCATGGCATGGTTCGACATATTTTTGCTTTCCGTGTTGGACACGATAGCTTTTACCAGATTCTGCGTGAAGGTTCCGATACCGCACTGCCGTGGAGGATAGGTTCCTATAAAAGCTATTTTCATGATACTGTATTTTAGTTATTCTGATGTTCGTGCCGTTTTCTTTTTTACAAAAATTGTTTTTTCTATACCATTTATGCGGGAAGGGAATGCTGGTTTGGTGCAATGAACCGGTTGAGAGGAAGTGCGGGTCATACTCCCAGGTATTCCGGCAAAGCCTGTTTTATGGCAAGGATTTCCTCATGGGGGGATTCGTAATTGATGATGAATAGACTGCATGCCAGGACGGAAAGCTTCCAGTCTATTCAAACATCGGTTGGGTCGGAGCGGTAAATTTTCGTAAGGTGTTTCTGTACCGGGCCGGCTGAAACGGTAATATTCTGATATCATGTTCTGCATGGGCGTATCAGTTATAGCTGTGAATATTGTTTTTCCTCAAATCCTTCAGCCGGCTGAACAGCCTGGTTTCTTCCGGGGTCAGGTTCCTGGGGATGACAACATATAACTGAACGTACAGATCCCCGTAGGATCCCGGCCTGTTGTACACAGGCATTCCCTTGCCTTTCAGTCTGAGCTTGCTTCCGTTCTGGGAACCAGCCGGAACGGGTACATTCAGCTTGCCGGCCGGGGTGTCCAGTGTCAGTTTTCCACCAAGCACAGCGGTATACAGGTCCACATCGGCTTTCATGACCAGGTCGTTGCCTTGTACCATGCAGCCTTCTATGGGCCTTACCTTCAATGTGATATAGAGGTTTCCGCTATCGCCTCCGTGACTTCCCTGGGCTCCTTTTCCTTTGATGCGAAGCTCCTGGCCGGTGTAGGCTCCGGGCTTGATACGGATCCGGATTTTCCGGCCGTTTATGTTCAGGATCCGGGAAGTCCCGTGGTAGGCTTCTTGCAGACTGATCTCCAATTCGGTCTTCAGGTCGCTGCCTCTGGTTTTTGGACGGCAGGTTCTGAATCCGCCAGGGGATGCTCCGAAGTTACCAAAGAAGGTTTTGAAGAAATCGGAAAACCCCCTTTCGCCTCCTTCGCCGAAAAGATCTCCCAGGTCACCCTCGAAATAGAAACTTTCGCCTCCCGGAGCTCCTCCGCCGAACCGTGAAAAGTCGAATCCTCCGGCTCCTTCATGCTGAAACTGTTTCCAGTTGGCTCCCAGGCGGTCGTACTTTTTCCTTTTCTCCGGATCGCGCAGCACTTCATATGCTTCGTTGATCTCCTTGAAGCGCTCTTCCGCCTGGCTGTCTCCCGGATTCTTGTCGGGATGGTACTTCACCGCCAGTTTCCGGTAGGCTTTCCGGATTTCATCCTGAGAAGCATTTTTTGAAACACTCAGTATGTTATAATAGTCTTTATATTCCATATTCTTTTTCCTTCCGTTTTGATCATTCCAGAGCGGATCTCAGCTTTCTGTTTTGCCTTCTGGCGTATTCTGCCCCGTACGTCTTTCTTTTGCCTGAATATTTTATCACATAGCATCTGTCCCACGGGCAGTCTGACGGTTTCAGCTGTACCGTTTTCGGTTTTCTGCTGTTGCGGATATTTTTTTTGAATGCGGTTGGCCTGCTTCGGAAAGAGCTACGGAGCAGACTACAGGAACTCAGAACGGTTCCTGCCATGATCAGGATTAGGAGAACAGCATATGTCAAACTTTTTATTTTCAACATATACCCGACTGCAAATGATGTTCACTCCTGGTATCAAGTGACGGTTTTTTTAATCCGGTTTTTCCCCTTCAAATAACACACCAATCGGGAGTGGATGCATGGAGTGTGTCAAAATGTTCGGACGATAGTCAGCAGACGGGTTTTTCCCTGTCATTTTGACTTTCCGGATAACGGTTGGATGGGGTTAGGAGGAAGCGGCTGTTAAGGTGTGGACCTAAACGGTTTTTTTATTGGGTAGGATGATGGGAAGTCACTTTCCGGTATGTTATTTTCTCAATCATTAAAATTTGTTATTTTCCCTGTTTCATGTTTTTGAATAGATTTATACCGCCTAAAACAAAATCCACATGAAAATCCATCATTTAATATTGATTGTTCTGTTTCTGCTGGTTGGTTGTCAGAATAATAAAGACCTGCCCTCTTCCGTGTTTATTCGGGTGGATGGCCCGGACCTGGTCGCCCCCGGGGGTGAAAAATTCTTCATACGGGGGACTAACCTTGGAAACTGGCTGAATCCGGAAGGATATATGTTTGGTTTTGGAAAAACCAATTCCGCCGGACGTATCAACCAGGCCTTTTGCGAAATGGTTGGGCCTGATTTTACTGCTGAATTCTGGCAACTTTTTAAAGACAACTATATTACAGGAGAGGATATTCTTTTTCTGAAATCTACCGGAGTAAATTCTCTCAGGGTGCCTTTCCATTATAAATTATTTACCGATGAAGATTATATGGGCCTGACGGTAGCTCAGGACGGATTTGAACGTCTTGACCGGCTGATCGGCTGGTGCAGAGAAGCAGGGATATACCTGATTCTGGATATGCATGATGCCCCGGGTGGACAAACGGGGGATAACATTGACGACAGTTACGGGTATCCCTGGTTATTTGAAAGTGAAAAATCCCAGAAACTTTTCATCGATATATGGGTTAAAATTGCCCGGTATTACAAAAATGAACCCGTCATTTTAGGCTATGATCTTTTAAACGAGCCCATTGCTCCTTATTTCGAAAACATTGATGAACTGAATGCCGAACTGGAACCCCTGTATAAAAAGGCGGTTGCGGCTATCCGGGAGGTGGATATGAATCATGTTATACTGCTCGGAGGTGCGCAGTGGAACAGTAATTTCGATGTGTTTACCGATGCATCCTTTGACGACAATTTAATGTACACCTGCCATCGCTATGGAGGGGAACCTACTGCGGAAGCGATTAAAGAATTTATTGAATTCAGGGATAAAGTAAACCGTCCGATGTATATGGGAGAGACCGGACATAATACGGAAGAGTGGATGTCGACATTCAGGAAAACCATGGAAGAGAATAACATAGGCTGGCACTTCTGGCCCTATAAAAAATTGGGAGGCTCATCCTTCGTGTCCATCACCGTTCCCGAAAACTGGGAACTGGTGGTTGATTTTGTCGAATCAAACCGGAATACCTACCAGGCCATCCGGGAAGCCCGACCCGACCAGCAACTGGCAAAAAAAGCTATGCTGGATTTTGCCGAAAACTGTAAATTTGAACATTGTACGATCAATGAAAGTTATGTCCGGGCTCTTGGTTTGGACCCGGAGTATTAGGTTTCGTGTGTTCAACAGAATTTCCGGCTGAAAATCATTTTCTGGCCAAACCAGCAAAGGTTTGCCGCACTGCCGAAAGCCGTTTCTGCGGAGACGGGGTCATTGTTCCGGGGCTGCACGCATTAGAAAGAAGCAAACTCCTGACCTCAACACTGATATTTTTTTACCGGTGAGAAAAAAGCAAGCACTTCGTGGTGATTTCAGGCTGCTCAGATTAATAATGTCTAATATTAATGGATGAAAACATCCGTTAATAATGGATAATATCGTATATTTGAACTGGACAACATAATGAATCATGAAAACGCAGGAAGTTATATCATCGGTAATCGATTCCCAGAGGGCGGATCTTGACAAAATACCTGAAGGATTAACCAGGGAATTGCTGGGAGATATTCAAGTCATCCCGAATTTCTGTTCCATCATTTCCGGGATTCGTCGCTGTGGGAAGAGTACCTTAATGCTGCAATTGCTGAAGAAGTGTGAGGGGGAGTCGCTTTTCCTGAAATTTGAAGACATCCGGCTGGCCGGTTTTGAAACAGCTGATTTTTCCCGTTTGGATGCAGAAATCAAAAAGAGGGGAGTAAAGTTTCTTTTTTTTGATGAAATACAGGTGGTGGAGGGGTGGGAAATCTTTATCAGCCAGAAACTTGCTGAAGGTTTTCTGGTATTTATCACCGGTTCCAATGCTTCATTGCTGAGTAGAGAACTGGGGACACGCCTGACGGGCAGGCATTTGTCATATGAGTTGCATCCTTTTTCCTACAGCGAATTTCTCAGGTTTGGGAGACTGAAAAACAGTATCGACAATTTTAACGATTATCTGAAAACCGGCGGTATGCCGGAATTTATTCATAACAAAAGGGGGATTATTCTGCAACAGCTGGTTGACGACATTCTTTACCGTGACATTGCCGTCAGGCACAACCTGCGGAGTGTGGATGGTTTAAGGGAAATGACGGTATTTCTGGTTTCTAATATCGGGAAACCGATTTCGGCACGCAAATTAACCGGATTGTTCGGAATTTCATCAACAACTACCGTAACCGATTATTTTGCCTATCTGAAAGATTCCTACCTGCTGGATTTTCTCCCCCGGTTTGATTATTCGGTAAAAGCGCAGAGCCGGAATCCGAAAAAAATATATGCAATGGACATGGGTATCTATCAACAGATTAAAACCACATTTACAGATGATTATGGAAGAAATCTTGAAAATGCTGTATACCTTTACCTTAGAAGGCAAAAAAAAGACCTGTTCTATTTTACCGGAAAAGGAGAGTGTGATTTTGTGATAGTGGAAAAAGGAAAAGCACAGGCCTGTATCCAGGTGTGTTTCAGGTTGGATGATCTGAACATGAAACGGGAACTGGGCGGACTGAAAGCAGCCCTGGATTATTTTGGATTGAAGGAGGGTTTAATAATTACCTATAATCAGAGGGATGTAATTGAATATGAGGGGGTAACTGTCAGGCTGCTTCCGGCTATGGATTATATGCTTTGAAGTTCGTCCTTACAGGAGCGAGCTTCTGACGTCCGCCCGGATGCAAAAAACCAACCTGGCATTCACCAGGTTGGTTTTTTTCTTTTGTCGGGTTAGTCCTGCCGGGACGGGGCGATCCCCTTGCTCCCAAAGCAAGTCCCCCGCCGCCGGCGGGGCTATACTCCGTTAATCAGCTTCTTGAAAGCTTCTCCTCATTAAAAGGCTTTGATTTGCTTTTCCCTTTTCAAAGCCTGAGACTTTTCCGGGAATTCTTCAGAATATACAATAGAAAAAGGTGTTCTGTTTCTTGTATATCTTTGTTTACCGGAATTGTGGTACTCCAGACGGGAGGTCAGATTTGAGGTGGAACCGATGTGAAACGCCCGCCCTGAAGCCAAAAGTTACAATTACTGTCGGCTTTCCCGCCTTTAGCGAGGACAGGTAGCCGACGGATCACAAAGCTTGAGATTAACAGGGCTTTAGCCCTGCATTTTTTTCCCGGGGGAAAACACACAGCTGTTTCAAATAATCAAAGAATCCCCTGGTGGCCGGATTACGGGGCTGGCGCCCCGTGATCCAGGTTTGGGGAATGATCAAAAGAAAAAGGCCAACACTCCGTGGCCTTTTTCTTTTGTCGGGGTAGCAGGATTCGAACCTGCGACCCCCTGCTCCCAAAGCAGGTGCGCTAGCCGGGCTGCGCTATACCCCGATATTTCATTTTTTTGGGGGATTACTGACGTGATCCCCGTTTGAAAGAACCCAGTCAACCTTTTACAGGGCGCCCTTCGGGCCCTTCTTCTTTACAGGCACATCCTTCCTGCAAGCAAGCTTGCGTCGGATTGTTTATAGGGGGATTACTTGCGTGATCCCCGTTTGAAAGAACCCAGCCAACCTTTTACAGGGTGCCCTTCGGGCCCTTCTTCTTTACAGGCACATCCTTCCTGCAAGCAAGCTTGCGTCGGATTGTTTATAGGGGGATTACTTGCGTGATCCCCGTTTGAAAGAACCCAGCCAACCTTTTACAGGGTGCCCTTCGGGCCCTTCTTCTTTACAGGCACATCCTTCCTGCAAGCAAGCTTGCGTCGGATTGTGCCTGTAAAGAAGAGCCACGTTGCACGTGGCCTGTAAAAGGTTGGCGGAGAGAGGGGGATTCGAACCCCCGGTACCCCTTACAGAGTACGCCAGTTTAGCAAACTGGTGGTTTCAGCCACTCACCCATCTCTCCGGGATAAGTAAGGTCCTGATTGGCTTCCTTTAAAAAAGCCAGACAAAAGTAAAAAAAAGGCAGGTAAATACAAAAGAGTAACACAAAAACCCGGCTGATGCCGGGATGGGAACAGGATAGTGGGTTTGGGACGGATTACCTTCGGTGATCCGTAATGGGGGCTCCTCACCACACCACCCCCCCCTCCGGGCTCCTGCGTCGCCCGGATTTTTGTTCCCTGCCGGTCCCCTGCTGAGCAAGCTCAGCGGGTTCCTCCGGGAAACAAAAAATCCCGACT